>Ga0299906_10004429_pt1 | contig 11503 bp, 13 predicted proteins | sample RVTome_14_FD_200259 | JGI IMG/M metagenome (GOLD analysis project Ga0299906, IMG submission 200259) | Soil microbial communities from uranium-contaminated site in the Upper Colorado River Basin, Wyoming, United States - RVT145D125 (version 2) ... | reverse complement strand
GCCGTCGGCGAACCCGAACGAGTGCACCAGCAGCGCTAGCGGCCGGGTCGCGCTCACCTTCGGGTCCTTCTGGCGAAGCGAGCCGGCGGCCGCGTTGCGTGGGTTCGCGAACGGTCGCTTCTCGGCCTCCAGCAGCTCCTCGTTCAGTCGTTCGAACGCCCGGACCGGCAGGTAGATCTCGCCGCGGACCTCGAGGTAGGCGGGCGGCTTCTTCACGTCGAGCCGCTGCGGGACGCTCCGAACGGTACGGACGTTGGCCGTGATGTCCTCGCCGGTCCGCCCGTCGCCTCGCGTCGCGCCCTTGGTCAGCACGCCGTCCTCGTAGGTGAGGGCGCACGCGACGCCATCGATCTTCAGCTCGCACGAGTACTCGGCGCCCGAGCCCACGCCGCGTTCGACGCGCGTGGCCCAGGCCTCGAGCTCCTCGCGGCTGAACGCGTTGTCGAGCGAGAGCATCGGCGTTCGGTGCTGAACCGGCGCGAACAGGTCAGTGGGCGTGGCGCCGACCCGCTGCGTGGGCGAGTCCGGCGTCACGAGCTCGGGGAACCGCTCCTCGAGCGCCCGGAGCTCCTTGATGAGGTCGTCGTACTCGGCGTCGGAGACCTCGGGGTCGTCCAGGACGTGGTAGCGGTACGAGTGGAAGTTCGCCCGCTCGCGCAGCTCCTCGACGCGGAGCTGCGCGCTCGCGAGCTCCCGCTCGACCGCGGTGTCCGTCAAGCCGCGAGCTCCAGGCCGCCGGCCATCCCGATCCGCTCACCGAGGAACACGACCCCGCCGATCACCCCGGGCACCTGCTTCAGGTACGTCAGCGCCCCGTGCAGCCCGTCCTCCTTCGTCAGGATCGCCTGAACGCCCGCGGCCGCGGCGCCCGCGAGCATGCAGGACTCGGCCAGCACGGCCAGCCCGTCCACCTCCGAGCGCCTCGGCCCGTGACCCAGCGTCATCGAGACCCCGAGGCCCTCCCGGTTGGGGGGAACGACGACGGCCACCGAGGAGCCCGGCCGGCGGAGGACGGTGAGCTTCTGCCGGCGCCGGGATCGGATGAAGTAGTCGCCGCCGCAGTTGACGGTCACCTCCCGCACCTCTCGCGCGAGGAACCGGCCGACGTGATCGGTGACGGCGCCCTGGAGCGAGAACATCGGCCCGACGCCCGCACGCGCGGCCGTCGAGGCGATCTCGCGCACGATCTCGGGGGCGTCGCCCGGCACCTTCACGGGGCGCTTGGACGAGCGGAACTCCGGATTGCGGATCGAATACGTGTGAAGGAGCTCCCAGAACGAGAGTGCGGCCGCGCGCGATTCCTCGTCGACATCGGTTGCGGCCTGGATGTGCAGCGTCATCTCCTGCACCTGGATCTCGAAGGTACGGGACTTTCGCTTGAGCAACCTCACGGGCGCCGGCCCTCCACGTGGCGATGATATCCGGGCGCGCGGACCCACCCGCTGATCCTGCCTCCCGCCGCGGGTTCGCTAGCGGAGCGCGTCGACGATCCGGCCGCCGCCGAGGAGCTCCTCCCCCCGGTACACGACGGCGCTCTGACCGGGCGCGACGCCGCGTTGCGGCGTCCGGAACTCGATCCGGACCGCGTCCCCGCGGGGCTCGACCACGGCCGGGACGTCGTCGCCCCGGTAGCGGATCCGAACCTCCGCCTCGAAAGGCACCGCGGACGGGGGCTCGCCGGCTACCCACGACACCCGATCGGCGATCGCCGCCGCGCGCGCGAGCAGCTCTTTCGGTCCGACGACCACCCGGTTGGCCGGCGCGTCGATCTCCAGCACGTACGAGGGCTCGGGCCCCGAGACGCCGAGACCGCGCCGCTGGCCTACGGTGAAGGCCGCCGAGCCCCCGTGATGCGCGAGCACGCGCCCCTCGGTATCGACGACCTCGCCGTCGCGCATCAGGTGCGGGGCGGCGGACGCGAGGTACGCCCTCGACTCGCCGCTCGGCGCGAAGCACAGCTCCTGCGAGTCGGGCTTGCTCGCGACGGGCAGCCCGAAGCGTTCGGCGGCCGCGCGAGTTTCGGCCTTCGACATCCCGCCGACCGGGAACCGCGATCTCGACAGCTCGCGCTGACCCAGCATGTGCAGCATGTACGACTGGTCTTTCGCGCGGTCCGCGCCGCGGAGCAGCCGGAGACGACCGTCGCTCCGATCCGTCCGCACGTAGTGGCCGGTCGCCACCGCGTCGATCCCGAGCTCGTCGGCCCTGCGCAGGAACGCGCCGAACTTGATCTCGCCGTTGCAGCGCGCGCACGGGTTCGGCGTACGGCCGGCCTCGTGCTCGGCCAGGAAATCCCCGATCACGGTCCGCTCGAACTCGTCCGAGAGATCGCAGATCTCGAACGGGAACCCGGCCATCCGCGCGACCTCCGCGGCATCGTTCCGCGCCGTTGGGCCGCAGCAGCCGTGCTCCACCCCGTCCAGGTGGACCAGCCGCATGTGGGATCCGACGACCTCGTAGCCCTGCTCGAGCAGCAGGCAGGCGGCGACGGACGAGTCCACGCCACCGGACATCGCCACGAGCACGGTTCCCCTCGACATGGGTCAGATGCTACGAGGTGCATGCGTCCGCGTCGGCGCGGGTATCCTCGGCCCCAGCCAGCGGCCAACGAGGAGTCGAGGATCCCGTGCGCGTCGTCGTGCTCGTCAAGTACGTCCCCGAACCGCAGGGGACGCCCACGCTCGGGGAAGACCTCCTGCTCGTCCGCGAGGGCGTCGACGGCGCCCTGGATCCGGGCGACGAGTTCGCGGTCGAGGCGGCGCTTCGGCTCGTCGAGGCGAACGGCGGCGAGGTGACGCTGGTCTCGATGGGGCCCGAGGTCGCGACGGGCGCGCTCCGCAGGGGGTTCTCGATGGGCGCGGGTGGCGGCGTGCTCGTGACCGATCCCGCGCTCCGGGGGGCCGACGCGCTCGGCACGGCGAGGGTCCTCGCGTCCGCCGTGGCGCGTTCACCGTTCGACCTGGTCCTCGCCGGTGTCGAATCCACCGACGGTTCCACCGGCACGCTCCCGATGACCGTGGCCGAGCTCCTCGGCGTGCCGAGCGCGACCTTCGCACGCAGGGTCGACATCGACGACGGCGCGCTCCGCGTGGAGCGGCAGACGGAGGGCGGATACGACGTGGTGACGTGCCCGCTGCCCGCGCTCGTCACGGTGACCGGGAGCGCCGCCGAACCGCGATATCCCACCCTCAAGGGCATCATGGCCGCCAAGTCCAGGCCGCTGGAGCAGCTCTCGATCGCCGACCTCGGCCTCGCCGATGCCGACGTGGCCCCCTCGCAGCGTGTGACCTCGGTCTCCGAGGCGCCGGAGAAGTCGGCCGGGGTCGTGATCGAGGCGGGCGACGACGCAGCCGCCAAGATCGCCGAGCTGCTCGCCGAGGCGAAGGCCATCTGACGTGACGACGGTCTGGGTCTACGCCGAGATCACGCCCGAGGGCCCGAGCCCGTCCGCGCTCGAGTTGCTGACGAAGGCCCGTTCGATCGGCGACGAGGTCGCCGCGATCGCGCTCGGTCCGGGCGCGAGCGCAGCGGCGATCGCCCTCGGCGAGCACGGCGCCGCCCGGGTCTACGCGAGCGACGAGCAGGTCTACGCGGACACGCTCGGTCTCCCCGCGGCGCACACGCTCCACGCGCTGATCCAGGAGCACTCGCCCGACCTCGTCCTGTTCTCGACCAGCTACGACGCGCGCGACGTCGCCGGCCGGCTCCAGGCCATGCTCGGGTCGACGCTGATGAGCAACGTGACCGACGTGACGGGCGCCGGGTCGGCGCAGACCCAGATCTTCGGCGGCAGCCGCGTCGTGGAGGTCACGCTCGAGGGGCCCGCGCCGCGACTCGTGCTGGTGCGACCGAAGTCCTTCGCGCCCGAGCCGAACGGCGGCACCGCCGAGGTGGTGCCGGTCGACACGCCGGTCCCCGATGAGCTCACGAGGGTGCGACGCATCGAACGTCACGAAGAGACAGCCTCCGGTCCCCGGCTGGACGACGCGAAGGTCGTCATCGCCGGCGGCCGGGGGCTGCAGGACCCGTCGAACTTCAAGCTCCTCGACGACCTCGCCGCCGCGATCGGCGACGCGGCCGTCGGGGCAAGCCGGGCGGTCGTCGATGCCGGATGGGTGCCCTACTCGTACCAGGTCGGCCAGACGGGGAAGACCGTCAAGCCGGAGGTGTACATCGCCGTCGGCATCAGCGGCGCGACGCAGCATGTCGTGGGGATGAAGGGGGCCAAGCGGATCATCGCGATCAACAAGGACGGGGAGGCACCGATCTTCCGGCTCGCCGACCTCGGCGTCGTCGGCGACGCGCTCACGGTGCTCCCGAAGGTGATCGAGGAGATCCGAGCTCGCCGGAGCTGACGGAGGCCTGACGTGATCGAGGCGCGCTTCGACGACCTGGTGGCCGGCGCCGAGCGCGCGTTCCGGCTCGCGGGGCCGGTCGGCGTCATCGAGGCCCGGCGGCCCAGCGAGGTCGTCGGCGCGCTCGACGCGGCGGGCTCGGCGGCCGCCAGGGGACTCTGGGCGGCGGGGTTCGTCGCGTACGAGGCGGCGCCCGGCCTCGATCCCGAGCTCTCGGTGCACGTTCGGGCGGCCGACGATCCCTTCGCCGAGCTCCCGCTCGCCTGGTTCGCCCTGTTCGAACGCAAGGAGGACCTGCCCCGGCTCGAACCCGGCCGGGTCGACCCGTCCGGATCGGCGGGCTCACCCTGGCGCCCCAGCGTCGATCGCGCGACCTACGATGCGGCGGTCGAAGGCATCCGCGAGCTGATCGCGGCCGGACACACGTACCAGGTGAACCACACGATCCGGCTCCGGGCCATGATCAACGGGGACGAGCGCGGGTTCTACCGGGATCTCTGCCTCGCCCAGCGGGGCGGGTACGCCGCCTTCCTGGACCTCGGGCGCTTCCGCGTGCTCTCGGCGTCGCCCGAGCTGTTCTTCCGGATCGACGGCGAGCGGATCACGACGAGACCGATGAAGGGGACCGCGCCCCGGGGTCGCTGGCCGGCCGAGGACGAGGAGATCGCGGCGCGCTTGGTCGCGTCGTCGAAGGAGCGCGCCGAGAACGCGATGATCGTCGACCTGCTCCGCAACGATCTGGGCCGCATCTGCCGAACGGGTTCGGTCGAGGTCGAACGGATGGTCGAGGCGGAGCGTTTCGAGACCGTGTGGCAGCTGACCTCGACGATCGAAGGCAACCTGCGACCCGAGATCACGTTGCTCGACACGTTCCGGGCCCTGTTCCCGAGCGGATCGGTCACCGGCGCCCCGAAGATCCGCACGACGAGGATCATCGCCGACCTCGAAGACTCGGCCCGGGGACCGTACTGCGGCGCGATCGGGTACCTCGCGCCGCCCGGATCGGGCGAGCCGCGCGCGAACTTCAACGTCGCGATCCGCACCGTCGTCCTGGACACCCAGTCCCGGACGGCCGAGTACGGCGTCGGGGGCGGCATCACCCACGACTCGTCGGCGTCGGGCGAATATGAGGAGATCGTCGCGAAGGCACGAGTCTTGACCGACGCGCGACCGGCGTTCGGGCTGTTCGAGAGCCTCCGGCACGAACCGGACGAGGGGTTCCGGCACCTGGACGAGCACCTCGAGCGGCTCGCCGCCTCCGCCCGGTACTTCGGCTTCCGGTTCGAGCTCGAGGCGGCCGCCGCGGCGCTCAAGCATGCGGTCGACGAGGTCACCAAGCCGAGCGTCGTCCGGCTGACGCTCGCCCGCGACGGCGCGTTGTCGACCGACGTTCGCGACCTGCCGCCCGCGAAGGAACCGGTCCGGGTGGCGCTCGACGACGAACCCGTGGATCCGTCGGATCTGTGGCTCTTCCACAAGACGACCCGCCGCGCGCCCTACGGCCGGCGCCGAGAGCGACGGCCCGACGTGGACGACGTCGTGCTCGTCAACGATCGCGGCGAGGTGACCGAGTCGACGATCGCGAATCTCGCGGTCAGGCTGGACGGCACCTGGGTGACGCCGCCGATCGATGCCGGGCTCCTCCCGGGTACCTACCGGACCGTGCTGCTCCGGGAGGGCGGGCTGATCGAGCGACCCGTCACGGTGGACGAGCTCCGCGGCGCGGGGGAGCTCGCCCTCCTGAGCTCGGTCCGCGGTTGGCGACCCGCGGTGCTCGTGCCGTGAGCGACGACATCCACACGGTCCACCTGGGCGCCTTCACCCACGAGCACGCCGAGGCCATCGCCGGCGAGCTCGAGAAGGCCGGGATCGTGTGGTGGTACAAGAACCCAGGGTTCTTCAGCCAGATCTGGGAGCGGAGCGTCCGGCTGTTCGTCGACCGGAACCGCCTCGAGGAGGCGCAGGCGATCGCGGACCGGGTGCTGGCCTCGGGTCGGCCCGAGGGCGACGGCTCCACCTCGGGCCAGACGTAAGGTTGCGCGGTCCTGTCCTTGCGCAGGAAGCCCCCCCGCGGACGCGGGAGGGCTTCCCCGTGGGGAAGGCGCATACGGGGCTTACGCGGCCTCCATCTCCTTGCGGCTTCTGCGCTTGCCGCGAGAGATGTACGTGTGGACGGGCTCGTGCTGCCAGCACAGATCCCATCGGTTGTAGATGGACAGTTTCGTGCTGCACCCTTCGGCGGCGCAGACTCGACCTCCGGGGTACGTACGGTTGGCCCGAGGGAGCTCGCGGATGCGGGCTCCGCGGTATGCCGAGTCGGACATCGATCGTCTCCTCGCCTCAGTTCGACCTCGCCCCGGTCCTCCCGAGGCTTCAATCCGTCCATTCGAACCAATCGGCGGGCCGGTTCGTTCCCGAGCACCCCCGATTTGCGGCGAGCGGCGTGCCCGTCAGCGGCCTTCGAGCCGCTCCAGCAGGACCTTCGTGGGGCTCGTGAGCTGCACGACCCGGGCGGTGAAGCCGAGGTCCTCCCAGAACTCCATCGCGCCGCGGTTGGGGGCGAAGGTCTTGAGCTCGACCCAGCGGACCCCCCGATCGGCCGCGAACCGACCGGCCTCGTGGACCAGCTCCCGGCCCACACCCCGACCCCGGTAGCCGGCGCGCACGACCACGCCCGAGAGCTCGAGGGCTCGCTCGTCGGAGAAGCGGGAGGGGGTACGGGCCTCCCCGTACGCCATCCCGACGACCTCGCCGTCCTCGTCCTCGGCGACCAGGACCACCGTGTCGGGGTCCGCGAGGGCCTCGTTGTACTTGGCACCGACCTCGTCGTAGAAGCCCGGGCGCGGGGTGAAGACCCGCCAGTCCGCCTGCATCCGATCCAGCTCCTGGAACAAGGCGACCAGGGACGGGACGTCCTCCACCGTGGCCTGCCGAACGCGCACGCTACCTCCCCTCGAACCTCGGCTCGCGCTTGTCGAGGAAGGCACGCATGCCCTCCTCCTGGTCCCGGGTCGCGAACAGCGCCACGAACGCCTCGCGCTCGACCCGGAGCCCCTCCTCGAGAGGACGATCCGCGGCCGCGGACGCGCGCTTGGCCGCGGCATAGGCGAGCGACGGCCCGGCGGCGAACACCCGGCCCTCGTCGACGGCGACGCGGTAGACCTCGTCGGGAGCCGCGACTCGGTCGACGAGCCCGATCGCGAGCGCCTCGGCGGCGTCCACCTGCCGGCCGGTCAGGATCAGGTGGCGGGCCTTCGCAAGGCCGACCAGACGGGGGAGCCGCTGCGTCCCGCCCGAGCCCGGGATGATCCCCAGTTTGATCTCGGGCAGGCCGAGCCTCGAATCCTCGGCGACGAACCGGAAGTCGCACGAGAGCGCCGCCTCGAGACCGCCCCCGAGCGCGACCCCGTTGATCGCGGCGATCGTGATCTTCGGGATCGCCTCGATGTCCCGACAGGCCTGCTCGAGCGCTCCGACGTCCGAGGCCACCTCGTCGGGCCCGTACCCGACCATCTTCTTGATGTCGGCGCCCGCGGCGAAGATCCGCTCGCCGCCCCACACGACGACGGCTCGAACGGCCTCGTCGGCGGCCACGGTCCGAGCGACCTCGGACAGCTCGAGCGAGACGGGGCGCGCGAGCACGTTGGCGGGCGGCCGGTCGATGCGAATGGTCGCGACCCCGCCCTCGGCGTCGATGCGGACGAACTCCCCCATGGACGGCCTATCCTCGCAGACCCGCGCCTGCGAGGCCCCAGCGGAGGTCCTTCGAGGCCCCTCCGAAGGCCGCCGTTGCACCTGCAACTCACTGCTACAATCGCCACGTGAGACCGGCGGCGGACCCGACCTCGAACCCGGACGTGATCTCGGCCCTGCGTGAGCGCGGACTGCGGATGACGCCGCAACGCCGGGCTATCGTCGCCGAGATCATGCGCACGCAGGGCCACATCTCACCCACCTCCCTGGCACGCAAGGTCCAGGGGGACATGCCTGGCGTGAATGCGTCGACGATCTACCGGACGCTCGCGTTGCTGGAGGAGATGGGGGTGCTGGCCCACGCTCACCTGGAGAGCGGGGCCGAGTACCACCGGACCGAAGAGGCCGGCCACGTCCATCTCACCTGCTCCCACTGCGGGGACGAGGACGACCTGTCGATCGGCGAGGCCGACGCGTTGATCCGGGTGATCGAGCGGCACCACGGGTTCGAGCCCGATCTGACGCACTTCGCGATCGGCGGCCTGTGCGCCGACTGCAGGAAGGAACGCGAAGCTGCGCCGGCCCGCTAGCCGACGTGAGTATCGAGGGCGGCTTCGGGGAGCCGACGGCGCCTGACGGCCGCGAACGCGTACGCGAGCACGAACATCGATGCGGCGGTGAGGACCACTGCGGGACCCGAGGCCCAATCCAGGTAGTACGACAGGTACACCCCGACGAACCCGCAGAACATCCCCACCGCGACCGAGATCCAGAGCATCCGATGGAAGCTGTCGGTGAGCAGCCTGCCGATCACCGGCGGGATGACGAGCATCGCCGCGATCAACGTCACACCCAGGACGCTCATGCACACCGTGATCAACGCGGTGAGGAGCAGGGCCAGCAGCACGTCCATCCTCGCCGTCGACACACCCGACACGTCTGCCACCTCGGGGTCGAACGTCGAGAACAGGAGCTGGCGGTAGCGGAGGGAGACCACGGCTCCGGCGACGAGGGTCACGCCGGCGACGGCCAAGACGTCGGCGGCGTGCACCCCCAGGACGTTCCCGAACAGGACGGATTCGACGTTCCGGGTGAACGAGCCGATCACCGAGATGATCACGACGCCGACGGCGAAGCTCGCCGTCGTCACCACGCCGATCGCGGCGTCGGCGCCGATCGAGCGCCGGCGCGCGATCAGCAGGATCAGGACGGCGGAGACGAGACCCCACAGTCCCGCGCCGAGATAGAAGCTGAAGCCCAGCGCGAAGCTCGCCACCGCTCCCCCGAAGATCGCGTGCGAGAGACCGTGGCCGATGTAGCTCATGCCTCGGAGGACGACGTAGACCCCGACCAGGCCGCAGAGGGCTCCCGACAACGTCGCGACGGCGATCCCGTTGCGGAAGAACTCGTACCGGAACGGTTCAAGCAGGGTGTCCATGGTGCCCCTCTCGCAGGTGGACGACCTTGCGTTCGACCTCGTCGACCTCGGGGTAGTGCTCCACCACCACCGGCATGCCGCCGTGGGACAGCACCTCGAGCGGTGCGCCGTAGGTGCGCTCGAGCACCTCGGGCGTGATGACCTCCTGCGGGCGGCCGGTCGCGACCACCTCGCGGTTCAGGCAGACGAGCTGTGGCAGGTGGGCCGCGATGCCATTGAGGTCGTGCGTGGTCAGCACGACCGCGAGCCCATCGTGGTGGAGTTCGTGGATCAGGTGCATCACGTCGTGCCGCGTGCGGACGTCGACGCCGGAGGTCGGCTCGTCCATCAGCAGGAGCTTCGGGCGCCGGAGCATCGCCCGCGCCACGAAGACGCGCTGCTGCTGCCCACCCGAGAGCTCGCGGATGTGGCGGTCGCCGAGCTCGCCGATCCCCAGGCGATCGAGCACGTCGTCGGCGTCGTGCAGATCGCGCTTGGACGCCCAAGGGAGCAAGCGACCGTCGATCCTCGACATCAGCACCGCCTCGCGCACGGTCACGGGGAAGTACCAGTTCACGGTCTCGACCTGCGGGACGTAACCGATCGTCGCGGCTCGCTCCCGCACGATCCGGCCGGCGATCGGCCGGACCACGCCCGCGATCGCGCGCAACAGGGTGGTCTTGCCGCTCCCGCTCGGACCGACGATCCCTACGAAATCGCCCTCGGACACGGTCAGGTCGACGTTGACCAACACCGGCTCCTTGCCGTAGCGGCACGTGACCCTGTCGAACCGGACGAGCTCGCTCACGTCGCGTAGTCCACCGTCGTGCCGGGTTGGAGGTTGGTGACGTCGAACCCGTCGAACGGGGTGACGTCGCCCCCGAGCGCGCCCATGAACGTGCGGAAGTCGAAGACCATGAGACCGAGGTAGCTGTGATCGGGGTCGCCCTTGTCGCCGGGCAGGTCGTCGTCGCGGAGGTCGTCGATATACGTCGCGCCGGTCTCGCGGGCGATCTGCTCGAGCACCGGGCTCGGGAACACCTCCGAGCCGAAGATCGCCGGCACGTGCTCGCTGCGGATCTGGTCGATCAGGTCGGCCACGTCCTGGGCGGTCGGCTCCGCGAAGTCCGCAGGCTGGATCGCGCCGATCACGGTCCAACCGTACTCCCGCGCGAAGTACGGGAACGAGTCGTGGTACGTGAGGAGCTTTCGATTCTCGGGCGGGACCCTCGCGGTAACCGCGCGGACCGCCGCGTCCAGCTCGTCGATCCGGTCGGCGAACGCCTTGACGTTGCGGCCATAGACGGCGGCGTTGGCGGGATCGAGCTCCGACAACGAGTTCCCGACGATCTGTGCATAGCGGCCCGCGTAGACGGGGTTCGTCCACAGATGCGGGTTGGGGTCCCCCTGTTCGCGCGGGAACGAGAAGTCGTAGATGTACTCGTTCGGCGAGATCGTGCGCTCGCCCAGCGACACGATCTGGACCCCGTCGGACACGTTCGCCTGCGCGAGCTCGCGCGTGGGTTCCTCGAGGTGCAGGCCGTTGATGAACACCACATCGGCCTCGGACAGCGCCGCAGCGTCGGACGGCGCCGGCTCAAACGTGTGACTGTTCGTCCCCTCCGGGACGATGCCGGTGACGTGGATCCGCTCCCCGCCGACGTTCTGCACGATGTTCGTGATCGGGGCGACCGTCGTGACCACCTCCAGGCTGCCGTCGTCGGCAGCCGCCCCGCCGCCGCACGCCGGCAGGAGCACCGCGGCGCACGCCAGGGCGAGGATCGGTCGGGTCAAGCGGGCTCTCCAGGGTCGCGGTCGGAAGCACCTATCCTACCCTGTACTTGCAAGTCATTGCAAGAGGAGGGAACTGCAGGTCAGAACCGAGGCGTCTCCGTGTACGAGCCGAACACTGCTCGCAGGGCCGCCACGATCTCGCCCTCGGAGCACAGGGTCCGAGCGCACTCGACGAGCGGCTCGACGAGGTTGGCGTCCGTCGCGGCGAGCTCCCCCAGCCGGTCGAGCGCGGCCCGGGCGGCCG
>Ga0299906_10004427_pt1 | contig 11506 bp, 11 predicted proteins | sample RVTome_14_FD_200259 | JGI IMG/M metagenome (GOLD analysis project Ga0299906, IMG submission 200259) | Soil microbial communities from uranium-contaminated site in the Upper Colorado River Basin, Wyoming, United States - RVT145D125 (version 2) ... | reverse complement strand
CAAAATTCAGACTATAGGCAATTTACTCAGGAAATTGAAAAACAAAACATGGTGGCTGGACCAGTTTCGCGACAGACAGATTTTAGTTACCCATTTTGGCTGGCAGTATTTTCTCTGATAATTGGTGAGCGAATTTTATCTAAACGGAGGGGGCAATAATGCAAGAGAGTAAGGCAGCAGTTAGAGCTTTGAACAGTATCCAGGTAAAATGGAATTTGCTCATTTTGTTCCAGATCTTAATTATTTCATTACCGGCAAGCTTCCTCTTTCATCAAATCTTAAATGCTTTATCCATTAATGCAATGCTTTATAGCATTCCATTCCTCATTGTACTGTCTTTTATTATGGCAGTTGTTCTAAAACCTGGAAAAATTAAAAGTAAACAGGTTGGCCAATTATTAGACCGGCAGTTTGAACAGTTGGAGGACAGCAGTCATCTACTCTTTGAGTCAGATAAGTTTACTGCGGTAGCTAAAATTCAACGCGAGAAGATTATTCCTCTCTTCGATAACTTACCAACTAAAGTGAAAATTCCGGTAAACTTTAAAGTTCCGCTGATAGTTGCAGGGGTCCTGTTGCTTTCATCATTCTTGCCTGGCGCTTTTCAGAACTCGAAAACCAATCCACCGATTCTTATTCAAACCTCGGTTGTAGCCCCAAATGAGCATTCCGGAGAGATTGAATCAATAAGAATAACAAATAGCCAGATAAGCATTGTGCCTCCATCCTATACTGGATTGAAACCGGCTATTCAGGAAGATTTTCACCTGGAGATTCCTTCAGGCAGCAAAGTTTCCTGGCAACTGGAATTTAATATGCCCATCGAGACCGCAAACCTGGTTTGGGGTTTGGATAATTTTAATCCAATGCACATCAAGGGACAGTCTTATATTGTTGAAACCATTATTTCTTCGAGTGGATTCTATTCTCTTGCCATTACAAGTAATAACGACACACTAAAAACTGAATTTTACCGGGTTGATGTAATTCCTGATCTCCCGCCCAAAATCTTAACTATTCAAAATGAATTGTATCAGCGCTTAAGTTTTAATGCCAAAATTATTATACCGGTTGAAGCTGCTATATCAGATGACTACGGGTTATCTGATGCTTACCTTGTCACTACTGTAAGTAAAGGAGCTGGTGAAGGCGTGAAATTCAGAGAAATAAAAATACCTTTTGCTGAGAAAATTACAGGGAAGAAAAGAGTAAATCTTTCAGCAACAATGGATGGAAGTAAATTGGAATTGGAGCCGGGTTCAGAGCTTTATTATTTTATTGAGGCCTGGGATAATAAATCGCCTAATCCTAACCGGTCAAGAACAGAAACTTTCTTTCTTGTGATAGAAGATACCAGCTCAACTGAATTCTCCGGCTTTGGTGGCCTTGCCGTAGATTTAATGCCTGATTACTTTCGAAGTCAAAGACAGATTATTATTGAGACAGAAAAGCTGATAAAAGATAAACCTAAATTACCTATTAGGAATTTCAAGACTATAAGTAATGAACTCGGCTTTGATCAAAAAGTGCTTCGATTAAAGTATAGTCAGTTTTTGGGTGAGGAATTTTTATCAGGCATAGAATTGGAAAGTGATGAAACTCCTGCTTCCGATGAAGCGCTGCGGATATTAGAGGAGAGCCATGAACATGATGAAGAATTGAATCCGGATGCTGAAGAGGATCCTTTGGAGCAAGTCAGTCACGCTCACGACACCGAAGAAGAAGTTACTTTTTTTTCAATCTCTGTAGAATCGAAATTGAGAGCAGCGCTGGTTGAGATGTGGGATGCTGAATTATATCTTCGTCTTTATCAACCGGAGAAATCATTGCCATACCAGTATAGGGCTTTGGAATTGATTATGGAAATAAAGAATCATGCAAGAATATATGTTCAGCGCGTTGGATTTGACCCCCCTCCGCTGACAGAGGAAAAAAGGCTTACCGGAAAACAGGACGAAGTAGATCCGAGACAAACAGCTTCTATCAGTGAGGTCAAGGCAGAGTTTCCTAACATAAGGCTAGTGACCACTGTACTGGATAATGCTATTCTTTCAAACCGGGATTTGACGGAAAATGAGAAATTACTACTAGTGGCTTGCGGAAATGAAATCGCGTACCTGGTTGAAACTAATCCCCTGCAATACCTTGATATTTTACAGGAGATAAAAAGAATTTCCGAAAGCGATACTCAGGTGGGGACACAACTGAAAAAACTAAAATCAGAATTTTATGAAATACTTATAAGTCAATCCAGGGAGCCAGGATCTAAGGCTATACCACAGGATCCCCTGAAAGCCAATTATTTTAAATCGGGAAGAAATTTTTGATGGAGTTAACTTTCAATCCATATCCAGGTTTCTGGACCATAATTGTTCCGGGCCTTGTCATTTGTTCCGGATTCTTAATATGGAAAGAATCATTTCGGAAAGGACGAAAATTATTAAGATTTATTTCGATAGTTCTGGCGGTGATTTGTTTGCTTGCAATTGCCGTTAGGCCGTCCATAAGAAAATCTGGATCGCCAAGGCCACTGGCGTTACTCACAATGAATTATTCACAAAAAGATTTGGATAGTTTGCTTATTATAAGAAACAATCTTGTAAAAATTGATCTGACCGCAAAAAGGAATCAGTTGGAAAAAATTCTAATGGAGAATTCTGTGAGTGAAGTCTTTGTAATGGGTGACGGACTTGAAATTCATGAGCTGAATCTTCTGTCAAAAATCCCCTCGAACTTCTTGCCTTCAGATTCAATAAAAGGAATTGTAGGTTTAAATTACAATACAAGGATTGAACGCGGAGAGATGTTACAGTTGGAAATTGAAACAAAAACCGACCAGGATGGATTCCTGGTGCTGGAACATTCGTCTGGAAGAATTGATTCCTTTGCTACCACCCGCGGTGTGCAGAAACTTAATATTAAGACGCCGGAAAAAGTAAGTGGTAATTTTATTTTAGAAATAAAACTTTTTGACAATAAAAAGAATTTACTTGATAAAGGAGTAGTCCCTTATAGAGTTTCAGATCCGGAACCTATCCATGTATTTTTTCTTCAGGGATACCCAACCTTTGAAACCAGGTTTCTGAAAGACTGGCTGCAACAAAAAAAGCATAAAGTAGTAGTACGATCAAAGGTTTCCAGGAACGACTATGTTTTAGAAAGCTTTAACATCGAAAAACCCCTCACAAATGTCATTAACTTAAATTGGATTGAAAAACTGGATTTGATAATCACTGATTTTGAAGGATGGATCGATCTTAGCGCTTCGGAGAAAGATCTTATCGCCAAGGAAATTCGCGATAATGGTTTGGGAGTCTTATTTCTGCTGGATGAGGCCTCCCGGATTTCAAAATCAGAATTGAAAATGTTTATCTCAGGGAATCACTTTCAGCAACACAACAAAATGACAGCAGAATTGATACTTCGTGAGAGTGGAGTCAAATTCATTACTCCCAGGATTGAGCTTAAACCAGGAACAAACCCATTTACATTCACGATAAATCAAGACTCAAAGAATGAAGCTATAAGTTTTGGTTCTTTTTATGGTTTGGGAAAGGTTGGTTTTTCCCTGTTGCCTCGAACCTATACTCTTGCTTTAAACGGTTTCATGGAGACCTATTCAGATTATTGGGCTGAAATTCTTGATAAACTAGGCAAGAGCTGGAATAAGGAATACGTCGCAATAAATTCATCGTCAATAAGCAGGGTAGGGCTACCCGTAAATCTCACTATAAGCTCAACCCTTGAAAATCCACAGCTAAAAATAGACAGTATCCCAATTGGGCTTAGGCAAGATCTTTATTTTAGTGATTTATGGACCTGTACATTCTGGCCAAATAAAACCGGTTGGCTTCCAGTTCAAATTAATAATGAAATAATTGACTGGATTTTCATTTTCCCGGATGAATACTGGGTGAACCTGGAGCTTGAAAGGAAGAAGAATACGAATAAACGAAATTTGACATTCAATGTTGAAGGAGAAAGAAAAATCGTATTGGAAAATTACCCCGTTTCGCCATTATATTTCTATCTTATTTTCACAATTTGCATCGGTTTATTGTGGCTGGAGCCCAGACTTAATTAATGAAGCGTTCAAAATTAATTTTCATATTCATTTTCGCAATTTTTATGATAGCACTGCTTTATTTTATGTGGGTTATAGGATCAAATACAACCTTTCCAGGGAAATAGGGGCTAATTTCGTATTTTCGGCCCATTACTTGCTTAGTTGAGTGTCTAAACTCTTAATTCTAAATTAATTATAAATAATGAATAAATCCAGATTTAGAGTATACCTGAGAATCTGCTGTTTATCTGTGATTTTGTCATGTTCTGACGATAATGAGGAAGATCTTTTTGGCCCGAAAAATTTTTTTTGTGACCCGGATTTAGTAACATTTTCCGACATCATTAAGCCGATCATTGATACCAATTGTACTGTCAGTGGTTGTCATGTTATCGGAACAGGACTGCCCGACTTTACCCAGTTTTCAAATATTAAAACATATGCAGCTGAAATTCGGGAGCGTACTTCTACGAGAGATATGCCCAGAGGAGGGAGAGTTCTTACTGATTTACAAATAGCTCAGATTGGCTGCTGGGTAGACAGTGGAGCGCTAAACAATTAAAACGATGAACCGGATTTTCTTTTTACTGGCTGTATTATTTCTTCATGATTACTCATTTGGACAAAAATATATTACCGAATCTTCAAGAATAAGTTTTTATTCAGAAGCACCTCTTGAAGATATTGACGCGCACAATAATAAAACCACCAGCATCTTTGATAGTGATAAGGGAGAAATCGCATTTTCTATTCCTATCAAAGAATTCACTTTCAAACGATCATTGATGCAGGAGCATTTCAACGAAAAATATATGGAGAGTGAAAAATATCCTAAGGCGGCCTTCAATGGCGCTGTTACAGGATTCACTAAAAAGCCCGGCAAACAAAATGCAACCGCTGAAGGAGAATTAACTATCCATGGTGTAACTAATAAAGTAACAATAAACGGAGTGATGGAATTTAAAGACGGCAAAGTCTTTATGAACTCTTCCTTTATTGTTAAACTTGAAGATTATAAAATAAAAATTCCTTCCATTTTGTTTCAAAACATTGCCGAAGAGATTGAGGTTAAGGTAGAATTAACATATAAGGAATATGGAGAGTAAATTCCTGATTAAAATTTTACTTGCCACCGCACTCCTCTTATTAGTTTCATTTAAAGTAAACGCCCAGGATTTAATGGATCTTTTGGAAGAAGAGACCGATGAAGGCAAGAATTATGCAACTGCAATATTCAAAGGAACCCGCGTGGTTCTTGGTCATTCCGTCAAAACCAGAAAAACAAAGGAGCTTGAATTATTTGTGATGCACCGTTTCGGATCAATGGATAATGGTATGTCAGATGCATTTGGTTTGGATGATGCGAATATTAGAATTGCATTTGAGTACGGTATTACTGATAATTTAAATATTGGGATTGGAAGAAGTTCTATCCTTAAAACCTATGATGGCTTCATCAAATATAGATTCTTGCGGCAATCTCACCCGGGCTCACCGGTAACCATGGTGGTACTGGCCGGCTTGGCAAGAAATACCAATGAGGTTGCTTCAGATATGGATCTTGACTTCAGGCACAGAATGGCTTACACTTATCAGTTTCTTATTGCAAGAAAATTCACCGAAGGGTTTTCGCTTCAACTTACACCTTCAGTTACTCATAAAAATCTTGTAACATTCAGAGAAGACGACAACACGCTGTTTGCAATTGGTTTGGGTGGAAGATTGAAGTTATCACCCAGTGTTACATTTAATGCTGAGTATTTTTACCAGATTAATCCTAATAAATTTCAGGTGAATTCGCTTGACAACTCCTATTACCCCGATGCTGTATCAATAGGTGTTGATATTGAAACCGGCGGTCATGTTTTTCAGCTGCATTTTACCAATGCCACTGCGATGATTGACAAAGCTATCATCCACGAAACAACCGGTGATGTGCGGGATGGGAAAATCAGGTTTGGCTTTAATTTATCCAGGACATTTCAAATTGTGCCTAAACAAGGATGGAGCGGGAATTAATCAGCTGAACAATCCATGAAGTTCCAGTTCCACTTTCTCAACTACGGTTGAGAAATCTTCAACATTAGTTACAAAATCCAATTGATTTACATCAAGTATCAACAATTTGCCCAAGTCATATTGCTTAATCCAGTTTTCGTAATATGTATTGAGATTTCTTAAGTAGTCAAGCCTCATGGCGTATTCAAAATCGCGTCCACGTTTTTGAATTTGATTGACAAGTTTTGGGATATCTGCTCTCAGATAAATCAAAAGATCGGGTGGATTTACAAAATCAATCATAGATTTGAAAATATCCAGGTAACTCTTGTAATCCCTTTCTGATATATGACCGGCTTCGTTTAGATAAGCGGCAAAGATAAATGCATCTTCATAGATGGTCCTGTCCTGAACCACGGTATTTTCATTAGCCTGGATATCTTTAATCTGATTAAATCGGGTATTCAAAAAATATATCTGCAAGTGAAAAGCCCACCTTGGCATGTCTTCATAGAAATCTTTTAAATAAGGATTGTTATCTACGGATTCAAAGTGCGGAGTCCAGCCGTAATGACGGCATAATCTCTCCGTCAGAGTAGTTTTACCCGAGCCGATATTACCGGAGACTGCAATATGCATTTAATGAAATAATTTTATTAATAGCCGAATTTTGTGTGCCAGTTAATTATACCGCCTTTAAGATTGTAGAGATTATCAAAACCGAATTGCTTCTCCAGATGCTTGATTGCCGCCGCACTTCTGGAGCCGCTCCTGCAATGTATAATAACTTTAATGTCTTTTCTGATCTTCGATGACTCATTCATTATTTGTCCCAGAGGGATCAATTCACCCCCAAGATTATCCTGATCGTATTCATACGATTCTCTTACGTCTATTAATTGAAATTCCTCTCCGGAATCCATCAGCTCCTTCAGCGCGATGGAATCCATTTCCTTTACTTTCGGTCCGAATAACATACTCTTTGATTTAGTTGCACAAAATTCATTATAATCAATCAATTCATTAATAACTGTACTATCCTTTTTATTTTGAATTTTGATTTTTGAAATCTGGAATGTTTGAATATCAATTATCAAAAGTTTGTCGGATAATACTTCACCTATTCCTGTAATAATTTTTATCGCCTCTGCAGCCTGCATAGTTCCAATAATACCGGGCATAACTCCAATAACACCCCCTTCTTCACAATTCGGGACTAAATCAGGAGGTGGGGGTTCCGGAAATAAATCCCGGTAATTCGATCCCCGCTTTCCGTCATTATACGCGTAATTGAATACCGCAACTTGCCCTTCAAACCTGTATACAGAACCATAAATAAAAGGTTTGTTAAGAATAACAGACGAATCATTAATCAGGTATCGGCTTGGAAAATTGTCCGTTCCATCAATTATAAGATCATACGGCTTTAATAATTCCAAAGCGTTATCGCTGGTAAGTTTCTCCAGGTAAATGTTAAATTTTACCTTTGAATTCAGGAGTTTAAGCCTTTCGGCAGCCACCTGCGCCTTTGGTTTTCCTAAATCGGCTTCTGTAAAAATTACCTGTCGTTGCAGGTTACTGATTTCCACCACATCATAATCTATTATGCCAATCGTTCCAACTCCGGCGGCAGTAAGATATTGCAATACTGGTGATCCAAGCCCGCCGGCACCGACAACTATAACTTTTGAATTTTTCAATTTATCCTGTGACTCCTCCGTAAAATCCGGAAGGGCCAAATGACGACTGTATCTTTTTAGATCTTCTCTTTCCATCTTAACCAGATTCAAATATACTTAAACATGATTGTTTGTCATCTTTCTTTCGCCAATAAGGTCTTCAGTCCCTGCATGATTAGCAAGGCTTAAAGGATGCAGGTTTTAGAAAAGGTTAAATCAAACTAGAACTTATAACTGCTGACGGAATTAAAACGTTGAATTGCAATTTTAGCAATTGTTTCTCCAATGGAAAGGGAAGAAGTTGCAGCCGGTGAAGGTGCATTGCAGACATTAACCGCGAAATCATTTTCAATAATCAGGAAATCGTCTATCAAGCCACCATCCCGGTCACAGGCCTGAGCCCGGACGCCGCTTCCGCCAGGTTCCAGATCTTCTAACTCAATTTGGGGTAATAATACTCTGAGAGCATCCGTAAATGCTTTTTTGGAAAATGATCGATGTATTTCACCAAGACCTGTCTTCCAATATTTCATTGCAACTTTTTGAAATCCCGGCCAGGTAAGGCTTTCTACAATATCCCTAATGTTAACATTTGTTTTTTTATAGCCTTCCCTGGCAAGCGCCAGCACCGCATTAGGTCCTGCTTCCACTCCTCCGTTTATCATCCTTGTAAAATGAACTCCCAGGAAGGGAAAAGCAGGGTCGGGAACCGGGTAGATAAGATTCTTCACCAGGTGACGTTTCTCTTTTTTGATCTTATAATACTCACCACGGAAGGGAATAATTTTAAAGGTTGGTGCTACACCGGTCATTCTGGCAATACGATCTGAATGGAGACCTGCGCAGTTCACGATTAATCTGCTTCGATAAGTGTTCTTCGGTGTAATAATCAAATTTCCACCCGATTGTTTTACAATTTTTTTCACCGGTTCCGAATAATGAACATCACAGCCAATTTTTTGAATCAGCTCAAGCATTTTCTCAGCTACTTTTTTGAAGTCTATGATTCCCGTCTGAGGTACGTGTAATCCTCTGACTCCCGATGCATGAGGTTCAAACTCTTTGACTTCTTCCGCCGACAGTTTTCTGAGATTCTGAAGTCCGTTTTGGACACCTCTTTCATACAAGGTTTCCAGGGTTTTTAGTTGGGACTCCGCTGTCGCAACAATGATCTTCCCGCAAAGCTCATAGGGAACTTCATATTCATCGCAAAACTTAAGCAGCAATGAGTATCCATGAATGCAATTGGTGGTTTTGAGACTTCCAGGTTTATAATAAAGACCTGAGTGAATTACCCCTGAATTATGTCCGGTCTGATGAAATGCGGGTCCGGCTTCTTTGTCAATAATTTGAATCTTCAGGCCGGGTTTACGCTCCAGAATTTTTAGGGCTGATGCAAGGCCAACAATGCCGCTTCCAATTACGCTAATATCGTAGATCATTTCGGATCTCGCTTCTTGAAGTCAAGGGCTGCCGAGTTCATACAAAATCGCTTGCCCGTTGGTTGTGGTCCATCATTAAAAACATGACCCAAATGACCTCCGCAATTAGCACAAAGAACTTCTTCGCGGATCAAGCGGTGAGTCTTGTCCAATTGAACAATTACTTTGTCCTTATCAATGGGTTGGTAAAAGCTTGGCCAGCCCGACTTACTGTCGTATTTCGTTTTCGAATCAAAAAGAAGATTACCACATCCGGCACAGTAATAATTACCGTCATCTTTATTGTTATTGTACTTTCCAGCAAATGCGTGTTCGGTTCCTCCTTCTCTTAAAATATAATATTGCTCCTCCGTCAATTCCCTCTTCCAATCTTCCTCGCTTTTATCAATCTTATTCATATAATACTGAATTTAAGTTAAATAAGTAATATGGCTTAATTCTTAATTTAATTATTTTTTTGAATCCATGGAATGAGCATTGAAATTCTTTTCCTGTGTTCCTTGTAACCTGATTTGCTTTCAAGGGAACGTTTTTCCATCATGGGAATGCTGACAAAGACAAATAGCAGAATCATACTTAACGCACCGGCGAACGTCCACCAATACTCATTCAGATTGAAATTTAACCCAAATAGAGACAGCCCAATCCAGAAGGAGATTTCTCCAAAATAATTGGGATGCCGGCTATATTTCCATAATCCCATTTCCATGATGGTTTCGGATTTGAACTCCCGGAGTTTCCTGAAACTTCGCAGCTGTTCGTCTGCAACCCATTCAATTATTACTGCGAGAAATGTTACTATTGAGGCAATGATATCAATCCAATTTAACGGGTAGGGATTCAACATGGCATAATACGCTGGAATTAATCCGAGGAATACAAGTATTGTGGGTAAAAGGTGAATTCCGGTAAGGCTGACAGTCCAGTATGCCTTTCCATGTTGTTTTTGCAAGTCCTGATATCTCCAGTCTTCGTGATGTAGTCCGTGCCAACCCCGCACCCAATTGAAGGTTAGTCTTATTCCCCAAAACGACACTAACATGACAATAAGAATTTGCCGTGAAAAATTTCCATCCGGAAACAGGGTCATAAAATATATCACTATCGGTATAGGAACTACACTCCAGAATGGATCATACATGCTGGAATTTTTGAGACGGTAGCTAAAAACGAAAATGATTAGGGTTGCAAAAATATCAAGAATTCCAATTTTGATTAGCTGGTGAAATTCACTCAGATAAGGAAGCATTAACCATGGAATTATCAAAGCCACCGCATAAGCGACAATCACAAACAAAAATGACTCTGTCCTGCTATACTTTAAGTCTGAAGCGGCCATGAAATTTTTAAAATACTGAGGTTTTACTATTTATATTTACTCTTCAAATGTAGTTTAAAAATGAGAAAGCTCATTCCCTTGAAGAAACGCCCCCTGGATATTGGTATACTTTCCTTTTTCTGGATCAATATTCTTTTTATTACCTACTTAATTGATTTGGAACAGCTGGTAATTGCAGATGTGAACAATTTTGAATACCCGCTTTGGCCTCCGCCGATTATTATTGATTTGGTGCATTGGTGGGGACGGAATTTTGATCCTGCCCTTATGGCTCGCGAACCATGGTGGCGGGCAACAATCTGGATCGATCAATTATTCTTTGGTCCATTCTATATCCTGGCAATTTATGCTTTTACCAAAAGCAAGGAATGGATCCGGATCCCCAGCATTGTTTACGCTTCAATGTTATTAACCAACGTCATCATTATTCTTTGGGAGGAAATTTTGGGCCAACATGCTTCAAACAGCATAGGAATTGTTTTGATGGCTAATGCTGCATGGGTAATTATGCCACTATTAATTATTTTCAGATTCAGAAATAACCCACATCCTTTTACTGAAGAAACGGATTAATCACTATGAATGAGAATTTATCAGGTAGATATGGGGAATGGGCGGTGGTTGCAGGTGCCTCGGAAGGAATTGGAGCAGAGTTTGCAAAACAGCTTGCTGACCATGGGTTTAATTTAGTTCTTATTGCAAGGCGCGAATCAGAATTGGCTAAAAAGAAAGCGGTGCTGGAAAAAATAGTTAAGGTGCGGACAATAGCGGTTGATTTGTCACTAAAGGAAAGTATTTCCGGCATCATCAATCAAACCCTGGATCTTGAAATTGGTTTATTTGTTTACAATGCCGTATTTCCACTTATAGGTCATTTTATTGATCAACCGATTGAAAAACACCATGAGCTTATTCAGGTAAATATTTCAACTCCGATGACTCTTGTGCATCACTTTGGAAATATTATGGTGAGAAGAGGAAA
>Ga0299906_10004426_pt1 | contig 11508 bp, 12 predicted proteins | sample RVTome_14_FD_200259 | JGI IMG/M metagenome (GOLD analysis project Ga0299906, IMG submission 200259) | Soil microbial communities from uranium-contaminated site in the Upper Colorado River Basin, Wyoming, United States - RVT145D125 (version 2) ... | reverse complement strand
ACGCTGGTGGTGAGCGGGAACGACCTGGACAACGTCGACCGGGCGGTGCGGGGCGGCGCCTTCCACGGCACCCGCATCGAAGGCCCGGCCGTCGCGGAGGCGGGTTCATGAGCGCGGTGCAGATCGCGGAGCACGCGCACTGCGAGATCTGCGGCCGCGTCGTCAAGGTGGGCACGCGGTGGTGCGGGGAGGAGTGCGAGGCGAAGCACGACGAGGCGCAGAAATACAAGAAGCGGCAGATGTGGCTCTTCCTCGCCCTCATCGTGGGGACGTTGATCCTCGTGCGGCTGCCCATCAGCCCCTTCTGATCCCCCGTCCGCATGGAAGCGCGACCCGGAGACCCGCCGATGCCGACACCCGAAGATGGACGACGCCCTTTTCATCGCGGGGCCGGTGGCCGGCCTGCCTTGCCCGACCTGTCGCTCGCCGAGAAGCGCCTGCTCCTGGCCCTGCCCCGGGACGGCTCGGCCGTCCCCGCCGCGGAGGCCGCGTCACGGGCGGGCTTCCACGAGGAGGTCGAGGCGCTGCGGGCGGCTAGCGGTCCGGAGCGGCACGGCCTCGTCGCCGTGGAGGAGGCGGTCGAGCGGCGCGTCGGGCTCACGGCCGAGGGACTGGCCCACAAGCAGCACGGCCTGCCGGAGCGGCGCGCGGTCGAGGCCATCCATGCCGCGGGTGGGCGCCTGCCCATGGAGCGCCTGGCGGCCTCCCTCGAGCGACCGGAGGTGCCTGTGGCGGTCGGGTGGCTCAAGCGCAAGGGCTGGGCCTCGCTCGAGAAGGGAGATGGGGGCACGGATCTCGTGTTGACGGACGGCCTGCCCCGGCCGGGTGACGACGAGGCCGTCCTCGCCGGCCTGGCCGCGGAACCCGTCCCTGTCGACCGGGTCGGGCACGAGGCCGGACTCGGGATGCTGCGCCAGCGGAGCGGGGTCGTCGCCGAGGAGGAGCGGACGCGGCGCCTCGTGCGCCTGACCGAGGCCGGCCAGGCCTTCGTCGGGGGGCTGGACGCCAGCGGACTCGAGGGGGCCGAGGAGTGGAACGAGCTCACGCCGGAGCGCGTCGCCCGCTGGGCGGAGATGGGGCCGGACGAGCGGCGGCGGATCCGCCTCCGGCCGTTCGATTTCGGCGTCGACGTGGCGCCTCGGTACCCGGGGAAGCCGCATCCCGTGACGCAGCTCATGGCGGAGATCCGCGCCGTGTTCTTCGGCATGGGGTTCAAGGAGATCGCAGGCGACTACGTGGAGTCGGCGTTCTGGAACATGGACGCCCTCTTCATCCCGCAGGACCACCCGGCGCGGGACATGCAGGACACCTTCTACCTCGCGGAGCCTGCGACGCTCGACGTCGACGGGACGGACCTGGAGCGCGGGCGCGCCGTGCACGAGCGGGGCGGCGGCACGGGCTCCGAGGGCTGGGGCGGCGCGTGGAGCCCCGACGTCGCCCGCCAGGCGCTCCTCCGGACCCACACGACGAACACGACGGTGCGCTACCTGGCGCGGAACCCGGAGGGGCCGCACAAGGTCTTCGGCCTCGGACGTGTCTTTCGCAACGAGACGATGGACTCGACGCATCTGCCGGAGTTCCACCAGATTGAGGGCATCGTCACGGAGGAGGGCGCGGACTTCGACATGCTCGTGGGGCTGTGCCGGTCGTTCTTCACTCGCATGGGCTTCCCGGAGGTCCGGCTCCGTCCGGCTTACTTCCCCTACACGGAGCCCAGCATGGAGATCGAGGTCCTGCACGGCGGCAAGTGGATGGAGCTCGGCGGGGCCGGTGTCTTCCGGCCTGAGGTCACGAAGCCGCTCGGCGTGGAGCACCCCGTCCTGGCGTGGGGCTTCGGCCTGGAGCGCCTCGCCATGGAGCGCCTCGGCCTCCAGGACATCCGGGACCTCTACGTGAGCGACGTGCAGTGGCTCCGCGAAAACCCGTTGCAGTAGCAAGGTCCGCTGCGCCGCGTCCATGGCCGCCTCCGGTCCACACGTCCTCGCCCGCCGCGCCACGCTTGCCGGCGCCGCGGCCGGCTGCCGCGGCCACGACTGTGCGCTCAGAGGTAATAGAGGCCGTGCAGCGTGAAGGAGACCGTGAGCGCGCCGAAGAAGAAACCGACGGTGCGCCAGATGCTGGGCCGCTTGACCGCGCGCTCCCGCACCGTGGGCATGGCGACGTGCTGCGGCGCCCGGACGCGTGTCCCGAGGTGGATGAAGTCGGTCCCACCCACGGGGACCGGGACCGTGCGCATCGGGCGGACGCGTCGCGCGACATCCGGCCGGAGGACGGTCTTGGGTCGCTTCACGGCCACGAGCGGGGGGGCGCCACGCGGCGGAGCAGAAGGACGGGGCGTGACCCCGCTGCGGACGGGAGCCCGGCGGGTGGGCGGGATGCGCCCCCGCGTGCCGGATCGCGTGCGGGGCGTGGTCCCTCCGTGACCTTCGGACCGTCCTTCGGACGGGCGCCTCGCGGTCGTGGCGGGGGTGGTACGGGGGCCTGTGTACGAAGCGGTCGCGACCTGGGGCAAGGGGCTCACCGGCACAGGCTCCGGCCGGAACGTGCATAGGCGCAGGCTCGAACCGCCGGGACGGTGGGCCGGCGGTCCGCCAGGATGTCGGCCGGCCCCCAGGGGACCCTTCAAACGTGGCGGCCGCGCTCGCGCCGCCGTGCCCGCCCACAGCCTCGGCCACGTCGTCTTCTACGTCCGCGACCTGCGGGCAAGCCTGGCCTTCTACGGCGACCTCGTGGGCTTCGAGGTCGTAGGCACGGCGTTCGGCGGCCGCGCGGCGGCGCTTCGCGGCACCGAGGGCCGGACCCACCACGAGATGCTTCTCATCGAGGTGGGCGACGCTCCCGGCCCCGAGTCGCTTGGCGCCCGCCGCCGGGGCCTGTACCACATCGGCGTCAAGGTGGGCGACTCCAAGGAGGAGCTCCGCGCGATGCGGGACCGCCTGGCCGAGGCGGGGGTCCGGATCGACGGCGCCAGCGACCACCGCGCCACGTGGAGCCTCTACGTGCGCGACCCCGACGGCAACGAGGTGGAGCTGTACTGCGACGACCCGGAGGTGGACTGGCGGAGCGACCCGGCGGCGGTCCTCGCCCCGATCCGCCCCCTCGACCTTTGACCGGCCGGCGGAGGTCGGCGTTCCAACGAACCATCCGATCCTTTTATCGTGCCTGCCGTGGACGCTACCGTAGGTCTGCATGGGACGGTGCCGCCTGCTCTCCGTCGCGGCCTTGGCCGCGCTCCTGCTCGTCGCCTGCGCGGCGGCGCCGTCCCATGCCGGGCCGGTACGCGACCCTGCGCCTTCCTCGTCCGCGCCTCCTCCCGACGAAGCGTCGTCGGACCGTCCTTCGTCCTCGGCGGAGCCCGGGCCGGGTCCTACGCCGGAGCAGGCCGGCGCCCCGGCTGGGGGAAAGGGGGCCGACCCGCTGGGCCGGCTGGCCTGGGGTCCCGCGCAGGCACCGGCCGACGACGTCGTGCCCAGGGAGACGGGGTCCGCCATGCCCTCCCTCCTTCTGGCCCTCCTGGGTGTCCTTCTGGCACTCCTCCTCGCCGCGGTGCCGGCCGTCGCCTACCGCCACCACGAGGCGACGGACCCGCCGGGCGACGACGGCCGATGGCGCCGCGACTGGGAACCGCTGCCCGGCGGCGGGTCTCAGTAGACCGTGACGCCGCGGACGCCCTCGACGTTCTGGAGCAACGGGATCAAGTGGCCGGGCACGCGCTCCTCCGTGACCACGAAGAGCCGGGCCTCATCCGTGAACTCCGGGTCCTCCACGATGGCCTGGCGCACGTTGATCTGCGACTCCGCGATCACTTTCGACACGCCGGCGAGGATGCCGGGCTGGGCGGCGTCCTGCGGGATGATCTCGATGACCCCGCAGCCCAGCATCGGGGCCACGTCCCGCAGGTGGAGCGTGGGCCGGAACCGCGTGAAGACGCGCTGCAGGCGCTCGTCCGCGAGGATCGTCTCGACGGTGCTCCGCACGATGCGCCGGTCCACGTTGGCCGCGCGGCCGATCGCGGTGTCTGCGATCTCCACGGTACCCGCGTGGATCTTGTCGTCCTCGATGCGCAGGCCGTACTGGATCATGATCCGCACGACCCGCTCCTGGGCAGGGTATCGCCGGAAATGATCGATGAGCACCTGCCACATGCGTACCAGACTCCCCGGTTCCGTACTTCATGCTATCGGCAGCGGCGCCGGCCCGCGTTCCCGCGGGGGGAGGGACAAGGGGGCGACGACCGTCCGGACCGACCCCCTCGCAACGCCCAGGACGTGGCCCGGTCGCCGGCCGCATGACGGTGCGGCGCCCGATGTGACAAAGATGAAACGGGGGCGCCCGGTCGGCCCGCACCATGGCCGGAAACGCCGTCCGTCTCGCCCGCCTGCGCGCCGGGGGAGCGTGCCTCATGGTGCCTCTGGACCACGGGATCAGCATGGGCCCCGCCCCCGGCCTCGAGGACCCCGCCCGCGTCCTGGCCGCCGTGGCGGACGATGCGACCTGCGTCACGCTGCACAAGGGGCTCCTCGCGCACGCCGAGCCCTACGCCGACCGGCTTGGGGTGCTCATGCACCTCTCGGCCAGCACGGACGCGGCGCCCGACCCGCACGACAAGCGCCTCGTGGGCACGGTCGAGGAGGCCGTCCGGCGGGGCTGCGACGGTGTCTCGATCCACGTCAACGTCGGCGCCGCCACGGAGGCGCGCATGCTCGAGGACGCCGGCCGGACCAGCACGGCGTGCGAGGCCTGGGGCATGCCCCTGGTCGCCATGATGTACCCGCGCGGGCCCCACGTCAAGGACCCGTTCGACCCGGCCCTCGTGGCGCACGCCGCCCGCCTCGGCGCCGAGCTCGGCGCGGACCTCGTCAAGGTGCCGTACACGGGCTCCGAGGCCTCGTTCCGCCGCGTGGTCGAAGGGGCCGTGGTGCCCGTCCTCGTCGCCGGCGGCCCACGGCGTCCATCGCTCGAGTCGTTCCTGGAAGACATGCGGGGCGCCGTCGCCGCGGGCGCCGCGGGCGTCTCCGTCGGCCGCAACGTCTTCCAGCACGATGAACCCGGCACGGCCCTGCGTGCCATCGCCGCCCTGTTCCGGTCCTGACCATGCCTCCGAGCCCGCCGCCCGCCGCCCGCATCCCGCTCTGGATCGACCTCCGCGCCGTGCCGGTCAACAAGCGGCTGCCGTTCTTCAAGGCCGTCGAGGAGGTCGGCGCCGAGCGGGTCCTCCTCGGGCGGGACGATCCGCACCTGGACCGCGCGGGGATCGACGTCGTCCGCGTCGACGGGAACAATTCCCTGAAGGACGGCACGACGGCGCTCGGCCGCTACATTCTCCTGCGGTCGGGCAAGGACCAGGAGAGAGCGGCTGCGGCGGAGGGCCTCGTCGTGGTCGAGGCCCAGGACTGGCGCGTCATTCCGCTGGAGAATCTCATCGCGGAGCGCCAGGACCGGCCCGGCACCGTCTTCGCGCTCGCCGACGGGCCCGGCCAGGCCCGGCTGTTCCGAGACACCCTCGAGGTCGGCGTCGACGGCATCGTGCTGGCGCCGCGGAGCGTGGAGGACATCGAGGCGACGGACGCGCTCCTGCGGGAGCGGGGACCGAAGGCGGCTGGAGGTCGTGGCCCCGACGCCGCCCCGTCCTCGAGCCGCGGCAAGGCTTCGCCACGCCCGGGGACCGACGACGGAACGGGCGACATCGTCGGCGAGGCAGGCCTCGACGCAAGCGACCGCGCCGTGGGCCAGGACGGTTTCCTCCAGGTGGCCAGGGTGACCCGCGTGGCCGATGCCGGGCCGGGCGACCGGGTCTGCGTGGACGCCACGAGCCTCTTCCGCCCCGGCGAAGGCCTCCTCGTGGGCAGCACGGCCCGCGCGTTCGTCCTCGTGCACGCCGAGACCCTTGAGACGGACTACGTGCGCGCGCGTCCGTTCCGCGTCAACGCGGGCGCGGTCCACAGCTACCTCTTCGCGCCGGGCGGCCGCACCCGGTACCTCAGCGAGCTGCGCGCCGGTGACAACGTCCTCGCCGTCCATCCCGACGGCGTGCACCGCGTGCTGACGGTGGGCCGCGTCAAGATCGAGCGTCGCCCCCACACGCTGGTCGCATGGGTCGGCCCCGGGGGGCCCGGCAGCGCCATCCTCCAGACCGCGGAGACCGTGCGCCTCGTGACGCCGGAGGGTGGGGCCGTCGCCGTCACCGACCTCAAGGAGGGCGACCGCCTGCTCGTCCACAGCGAGTCCGCGGCCCGCCACTTCGGCATGGCGGTCGACGCCGCCCTGGAGGAGCGATGAGCGAGCGGAGCCAAGAGGACCCTTCGCCTCGCATGGCCTCCACCGCCCCCACCGCATCCACCGCCCCTGCGCTCCCGCCCGACCAAGCGGTCTTCGCGACCCGGCACACGTTCGTGGCCACCGTGGCCGTCGAGGGCCGCCCGGCCGCCGTCGCCGCGATCCAGGGCCTCCCCCCCGGGGCCGCCGTCGCGGAGGTGCGCCTCGACCCTCTCTGGCCGGCGCCTCCCGACCCGGGCGAGGCCGCCGACGACCTGGAGGCCCTCCTGGCCGCCGCCGAGGGCCGGACCGTGCTGCTCGCCACGCTCCGCCCCGTGCGCCAGGGGGGACGGTTCGACGGACCCGAAGCCGTGCGCCTCGGCCTCCTCGTGGCCGCCGCACGCGCCGGGTTCCGGGCCGTCGACGTGGAGGCCGACCTCCAGGATCCCCGCCCGGTGCTTCGCCAAGCCCGCGCCGCCGGCGCAGGCGTCGTACTCAGCGACCACCGCCTGCCCGGCGCCCCCGCCCGCGACGTCGGCCTGCGGCACCTCGTCGCCATGCAGGACCTGCGCGCCGACGTCCAGAAACTGGCGTTCCCCGCCGCCGCCTTCCCGGACACCATGCGCGCCCTGGAGCTCGCCCACGCCCACGCCGCCCATGGGGGCCGTCCCGCCGTGCAGCCCCTCGGCTTCGGCGGTGCGGCGCTCCGCGTCCTCCTCGCCGTGGCCGGCAACCGGGCCACCTACGGCCACGCCCCCGGGGCCGGCCCTGCCGTGCCGGGCCAGCCGGCCGTCGAGGACCTGCTTCGCATCTGGCGGCACTGGGGCCTCGACGCCGCACCGCCCGCTCACGGGGGGGGCCATGCCCCCTGGTACGCCGTGCTGGGGCGTCCGACAGCGCACAGCCTCAGTCCCTGCATCCACAACGCGGCCTTCCACGCGGCCGGCCGCCCCGAGCGGTTCGGCGCGCTCGACGTGCCCGACTCAGCCGGGGCGTTCCGGCTGCTCTCCCTCGTCGCGAGCCGCATCGGCCTCGCCGGCGCGTCCGTCACCGCGCCCCACAAGCTCCGCGCCGCCGACGTGGCCGAGGGTGACGCGACGGTGCGCGCGGTCGGCGCCGCGAACTGCCTCCGCTTCACACCCACGGGTGCCCACGCGACGAACACGGACGCGACGGCGTTCCGGGCGCTCCTGGAGGATGCGGGAGCCCGCTCCGTGGCCGTGCTCGGCTCCGGCGGTGCGGCCCGGGCCGCCCTGTGGGCCGCGCGGGAGCTGGCCCTTGAGGCGTCCTTCTCCAGCCGCGACCCGGAGCGCGCGGCCCCGGTGGCGGAGGCCTTCCGCGCCCGCTGGTTCCCCTGGACCGAACGGGCGGCGATGGACGCGGACGCTTGGGTCCAGGCCACCCCGCCGGGGCGCGGGCACGGCGCGGACGACGCCCCCCTGCCGGACGGCCGGCTGACCCCCCGTTCCACCCTGGTCGAACTCGTCTACGGCGACGAGCCCACCGCGGCGGAGGAACAGGCCCGGCGGGCCGGATGCCGCATCGTCGACGGCCGCGCGTTCCTGGTCGAGCAGGCCGTGCACGCGTTCGCGTTCTGGACCGGCACGCCCCCCGACCGCGACGCGATGGCGGTCGCTTGCCGTCCCGCCCGCCGCGGCGCCCGATCGCGGGGGGCCGGATGACCGCACGGGGCGCAGCGCACGGGGCGGTCTCCGTCCTCAACGGCGTCGCCACCGGCATCGGCTGCGCGCTCGCGGTCGAGGGAGGGGTCGAGGCGGAATGGGCCTGGACCGACGCCTCCGGCCTCGGCTGGCGGACGCCGGGCGTCGACCACCGCGTCGCGGCCGCCGTCCTCCGGCACGTCCGGCGCACCCGCGGCACCGACCTCGGCGCCCGCGCTTCCACGCGCTCCGCGTGGCCGCCCGCGCGCGGCCTCAAGACGTCCAGCGCCGCCGCTGCCGCACTCCTGCAGGCGGCCTTGCGCGACCTGGGCGAGGATCCCGGGCCCGACCGGCTCGCGCGGGAGGCCGTGCACGTCGCCCGCTCGGCCGGTGTCACGCTCACAGGCGCCTACGACGACCAGCTCGCGACGGTGCTCGGCGGCTGCCGGCTCGCCGACACGCTGGCCCGGACCGACCTCGGCGCCCTGCCCGTGCCGGACGTCCACGTCGCCGTGTGGGTCCCCGACGCGCCCCTGCCCAAGGAGCGCCTCCGCGGCCTCGACCCTGCATCGGTCGTCCCTGAGGCGCGGGCGGCCGAGGCCCTGGCGCGGCACGGACGCATCGCGGAGGCCATGACCCGCAACGGCGCGGCGTGGAACCGCCTCTACCGCCTTGCGGGTCTCCCCGCCCGGGACGAGCCGGTGCAGGCGGCCCTCGCCGCGGGCGCTCACGGCGCCGGCCTGTCCGGGACCGGTCCCGCCGTGGCCGCGCTCTTCGACGCCCGCGGCCCTCTCCCCGCGGTGCCCGGCGGCGCCTGGACGTGGACCCGCGCGGCGGAGGGCGTGCATGCCTGAGCGTTCGATCCGCGTCGTCCCTGCAACGGCCACCGGCACCGTCCGCGCGCCGCCGAGCAAGAGCGTCACTCACCGCGCGTACGTCCTGGCGGCGCAATCTGACGTGCCCTGCACGGTGCTCCGGCCGCTGCGGGCCGCGGACCCGGACGCGACGCTTGCGTGCCTCCACGCGCTCGGGGCCCGCGTCGCGCCCGGCGCGGGCGAGGTCGCATTCACGCCGGCGCCACCGGTCCCGCCGCGCGAGGTCCTGGACTGCCGCAACGCGGGCACGGCGCTCCGGCTCCTCCTCGCCCTCGCGGCCCGGCTCCCGTTCCCCGTCACCCTCGACGGGGACGCGTCGCTGCGCGGCCGCCCGAACGGACGCCTGCTGCACGCCTTGGAAGCGCTGGGGGCGCGGACCGAGAGCCGCGACGGCCGCGCGCCGGTCACTGTCCGCGGCCCCATGGGGCCCGGTTCCGTGACGCTGCCCGGCGGCTCGAGCAGCCAGTACGCAAGCGCGCTGCTTCTCAGCCTCCCCATGCTCGACGGGCCCTCGGAGATGCGGCTCGAGCCGCCCGTCGCCTCGGCGCCCTACCTGGATGTCACGCACGACGTCGCCGCCGCCTTCGGCGTGGCCTCGGCCGCCCACGACGAGGACGGCGCGCGTGTGACCCGCATCGACGGCGGCCGTCGCCCGCGCGCCGAGCGATACCTCGTGGACGGTGACTGGAGCGCCGCCGCGTTCCCCCTCGTCGCCGCCGCCAGCGGAGGCCCCGTCACCGTGCGCGGCCTGCGCGCAGACAGCCCCCAAGGCGACCGCGCGATCCTTCCTCTCCTCCGCCGCTTCGGCCTCCACGTCCACGTCGCGAACGACGCCGTGACGGCGCGGAGCGAGGGCGCGACGGAAAGCCCCGGCACCGTCGACGTGCGGGACACCCCTGACCTTTTCCCCGCCCTGGCGATCCTCGCCGCCGTGAGCCGCGGCACGACGACGTTCACGGGCGGCGCCGCGCTGCGCCGCAAGGAGACGGACCGCATCGCCGCCATGGCCGAGGGTCTCGCGGCGCTTGGTGTCCGCGCCGAGGAGCGCCCCGACGGGCTCGTCGTCCACGGCGCGCGCGGCGGCATCCAGGCCGGCCGCGTCCGGAGCCACGGCGACCACCGGATCCACATGGCCTTCGCCGTGGCGGGCCTGCTCGCCGAAGGCCCCGTGGACGTCGACGACCCCGCCTGCGCCGCCGTCTCGTACCCGTCCTTCCACGCCGACCTCGCGCGACTGGGGGGCCGATGAACACCTTCGGGCGACGGCTCCGGCTGTCCCTCTTCGGGGAGTCCCACGGTCCCGGGATCGGCATCACGCTCGACGGCGTCCCGCCCGGCCTCCCCGTCGACCCGGACGCCATCCAGCGCGCACTCGACGAACGCCGCCCCGGCACCGGTCCCCTTGTCTCCGCCCGGCGGGAGAAGGACGCCCCGCAGATCCTGAGCGGCGTCCACGGGGGCCGCGCCACGGGGGCGCCGCTCACCGTCTGGATCCAGAACCAGGACGCGCGCCCGCAGGACTACGAGCGCGTGCGGCGACTGCCCCGGCCCGGCCACGCCGACTTCACGCAGCACATGTGGAGCCGCGGCCACCACGACCCCCGCGGCGGGGGGCATGCCTCCGGCCGCCTCACCGCGCCCCTCGTCGCCGCCGCCGCCATCGTCCGGCCGCTGCTGGAGGCGCAGGGCATCCGCACGGCGGCGCACCTCCATCAGGTCGGGGACCTCTCCGGCCCCCCCCACGTCCACAACGCCGCCACCGCCGCGGCCCGCGCGGCCGGCTCCCCGGTCCGGACCGCCCACGCCGGGCTCGAGAAGCGGTTCCTGGAGGCCATCCTCGCAGCCCGGCAGGAGCGGGACTCGCTTGGAGGCCTCATCGAGTTCGTGGCCGACGGCGTGCCCGTCGCGTGGGGCGATCCGTTCTTCGACTCCGTGGAGAGCCTGCTCGCGCACCTCCTGTTCAGCGTGCCCGCCGTGAAGGGCGTCGACTTCGGCGCAGGCTTCGCGGCGGCCGCCATGCGCAGCAGCGAGCACAACGATCCCTTCGCCGTCGAGGGGGGCCGCGTCGTCGTCGGCAAGAACGACGCCGGCGGCATCCTCGGCGGGCGCACCACCGGCGCGAGCCTCCGCGGCCGCGTCGCCGTCAAGCCCACGTCGAGCATCCTGCGCCCCCAGGAGACCGTCGACCTCGGCACGGGGGAGCCGGCCCGCCTGGACCTCACCGGACGGCACGACCCCTGCATCGCCGTGCGCGCCGTCCCCGTGGTCCGCGCCTGCCTCGACCTGGTGCTCGCCGACCTCCTGCTGCTCGCGCGCCAGGAGGGCCACGTCCCGCCGGCCGAGGCCTGAGTCGTCCGACAACCCTTATGCGCGGCCGCCGGTGGCCGGCCCGGGGCCCACCATGGACGCGCGCGTGATGAAGTTCGGCGGAGCCGTCCTCAGCGACGGCGCCGGCATGGCCCGCGTGGCGCGGCTCGTGGCGCGCGAGGAGGGCGCCCGCATCGTTGTGGCGAGCGCCATGGGGGGTGTCACGGACCGCCTCGGCGAGAGCCTCGACACGGTGCGCGCGGACGAGGGCCACGTCTTCGTCCTTGTGGAGGGCCTGCGCGAGCTGCACCAGGACGCCCTGCACGTCGTCGCGCCGGCCGGGGACGCCGCCGCCTCGTACGCCCTGGATGCCAACCTGGAGCGCTTGGAGCGTCTCCTCTACGGCATCG
>Ga0299906_10004425_pt1 | contig 11511 bp, 11 predicted proteins | sample RVTome_14_FD_200259 | JGI IMG/M metagenome (GOLD analysis project Ga0299906, IMG submission 200259) | Soil microbial communities from uranium-contaminated site in the Upper Colorado River Basin, Wyoming, United States - RVT145D125 (version 2) ... | reverse complement strand
CTCGCGCCTGGGCCCCGCCCCCCTCCACCACCCCGCCCCACCGACTATCTTGTAGGCGGAACCCAGCCGCCCCAACGCCGGGGACCAACCGATGACACCAAGAGACATGACCGTTTCACAGACCCGCGTTGCCATTGTCGCCCTGTTCTCCGCGCTCGCCGGCGCCGCCTGTGGCGGCGCCGCCGCGACCGGGGCGAACACCGCTCCCGAGCCCGCCACGTCGACCGCGGAGCTCGAGGCGCTCTACGAGGCCCGGACCGACAGCGCCCGGATGCGCTTCACCAGGGCCGACGTCGACTTCATGACCGGCATGATCGGACACCACGCGCAGGCGCTCGTGATGTCCCGGCTCGCCCCCACCCACGGCGCCAGCCCCACGATCGGTACGCTGGCCGCCCGCATCATCAACGCCCAGAACGACGAGATCGCCTGGATGCAGCGGTGGCTCCGCGACCGCGGGCAGACGGTGCCCGAGATCCACATCGAGGGAACCACGCTGATGGTGCACGGGGCCGACCACGCCATGCACATGCCGGGGATGCTGACACCCGACCAGATGCGGGAGTTGGACGCGGCGCAGGGGTCCGCGTTCGACCGTCTATTCCTTACTTATATGATCCAGCACCACGAGGGCGCCGTCACCATGGTGTACGACCTTTTCGCCACCGACGGCGCGGGGCAAGATGAGGAGGCGTTCAAGCTCGCCTCCGATATCCAGGTAGATCAGCGTACCGAGATCGCCCGCATGAAGCTGATGCTCAGCGAGATGCCGGCCGCGGAAGGCGCTCCGTGACCGACGAGACGATGAATACGTCCCCAACACCCTTTCCCACACAGGAATCCACCATGGCCCTTACCGCTCCCGCGCACCGTTTCTGGCTCCTTCCCGTCGCCGCCGGACTGCTCGGTCTGCCCGGCTGCTCCTCGTACAGCGCCTCGTCGGGCACGGCGGAGACCACGCCGATGTCCGACAACATGGCGATGGCCAAACCGCCGAGCCCCGATCCGCGCATTGGCCTGAAGCCGGGGTTGTTCGACGCCGGCGAAGCCGTGTGGAACCTGAGGGTCGTGTCGCAGACGCCGCCGCCGGAGGCCTTCGTCGGCGTCACCAACTCGGACCTCGCGTTCAAGGACCACTACGCGATCCAGGGCAACTACAACGGCATCATCGTCTGGGATATCTCGAATCCCAGCCAACCCACGCTCGTGATCGGGTACGTCTGCCCGGCATCCCAGAGCGACGTCTCGGTCTACAAGAACCTCCTGTTCGTGTCGGGTGAGGGGTTGAGCGGGCGGCTCGACTGCGGCACCGAGGGCGTCGAGGAAGCGGTGAGCCATCATCGGCTCCGCGGCATCCGGATCTTCGACATCACCGATATCCGCAATCCCGAGTACATCGCCAACGTGCAGACCTGCCGGGGGTCCCACACGCACACGGTGCTGGAGGATCCGGACGACCAGGAGAACGTCTACATCTACGTCTCCGGCTCCTCGCAGGTGCGTCCCGAGGAGGAGTTGCCCGGCTGCGTGGCGGCGCCACCGGAGGAGGACCCGAACTCGGCCCTGTTCCGGATCGAGGTCATCCAGGTGCCGCTCGCCAACCCCGAGCAGGCGGCCATCGTGAACTCGCCGCGGATCTTCCAGGATCTGGTCGAGGCACCATCGCATGGCCTAGCGCCGGCGGACATCGCCGCCATGGAAGAGGCGAAGGCGCGCGGCGCGTTCGTCGCGAACGTCCGGGGCCAGGAAATGGTCCTGCCCGACCGGTTCTCCCGCACGATGCTCGACAGCATCGTACAGGCGCGCGGCGACAGCGGCGCGCCGACCGCCGCCGACAGCCAGGCCTTACGCGAGTACATCCCGGTGCTGGTCGCGCGGATGGTGGGCGACGACGACGACGACGACGGCCCGCGCCCCGGCCCCACCCAGTGCCACGACATCACGGTGTACCCGGCCATCGGTCTGGCGGGCGGCGCCTGCGGCGGCTACGGGCTGCTGCTCGACATCAGCGACCCGGTCAACCCGGTGCGCATCGGCGCGGTCAGCGACTCGAACTTCGCCTACTGGCACTCGGCCACGTTCAACAACGACGGCACCAAAGTGCTGTTCACGGACGAGTGGGGCGGCGGCGGCCAGCCGAAATGCCGCCCCACCGATCCCCCGGAGTGGGGAGCGAACGCCATCTTCACGCTCGAGAACCGCGAGATGGTGTTCAAGAGCTACTACAAGCTGTCCGCGCCGCAGACGCCCCAGGAGAACTGCGTCGCCCACAACGGCTCGCTGATCCCCATCCCGGGACGCGATGTGATGGTGCAGGGCTGGTACCAGGGCGGCATCTCGATCTTCGACTGGACCGATCCCAGCAACCCGATGGAGATCGCCTTCCACGACCGCGGGCCGGTGGACTCGACCCAGATGCGCAGCGGCGGCAGCTGGTCGGTGTATTGGTACAACGGCGTGCTCGTCAGCTCCGAGATCGCGCGCGGGCTGGACATCTTCGAGTTGACGCCGAGCGGCTACATCTCGCAGAACGAGATCGACGCCGCCAAATTGGTGCGGCTCGACTACCTGAACGCGCAGGGGCAGCCCAAGTTCGTGTGGCCGGCGTCGTTTGCGCTGGCGCGGGCGTATGTGGACCAGTTGGAGCGGTCGCACGGCCTTTCGGTCGACCGCGTCGCGGCGGTACGGCAGGAATTGACCAATGCCCAGCGGGCCTCGGGCGCCGCGCGGCGGGACGCGCTGTCGCGGTTGGCGAATGAGCTGTCCCGCGAGGCCGGCGGTTCCATGGACGGTGGGAAAGTGCGGATGGCGGCAAACGCCGTGCAGGAGCTGGCGGCGGCGACGCGCTGACGACCGGCCACGGGTCGCGAGACCTCGGGTTGCAGGGTCGAAGAGAACGGCGGCCGGTGACGCTCGGCGTCACCGGCCGTTTGGCGTCGGCTCCTCTACTCTCTCACAGCCGCATCATGGGCAGCGGACTCCACGGATGCGTCCGCAGTCGCTTCAGCGACAACTGCACGAGCTTCTTGTGAAAGCCCGCGCTCGGCCACATCGAGAACACATCGCCCAAGAACCTGCGCGACAACCCGAACCTCATGAGTCCCCTGGTGACGTCCACCCAATCCGCTTTCCGGAACGGCTCTACGAGCCATTCCGGATGAGCGCGGTAATGTCGAGATCGAGAACATTGGTGCTGGCCATCACGGCCCTGTTCGGGACGCTCGCAGCCGAGAGCCCGCCTCCCCAGCACTTTGTCTTCTTCGGATTTGAGCGCGACCGCATCCGAGAGGCGAGCTTCCTCGAGACTCCGGCCATCGCGGGGGCGCAGCTCAAGTACACATGGCGCGAGCTCGAGCCGGAACGCGGCCGATACGCGTTCGAGCGGCTCCGCAGCGACCTCGCGTTCCTCGAGCGGCACAGTAAGCGGCTCCTTGTCCAGCTCCAGGACATCTCCTTCGACGAGCGCATCGTGAATGTTCCTGCCTATCTGCTCGACGACCCGGCATTCGGAGGAGGGGTGGCTCGCAAGTACCGGTTCGAGGGAGATGATGAATCGACCGCGACCCCCGACGGTTGGGCGGCGCGACGCTGGGACCCCGCCGTGCGCCACCGGTTCATCGAGCTCCTCCGAGCGCTCGGCCGCGAGCTCGACGGGCGCATCGAAGGAATCAACCTGCCCGAGACCGCCATCGACTTCGGCGTGAGCGGTGCGCTCCACCCCGACGGATTCACGTACGCCGGCTACGCCGAGAGTGTGAAGACCGTCATGACCGCGGCTCGGGAATCGTTCCCCACCTCGCGGGTGATTCAATACGCCAACTTCATGCCCGGCGAGTGGCTCCCGTGGGACGACCGTGGGTATCTCCGGAGCGTGTACGGGCACGCCGACAGTATCGGGGTGGGCGTCGGCGGGCCGGACCTGCTCCCACACCGCGCGGGGCAACGGAATCACAGCTACCCCCTGATCGCATCGCGCGGTCCGCGCACCGTGGCAGGCGTCGCCGTGCAGGATGGGAACCTCGACGAGCAAGACCCCGCCACCGGCGAGCGCGTCACGGTCGAGGAGCTGGCGCGGTTCGCCGAGGAGGAGTTGCGGCTGGACTACGTATTCTGGGCCACCGAGGAGCCGTATTACTCGAACGAAATCCTGCCGTATCTACGAGGCCTCACGCCGCGCCCCAGGCAGGAGTGAGGAGCTGGGATGAGGGGTAAGGAGTACGAGCTCACCAACGTGGAAGCGACGGACACGGCGTTTCTGCGAAACCCGCATTACCACCGGGGATCGGACCGTAGCGACACGCTCGACTACGGCTTTCTGGCATCCGTCACGCGGGCCATTCACCACGTGGTGCGGCGCATCGGCGGCGCATGAGGCGCGACGGATCGGGCGCCGGAGCGCCCCGGAGCCGTGGCTCCGGGGCGCTCCCACCTACTTCAACAGCATGTCGTGCGGCCCAGCCGGCCCCGTCGCAAAGTTCTGGAAGTCCGGCTGGAAATCGGGATCGATCCGCATGCCATCCGGCCCCACATGAATCAGCCACGCGCCGAACCGGACGTCGCCGTCCAGCGACGAGAGAATCGAGTTGGTCACGTACAGCCGCCGGCTATCCGGTGACAGTTTCATCATGTTGGGCTGCGGTATCGCCACCTCGCTCACGAGCGCCGGACCTTTCGGATCCGCGATGTCATATTGTTGTACCTTGCCCGCTCCCCACAGCGAGACGTACAGGTAGCGGTTGTCGTAGCTCACCCGCATGTCCGCCGGCGTGGCACCCTCACCCAGCTCGATCACCCGGTGAAACTCGATGGTGCCGTCGCGGTCCGCGTCCTCCCAGTACCAAACGGAGTTGCCGAACGCGGCGTTGGTGAACCCGCCGAGTCCGCGGGCGCCGTGCATCCAGCGCACCTCGAGGGGGGCCAGATCGAGCTGCTCGACCTGGAGAATCTTCTTCTCGTTCCAGTCCCACACCACGACGTCCTTCCCCGAATGCGCCGGATGATCGCCCGCCTTGACGTGGCCGGGGTGCGCCCAGCTCGACGTGATCATGCGGTTCAACTCGAGCTTGACGCCGACGTCGTACATGTACCCCGGCGTGCCGTCGGGATGGATGACCGGATTGGCCCGCTGGAAATTGCCGTCGTCGTCCACGAACATGAGGGCGCCGGGCCCGCCACCATCTACCTTGCCGAGCATCGCGAGCATGACCCCACCGGGCACCGCATAGATGGTATGCGGGCCGCTGTAGCCGGTGGGGTTCAGGTCCACCGTCTTGAGGAGCGTCGGCCGCCGCGGGTCGGTCTTCACATCGTAGATGAACAGCTTGTTCGAGAACATGCCGGCGCCGAAAATGCGGTCGGCGTTCTCGGTATACCCGAAGTGGTGCGCCTCGTTGCCCGCGGAGCCCGTGGGCGCGGTCGCGACGATCTCGCCGTACGTGTCGGACTCCGGATCCACGTCCACGACCGCCAAGAAGTCGCTGTCCTCGTGGTCCGCGTCCCGCGTCCACACGTAGAGGATCGTCTCACGTTCGGCGGGCTCGAGGCCCTTGACGAACACGGACTCGTCGAAGGCGACCTCGCGCGACGCCAGCGCGCCAAGCAGCCCGGTGGCGACGATGGGGAGGGCGAGTACGGCCAGCTTGCGTCTCATCCAAACCTCCTTGCCAGGTATGCCGGCCCAATCGATGGCTGAGGGGGGCCGTTACCCAGGGATGCGCAGGATGGGCGTGGGAGGGGACATGCGAGGGCACCCGGCTGCCACGGCTGTCGAAACTAGGCCGCAGCGTTCGTCTCACCTATTGAGAACCGGAAGGGAGACTCCGAATGAGACCGTCCCGATGGTATGCGTTGGCCGTCTGCGCGCTTGTGACGGCGGCGCCGCTGGCGGCGCAGACCGTGTTCGACCGCCTCGAGGGAGCATGGCGGGGCAACGGCACCCTCATGGGCCGCGATGCCCGATACACCATGACCTGGCGGCAGTCGGACGGGTTCGCCGTCCTGCGCTTCGCGAACGCGTTCGCGGGACCGGAGGGGGCGACCACGCCGGTCCTGAGCGCCGTCGCGGTCTACCGGACCTCCCCCGGGAGCGCCGAGGCGGTTTGGCTGGATTCGCGGGGCGTGCGGATCGAGATCGAGTGGGAGGGATCCGATTCGGTGCTCGTCGCCCACTGGACGGCCCCGACGGAGTCCGGTCGCACCACGTATCGCGTGATCTCTCCCGAGGAGATCGAGGTGGTGGACGAGGTCTCGAGCGACGGCACGTGGCGCAGGTTCGGGACGGCCCGCTACCGTCGCGGCGATCCGCCTGAGAGGTGACCGGCCGTTGGGGCGGCGTTGCCGCCCCCCACCCCCGCATCCCGCTGGACGCCTTCACCGCGGCTCTATCCCGAACGCCTCGCGCCGCCCGAATACCCCGGCCACTTCGAGGTCCGGAAGGTCAGCGGCGCCGGTACCTTCCGCCTGCACTCGGGGCAACACTTCTTGAGCCAGGCCTCAACCATGAATACGTCGGATTCGAAGAGATCGCCGACGGCCTCTGGAACATCCTCTACTACGACACGCTCCTCGGCCGCTTCGACGAACACACCCACACCATCACCGGGGCTCCGTCCCTCAAGAAAACGTGTTAACCATGTCCCCGGACATTCTGTCAACTATCTTCCCGGCTGTTCAGGCCCTGGCGGGAAGACCGCCGCAACTGCCGCACCCCTGCTCCCGCACCCACGGTCAGCTTCCAACCTTCCAGTGTTCGTGATCCCGCGCGGTCCGACCGCGGCGCAACCCAGCCTTGACCGCGACGCGGGAGAGGCCGCGGCCCAGAAGTTGGCCACCCGTCGAGGCCTCGCAACCACCACTCGACCCACAGTCGCCGCGCCCCAGACCCCTCGCGACTCAGGCCGGAGGCGTCGCCAGCCCCACCACCCGACCGGGATAGCCTCACACCCCGAAAGCAATTCCCGATCCGCTCCACCACAGGGGGTCCCCATGAGCGTCGTCCCTGCAGATGCAGCCATCCCGTTGTGGTATCACGACGGGCCAGAAATCGAGCACTGGTTCTACGGGGTGTTCGAAGGAGGAGGTGCGAAGGGCGTCGCATACGGCGGTGCCCTGAAGGCCATGGCGAGCAGAGGCTGCTGGTTCAAGGGCGTCGCGGGTGCCTCGGCGGGTGCCATAACCGCGGCCCTGATCGCCGCGGGATTGAAGCCCGAGGCGGTCGCGTCGTCGACCGATGCGATCCTCGGCACGTTGCAGACGGGGACGTGGGCCGGATCCAAGAGACTTCGCAAGACGACCGGCTTCTTCCCCTCGAGGGAGCTGCACGAGTGGCTCACGGGCCGGTGCTTCGCCCACCCCCTGACTGTTCCATGCGCCGGTCAGCTCGATCGTCGCGGCAGCTTGCATTGGGCCGCACAGCCGGGGCGCGCTTCAGCTCATCCGTAGTCCAACGGCCAGCTCGCCGACGTATCCCTCCCCTTCCCTGGTGAGCCGCAGCAGCAGTCTGGACCCGCTGTCTCCTCGCCGGAAGATACCGTCCCGCTCGTTGCGCACGTCGCGCATGCCCTTGGCGTTATATGGCGCCAAGGCGTGCACCTGGTCCGTGATCGCGTCGTCGAAGTAGAGCTGCGAGGTGAGCTCGTGCGTCGTGCGGTCGCCGTTCACGAGCCGGATCTTGAAGTGGATATGGACCGCGCGGCCGCTGTACCAGCCGGGGTACACGGTCACGAACCGCGCCGCGCCCCCCGCGTCGGTCAACTGGTAGCCGCGCAGGAACTTCTGCCCCCGCGTGTCGAACAGCCCCTGGAAGTCCCGCACGTCCGAGTACACGCCCAGTGCGTCGCATTGCCAGACGTCGACCAATGCGCCCTCGATCGGCGTGCAGGCGGCGCCGTCCACCCGGCTCACCGCGAGCCGGAGCTCGAGCGGCGATCCGTCGCGCGCCGCGCCGGTCTCCGGGTCGGTCCGGATGTCGGCACGGAGGAGCCGCTCGTCCACGAAGTACGGTCCCTCCGTTTGCTCGGGCGTCACCACGCAGTCGAGCTCGAGCAGGCGCGCGGCATCCGCGATGCCGAGCGCCGCCGCCGTGCGAGGGCTCGCGGTCTACCTCGCGCGGCTCTTGCTCGCGCGCGACGCCGACGGGCACGACACGTAGAGCGATACAGATTGCAGGCGCCGTCGAGCCGCCGTAGAATGCGGCCGAGGAGGGTGCAGACGTGTCGTCGAGCGGATCCCCGAAGCTGCTGCGGTGCTCACCGTACTTCCCCGGGTTCGGCCAGGATCTGGCGCACCGACCGCCGTCGTCTTGACACCCGCCGCCCGCCGCCGCCCGCCCGTTTGGGCCCTCGTCTCCGCCGCGTGGCTCGGCCCCGCGATCCTGGCGGCCTTCCAGGCCTACGTGCAGGGTCGCATCGGCAACCGCGAGCCCGCCACGTGGCGCGAGATCCTGTGGGAGGGCGGCGACTGGCTCCTGTACGCGCTGCTTACCCCGGCGGTATTCTGGCTCGCCCGGCGGTTCCCCCTCGCCCGCGGCACCATCGCCCGCCATCTCCCGGTGCACCTCCTCGGCGCCGTCCTGCTCTGCGCCGCGTGGGCGGGCGGCGGCGTGCTGCTCAGTTGGGCCATGTTCCGCTCCACCCCGTACGGCGGCGGCGCGGTCGGCTGGTTCTTTACCTCCCTCCCCTTCGGGGTCGCGGTGTACTTCGCCGTCCTCGGCGTGGAGCACGCGGCGTTCTACTTCGTCGAGGCGCGTGAGCGCGAGACCCATGCGGCACGCCTATCGGCCCAGCTCGCCGAAGCGCGCCTCGGCGCGCTCCGCATGCAGATGCAGCCGCACTTCCTGCTCAACAGCCTGAACGCCATCACCGTCATCGTGCGCGACCGCGACACCGTCACCGCCACCCGCATGCTCGAGCAGTTGGGCGACATGCTGCGCCGCGTGACGCGCGCCGACCGGCCACCGGAGGTGACGCTCGCCGAGGAGCTGGCGTTCGTGCGGCAGTACCTCGCGATCGAGGAAGTCCGCTTCTCCGACCGCCTGCGGCCGGTGTTCGCCGTGGACCCGAGCCTGCTCGCCGCGGCGGTGCCCGAGTTCGTGCTGCAGCCGCTGGTCGAGAACGCGCTGCGGCACGGACTCGCCCAGCGCGTCGGCGCCACCCGCCTCGAGATCGCGGCCCGGCGCGAGGAAGAAGAGCTCATCCTTTCCGTGACCGACGACGGGCCGGGACCGGACGACGCCGCACGCGAGCCGATGGAAGGCGTCGGACTCGGCAACACCCGCGAGCGCCTGGCTACCCTGTACGGCGACCGTGCCACGCTGACCCTCACGCGGCGGCCGGACGGCGGCGCGACCGCGACAGTGCGGCTGCCGTATCGCGAGTTGGAGGCCGCAGGTGGCTGACATCCGCGCAATCATCGTGGACGACGAGCCCCTGGCGCGACGCGGCATCCGGCAGCTCCTGGCGCCGTACCCCGACATCCTGGTGGTGGGTGAGTGCCGCGACGGACGCGAGGCCGTTCGCGCGCTGGCGACGCTCCGGCCCGACCTCGTCTTCCTCGACATCCAGATGCCCGGGCTCGACGGCCTCGGCGTGATCCGGATCCACGGGGTCGAGCGCATGCCGGTGACCGTGTTCGTCACGGCGCACGACGAGTTCGCGGTCCGCGCGTTCGAGGCCCAGGCGCTCGACTACCTCGTGAAGCCGCTCTCGGAGGCGCGCTTCCGCGCCACCATCGCGCGCGTGCGGGAGCGTGTCCGGCTGCGCGACGCCGTGGCGCTCGCCCGGCGTCTCACGGCGCTCCTCGAGGGCGAAGCCGCCCGGGCGGGCGCCGGCGCGTCACCGGCCGGCGCCGCCAGCGGCGTCACGATCGCCGTGCCCACCGAGACGGGCGAGCGGCTGATCGACGCCACGGAGATCGACTGGATCGAGGCCCGCGACTACCACAGCGCCCTGCACGTGCGGGGCGCGCACTATCTCGTGCGACAATCGCTGTCCGCGCTCGAGGCGCAGCTCGACCCCGCGCGATTCGTCAGGATCCACCGCGCGGCCATCGTGCGCCTGGACCACGTGCGCGAGTGGAAAGCGGGCGCGTCGGAGCGCGAGGCGGTCGTGCTGCTCCGCGATGGCACCGAGCTTCCCGTGAGCCGCCGCCGCCTGGCACGGGTGAAGTCGTTGCTGCGGCTGGGCGGCAGTCGGTCGTAGACGGGCGGGAGCGATCCACCGCTTCGCCGTCGCGTGTCGGGGCTCGAAGGCCCCGCTCGGCGGTCACGCGGTGCGTGCTTCGCACGCGCCGGTCGCCGCCAGCTGCGCCGGCGGGTCCGTTCCCCGCACCGCCTGCGCCGCTCGCCGCGGCACCATTGATCGAGAGCAGAACCGACGCCAGTTTGGCCGCCATGACCACGACACTCGCCGGCGCTCCCACTCAGCCCGCCGCTCCCACAACGGGCCCGACCTCGCGCGTCGCCTCGGTCGACCTGATCCGCGGCGCCGTCATGGTCCTCATGGCCATCGATCACGTACGGGTGTACGCGGGCCTCCCCGCCGGCGGCCCCACGGCCGGCATCTTCTTCACGCGATGGGTCACCCACTTCTGCGCGCCCGCGTTCCTCTTCCTCGCGGGAACGAGCGCGTTCTTCTACGGCCGGAGGCACGCCGACCTCTCGCGGTTCCTGCTGATCCGCGGCGCGTGGCTCGTGTTCCTCGAGCTGACCGTGCTGCGCGTGGCGTGGACGTTCAACTTCGACTTCGCGCACTACGAGATGGCGGGCGTGATCTGGGTCATCGGCTGGTGCATGATCCTGATGGCGGGGCTGGTGAGGCTCCCGCTCCCAGCGGTCGCGGCCATCGGCATCGCCATCATCGCGGGACACAACCTGTTGGATCCCCACCTCGACACGCTGATCCCCGCGCTCGGCGGCGGCCCGCTCGGCGCGCTCTGGAAGATTCTCTACTTCGGTTTCTTCGGCGGGCCGATCCGCTTCGGCCCGGACGGCCCGTCTCTCATCGTGTTGTACTCGATCCTCCCGTGGATCGGTGTGATGGCAGCGGGCTACGCGTTCGGCCGGATCCTCACCATGGAGCCCGCGCGCCGGAACCGGATCTGCCTGACCCTGGGTCTCGCCGCGACCGCGCTGTTCCTCGCGCTCCGCGGCTTCAACCTGTACGGCGATCCCCGGCCGTGGGGCGCGGGCGACGGCACGCTCCCCCCCCTGCTCGATTTCCTCGGCGCCACCAAGTACCCGGCCTCGCTCAACTTCCTGCTGATGACGCTGGGCCCCACCATCGCGTTGATCCCCGCCCTGGAGCAGGCGCGCGGCGCGCTGGCCCGCTGGATCACCGTCTTCGGCCGGGTGCCTTTCTTCTATTACGTGCTCCACATACCGCTGATCCACGCCCTGGCGCTCGTGGTTTCCAGGATTCGGCTGGGGGATGTGAGCCCGTGGCTCTTCGCCAATCATCCCATGGGCAACCCGCCGCCGCCCGACGGGTACCCCTGGAGCCTCCCGCTCCTCTACCT
>Ga0299906_10004424_pt1 | contig 11512 bp, 17 predicted proteins | sample RVTome_14_FD_200259 | JGI IMG/M metagenome (GOLD analysis project Ga0299906, IMG submission 200259) | Soil microbial communities from uranium-contaminated site in the Upper Colorado River Basin, Wyoming, United States - RVT145D125 (version 2) ... | reverse complement strand
AACCGAAGATGAAATTGGACAGTTGTCTCGCTCCTTTGATCAAATGGCGGAAAAAATCCAGGATTCGCTTCTAAAAATTAAAGAGCGTGAGGAGATTATCAAACAGCAAAAAGACATACTGCTGCAATTTTCAGAGTACAGCTCGAATTATTGTGTCTGTTTTGTAGACATTGTCGGCTCAACCAAACTAACCTCAAGGCTTACTGACCTCCAGACAAGCAAATTTTATTCAATATTTCTGAACTCGCTTGCAACAGTCATCACTAAGAATGGTGGCGTCGTTGTAAAAAACATAGGCGACGCGTTATTGTACTATTTCCCAAAGACTGATGTTGAAGACATAGCTCCATTTGAAGACATGCTCAAGTGTTGCATGAAAGTACTTGATGCAAGAGAAATGATCAATATCTCATTGCGTGAAGAATCCTTGCCTGAAATCAGCTATAAAATAAGTGCAACATACGGTCCTGTTCGTGTCGCAATTATCGCAACATCTGCAATTGATGACATTTTTGGCGCAACTGTGAATACTTGTTCTAAGATAAACTCGCTTGCAAAACCAAACACCATGATTGTTGGCGAGTCCTTATACGAAAAGGTAAAAGGCATAAAAGGATACATCTTTGAAAAAACTTCCAGTTATACGATTGATGTTGAAAACAAATTTGACGTATACGAAGTAAGAGTAGAAACCGCACCAAGAATATAAGTAGGCAACCTACAGGACAGTCATGCCATTAAAGCGCGCAAGCCGAGGACGAAGAAAGGGCGGAAAGGGTTCCTCCGATCGAATACAGTGCACAAACTGTGGTGCAACTGTTCCAAAGGACAAGGCAAAAAAAGTCACCTCACGTCTGAATTTAGTTGAACACACGCTTGCAAGAGAGCTTAGGGCACAAGGAGCATACATTGCCGCACCAAAAGTTCTCAAATGGTACTGCATTTCATGTGCAATTCATTTTGGAATACTAAAGATTAGATCTGCTGACTCTAGAAGGCAAGCAGGACGTCTGTACTAAACTATTCAGGAATGTTTTTTGCAGTAACTATGATTCTTTGAATGAACGTTATTGCCGCAATTATAATTACTATAATTACCGCGTACTGCATAAATCCCACCATGCCAATTATCGCAATTACGAGCAGTCTTTCGGCCCTCTCGCCAATTCCAATCCCCTGCAGCTTTACGCCAAGGGATTCTGCTCTTGAACGCGTATAACTGACAAGCAGCGACAGTGTGATTGCCAAAAACACCAAAAACGGCTCTGCAAAATTTCCAACCAAGATGCCCAAAAATATTGCGACTTCGGCTATTTTGTCAAATACGGAATCCAAAAATCCGCCCTTTTTTGAAGTCTTTTTTGTAACTCGCGCCACTTGGCCATCGACGACATCAAAAAATCCAGAAATCAAAAGCAAGATCCCCCCAATTATTGCCACGTGCTGGATTTGCCCGTTTAGTCCATATGCGATTGCAGATAGGAATGCAAATGCAAGGCCCACTGCAGTCCAGAAATTTGGAGAAAACCCAGTAGAGGCAAACTCATTTCCAAGCTTTTCAAGGTGCGGTTTTAATGAATCACGGAAATTGTTTAGCATTAGATTTCAAAAGATAAAGATTCTATTTAATGCTCATGGCAATTATTGTTGACATTAGCTTTGCTGCAAGAGATGCCGTCGCACCATTATCGTATGTTGGGTTTAGCTCCACAATATCTACGCAGGAAATCTTACTTCCACCCATCGCATATACCATATCAAACATCTCCCTTGAGGTAATTCCTACTGCCTCCGGGTTCCCAACGCCTGGAGCAAACGCAGGATCCAAGACATCCAAGTCTATGCTCACATAGGTTTTGCTAAAGTTGGAAAGCGCATCTTTTACCAGTTTTGGCCCATCGCCATTTCGAATTTCCTTGTCTGAAATTGTTTTGATGTTGTGTTCCTTAAGAAACGCAAGCTCTTCTTTTACAAAGGAGCGAGCACCCACATGAATGATGTTTTCTGCACCGTGTTTTTCCACAACCCGCCTCAGATATGCGGCATGGCTTAGATGAACGTCTGCATACCCATCCCTTAGGTCATAATGCGCATCAAAGACAATGTAACCAGTATCCTTTGGAAATGCAGTATACGTCCCATAGGTCAGAGAATGCTCACCACCCAAAATTACAAGCAGCTTGTTTTTTTTGGCAAGTTCACCGGTTATCTTGTTTACCATGTCAGTCATCTCACTTACATTTACGGTGTGCTTGGTATTTCCAAGGTCCTCGATGTTAACGGACTCCAAATCAACTCCTAACTGTGGATGAAAAATCTCGATGTTGTTAAAGGCGTCTCGGATTGCATCTGGCCCGAATCTTGTTCCTGGTTTGTAGGAATGTGTAGAATCAAACGGGATGCCAAAAACAATAGCAACCGGTTCACCTTCCTCATTTGGTGGAATGATTAGCGGAGCCTTGTTCATGTACAAGTCAAGGTAGCTCATATTCGAAACTACTCAAAAATCACTACAAAATAAATGAATGGGAATACTCAAGGCCAGTTTAGCTGATCAGAACGTGACTTGCTTTTTCTTTCATGGTTTCCCGCTCGATTTTGTTTATGAGAACTGACGAGTTAAACGGTTTTTCGATCACTTCGATATTTTTTCCCATGTCACTTTGCTTTAGTTTTGCAGAAATCTCGTCATCAAAACCCGTTATAATCATTATTTTTTGGTTTGGTTTGGTTTCAAGGATTTCTTTTGCCACATCAAAACCAGTTTTTTTTGGCATAGAGTGATCAAGTATGACTACATCAAATGGGTTCTGAGAATCTTGCTTTTTTGCTGCTTCTTGTGCATAAGCAGACATGCACTCCTCACCATCCAAAGTCAGTTTGACAGTATGGCCGCGAGATTCAAAAATCTGCTGATATAAAACGGCGTATGCCACACTGTCTTCTGCAACAAGAATATTCAATCCCATTTGATTCAAAAAGTATTGCTAGAGTTTCGTTATTTTACTTTGAGGTGTTTGGTTCAAACAAACAGGTCAGACCATTATCTGCGGCCGCTGTGATAGATATTTTGCCAAGTTGAGCTTTGAAAACGGTTTGTCTTTTGTCTGCTCCTTGATTTCCTTGATAAACCCATCAAACGACAATTCTTTGACATCGCCTGAAGACCTGTCTCGCACAGAAAGGTTTGATTGATTGATCTCTTTTTCTCCAATTACTAGGGTGTACCGTATCCAGTCGGTTTCGGACTCGCGAATTCGTTTTCCGATTGTTTCGTTTCTATCGTCAATATCTACGCGGATTTCACTTTGACTTATTTTGTCGGCAAGATCCTCGCAGTACTTTAGAAATTCTTCTTTTAGTGGGATTATTCTGACCTGTGTAGGTGCAAGCCATAGCGGCAAGTGCGGCTTTTTTCCCTGTTTTTGATCAAATGCCGCATTTTCAAGAAGGGCGTATATGAGACGCTCAATTGCGCCGCTTGGCGAGTTGTGCAAAATTATTGGGTGGTGCGGCACATTATTCTCATCGTAGTACTTGATCCCATAACGCTCCCCATTTTCGACATCAATTTGGTCTGTAGAAAGTGCAGACGCCTTTCCCAAATTATCAACGTAGTTAAACTCCCATTTTAGTACAAAATAAAAGAATCTTTCTTTCCACATCTCGACTAGAACCGGCTTGCCAATCTTTTTGACAAGCTCCTCAATTATGGACTTGTTCTCGTTATAGAACTCTTCAGTAAAGCGAATCGCCATCTCGTAATCGGATTCAGCTATGCCAACCCCTCTTAGAACTAGCCTAGACAAGTCGAATCGTTTTCTTATTTCTTCTATTGCCTGTGGCATGTCTGCACAAAATGCGTGACAGTCAGGCATTGTAAATGCACGAAGCCTTCGCAGCCCCACCAGTTCTCCGGACTGTTCGCGCCTGAAGCTATATCTGGTTAGCTCGTATAGCTTCAGCGGTAGATTCTTGTACGATATTTGGAAATCATTTGCCATAAGAAATTGGCCAAAGCATGCTGCAAATCTCAAAAACAACTGCTTTCCTTCTGCGTTGATATTGTATTGTCTTGCAGGAAATCGATTAAAGTAACTCTCCATGCTTGGGTGATGTGAGTCATACATGATTGGGGTTTCCACTTCCAATCCACCATAGTTTTTGACCTCGTCTGTGACAAACCGCTCAAGAAGTGATTTTATCAGCCGGCCGTTTGGATAGAACCGCATGTTTCCAGAATCTGAGGCTGGTTCATAGTCTGCAATTGCCATTTTTTTCATTAGCTTGACATGTGGTGGTGGCTCATCAACTGCCCTTTTTTTTGCTGTTTCATATTTTGCCAAAACCTCGAGTTTTTTGTGTTTTGAAAAATCAAACGTGCCAACATCGTGAAGTTTTCCGTCTGGCGTCAGAATGTGCCAAAACGACTGGATTTTTGACTCTGACTTTAGGGCTTCTGATGTGTGTTCATGTTCTCCTTTTGTGATTGTTTTTGAGCTTTCTGCAAGCGGGTGGCCCTTTACTTTAATGTTGTAGGATTTTGTCCATCCAAATGGGGCATGCGAAACTTCGCAGTTTGCCAGCGATTCCATTTCTTTTAGTAAGTTTAGTGCAGTGCCAGGTGACGCCAGATTCGAGCTTAGGTGTGCATATGGATACAAGAGCAGTTTGTTGCAGCCAACTTTTTCCATGCTGGATTTTATCTCAGCTATAGCTTTTTTTGCTATCTCTGAATCATCGCCGTCTTCGATTGCTACAAATGCAACGACTATTTCTTCAAATCTTTTTGTCGCCGGCTCGATCTCTTCTGCGGATTTTATCTCTTTTTTTGTGGGGGTAAACTCGATGCTATCGCAATGAAGCTGTAGTATGCGCACAATTTCAAACAGTTGTTGTTATTGACTTAAATGTTTTGTAGAATTACGTGATGCATAATAATTTGGGCACATAATCAAATAATGAAAATTCTAATCCTCAACTAATCTGATCAAAGCGTTAGGAATGATAGGCTTTGTCAGTAGATCAACATTATGGAATGCATCTAGGTGTGATAACAGCTCTGAACCATATCCAGAAATGAAAATTATTTGTTGTTTTGGGTTCATATCCAGCATTTTTCTGGCGGCCTGTACCCCACTCATGTCAGGCATAGAGTAATCAATTATTACAACATCATATGGGGAGTTTTGCTCATAGTCAAATGCAGAAAGATATTCAGTTATACAATCTACACCACTGAAGGTAACAACAACTTGGTGTCCTCGCTGTCGTAGTATTTCTGCATATGAATCCGCATTGTCTTTTTCGTCATCAGCTATTAGTATTCTTAATGACAACTACCAATATTCTCATAGTACGCACATAGGCACTAGCTTGTATGAAGCAAACTTACTATTTGGATTGGAGTACAAGTAAGGAGCGTAAAATCATGCCAGAAAGTCCAAGATTGTTTACTATAAAATTCGCTGTTTTTTCTAGGACATCTTCTCCCCTATAGCCCTCATCATACATCATTTCGACTTCGCCTTTGTCTGTTTCAACTAATGACGTAATCAAAGAAAATGGCCCTAATTTTTGATCTATTTTTTCAACAAATAGCCTTAACTCGATTTTTTTAATAACATAGCCCTGTTCTGCCAAATTTCCAGAAGAAAGAAGCATTATTGTTCTGTCTGGTTTTCGGTTAATTCTTTCTGGGTTGGCAACATCGATTATTTTCAATCATTTTCATCAAGATCTTGCACAGTTTTAAAAATTTCAATTACAATAAAATAATTATTATACTATTAAAAAAAACCCAAATTATGGATCATCACCATTTTCATGGAAAAAACATACCGCATATCAGGCTCAACCAAAAAACAACGATTTCAGAACTCGTTGATGTCTTTGCAGGCTCTGGCTACAATGGCAGACAGTTAGGCGATGCCGCAAAGCTTTATGCCCAGATGATAAAAGAAGGTGCCACAATCTGCCTTACAGTATCAGGTGCAATGACACCGGTTGGGTTTGGAGGAATTATCAAAACATTGATTGAAAAAGGGTTTGTAGACTGGATAATTACAACTGGTGCAAACGTGTACCATGAGGATCATTTTGCGTGGGGGCTTCCTGTAAAACAAGGCCATTTTGAGGTGGATGACATGGTATTGTATGAAAAAGAAATTGTTCGGATAAGGGACGTCTACATCAAATTCTGTGAGACCTTAGAGGCCGAAGATCAAATCATCCAAAAAATGTTCAAAAACCAACTAACTGATGCACCTTTTACCACTGCAGAGTTTTGTAATTTTATGGGCAAGGTTAGCAGTCAAAAAGCAAAACATCCGGACAAAAGCTTTCTTGTTTCTGCATACAAGTATGATGTACCAGTTTATGTCTCAACACTAAAAGATTCATCGCTTGCACTCAACTTGGGCATACATAGGCTACATAACAAAGTCTACAGCCTTGACTTTGTTCGTGAAGTACTAGAACAGGCTGCAATTGTTTATAATTCAAAAAAATCTGGAATATTAGAGCTCGGTGGAGGAGTTCCAAAGAACACTGCACAGCAGACAGGCCCGATGCTTGATCAAATCCTTAGAAGACACGATGGCGGGCAAGACTACATAATCCAAATCACGGATGCAAGACCAGATACGGGTGGATTATCTGGCGCAACGCTCCAAGAAGGAAAAAGTTGGGGAAAGGTGCAGGACTCGCATGAAGGACTAGTTACGGTGTACACTGATTCGACAATTGCATTTCCAATTATTGCGGCGTATGTATTAGCTACGCAAAAGCCAAGAAAGCCAAAAAGAATCTACAAAAACCTGAACAAGTTCTACACAAAACTACAAACCGAATTTCTCAAAAACGCCAAAACCAACAACTACGAACAAGACTAGAACCTGTCGTATCTGGCTCGTTCAAGCTCGCGGTCTTCTTTTGTTTCCTTTTTCCATTCTTTGTAGTGTTCTTTACATAAAACTGCCTTTTTGCCTGAGGATTTGAGGCGCAGGCCTGCAGTTTCCACTCGTGAGGAACCTAGTGAGCGCGTGCCGTCTTTGTCGCAGCCTTCAACGTCACATTTGGCGCCTTTTGCGACAATCCCCATATTGGTACATATTTTGCATGGTATTTAGCCTCTGCGCAATAATTCATGCCAAAATATCAGTAACCATAGTTCAAATTCACTGTAAAATCGCCGAAATTGTTTGTTCACATCAAACTAACTATGTAATAAAATTATGATTTGCTTGGAAAGATCATAGTATGTCTCATTCAGAATACGCCAATGTTAATTCAAAAATTGTCAAAACAATACACGATATAAAAAACACGGGTATAATCGGGGTGCAGATAAACAGCACTCTTCACAACATAATACTAAATCTAGTTTCAAATAAGATTAGCAAGATTTTTGTCTTTGATAACGACAAGCCTGTTGGGATTATTACCGACAAGGACATCATAAGGTTCCTGTACATCGATAAAAGTGGCAGAAGTCTTGATAGCGTCTATGCTGCGGAAATAATGAATAGTGTTTGTTTTGTGTTTGATAATATGACATGCCAGCAGGCTGCACAAATGATGATCATTAACAAAATAAGCACACTGGCAATAGGCTCAAAAGAAAACCTCGAAGGAATAGTCACAAAGACAGATCTTCTCAAATACTATGTGAATAACCAGCAGGACAAAAGCAAGGTTTCAGATTACATGACAGTGAGTTATTTTTCAGCCAGAACTGATGACAGATTATATGAGATTATCAAAAAAATGATATTATACGACATTTCGCGCATTGTGGTAACGGATAGTGCGAATAATCCCGTTGGCATAATCACAAATGGCGATATCTTCAAGATCACCATGACGACTAGCAACTTGGACATAGTTCAATCAAGCCTGAGTAGATACACAGAACAAGATGGACTGTGGTCAGAGACTGGATTTGTAGGCTCTCAGCTTGCCGCAGAGACAATGACTGAAGGCATCATAACAATAGACTCCGATACCAACGTAAAGACGGCAGCCAAGATACTAGTAGATAAGAGAATAGATTGTTTGGGGATAAATAACAGCCAGGGCCATCTAGTGGGGCTAATCAACAAAACAAACATTCTCTACGCGCTTGCAAATTCCAATAGGGAGTGTCCGCAATGAGTACTACTAGTTGGCAGCCTTCCATTTTGATTGTTGATGATTCGCCTTTCTCAAGAAGGGCAATAAGAAACATTATCGAGCAGAATAGGCTCTCAAACATAATAATTGAGGCTGGTGATGGCGTGGAGGCAGTGATGAAATACAAAGAGCACAAGCCCACCCTTGTAACCATGGACGTCTTGATGCCAAAGGCAGATGGAATACAGGCACTGCGTGCAATAAAAAAGCTTGACCCAAATGCCAAAGTGATCATGATTTCATCTACTGGGAAGAGCCACATTGTTCAGGATGCTATGAGAGCTGGCGCCGTTGACTATATCTTAAAACCATTTGAACAGTCGCAGATAGCTATCGCATTGAGCAAACATTCAAGATAAATCCCGAATAACAAATATTCATTTTTTGATAATTATTTTTTGATAATATTAATCCGAGTTTGATTTTTGTTTATCTTTAGTTTCCAAAGCAGAGACTTGACTTTCAAACATTTTTTGCAGTTTTTTTAGCTCATCGACTCGAATCTTTTGTTTGTCCAAATGTGTGTTGACGTTTTTGATGTAGTCACTGGTTTCCTGTGCAGTGTTTAACAGCTCTCCTATTTTCTCATTTAAGATCTCATCGGCAGATTGCGCATCTCCCCCTAGATCTCTGAGGAAGATCATTCTTTTGGCTTGAACAGCTTCCTCAAACTCTGGAACCTTTGGGCCCGATTCTGTGATATATTTTTTGTTCTCGCTTCCATCGTCGTGCCGTACTAGTCGTTTGAAGCGATCTTTGGTCTTTTTATCGAGATACCTTCGAGTCAATCTGGAATTCGTTCAATAATATGATATACTAATCCTAGTGTGTAAAATATGTACGAACAGTTTTTCCGGTTTTTCTTAACTAACAAAATGATGGTTTTGTGTTTGTGCTATCAATCGTTTATAAATGGACAAAATTAGCACAAAAATTATGGGTGGAACAAAGAAGAAATCGGCCGCACAGATGGAAAAATCGCAAGACACTGACAAGACCAAAAAAGACAGTCAAGGTAAAAAAGACAAAAAGGGAGAAAAAACCGAAAGACGGGCCGAAATCACAGTACTGGTAAATGAGGACCAGGCACTCAAGATAATCAAGTCAAATAACTATTTGACTGTTCAAGAACTGGCAAAGCAAACTGGTGTAAAAATTTCTGCGGCAAACGCATGTCTTGTCAATTTGGTTAAAAAAGGATCAGTAAAACGAGCAGGCGGCTTTAGTGGCCACTGGATATATCAGCAGATTGCTGATAAACCGCAATAACATCTCCTGGTTTTACAGCACTAATCGCGTCAACATCAGACAATAACTTGCCAATTGGCGTCATTGCTTTTGATGAGACTACATCTGAGATAAAAAAACAAATGCTTCCACCTGCAGGTGAAAATGCAATATCTCCTTTTTTGAACTCTTTTCGTTGTCGTTCGACTCCGGAATTGACTGCGGTTTCAAAATACACGATGTTTTGTCCAAGAAAATGCGCATTTCCTTCAAGTGGCAAAGATCGTAAAATTGAGCCGACTGTTTTTGGCGAAAGATGGCGCTTTAGCTCACATGTCATCTTTGATTTGCCTTTTACTTCCACAATAAGATGTGATCTTGATACCGAACCGGCGCTCATTCTAGAAACTTTTGCTTATGAATATATAACCGTACCAGAGAGTTGATTTGCTTGTCGGAACCAGAAGAAGCTGAAGTAGAGGTTGTTGAAGAAGTTGAAGAAGAACCAGAGTTTGTTAGGCCAGTAGTTGAGGATGGTAGTGAAGACACCTCGATGGAGGATGCAATAAATGCATACAAGAAAATTTTTGAAACTAAAGAGATCACAGATGACGAACGGGCCGAACTTGACAAGAAAATCAAGGCAATGGAACAACGTGAAATAATTGATGTTGACCCAATTCACGTAATAGTTGAGATTCCACTAGCGGGAAAGGGCAAAATAGCAATAGGCCCCCCAGTCCTCACAAGATTTGAAAAGGCAAGAATTTTGGGGGCACGAGCACTACAACTTTCTCAAGGCGCACCACCATTCATACAGATTCCGGCAACTGCACGAACATCACTTGACATAGCACTACAAGAACTCGAGGACAGGGCAATACCAATTGTCATTAGAAGAAGGTTGCCAAACGGCGATTACCAAAACATTCCAATCGATTATTTCAACTAATGGATAATTCGTCGATAAAACTTAAAAGAACTGCAATTTTTGGAGAGTTCGATGATTAGCATGGAAGGGATACAAAACCCCGATCAAGTGTCTCCAAAAAACGAGCCGTATGTTTACTATGTAAGAGACGAGCCGTTAATGCAGGCCGCACTTTATGTTTTCACACTAATCAACAAACATGGAAAAAGCATTTTGTTAGCAAAGGGCAACTCAATTCCAAGTGCTGTTGCAATCGCAAATATCATAGTGGAAAAAATGCTTAATCGCGTCTGCACAGTTGAGCACATCACACTTGATTCTGAAAACATCTATGGCAAAAAGATGTTATCGTCAATAGAAATTTTGCTGGTCAGAAAGTAATCTAATAAACACTGCCAGGGCCTTTTAACAGCATGTTCTCGCATTCCTTGCAGATTGCCTCATCAATGTTTGATTCCAGATTGTGGTGAATCTCACAGATCAAAAGGCTTGACTTGATGTAGTTACAAAGGCTTATGAATTTGGCAAGACTTGATGGGGTGTAGGCCATATCGGATGCCAGTCTGTCACTGAGATCATTTATCAGCTGAGACACCTGCTCGTCGGTAACTAATTTTTGGATTAGTTTTGGGTCTCCCCTCGTTCCGCGGATATAGTTACTGATTGCAGCTTGAGTGACCCCGAGCATCTTTGAGATTTCGTCTTCTCTTACGTTGTGTTCTTCAGCAAGCTTTTTGGCTAGGATGGCCCGAAGTGCAGGAATTAGTGTTTTCGATTCAATTTCTGCTGGAAGTAGCAATATGAAAATTTCTCTTATAATCTATTTAAAGTTAACACGCTAGTTATTTGAAATCAAAAACGCAAACTCTATTCATCCAAAATAGCTCAAGCTAACTGCAGACATCAAACCAAAATTTAATTTGTTTTCATTTGTAATAAAATCGTGCAAGAAATTATCGATAGCGCATATGAAATTTTAGAAAAAGCAGCTTCCAAGTGTACGGCAGAGCACCTTTTGTTGTCTGGCGGACTAGACAGCACAATTCTTGCGTACTTTCTCAAGAATAGAAAAACTAGTTGCATAACGATCATTTCAAAAGATTTTGTTGCAAATGACTTGACATACTGCCAGCTTGCCGCACAAAGATTTGGCTTGCCTTTGCACATCAAAATGTGCGATGC
>Ga0299906_10004423_pt1 | contig 11516 bp, 21 predicted proteins | sample RVTome_14_FD_200259 | JGI IMG/M metagenome (GOLD analysis project Ga0299906, IMG submission 200259) | Soil microbial communities from uranium-contaminated site in the Upper Colorado River Basin, Wyoming, United States - RVT145D125 (version 2) ... | reverse complement strand
CGCTGACAACTCCGAAAGGTGTGGTAATCCCAGGGCTTGAGCAGCCGGACATCTGGACGTTTAGTTACAAAGTCGGTAATCAGTTCGTGGATGCGTTCTGCTTTCATCAACCCGGTGAACTTTACAACCAGTGAACCCGCTCCTCGGTGTCAGTGCAGTGCTGCTGCTGTTGCTACTTGTCAGCAATCGCACTAGTGCGGCTGCAAGCCGTGTCAGTTACCTCAACGTCAGTTACCTACCGCGCGGGATGCGTAACAACAATCCCGGCAACATTGTGAAGACCTCGAGCATGTGGCCCGGGGAAATCCCTTCGAGTGATTCGACCTTCAAACAGTTCTCATCTTACGTTTGGGGAATCCGGGCGATGATTGACCTGCTGAATAGGTACATGACGACCGGGTGTCCGGGATCCGGAGCAGCTGCATGTGGATACTCAGGCCCGTTGACAACTCTCAAATCGATCTCCTGTTGCTGGGCACCGGCCGCCGGCGGCAATAACCCGGACGTGTACGCTGACTATATCTCTAGCTTCACCGGGCTGGGTAAGAACGCACAACTGACCTGGAGCAAGCAGACAGCCGAACTTATCGTCCGGGCGATGGCAGCCTTCGAGAACGGTGTCCAGGACGCGGTGACGAAAGAGCAGTTTAACGCGGCCTGGGCGCTGCTCTAGTTCGAATAAAACCTTCTTCCTGACGGCTTTTTTGTACGGACACCCGATTTCCTCGATGCAGCTCGGCCGGGAAAGGTCTTGTCCGTACGCTTTTTGTAGATCACTGCCGGCAACTCCGGGAGCAGCTCAGCGACCCGGTGCACGCACCAGGACACCGCCTCCGAATCACTCGAAAGCGTTGATGGATAAGAGTCCCTGACCTTTTTCAGGGCTTCTCGAAAAGCGTCATCCGTACGCATCTCGAATCTGGCGCGTTGTAAAGTTGTTTTTTTCATGCCTGCAAATGTACGGACAAGGCTACGCGGATCCGCACGAGAGCCGTACGGACAAAAAGAAAGTGGCCACAAAATAAACCCCGGAACAGCTTGCACCATTCCGGGGTCTCTCAATCGCACCGGGCTGACGCCCTGGTGAGATTGAGTTGTTCCAATGCTAGAGCCACATGTAATCGACCAGATGCCTCCGACTCACTGCCCCCTTTTCGACTTTTATCTTCCAGCCCTTCCAATGGTCGTATAACCCCATTACACGCGGTTCTACTTTAATGGCCGCCACTGTGACACCGTCACAGTCGTAGTAATCTAGGCTGATACTCCTCAGTCCTTCCACGTTCGGAAGCATCCCAAGTAGCTCGTCAACGTCTGTTCCTTGCCCACCATCCTTGATAGCGGTCAACCGGGTCTTCAGATGTTCCTCGAGGGCCGCAGAGGCCTCTCGACTTAAGTACTTCATTGTAGTGCGATTGAGATCGGGCAAGATCGCCCGTGCCCAAAGATAACCAATCCCCGTGCCAACTACCCCCGCCACCGGGTGGATTTCCCCACCCTCAACCGCGTGGGTTTAACCTGTGGAAAACGTCCCCCAGGACGGGGATAAAGGGGCTGAATTTGGTGGGCATAACCAAAACAAAAAGGGGACTTCCTCCTTGCCGGAATGAGTCCCCCCAATGCAGTTATGGCCAGCAAACCTATCAACTTTCGGGACACCCTCCAAGCCTATTCTCAACTCGCAACGAGTTGGAACTACCGTAGTAAGCTCGATCAACCGCGCCAGGTGTACCATCGAGCCACCGGAAAGCTGCTCAGGACGATCACACATGACAAGACAAAGCAGCTTCAACACCCTCACCGGACTTGCATGGAGGTGCTGCTCACCCATTACTCCGGTCAGGCCCGGAAAGTGCTCCGCCTGAACGGAGCACCGTCTGATCTCCTATGCCTAAGAACTTCAAATCCGGCTATCGCTAAGACCTGGGAGCGGCTCACAGGCAAGGCGGTGAGTGAGAGACAGGTCGAGCGCATCCTGCAACGCCTGGAAAGTGCCGGGATCATCGCCGGCCGTTACATGGTCGTGACCGGAAAGGACGGCCGCCGGTTGAGGATGAGAGCGACCGGGACGAATACCGCGTTTGAAGTGTACTTTCGTCCTGCAATGATCAAGTGGAACTCCCAGGCGTTCACAGGTCGAACGACCGTTCCGGTGTTGCCGGAACTGGATTCGGTGGGTGGAACTGAATATCAATTATGGGAAAACCCCCCAGACGTTCACCCAGAGCTTTCTACGCCTGAAATCCTTGCTGCTCTGCATTCGGAAGGACAAGATGTCGAGTTACTCTCTTCTGCCTTTACAGGCATTAAGGAATTAACTAGCAAGGTTGAAACCGAAACGGACACAACGAGCAGCGAGACATTGCAGACCGGCGAGTCCGTTCCGGTTTCGGTCTCTTTGACTCAGCCGGAGACCTCCCTCCTTGATACCCCGGCGGCCAGCGAGAAGCTGAGCAAAAAAGACATTCCTGGCCGCGTGCGTGCGGCTGCAACGCGACATCTGGCCGAGCGCGGCAAAGACCTCAGCGATCTCGGTTACGATGCTCTCAAAGTCTCGGAGAAGATCAAGCGTCCGGGACTGAAACGAACGGCCGGTCCGGATAGTCAATCCCGTAGCGGGACTTCCTTGATCTCCGAGGCCGGCCATCCTGAACATGCGGTTCACGATCAGCCGGGTGAGTCCCTCACCGTGTCAAAGCCTGGGAGGCGCAAGACACACGACTCACCCGGTCTTGATCGTCTGATGCTCTATGTCGAACTGCTTTGGAGCTACGCTTATGCCTCGTTCTGGAGCAAGCTCAAGTTCATGTCACCATCTCAGATGCTGACTGCTCAGATGCACTTCCTGAACGAGTTGTGCAAGGGCGATGACATCGAGAAGCGTTACAGGGAGTTGACGACCACGCTGATCCTTGTCGCACAATGGAGATCACGAGATCCGGAGCGATACGTGCCATTGCCGTCCGTGTGGTTTGATCCTGCGTTCGAGAAAGGCTTCCATACAGCCGCAACGGTCTGGCTGGATGCACACCGACACCGGTGCAAGCTGTACGAGGACTACAAAGCTCGCTTTGATGCAAAGAAGTCCTTGTTCGGACTCGTGCACAAGGAGATGCACGACTACGTTCGAGAACCTGGCTTCAACGCATACCGCCTGACCGCCAAGCGGCTGGCTAAACTTTCACCCGATGCGCTCAACACGTTCAACGCGTTCGTGTTGAAGCATCCAAAACTAGCAGCATGAAGATTCACCTAAAAGGCGATGGCGCTACCCGAACCGTCTGGCTGAACGGTAAAGAGCTTGACCCGAAGCCGTCGCAGAAGTTCCGCAACCATTCACCGACTGGCTTTGCCTGGGGCTACGGAGGAAGCGGACCGACTCAACTTGCGCTTGCGGTGTTGCTGGAGGTGCACGGGCTGGACTACGTCAAGCGACACGGTTATCACAACTTTAGAGATCGCGTGATCGCAGAACTTTCATGGCCGGACTTGGTGGACATCATCACGGACACTGATCTGAATCGGGAACGTGTGTTGACTGAGCGGGTGGAGTTATGACACGTCCGCGCTTCCACATCATCATTTACTTCCGCAACCGTGCGAACGGTTTCAAGTTCAACATTGATCCGAGACCTGAGAAGCGGAACGAGCTTGAGCGGTGTCAGTACCTGGCCACGAAGTTCAAAGGCAGTTACCGGCACGCTGAGGTTTACCAGAACGGCACCTACCAGTTCAGCTACAACGAGGAGGCGCAAGTTTTTGTGAAGCGATGATGCGAGGCAGCCGTGAACACCGGGGCGACCCGTTGGCCGAGCAGGTGCGCGGCTGCTTTGTCACCTTCGGGATATTGCTCCTTGCCACTATGGCCACTGTTGTTTCTTTTCTGATTGGTTGCTAACTTCGCCTCCTTCAAAACTCCCAGGTTTATGAAACACAACTTCTCAGACCTCATCTGTCTGCTCATCGTCATTGCGTTGACGGTGATCACTTCGGGATGCAGCAAGCCCGGTGATCCATGTTTCAATCTCACAGCTAAGACACTGACTGGTGAGAAGTTCCTAGGTTATGAGATGCAACTCGGTGACACGTTGTTCATCACGGACTGCTCGAAAGATTGCGCTATGACCTACTCTATGGGAGACGGTACTCACTACGCAGTTTACACGGGTCATTACACCTTCATCCACGTGTACCAGTCCATCGGCATCTTCACCATACGGCAAGTCTGCTCATGGCGAAAGAGAGAACGGAGCACGGAAGCGACCGTAACTGTGGTGCACTAGTCTGCTAAATGCTCCTCGATCAACCGACTGGCCTTCGGAGTGAAGACTTTGGAGCTACGCCATTTCGGTTGAACCTGATCGAGCTTCTCGTGAAGATGATTCACGTTCAGCCAACGCCTGAAAGTCGGTAAAGAGATACCGAGTTCATTGCAGAAGTCGGACTTCGACTTCGCTTTTTCCTTTCCTCGATCCATGAAGGGACAACGAATCTACAACGTAACCGAACAAATGTGAAAGAATCTGTAACGTTCTGAACAGAACCGAACGAAAGTGAAAGGTGAGGTTTAGGCCGGGTGCAACTTGCCGTCCTGTTTTGTGGGAACTACTTCGAGACAAGACAATCACACTGGGCAACGGCTACTCCGTCCGCGAGACGGTGAAGCGCATCGCTCAGGCGGCTGAGGTAAGCCGCAACGAGCCGGAGGTGAAAGCCCTGGTGAAGTCGTTGCGGGAATCACAACAGCCGGAGCGGGATCTCTTCGAGGCGGTTTTCAAAAGAGTTCTTTACCAACCTGACCCTGACGGATTCCAGGACGTCAAGCTCGCAGGCCGCACACTCATAGACGGACGTGGCAACTGTGTTGACTACGTTGTCATTCAAAGTGCAGCACTCAGAGAGCTTGACATCCCGCACCGTTACCGGGTGATTGACGTGGATGGAGATGGTTACCATCACATCTATATCGTCACCAACGCCGGCATCGTACTCGACCCGGTGATCGGCCAGGCTCAGGACGGATCAGAATCCCACGAACAGAGAGGAACCTCGGACTACAACTCCGAGGTGCCTCACTTGAAACGATTTGATTACATGCCAACTCTACGAATACTCGGAAACCCGAACCCGGTGGGATACCAGATGCGTGACCGTTTGGGACGACCGAATCTTAACGAGTGCAGTTGCTACGCTCTCGGTGCTCATCTCGGAACTTGTCAGAGGAGTAATCTAAGGTCTCGGTGTGATTCAATATTCTCCGGTCACGAAACAGCCAAGAAGGCATGCCGTGACTACATCAGTAGTTTGAATTGCACTGCAGCAAAGGATCTGGGAAAGAAGGATGGAGCCCAGATTGACGCCATTCTGCTGGCAAGGTTCAATCACCTAACCATCATTCCGGAATTCACTCCACCCGGTCCCGATCCCGATCCCGGTGGTGGTGGTGGTGGTGGTGGTGGTGGTGGCTCAAGAACCTATTACTATACATCGCCACCAGTAGCGCCGGCGCCACAACAGGCAGGCTTCAGCACAACTGCCATGATCGGTCTCGGAGTCGCAGCACTTGGCTTAGGTTTTCTGTTCATGCAACGTGGTAAGAAAAAAGGGAAGAGATGAACGAACAGCGCACACTCGGAATCTTTCCCTGGCTACCGTTGATCGCGGGACTCTTCTCGCTCGGTGCGCAAATCATTCCGCAAATCTCAGCCGGATCCGGACAACAGCAGGCTGATCTAACGAGCATGTCGAACATGATCGCGAGTGCAACCACCCGCGAACAAGCAATCCAAATGTGCGCCTACTTCCCGGCAACATTGCAACCTCAGTGCATGCAACTCATTGATGCACGCTTCCCGCCCAAAAAGAAAATTGATACCGGAACAATCGTACTGATCGGAGCCGGTGCAGCGATCGGGCTTTATCTACTCACACGATGAGAGACATGAACTACTATATGCAACCGGACTACCCTGCAGGGCAACATCCGTGCATGACAGGATCACCGTGCCGGTGTGGTGGCAACTGTGGATTCCGCAGAACGAACGGAGGCATCGGAGGCATCTTCGATGACATCGCTTCAATCTTCACACGTGCCGGTGCCGGTCAACCTGTTGCAACGGTATCGGTTCACGTGCCGATCATGGAGGTCGCAAAGATCGCGGCAATCGGTCTCGGAACGGCTGCACTGTACAAACTGATTTTCAACGGAAAAAAGAAATCGAAATGAAGCTTCCAAAAGTTCAACAGAAAGACTTAATGCGTTACCTGTGGGCCAGCGCCGGCGGTGTTGGTTCCGGGTTGGCAATCAACGCGATTGACAAGATGGCCAACGGCAAGCCTGCAACAGCGCCGCTAGTTGTCTATGGCATTGCGCTCGGTGTCGGGTTCTTCGCGGGCAAGAATCAGAATGTCAGTGACGCGATGCTCGGAGCAATCGGTCACTCGACGGCCGAGCTGGTGGCCACCGGCAACATCATCAAAGGCATTGGAGCCGGACGACCGGTGGCAGCACTGACGCCGGCGGGGCCGAGTAACGAAATTAATTACTACAACCAGTAACGCAATAAGAATCACAAACTCTAAAACTCAACGACAATGAGTCAGGCAAAACAGAACATCCTATCCGCTCTCGTTAACCTGCAGGGCGGACCGAGAGAACTTGGCAGGAAAATCATCGCGTACATAAACGCGGGCCCCGGAGGCGGAAAAGTTGATATGATCAACAAGTCCATTATGGATTACGTGGCGTATGACATACGCCTCGTCACCGGGTTGCAACAGGTCCGTTTCTTCAACGGCACACTGTTGCCCAACCAGACGAATCAGACGAACGGTTACATACGTCCCCAGAACGAGCACATGATCATCACTGGCATGGGCTTGAAGATGGCATCGGTGACGGCAGCCACTGAGTTCGGTGCGGAGGAGTTGGTCTTCACAAAAGGACTTCTTCCGGCGGTTGCAGGAATGTTGCATACCGGAAAGATCAGCATCCTGAACAACACAACCACGGAGCTCGCGGACTACCCGTTGAGTGAGCTCATCAACGTTGCGGAGCTCAATGACTCCGGGATCAGCATGTTCAACAAACCGATCATCTGGATGCATCAAACGCCACTAGTTGTCACGTTGGAAGCCGGAGCCAACACACCGATCGCGGACGGGATACTTGACGTGTGGTTGGAGTGCGATCTGTACGGCCTGGCATTCCAGGCATAAACTGAATGAGGTGTCATGTGTGCTCCGATCTGAGCGGGTCGGGGCACCTTAAAAACTGAATCGAATGGCATACATAAAAAACCGGTTCTACAAAGTTGGCTTTCGGCTGGAAGCCGCAGCCGCTGCCACAACAGCCCTGGCACAGATCACCGTCCGGCAGGAGCTGGGACCAGCTACTGCTATTGACTTCTGGACAAGCAGTACAACACTGGCAGACGTCAGCGAGGTGTTCGTCACGGTTCAGGTGAACAATGAGATCATCCTGGACGGGATCAGTCTGATTGAGTTCATCAGCGACTACCAACGTGGCAACACGAGCTTCCCAATCTTCGCGCTGCCCGGTGGTACGATTGACATCAGCTTTCAAAACGATTCCGCTAATCAGGTGGACATCAACATAACGCTGCTCTACGACTACGGTCTCAGACAGATGAAGAACAATCTGGAGTTGCCGGCGCGACCGGGTCACACGATGACAGCTCCCCAGCTTTCGATACCAGGAAGATGAGACATGAAGAAACCGCTAAGAGTGTTCACGTTCAGGTCGTCCGCGCTGGGGACGATACCGAAGGGAACGATCGCGTTCTCGATCCTGAACGATGGACTCGCAGACGGTCGAATCGGAGGAACACCGCTGAAGGCAGGCACCGGACAAGTGCTTCCATCGAGGGCGAACATATCGGCACCGCCGGTCGCAGACGAAACGGGTTTGAGAACCTACGAAGAATTTGCTTATGAAGGCACTGGCACGTCATTCCTGGTCACTGTTATTGTTGCTCCTGAACTGGGCTGAGATGAACACACTAGCAGGACCAATAACAAGTGTAAGCGCGGCATCGGCTCCACCGCCGGCGGGACTCGCTATTGGTGACCCGATCACGAATGGAGAGACGAACAAGCTGCTCTTTGTTGGTTCCGGTAATGTTCTCGCACAAACCGCACAAGCTGGCTATGATGCCACCAATAATTCCCTGGTGGTTGATCAGATAGGGATGACTCCTTTCGGAGGGTCGGCTAATGTGCCATTGGTTTTGGTCTCAAGTGCTGCGAATGCTGCTTGTATTCGTGTCCGAAATACGGACATTAGTAATAGCGGCATTGTATCGTCTCGAAACTTCATATTAAATACAAACAATGGATTTGAAACCGTTGTAATTAAAACTCAGCAAGATGGAGGCGCTGCTGAGTTTTCGCGACTCGAATTATGGAATGAGCAACAAAATGGTGCCGCTGGTGTTGAACTTGAGTCGTCTAACGTGGGGGGTATTTTTGGCGGTGGTGGCTCTGTACTAATAAGACGTAATGACACGAACCTAATTCACTTCTTAAATTCAACGAGCGTAAGCGCCCTGTCGTATAGAGTCGATAATGTTTTAGGCATTGGGAAAGATGGTCAAGCAACCCAGAAGCTAACGGTTCGTGCACAAGATGACTCAGTCGGTTTTTTTTCCCTCGTGTTGCAGGGTCTAAATGAAGTGTCCTTTTCTAAATGGACAGCATTGGGGCATTATCAACACTTCAATAGTGCAACCATTCCCGTTGCTTCCGTTACAGACGGTTTTATTCTTTATGGTGATGACCAAGTGGCGGGCAATTCATGTCCACATTTCAGAACCGAAAACGGGGATATTATTCAACTATGGCGCGGCGCTGCAATTCCTGATCCTGCAGGAGGGGCAATCATTGACGCGGAAGCACGCGCGGCAATAACCGCAATCCTTAACCATCTCAGAGTCACGCCAGGAATTGGTTTAATCGCAGATTGATGTTGATGCTTAAGGTCAGTGGAAACGACATCACCGTACTTGGATTCACGGTGCCTGAGTTCTTTGTGAACATTCAATTCGTTCAGGCCAGTAGTCACTCTAAGGTCATCACAAACCTTCAGCTGTTCATATATGCAAACGAGGTCCTGCTTTTTCAAAACCAAGAGCAGATACCTTCTCCTCCGAAGGTCAAAGGTTCGCCCGTAGATGTGGTGATGAACTGGGCACCTTCAGGCGATCCAAACGAGGCCTCTAGAAAAGAAGCCTTCTCATTCGTAGCAGATTACTTCACCGGTCTCGGCCTCACCGCCGAGATCATAAACACGTAACGACAATGGCAAGAAAACTTCCAAAGCGTCCGAAGCGACCGAAGGGCAAAGCGCGCAACTCTATCCGGTCGTGGCAGGCGTATGAGCAAAGGTTACGGTCGTGGCAAGCACGCGTCCGTCAGATCGAGGGTGACCGCAAGAGAGTTGAAGCGTTCAAACGCAAGTACTCGGGCGGAAGCTCGTCACTTCTGAGACGCGTTGCATAACGGAGGTGCTACCGTATCAACCGGGTTGTGATCTCACAACCTGAGTGATCTGGTGAAACCGAAAAGTTGAAGCGATGTTTCAGTTCAGCGATTTTGATGCATTCATGCAACACTGTGAAGAACAGGAGTTCTCACAGGTCCGCGTCTTCGATGAGCGGGATGAGCGTCTAATTGCAAGCTACACCGGCCCGAAAGAATCTCAGACGCCCGAAAAGTTGAGGGAACAACTTCGCGCGTTCGCGGAGAAAGTCAGAGGTTGCGGATCAGTCAACGTGCACCTCAAGAAGTTCGGTCAGCACAACCCGGACGAAGCGAACATCAGGGTTGCGATTCCCGGACCGAAAGCAGCTAGCAGCAGCACGGTCTTACAAGGAGTCGGCTACACTCAGGAGGATCTAGAGAAAGCAGTCCAGCGTCAGCTACAGGAGCGCGAACTGAAAGCTCGGGTCCAGGAGCTCGAGCAACAGGCAGAACGTTCAGACGGCTTTGGTCACAAGCTGGCCGCATTGTGTCAGATGGTTTTGGAACCGATCATCGAACGTAGGTTCGGCGATCTGATCCCGCAACCGGCACGCGTGTCACAAGCAGGAATGAACGGCACCGGAAAACCCCTGGAAGAACTAACCGAAGATGAGCGCGTCAAGGTTGCCGATGCGTTCAACCGGATCTTGAAACACCTGGACGTGAACACGATCATCCAGATCGCGGACAAGCTGGACGAGAACCCCGGTAAAGCGCAACTCATCAAAGCCTGGTTATGAAGTACACTTACACAAACGGTCACGTCTATTGCAACCGTCAGCGAATCACCCGCCGGCCGGTGACGAAGGAACAGAGCGTTGAACTGATCGAAGAGATCAAAGCCGGCATCGGTGGTCTGGACTCGAACGTGAAACTCGGCCGCCTGACTCGACTCAGATTACAAGAAGAGTCGAAGCCGAAACCGAAAGCGAAGCCGAGGAAGAAACCTAAGCCGAAGCCGAAACCTAAGTCGAAGTCGAAACCGAAGTTGGAGGAACCGCAAGCATGAGACGCACAATCAGCATGATACTCATCGCGGTGGGCGGCTACGCTGCCTACGAAGCAATCGCCGGCAAACCACTGATCCCAGGTCTCAGCCTGCTGAAGATCATGGACAAGATCTCGAACAAAAATACCACGACACCAACCACGACCACCACTCATCAAAAACTCACTGACATTCCGGTTACTCAATACACCGGACCACCTCCAACCGGAATCGGTGGCATCCGTGACAGCGACCTTGACAGACCCGGCTCCATCTCTTACTACCTTCTAAACTGAACGACATGGCGAAACAAAATTGGGATTGGCTCTTAGCGGTTGGCGGTGTGGTTGCAGGTTACGCGGGATATGAAGCGCTGACCGGGAAGCCTATCATTCCAGGTGTCAGTGTGTTGAGTTTGTTCAAGAAGAAAGGACCGGCCGGAAACGGAAACGGAAACGGGAATGGCAACGGCAACGGTAACGGCAACGTCAGTGACGAACCACCACCACCACCACCACCACTGACTGAAGAAGAGGATGCAGAAAAGATGGCATCAGGGGGACAAGTCATTCAGGGACCAGGACTGAACCCGATGCTGAGCGACTTCCTGGCGTTTGAGGACGGATGAGAAAGAAGAACACAGTCCAGGTGACAGCCGGCAGCGTGCTCGCTGCTGCTGCTTTGATCTATCTGATCAAGACCGGTAAGGTGCCGAATCCCTGGGACTGGCTGTTACCAAATTTGTGTGACAAACCAACGAAGTGATGGAAGCGGCCGTCCCCGCAATAGTTGGCTGGGCGATCTTCGCAGTGATCGCGTTCGCGTTTTACGACTCAGCATGTCGGAAGTGCATTCTGCCTTCCGGTATTTGTCCCGGTGAACAGGCGAAGGTGATCGAACTTGATCAGGCCGCACAAATCCCGACGGGACTTTACCAGGTGCTGAACATCCCGGTGATCCCCTACCCTCTCGGAACGAACTTGCAGAT
>Ga0299906_10004422_pt1 | contig 11518 bp, 10 predicted proteins | sample RVTome_14_FD_200259 | JGI IMG/M metagenome (GOLD analysis project Ga0299906, IMG submission 200259) | Soil microbial communities from uranium-contaminated site in the Upper Colorado River Basin, Wyoming, United States - RVT145D125 (version 2) ... | reverse complement strand
CTCGAGGAGCAGCGGGTCGCGGACCAGATCGTGGACCGCCTCGCCCTGACCGCGCAAACACCGGACCTGTCCGCTTGGCGGACGTTCGTCGAGCGCATCGTCCACCCGGGCCGCAGCGTCACCGTCGCCTTCGTCGGCAAGTACACGGATCTCAAGGACAGCTATCTCAGCATCAACGAGGCGCTCCTGCACGCCGGGGCCGCCGTGGACTGCCACGTGGACATCGTCTTCATCGAGGGCGAGGACCTGGAACGGGAGGACGGCGATGCGTGGGAGCGCCTGCGCGCCGCCGACGCGGTGCTCGTCGGCCCAGGCTTCGGATCCCGGGGCACCGAGGGCAAGATCCAGGCCGTCGGCTACGCCCGCACGGAGGGCGTGCCCTTCCTCGGCATCTGTCTCGGGTTCCAGCTCGCCATCGTGGAGTACGCCCGCAACGTCTGCGGGCTCCCGCAGGCGAACTCCACGGAGATGGACCGCAACACGCCCCACCCGGTCATCTGCATCCTGCCCGAGCAGTACGAGATCCAGGAGCTTGGCGGCACGATGCGCCTCGGCGACTACGTGTGCGAGATCGTGCCGGGCACCCTGGCGCACGGGCTCTACCGTGAAGAGCGGATCCACGAGCGCCACCGGCACCGGTACGAGATGAACCCGGACTACATCGGGGCGCTGGAGCAGGCAGGCATGGTCTTCAGCGGACGGATGCACGACCGGCCCATCATGGAGATCATGGAGCTCGCGGACTCCGCGCACCCGTACTTCATGGGAGGCCAGTTCCACCCGGAGTTCAACAGCCGCCCCGAGGCGCCGGGCCCCCTCTTCCGTGGGCTGGTCCAGGCGGCGCTCGCGCGGCGGGGCGTCGGGACGGCGCCCAGCGTCGAGGCCAAGCGCGCGACGTAGGCCGGGTCGTGGGTCGTGGACGGCACCGGGGGTCCAGCCCCTAAGGCCCCCCGGGCCGGGTGCTGGGTCGGCCGATGCATGGCCCGGGGGGCGGGTCGGGGTCTCTGGGCGGAACGCAGGAGGTCCTGCGTCCGCAGGGGCAGAAGCCCTCGCCGACGATGAAGCGCTTGCCCGTGGAAATCCAGGGCGGCGGTCGGGCCCCGGCCGCGGCTTCTTGGGCGCTTGGCGTCCGGCCGCCGCTCAGGTTTCCTCAACGACCTCGCCCTCGGTGTCGGCCTCGCTGCCGCTCTCGTCGTCCTCGACGACGGTCACGGTGGTCTTGCCGACGACCGGGGCCAGGCGCCAGGAGCATGCCTCGGGCTCCTGGCCGGGCAAGGGCGGGAGCGGCCCCGCCCCGCCGCCCTGGCATTTCAGCGAGCGGTCCAGGTCGAAGTCGATGACGATGCGGCTCTCCATGCCCGCCTCGACCTCGAACGACCGCACGACCTTGAGGGGCGAGCCGACGACCTCGATCTCCACGGTCTCGTTGTCGTGGTCGATCCCGTGGGCCGACGCCACGTGGATGCGGATCTGTGTGTAACGTCCCGCCTCGAGGTCCTCCTCGCCGAGGAAGGCCGAGGCGTTTCCCGACGCGGCGAGCAGGTCGACGTCCGTGCCGTCCGACGCGAAGACGGTGCGCCACGCGCCGCCCGAGGCGTTCCCGTCTCGGTCCTCTCCGTCGGTGGCGTTCCCGTCCCCGGTGGCGTTCCCGGCGAAGTGCACCTCCACCTGGGTGAACACGAGGTGGATCTCCTGGAACTCGTCCGTGGGAGCATCCTTCACGTAGATGCTGGCGGAGCCGGGCTCCGAGCCTGCCTCGTCCGCCGCGCAGCCCGCCAGCGCCACCAGGAGCAGCAGCGCCGCGGGCCCCAGGGGCCGTCGCATGACGTCGGCTAACCCGGTCGGACCACAAGGGTTCCGGCGCAGGCAAGGGGAAGGCGGCGACGCCAATCCTTTCAAGGGCGGACCGCCGCTTGGGGCTTCATGCGCCACCGGATGGAGGTCCTCCACCACGGCCGGAACGACCGGCGCGAGTACTGGATCGACCGTGCCGAGCGCGTGCGGCTCGTCCGCCGGCTCGACGAGGCCGCGTGGACCGCCATGGTCGACAGGCAGACGGTGCTGGACGACGCCGTGGCCGCCTCGGGGGACGGCACCGTGGAGCGGCGGGCGCTCCGGGGCCCATCGGCCGCGGTGCTCGCGGCGTCCTTGTCCCGGCGCGGCATCCACATCGTCTTCGACGTCGAGGAGGAGTGGCAGCAGGACATCACGGGATGGCCCGTCCGGTTGGTGCGTCGCCCCCCGCGGCCCGCGGACCGCGTCCACCAAGGGTCGTGACGCGCTCCGGGCGTCGGCTCACGCCGCGGTCATCCGCCACCTCCTTGTCCGCCTGGACCCGGGTCACACCGGTCCGGCGTAGACCAAGTACGGCTCGCGTCGCATACCCAGGGCCTCGTAGGCCTTGATGGCGAGGCCGTTGCCCTCGTGGACGTACAGGCGCACCTCGCGGACGTCCCCTTCCTCGCGCGCGGCGCGCCGCACGGCGTCGTGGAGCCGCCTGTACACGCCGAGGCGGCGATGGCCGGCATCGACGTACACGCCCTGGATCCACCAGTACCACCCCCCGGTCCAGTCGCTCCATTCCCGGGTGACGAACAGGCTCCCCACGACGCGCCCGCCCTCGACGGCGACGAAGTAGCGCGCCTTGGCGGGGTCGGCCAACGCGGCGGCGATCGCCGCATGGACGACCTCCGGGTCGGCACGGCGTCCCTCGCTCTCGCCCGCGAGCGCGGCGCTGGCCGCCGCCAGCGCGTCGACGTCGTCCGGCCGGGCCGCCCGTGTCTCCATGGCCGCGGAACGGAGGTTTCCCTGATAGCCCGCTCGCCCCGAGGGCACGCCGTGCGCGGCGCCGGACTGCGGGACGTGGCCGTCGGCGGGGCCCCTCAGAGCCGGTCCGTGCGGATGCGGTGCCGGGTCCAGGCGGCGGCAAGCGCGGCCACGGCGACCGAGGAGGCGGCAAGGATGAGGATCGACGCGCCGGCGGCCGGGCCCACGTGGCCCACCGCCATGAGCGCGATGAGGTTCAGGGGGTCGCGCGGGAGGAGCAGGGAGCCGCCTGCGAGGACCAGGACGACGAGGGCGTAGACCGCCTGGGTGGCGCTCTCGTTCCGCACGGCGGCGGCGACGAGCAGCCCGGCGCCGCAGAGCAGCAGGCCGAGGAGCGTCGCGACGGCGAGAAGGAGGACCGGCTCCTCCGTGGGGTACCCGTTGAGGGCGAAGAGGACCAGCCAGAGGGCGACCTGCAATGGCACGAGGAGGACCGGCACGAGGAGCTTGCCCGCGACGAGGGTCCCCGGCGAGACGGGGGCCGAGCGGAGCAGGAGCAGGGTCCGGCTGCGGCTCTCCTGGCTCAGGGCGTCGCCGGCGATGGCCCCGCTGAGGAAGACGGGCGTCACCACCAGGAGCGGCAGCAGGGTCGTGTAGACGAACGCGTACGGGCCCGGGGAGGGGACGTCCTGCGGGAGATGGTACAGCTCCTGCTCGAGGCGTCCGCTGCGCTGCTGCCGGAGGTCCTGCTCGAACTGCAGGAGCAGGCTCTTCATCTGGGTGACCAGGAGCGTCGTGTCCAGTTCCCCGTCCGGAAGGAGGACCGTGATGGTGTGCACCTCCCCCTCGGGCGCGGATTCCTGGACCACGGCGCCGTAGGTCCCGTCCCGGAAGCCGGCGAGCCCCTCATCCAGGAAGACGTCCTCGACCTCCAGGTTCCCGGCCCGCTCAAGGTAGCCGTCGAACCCCCCCGGGCCCACGTACGCCACGGTCGCCGACGGCGCCGCCTCCACGGCCTCGGGCGAGTACAGGGCCGTGAGCCCGGTGAGGAGCAGCGTGCTGAAGCCGGCCAGGAAGAGCTGGATGAGGAAAGCCACGACCAGGCTCTTCTCCCGCAGCACGTCCCGGAGCTCCTTGCCCGCCAAGGGGAGGACGGGCGGGCTCAGAAGGCCACCCCCAGGAGGATCCGGTCATAGGCGAAGTGGGCAGCGACGGCGAGGCCGAAGCCGGCCCAGGCGCCGAGGCGGCCGCGCGTCGCCCCGACGGCCATCGCGACCGAGGTCAGGACATGCACGAGAAGCGGCGCCATGAGGAGCGCCAGGCCGGGCCCCGTTCCGAGGAGGGCCAGGGCTTGGGGGCCGTACGGCAGGTCCCGGAAGCCGACGAGCGTCAGCACGAGGGCGCCCTTCTCGGCGACGAAGAAACCGGTGCCGACGAGGACCCCGACGAGCCACGGCGGCGCCCGGCTTGCGAGGGGCCGGCGGGCACGGGCCCACACGGGCAGCCCCTTGGCGACCTCCTCGACGAGGACGCTCATGGGGAGGAAGAGGACCAGGGCGACCTGGAGCCCCAGCACGGCGGACAGGACGAGCACGGTGAGCTCCGCGGCGAAGACGAATGGCACGACGAGGAGCCCGGCGAGGAACGTGCGCCACCGGCCCCGCGCGACGGCCTCGAGGGCGTCGAGCAGGCGGTCCACCATGCCGCGCACGGAGAACATGATCTCCTCCCGTGTGAATCCGACGGCGAGTGCGCCGAGGGCGAACGCGGACAGCGTCAGGGGAAGGGTGGCGTAAAGGAACGGCCCCAGGCCGACCGGGTCGCCGCGCATGGACGACGCGATGACGTGGACCGGGCTGAGGAAAGCCACGGGCGGCAGCGCAGGGAACATGGCGGGCAGGAAGAGGAACACGTTGAGGAGCGTCGTCATGGCGACCTGCAGGAGCGTCAGTTCCCGGGGCGAACGGGCCAGGACGGCCAGCAGCGTGATCCCGGCGTAGAGGAAGGCGATGAAGGAGAGGCTGGCCAGGAAGCCGAGGGGACCTGCGCCGAGCGCGAGGGTCACGACGACCGCGAGGAGGCCGGCGAGGACCAGGCCGGGCAGGCTTTTGCCCCCGAGGACCTGGGCAGGTCGCAGCGGCGCGGCGAGGAGCAGGACGCCGCGGCGCCGGATGCGCTCCGCGTGCAGGTCCGAGGCATGCAACTGGACCAGGAGGCTGGCCGGCAGGACGTAGGCGAAGGTCAGAAGCAGGGAACGGATGGGAAACGGCGGGTCCAGATCGTCAGGCCGCAGGCCGCGCCGCACCTCCCCCGCCGGGTCGACGGCGTCCACCAGGTCCTCGGTCGGCCCCGGCGTGGGGCCTGGCCCTCCCGTCCCGGTCGGCGCGGGGCCGGTCGGGTCCGGCGTCGGCGAGGGCTCCGGACCGCCCCCCGCGACCATGTCGCGGGACTCGTAGACGACCGTGATCTCCAGGGGGAACGCCGCGGCTTGGTCGGCCTCCTGGAGGAGACGCTTGTCCAGCCACCGTCGCAGGGCCTGGTCGTAGGCCTCCAGGGCCGCCAGGGACCGCTCGGACCCGTCGTCGTAGCGCACGGACCGGTTCCGCAGGAGAAGGTCCGCGCCGTCCAGGCCCAGGCCGTCGTCGTCCAGGACACGGAACCGGCCGTCCTGCTCGGCGGCGGGGCGCAGCGGCGACCCCGGCGTGGCCTTCACCGAGTAGAGCCCCTGGTCCGGGTCCGGCGCCAGGCCCGGGCTCAGCACGAAGAGGGCGCCCAGCGCCAGGCCGAGGGTCAGGACGACCGCCATGCCGCGGGGATCGATGCGGCGCCCCTGCCGTCGCGTCTCCATGCGGGCCAGCGCCAGGCCGCCCATGTCAGTCCTCCGAGACCGCCATCAGGACGTCGGCCAGATGGGGCGACTCGGCCTGGAGGTCCAGCAGGCGGCCGTCGGCTGCGCGGACCTCCTGGATGCACGCCTCCGCCGCCGGCCAGTCCTCCACGTGACCGACGTGGTCGGGGCCGTCCGGCGCGCTGCCCTCGAACGCCACCGTGGCCCGGAGCCGGTACCGCGTGGAGCCTGCCCGGCCGCGCAGCTCCGCCAGGGTGCCCGAGAGGACGATCCTCCCGCGGTGCATCACGAGCACCTCGTCGCAGACACGCTCGACCTGCTCCAGGTCGTGGGCGGAGAGCAGGATGGCCTTGCCCTGGTCCCGCAATTCAAGGAGGAAGCGATCGAGGACCCGCTGGGTCGCGGGGTCGAGTCCGCTGGAGGGCTCGTCGAGCACGACGACGGCCGGGTCATGCAGGAGGGCGCGCGCGAGCGCCACCTTGCGGGCGCTCCCTTTGCTGAGCCGGCCGATCGGGACCTTCCAGTACTCGGCGTCCAGCCGCAGCCGGTGGAGAAGCTCCGTCGCCCGCGCCGCGATGTCGTTGCGGCGCATGCCGTAGAGCGCGCCGAAGTGTTCCAGGTAGCCGACGGGCGTGAGGTCCTCGTAGAGCGGGGAGTCCTCCGGCAGGTAGCCGATGTCCTTCCGCACCGGTGCCCGGAGGGGGTCGCCGCCGAGGACGCGCACCGTTCCGGACGTGGGCTCCACGAGTCCGCAGAACATCTTGATGGACGTGGTCTTGCCCGCGCCGTTGTTGCCGACGAGCCCGACGATGCGGCCCGGCGCCACCTCGACGGCGATGCCGCGGACCGCCTCGGTGGCGCCGTAGGCCTTGTGGAGTCCCGTCGCCTGGAGCACGGAGCCGAGGAGGGCGCGGCCCTTTTTTCATCATGCCGGGGCGATCAAGCGGCAGGCGGGGCCGCGGACCTTGGGTCCGCACAGGAAACACAGGGGTGCCGGACCTCGGAAAGGGCGGTCCCGTGCCGGGATCGGCGGGACCCGAAGGAGGAAAGGGGAAAGGCCTGGCGCCGACGCGCCCGGAGGCTTCGACCGGCGTGCGCCACGCGAAGCCTGCGGATGGCCGACGCTCGGTGTGAGCCGTCTAGCTGCGGCCGCCGCGGAAGCAGTCCCGGCAGAGCACGTCGCGGCCCGGCGTGGGCTTGAACGGCACCTGGGTCTTGGCTCCGCAGCGCGTGCAGGTCGCGTCGTGCATCTCGCGGTCGCTGCGGAACCCGCCGCCACCGCCACCGCCGCCACCGCTGCGTCCGCGGAATCCGCCTTCGCTGCGCGGGGGGCGGCCCTTCTGGAAGCAGTCACGGCACTTCACGGGCCGGTCGCCTGTAGGCTTGAACGGCACGGTGGTCTGCACGCCGCACTCGGCGCACGTGACCTCAAACTCTTCGCGCGGGGCGCGATCATATCCCATTCTGGTATCTCCTTTCGGAGGGGCACGCGGGCCCCTCCATAGCCTGGGCGACACCGTGGGTGTATTTGAATGGCGCAGGTGGGAGCCCGCATGGGTGTCCAAGGGGCGGGGCAGGAAGGAGGGACGAAAGGTGGGTCCCAGGGCCCGGGGATGGAGGCAACGTGTGGGTCACGGCCTTCGTCCATCCGACACGGTTCCGTCCGCGTCACCGAAGCCGAAGAGGAGACATGATGGCAGGGCGGCGCGGCAGCGCCGCGCCCGGAGCGAAGCGACGGGAAGCCGCCGAAGGAGCCAGGGCCCTGCGCTTCGCGCAGCACTCCGCGCGAGCTTCGAAAGGCCGACCCTTCGATCCAGCGGGGCCGTCGCTTCGCTCCGATTCCCACGACGCGTCGCGTGCGCTGTCTTCGTCGGCCACGGGCTCGGCGGCGGATGACGCGGCATGGTCGTGGGCTGTGACCCCCGCGCAGCCGCGTGGCCGAGCGGAACAGGCCCCATCGAAGCCGAGCCTCATGCGTTCCGCAGATCGTGCCCGAAGCGCTCATAACCCACCCCCCTCTCGCGCGGCCCAGGTGGCCCTGTGAACCTTTACGAACACCAGGGACGGGAGTTGTACGAGCGCTTCGGGATCCCGTGCGCCGAAGGCTTCGTCGTCGCTTCGATGGAGGAATTGGAGAACGAGATCGAAGGGGCGCCCTTCCCGGCGGTCGTGAAGGCCCAGGTCCTCGTCGGCGGCCGCGGCAAGGCCGGTGGCGTGCGCTTCGCAAACAGCGCGGACGAGCTTCGGGCGCACACCGAGGCCATCCTCGGCATGGACATCAAGGGCCACGTGGTCCAGAAGGTCATGGTCGCGCAGATGCTCGACTTCCAGGCCGAATACTACCTGTCTTTCCTCATCGACCGCAACGCGCGCGGTTACATGATGATCTTCAGCCCCGACGGCGGCATGGACATCGAGTCCGTCCCCGAGGACCGGCTCTTCAAGATCCCCATCGGCCCCCTGGAGGGCTTCACGGCCGCGCACGCCGACGCGGGGCTTGCCGGAAGCGGCCTGGATCCCGGGATCCAGGCGCAGATCCGCGCCATCATGGAGAAGCTCTACCGCATGTTCACGGAGATGGACGCGGAGCTCGTCGAGGTGAACCCCCTCGCCCTGACGAAGGACGGCACCGTCGTGGCGGCGGACAGCAAGGTCGTCATCAACGACTCGGCGCTGTTCCGCCACCCCGAGTTCAGGCAGCGCGACGAGACCCTGACGGAGCTCGAGCAGGAGGCCCGCGACCAAGGCGTGGCCCTCATCGAGCTCGACGGCAACATCGGCGTCATCGCGAACGGCGCGGGCCTCACCATGGCGACCCTCGACGCCTTGACCGAGTTCGGCGGCCGGCCCCGGACCTTCCTCGACCTCAGCGGGGCCACGGACCCCGAGAAGGTGGCCCAGGCGGTGCGCCTCATGAAGAAGTCCAAGCCGGGCGTCATGCTGCTGAACCTCTTCGGCGGCATCACGCGGTGCGACGTCGTCGCCGAGGGCCTCGTGCACGTCATCGAGAAGGAGGGCGTCGACTTCCCCATCATCACGCGCATCAAAGGCACGAAGGAGGAGGAGGGCAAGGCCATCCTGGCCCGCTACGGATTCACCGTAGGCGACACCCTCCAGGACGCCTGCCGGAAGGCGAGCGAGACGGCGAAGGATATGCCCCTTGCCCGGGAGGTGTCGGCGTAATGGCCGTCGTCCTCGATCGGGACAGCAGGATCGTCGTGCAGGGCGCGACGGGCAACGTGGGCACGTTCCACATCCAGCAGATGCTCGAGTACGGCACGTCGGTCGTCGCGGGCGTCACGCCCGGCAAGGCCGGCCAGGAGGTCCACGGCGTGCCCGTCTTCGACACCGTCGCGGCGGCGCGGGAAGCGACGGGCTGCAACGTGAGCCTCGTGTTCGTGCCCGCGCGCTTTGCCAAGGCCGCCGTCATCGAGGCCGTGGACGCAGGCATGGAGGCGGTCATCGTGATCACAGAGCACATCCCCGTCCACGACGCGACGTACTTCGTGAACTACGCCAACAGCAAGGGCGTCACCTTGATCGGCCCGAACTGCCCTGGGGCCGCCACGGCGGGTGTGCAGAAGGTGGGCATCCTCCCGGGCCAGATCTTCAAGCCCGGGGGTCCCGTCGGCGTCGCGAGCAAGTCCGGCACGCTCACGTACGAGATCGTGGCGAGCCTGACGGAGGCCGGCATCGGCCAGACCACTTGCCTGGGCCTGGGCGGCGACCCGATCCCGGGGACGACGCTGCTCGACGCCGTGAAGATGTTCGAGGCCGACGACGAGACGAAGGCCATCGTGCTCGTCGGCGAGATCGGCGGCGGGGCCGAGGAGGAGGCTGCGGCCTACATCAGGGAGCGGAACCTCGTCGCGAAGAAGCCGGTCTACGCTTACGTCGCCGGCCGCACCGCCCCGGAAGGAAAGAAGATGGGGCACGCGGGCGCGCTCGTCGAGAAGGGCGTCGGCACCGCCGAGTCGAAGCTGAAGGCCTTCCAGGCCGCGGGCGTCAAGGTCGCGGTCTTCCCGACGGACATCGCAGGCTTCGTGAAGCAGGACCTGGGGATCTGAGCCGTCCGGAACCGGATGGGCACGCGTTCTTCCCGGACTACGTCGCCTCCGTCGAGGAGCTCCCGGAACGGGTCGGCCTGGAATTCGAGGCGGTTATCGTTACCGCGTGAGCATTGTAACGGCTCCCGAGCCCCTCCAACAGGAGGTAGAAAAACCTCCCAACGCCTCCCTACTCGGTCAGGCGGCCCCACCCAGGCCCCGTCTCGCCGAGGCGAGGGGCCCGACCCTCGCTTCCACCGCGGAAGCCGGGCCCCGCATCGCGCCACGGGGCGCCGGGGATCGGAGGCTAGAGACCTCAGGCCAGGGTGTAGCTCCCCGAGCCGGTGGCGTCGTCGCCTTGCGTGCAGACGGCGATGGAGGCGCCGTCGCATGTCCGTGCCTCGAAGGCGCTCAGGGTGTCCCCGGATGCGCCCCCGAAGGCGCTGTAGGGGACGTCGACGGTCAGCGTTTCAGCCGCGGCGTCGAAGTCGTAGGGGACGTGGATGCTGTTGGTGTCGAGGACGGTGATGCTGGTGACGATCAGGCTGGTCGTTGTGCTGGTCTGCGTGCCGCCGCGGCAGACCAGGGCGTCGTCCTCGGTGAGGACCTGGCTCGTGGCGTTGACCGCAGAGCCGAACTCCTCGACCCCGTAGTCCCCGAGGTAGCATTGCACGATGACGCGCGTGGTTCCCTTGAGCATGGACAGCCCGTAGAAGAGGGGGCCCTGGTCGTCGCGGAGGTCCACGAGCTCGAACGTGATGGTCATCGTGGAGGAGCCGGAGTCGATCCACACGCCCTTCAGATCCAAGGCATCTTTCACCACCGGGGAGGCGAAGGTAGCATCGCCGGTGGGGTCCGAGATGACCTGCGAGCCCGGGGGAACAGCCGCGGCGGGAAGCGCCAAGGCAAGGACTGCGAGGAGCAGGAGGGTCGTTGAGCGAGGCCTTCTCGATGCCGCCAGGGGGGACATGGCACGCACCATGGGCGCGGGGTTCAAGGACGTAGCGCAAACGAGGGGTTGCGGCCGCAACCCCGAAGTTGCAGAAATTTCTTAGCCAGTAAGCTATGGTAAGGGGGCATGAAGCCTCGCCTGTTGGCCTTCTACCTTGCCGCGCTGACCATCTTCGTCATGTCCGGCCCCGTTCAGCCGCAATCCGCCGAGGCGGTGGCCCTTGTCCTGCATGTGGAGTACGCCTTCCAATGCGAGGCTTCCGACAAGGAATGCGTGCCCTCTCTCTGCGATGTCGCGCCCTGCGGATGCCTGGATGCGGATTGCGTGGAGCCCTGCGAACTGGTTCCCTGCCAATGTCTTGAGGAGGAATGCATCGATCCCTGCGAGATCGTCCCGTGCGGCCTCTGCCAGGACGGATCTGAATGCGACCCTTGCGAAAACATTCCTTGTGAATGCCTGGAGGGAGGGTGCGCTGACCCCTGCGACATCGTTCCCTGCGGCATATGCGATGAAGGCTGCCCCGGCCTTGGAGGGATCTCGCCGCCCCCCGACCTCGCGCGCGCGGAGGTCTGCGACTATTCACTCGGTGAACTGGGCCAACCATTGGAGCCGCGGCTATGCGCATTTGTCGCAGCGGGCCTTGAACGCGTGGACGACTCCAACTGCTCCGGCCCGAAGCCCCCCGGCGAAGTCTGCGCGCACAACTTCAACTACGGCGGCGGATGGTCCGTGGATACCAGGGGCGAGGCTGTCGTCAACAGCGCTGAATCCTGCGAATGGCCAAACAGCTACAACGAGCACGGATGCTCGACCGCGGGTGACCCCCATTTCCACTGGCACTCGGAAGAAGAGATGCGTCAGACCCACACCGTGACCTCGCACGCCACCGACGACCCGCCGCTTGAA
>Ga0299906_10004421_pt1 | contig 11518 bp, 10 predicted proteins | sample RVTome_14_FD_200259 | JGI IMG/M metagenome (GOLD analysis project Ga0299906, IMG submission 200259) | Soil microbial communities from uranium-contaminated site in the Upper Colorado River Basin, Wyoming, United States - RVT145D125 (version 2) ... | reverse complement strand
GCCGGCCCCACACCCGGCCGTGTGCCCCGGTAAGCGTCCCACCGTCGCGCCTCCCCACCCCGCGACAGGCGCTCTTACCGGCACTTGGACCAATTCCAGGTGACCGGCAGGCATCCCACCTCCCACAAGTTGCGCCTCTTGAGTCGTACCTAAGAAAGAACGGATAAGCGATTGATTGGTATTGGGATCACCCCCGACCAGCCCCTGGCCCTTGGGACCCCGACCTGCTAAGTAGCTGTGCCCCAAAGGATTATTTTGGCCTGGAGCGTTGACTCGCCACGCGCGCGCGACCTATAGTGCCGCGAAGTGGGCAAAAGTGGGATGAAATGGGCTGCCCGCCCAGAGAAGACCTGACATGTTTCGTGGGGCCAACAAAGTGACTCTCGACGCCAAGGGGCGTGTGGCCATGCCGGCCCGCTACCGGGACACCCTGGTGGAGCGCAGCGAGGGCCGCCTCGTGGCGACGGTCGATCGCAGCGATCGGTGCCTGCTGATTTATCCGCTCCCGGACTGGGAAGAGATCGAGCGGAAGCTGATGCGCCTGCCGACCCTGAATCCACAGGCGCGGCGGCTACAGCGGCTGATGGTGGGGCATGCCACCGACCTCGAGCTCGACTCGCATGGACGCGTATTGATCGCGCCGAAGCTGCGGGAATACGCGAGCCTCACGCGTCAGGCGATGTTGATCGGGCAGGGCAGCCGGTTCGAGCTCTGGGACGAGCAGCACTGGAACGAACGCCGCGAATCGTGGCTGGCGGCCGGTGAGGAAACGGGTGATCTGCCGACCGAGCTCGAGCAGCTCTCGCTGTAGGGCGGGACGTGCTCGGGCACACGCCGGTACTCCTCGAGGAAGTGCTGGCCGGGTTGGCGATCAGCGTGGACGGACGCTACTGCGATGCGACGTTCGGTCGGGGCGGGCACACGGCCGCGATGCTGGCCGCGCTGGGCCCGGAGGGCCGGGTGGTGGCGATCGATCGCGATGCGCAGGCCATCCGGGCGGGGCGGCAGCGTTTCGGTGAGGACCCGCGTCTCACGCTCATGAGGGGGTCGTTCGCCGAGCTCGAGCAGCTCGTGCGGGCGGCGGGAGTGGAGGGCGAGTTGCAGGGCGTGTTGCTGGACCTCGGAGTCTCGTCGCCCCAGCTCGATGAAGCCGCGCGCGGTTTCAGTTTCATGCAGGACGGGCCGCTCGACATGCGGATGGACAACGAGACCGGTCAGAGCGCGGCGCAGTGGTTAGCCCGGGCATCCGAGCGCGAGATCGCCGATACGCTGCACACGCTCGGCGAGGAGCGGTTCGCGCGACGCATCGCGCGCGCCATCGTCGCCGCGCGAGCCAGCGCGTCGATCGCGACCACCGGCCGGCTCGCCGGGATCATCGCCGCCGCAGTGCCCACGCGCGAGCCCGGCAAGCACCCCGCGACCCGTAGTTTTCAAGCGATCCGCATGCGTGTGAACGCCGAGCTCGAGTCGCTCGAAGCCGCGCTGCCGCAGGCGGTGCGGCTGCTCGCCCCGGGCGGCCGACTGTGCGTGATCAGTTTCCACTCGCTCGAGGACCGCCTGGTCAAGCGCTTCATCCGCCGCGAGGCGCAGGGCGACCCGCACTACGCCGGCCTGCCGGACATCCCGGCGCACGCTCGCCCGCGGCTGGCAAGGATCGGCGGCGCCATCGCGCCGACGGACGCCGAGGTCGAGCGCAACCCGCGGGCGCGCAGCGCCGTCCTGCGCGTGGCCGAGAGGATCGCCGCATGAGCGCGCGTCTGTGGCGGATCTCGATCGCCGTGTTGTGGGTCGCGGTGCTCGGCGCCTCGCTCGGCGTGGTCTACGGCAAGCACGAGGCGCGCAGCCGCTTCATCGAGCTGCAGCGCCTGACCCAGCAGCGCGACGAACTCGACATCGAGTGGGGACAGCTGCAGCTCGAGCAGAGCACCTGGGCGACGCACGGCCGCGTCGAGCGCGTCGCGCGCGACGACCTCAAGATGCTCATCCCGCGCGCCGGCGACCTGCGCATCGTCCAGCCATGAGACGCGGATCGAACAGGGAGGCGGATGCGGGGCTGGTGCGCTGGCGGGCGCAGCTCGTGCTGGTGCTGCTGGCGCTGGCCGCCGGTGTGCTGGTGGCGCGCGGCGTCTACCTGCAGGTGATCCACAAGGGCTTCCTTGAAAAGCAGGGCGACGCGCGGTTCACGCGCGTGGCGAAGCTCTCGGCCAACCGCGGCATGATTCTCGACCGCAACGGCGACGCGCTCGCCGTCAGCACGCCCGTGGACACCGTGTGGGCCCATCCCGCGGAGCTCGCGCAGTCGCCGCAGCAGTTCGCGCGGCTCGCGAAGGCGCTCGACCGCGATCCGCAATGGCTCGCGCGGCGTGTCACGAGCAGCCTCGACCGCGAGTTCGTCTACCTCGTGCGCCACATGCGACCGAAGGATGCCGAGCGCGTCAAGGCACTCGGGATCCCGGGCGTCTACCTGCTGCGCGAGTATCGGCGCTACTACCCCGGCGGCGAGGTCACCGGGCACCTGCTCGGATTCACGAGCGTGGACGACGTCGGCCAGGAGGGGCTGGAGCTCGCCTATGACCAGTGGCTCGGCGGCGAGCCCGGCGCAAAGCGGGTCATCCAGGACCGGCTCGGCCGGACCATCGAGGACATCGAACGGATCCGCGCACCGCGGCCCGGCCAGGACCTCTACACCAGCATCGACCTGCGCGTGCAGTACCTCGCCTACCGCGAGCTCAAGGCGGCGGTGCAGGCCAATCGCGCGCAGTCCGGCGCCCTGGTGGTGCTCGACATCGCCACGGGCGAAGTGCTCGCGATGGTGAACCAGCCCGCCTTCAACCCCAACGACCGCGAGCAGTACGCGGCCTCGCGCTACCGCAACCGCGCGGCGACGGACATCTTCGAGCCGGGCTCGAGCATCAAGCCCTTCGTCGTCGCCTCGGCGATGGGAACCGGCCGCTACGACGCGGACACGCTGATCGAGACCGCGCCGGGAACGATGCGGGTCGGCATCAAGACGATCCAGGACAAGCACAACCTCGGCACGATCGACGTGACGACGGTGCTCGCCAAGTCGAGCAACGTCGGCGTGGTGAAGATCGCGCTCACGCTCAAGCCCGAGGAGATGTGGCGTGGCTTCGACCATTTCGGCTTCGGGCATGTCACCGGCAGCGGCTACCCGGGGGAATCCGCAGGGCTGGTGCCGGGCTTCCAGCACTGGCGCCCCATCGGCCAGGCCACGATGTCCTACGGCTACGGTCTTTCGGTGACGCCCCTGCAGCTCGCACAGGCCTACGCCGTGCTCGGCTCGGGTGGGCTGCGACGGCCGGTCAGCATGCGCAAGATGGATGCGGCGCCGGCCGCCGAGCGCGTGCTCGAGGAGTCCGTGGCGAACGAGCTGGTGAGGATGATGCAGAGCGTGGTGAGCGACGACGGCACCGCGCGCCGCGCCGCCGTGGTGGGCTACAAGGTCGCGGGCAAGACGGGCACCGCGTGGAAGGCGTCCGGCGGCGGCTATTCACGCAATCGCTACGTGGCCGTGTTCGGCGGTGTCGTGCCGGCGAGCAACCCGCGCCTCGCGGCGGTGGTCGTCATCGACGAGCCGCGCGGCGGGCACTACTACGGCGGCGAAGTGGCGGCGCCGGTGTTCTCGGCCGTGATGTCGGGCGCGCTACGGCTGCTCGCCGTGCCGCCCGATGACCTGCAGCGGGTGCCGGCCACGACGCTGGTGCAGGCGCAGGATCCATGGTGAGCGCGGCGCAACGCGAAAAGGTGCCTGCCGTGACGCATGACCAGGCCGCGCGCGATTACCGCTTACCGCTGTCGAGCCTGCTCGAGGACATGCCGCGGCCGTTGCGCGACGTCGTGATCACCGATCTGGCGCGGGACAGCCGGCAGGTCGTGGCGGGCGGCGCGTTCCTCGCCTGCCAGGGCCGGACGACGCATGGGCTCGTGCACCTCGCGGCGGCACTCGAGCGCGGCGCGGCGGCCGTGCTGTGGGAACCCACGCCGGGTGTCGAGGCGCCGGTCGTGCCCTCGCAGGTGCTGGCCTACCCGGTCCCCGACCTCGGCGCACGCACGGGCGAGCTTGCCGACCGGTTCTTCCGCAGGCCCTCGGCGGACCTGCAGGTCGCGGGCATCACCGGCACCAACGGCAAGACCACGACCGCGTACCTGCTCGCCCAGGCAGCCGACGCGGTCGGGCGCCGCGGCGCGTATCTCGGCACGCTGGGTTACGGCCGGCCGGGCCGGCTCGCCGCTGCGGAGCTCACCACGCCGGACGCGGTGTCCGTGCACCGTCGACTGGCCGAGGCGCGCGACGCCGGCGCCGTGATGTTTGCGATGGAAGTGTCCTCCCACGCGCTCGACCAGCGTCGGGTCGGCGGCGTGCGCTTCGACACGGCCGTCTTCACCAATCTGAGCCGGGATCACCTCGACTACCACGGCAGCCTCGAGGCCTACGGCGCAGCGAAGGCGCAACTGTTCCAGGCCGCGGGGTTGCGCTCGGCCGTGGTCAACGCGCTCGACCCCTTCGGGCGCCGCCTGGCGGAGTCGCTGGCCCACGACGTCGAGGCCGTCTGGTTCTCGACGGCAAGCGAACTGCTCGCGCCGCCGCGCGCCGGCTGGATCCGGCTGTCGGAAATGCGCGCGCTCGCGACCGGGCTCACCCTGCACGTCGAGAGCAGCTGGGGCGCCGGCACACTGCGCTCGAAGCTCGTGGGCGCCTTCAACGCCGAGAACCTGCTCGCCACGCTGGGCGTGCTGCTTGCCTGGCGCGTGCCGCTGCAGCAGGCACTGGTCGCCGTCGCCGCCTGCCACGCGCCGCCCGGGCGCATGGAGGTATTCGGCGGCGGATCGCATCCGGTCGCCGTGATCGACTACGCGCATACGCCGGACGCGCTCGCGAAGCTGCTCGACGCGGCGCGGGCGCATGCGCGCGGGCGGCTCATCTGCGTGTTCGGCTGCGGCGGCGATCGCGACGCGGGCAAGCGCCCACTGATGGGGGCGATCGCGGAGGACCTCGCCGATTCGGTCGTGCTGACCAACGACAACCCGCGCACCGAGGAGCCACGCGCGATCATCGAGCAGATCGCCGCGGGCATGCGCGAATCTGCGCGCGCGATCGTGATGCCCGATCGCGCTCTTGCCATCCGCCACGCGCTCGCCGAGGCCGAAGCGGGCGACGTCGTCGTCGTCGCGGGCAAGGGCCACGAGGACTACCAAATCACCGGGCACGAACGCCGGCCGTTCAGCGATCGGGCCGTTGTGCTCGAAGCGCTCGGAGCCGCGCCTTGATCCGCGACCTCGCGACGCTCGCAAGCGTGACCGGGGGCGTGCTGCACGGCGCCAACGCCGTCTTCGGCCGCGTCATGAGCGACTCGCGTTCGATCGACGCCGGGACCTTGTTCGTGGCGCTGCGCGGCGAGCGCTACGACGCGCACGACTTCGTGCCCGACGTCGCCGCCCGCGGCGCGGCGGGCGCCCTGGTCAACCGCCTGGTCTCGGTGCACGTCGCGCAGGTGGTCGTGCCGGACGTGCTCGAGGGCCTCACGTCGTTCGCGCGCGCCTGGCGGCGCGATTTCGCGGGCGTGGTGGTCGCGATCACCGGCAGCAACGGCAAGACCACGGTGAAGGAGATGACCGGCGCGATCCTCGCGCAACGCGGCGCATGCCTCGTCACGCACGGCAACCTGAACAATCACATCGGCGTGCCGCTGACCCTGGCGCGGCTCGAGGCAACGCATCGCCACGCGGTCGTCGAGATGGGCGCGAATCACCCGGGTGAGATCGCGCACCTTGCCGGGATCGCGCGGCCGGACGTCGGCCTCGTGATCAACGCCGGGCCGGCGCATCTCGAGGGTTTTGGCGGGCTCGACGGGGTCGCGCGCGCCAAGGGCGAGATGTTCGAGGCGCTCGGCCCGGACAGGACGGCGGTGATCAATGCGGACGACCGCTATGCCGGGCTGTGGCGCGGCCTGGCGCGGGGCGCGGGGCGGACGCTCAGCTTCGGCATGCGCGAGCCGGCGGACTTCCGTGCATCGGAGCCCGCGTCGCGCGTCGTAAACGACCGCTTCGTGACGGAGTTCGTGCTCGACTGCCCGCTCGGCAGCCGCCGCATCACGCTCAACCTCGCCGGTGAGCACAACGTGATGAATGCGCTCGCCGCCGCCGCCGCCGCACATGCCGCCGGCGCCGGCCTCGACGACGTCGAGCAGGGGCTCACCACGATGCAGCCGGTCTCCGGTCGGCTGCAGCTGAAGCCCGCGCGCGCGGGCGCGCGGCTGATCGACGATTCCTACAACGCGAACCCCGGCTCGATGCGCGCGGGCCTGCGTTCGCTGGCGACGATCCCGGGCGAGCACTGGCTGGTGCTGGGCGAGATGGCGGAGCTCGGTGCCGATTCCGCGCGACTGCACGCCGACATCGGCGAGTTCGCGCGCGAGACTGGCGTGGCGCGGCTGCTCGCGGTCGGCGCCGAGGCGCGCCACGCGGTCGAGTCCTTCGGGCCCGGCGCGAGCTGGTTTGCCGACGCCGACGAACTGGTCGCGGCCGCCGAGCCCGGCCTGCGCAAGGGCGTGACCATCCTGATCAAGGGCTCGCGCGTCAACCGGCTCGAACGGGTCGCCGCGGCGCTCGCGGCGCCCGGTGCGCAGCCACCGGGCGGGGGCCACTGAGATGCTGCGCTATCTCGCCGAGTGGGCCACACAGTTCCACTCCGGCTTCAACGTCTTCAGCTATCTCACGCTGCGCGCGATCCTCGCGGCGCTGACCGCGCTGATGATCTCGTTCATCGTCGGGCCGTCGGTGATCCGCAGGCTGGCCCACCACCAGGTGGGCCAGCGGGTCCGCTCGGATGGCCCGCAGAGCCATCTCTCGAAGGCGGGCACGCCGACGATGGGCGGCGCGCTGATCCTCGTGGCGATCATCGCCGCGACCCTGCTCTGGGCCGACCTGCGTAACCGCTTCGTGTGGATCGCGCTCGGCGTGACGGCGGCCTTCGGGCTGATCGGCTTCTGGGACGACTACCTCAAGCTCGTCGTCGGCAGTTCTCGTGGACTGATCGCGCGTTACAAGTACTTCTGGCAGTCGGTCGCCGGCCTGGGCGCGGCGCTCGCGCTCTACGTCACCGCGCAGAGCGATGTCGAGACGACGCTCTACGTGCCGTTCTTCAAGGACGTGCTCGTGCCGCTCGGCCCGCTGTTCGTGGTGCTCGCCTACTTCGTGATCGTGGGCTCGAGCAACGCGGTCAACCTCACCGACGGGCTCGACGGGCTCGCCATCATGCCCGCCGTGCTCGTCGCGGGGGCGCTGGGGGTGTTCGCCTACGCATCGGGCAACGTGGTCTTCGCCAACTACCTCGCGATTCCGTACATCGCCGGCTCCGGCGAGGTGCTCGTGCTCTGCACCGCGATCTTCGGCGCCGGGCTCGGCTTCCTCTGGTTCAACACGTACCCGGCGCAGGTCTTCATGGGCGACATCGGCGCGCTCGCGCTCGGCGCGGCGCTCGGCGTGATCGCCGTGATCGTCAGGCAGGAGATCGTGCTGTTCATCATGGGTGGCGTCTTCGTGATGGAGACGGTGTCCGTGATCCTGCAGGTCGGGTCGTTCAAGCTGCGCGGCAAGCGCATCTTCGCGATGGCGCCCATCCATCATCACTACGAGCTCAAGGGCTGGGCCGAGCCGAAGGTGATCGTCCGTTTCTGGATCATCACCGTCGTCCTGGTGCTCGTCGGGCTCGCGACCTTGAAGCTGCGATGAACGAGGCACCCAGGTTGCAGCCGCTCGAGCCGGGGACCCGCGCGCTGGTGCTGGGCCTCGGGCGCACGGGGCTGTCCTGCGCCCGCTACCTGCGTCGCAGGGGACTCGAGGTGCGCGTCGCGGACACGCGCGACTGCCCGCCGGGGCTCGATGCCTTGCGCGAGGATTTCGCCGAGGTCGAGTTGCGCACCGGCGCGTTCGCGCCGGCGCTGCTCGACGACGTCGACCAGGTGGTCATCTCGCCGGGACTGTCGGTGCGCGAACCCGTCGTGCTCGAGGCGGGCCGGCGCGGGCTGCCGGTGGTCGGGGACATCGAGCTTTTCGTTCGCGAGGCGCAGGCGCCGGTGGCCGCGGTGACCGGCACCAACGGCAAGAGCACCGTCACAACGCTGGTGTCGGAGCTGGCCACCGCTGCGGGCCGCCAGGCGCTCGCCGGCGGAAATCTCGGCGAGCCGGCGCTCGACCTGCTGGCCCGGCCGCTGCCGGCGCTCTACGTGCTCGAGCTGTCGAGCTTCCAGCTCGAGACGACCTATTCGCTCAGGACCGTCACCTCGACCGTGCTCAACGTGACGCCCGACCACATGGACCGCTACGCGACCGTGGCCGAATACGCGCAGGCCAAGGCGCGCATCTTCGACGGCTGCGAGGTCGCCGTCGTCAACGCCGACGACGCGCTGGTGCGGGAGATGCCGCGCGCGGGGCAGCGCGTTCTGTCCTTCGGCATCGTCGCGCGCGATGCCGACTATGTGCTCGTGCGAGACCCCGAGCCGCTGGTGCTGCGGCGGGGCGAGCCGCTGCTGCCACTGTCGCGCCTGCACATCCAGGGCGGCCACAACGTCGCGAACGCGATGGCCGCGCTTGCCATGTGCGAGGCGCTCGAGCTGGCCGACGCGCCGGTGCTCGCCGCGCTCGCGGACTTCGGCGGCCTGCCGCACCGCGCGCAGTGGGTGGCCGACATCGACGGCGTGCGCTACGTGAATGACTCGAAGGGCACCAACGTCGGCGCGACTGTCGCCGCGGTCGCGGGCATGAGCGGGCCGCTGGTCATGATCGCGGGCGGCGACGGCAAGAACGCGGACTTCTCCGGGCTGCGCGAGGCCTTCCGCGGCAAGGTGCGCCACGCCGTGCTGATCGGCCGGGATGCGCCGCGCATCGCTGCGGCCCTGGGCAACCGGCCCGGAAAATTCGGCTCAGAGCCGATTAATCAGGAATATTCAGCTCCGAGCCGAATTTCCATCTGCAGCACCGAAATCGCGGCGGACATGGCGTCCGCCGTGCGCGCGGCGCGCGCCGCGGCCCGTCCGGGCGATACCGTGCTGCTGTCGCCCGCCTGCGCGAGCCTCGACATGTTCCGCGACTACACGCATCGCGGCGAGGAGTTCATGGCGGCGGTCAGGAGCCTCGCGCCATGAGCGCGGCGAGCATGGCCTATGCGCGCTCGTCGGGCCGGCCGCGGCGGCTCGCGCTCGACCCGTGGCTGGTGGGGCCGGTGCTGGCGTTGCTGCTCATCGGGCTCGTGATGGTGGCCTCGGCGTCGATCGGGATCTCCGAGCGCGAGCTCGGCGAGCCCTTCTTCTATTTCCAGCGCCAGCTGTTCTTCGTGCTCATCGGCCTCGCGGCGGCGGTCATCGGCGTCAGCGTCCCGACTCACGTGTGGGAGCAGCAGTCGATCTGGCTGCTGGTGGGCGCGTTCCTGCTGCTCATCCTGGTGCTGATGCCGGGGCTTGGTCACGAGGTCAACGGCAGCCGGCGCTGGATCCGCCTCGGCTTCATGAACTTCCAGGCCTCCGAGCTCGCGCGCGTGATGCTGCTCACCTACGTCGCGAGCTACGCGGTGCGCCGCGCCGACGAACTGCGCTCCACCTTCAAGGGCTTCATGAAACCGGTCGGCGTGCTGTTCGCCGCGGCGGTCCTGCTGCTGGCCGAGCCGGATTTCGGCGCGGCCACGGTGCTGATGGCCACCGGGCTCGGCGTGCTGTTCCTCGCCGGCGTGCGGCTGCGCCATTTCCTCGTGCCGGTCGCCGTGGGCGCCGGCGGGATGCTGCTGCTCGCGTTCACCTCGGACTACCGCCTGCGCCGCCTCACGGCGTTCCGCAATCCCTGGGCCGACCCGTACGACAGCGGCTTCCAGCTCACGCAGTCGCTGATCGCGATCGGTCGCGGCGAATGGTTCGGCGTCGGGCTGGGCTCGAGCGTGCAGAAGCTGTTCTACCTGCCCGAGGCGCACACGGATTTCGTCTTCGCGGTGATGGCCGAGGAGTTCGGCTTCGCGGGAGTGGTGCTGGTGATCGGGCTCTTCGCCCTGCTGGTGGGCCGGGCGCTTCGCATTGCGCGCAACGCCGCCGAAGCGGGCTTCGAGTTCCAGTCCTACCTGGCGGCCGCGATCGGGATCTGGCTGGGGCTGCAGGCCTTCGTCAACGTCGGCGTCAACATGGGCCTGCTGCCGACCAAGGGGCTCACGCTGCCGCTCTTCAGCTACGGCGGCACCAACATGCTCGTGACGCTCGGCTGGCTGGGCGTGCTCGCGCGCATTCACCACGAGACTGCGGTGTCGGGCCGCGTGGTCGTGCCTCGCGAGGTGCGACGGGAATGACGCGCCGGGTCGCATTCATCATGGCGGGCGGCACGGGCGGGCACGTATTCCCCGCGCTCGCGACCGCGCGCGTGCTGCGCCGCCGCGGGTTCGACGTCGTCTGGCTGGGCACGCGGCGCGGCATCGAGGCGCGGCTGGTGCCGGCCGAGGGCATACCGGTCGAATGGATCGCTGTCGGCGGCCTGCGCGGCAAGGGCGTCGCCCCGCTGCTCGCCGCGCCGTTCCGGCTGTTGCGTGCGCTCCTGCAGGCGCTCGCCGCGGTTCGCAGGCACCGGCCGGCGGTTGTGCTCGGGGCCGGCGGGTTCGCCTCGGGTCCCGGCGGTGTCGCGGCCTGGCTGCTGCGCCGACCGCTGGTCGTGCACGAGCAGAACGCGGTGGCGGGTTTCACCAACCGCGTGCTCGCGCGCCTCGCCGACCGCGTGCTCGAGGGATTCCCGGGAAGCTTCGGCCCCGGCATCCGTGCCGAGCGTGTCGGCAACCCCGTGCGGCCGGAGATCGCCGCCGTGGCCGCGCCGGAGCGCCGCTATACCGGGCGCGATGGCCGCGCGCGGCTGCTCGTGTTCGGCGGCAGCCAGGGCTCGTCGCGGCTGAACGCCGTCGTCCCCGCGGCCATCGCCGAGCTGCCGCAGCCGTTGCGCCCGGACGTCCTCCACCAGACCGGCACGGCCGGTGTCGAGGAGACGACCGCCGCGTATCGCAATCGCGGCCTCGAGGCGGACGTGCGCGCCTTCATCGACGACATGGCCGGCGCCTACGGCTGGGCGGATCTCGCCGTGTGCCGTTCCGGCGCACTGACGGTGGCCGAGCTCGCGGCGGCCGGGGTTCCCGCGATCCTCGTGCCGTTCCCGGCGGCGGTCGACGATCACCAGACGAGGAACGCGAGCTACGCGGTGGATGCAGGCGCGGCGGTGCTGATGCCCGAGCCGACGCTGACGCCGGTGTCGTTGGCCGCGCGGCTGCGCGAGCTGCTCGAGGCCGGCCGGCCGCGGCTGCTCGCGATGGCGCAGGCCGCGCGACGCACGGCGATCACGGATGCGGACGAGCGGCTGGCCGACGCCTGCATCGCGGCGGCGGGAGGCGCGGCATGAAAGACCGCATGCGCCGCATCAACACCATCCACTTCGTCGGCATCGGCGGCAGCGGCATGAGCGGCATCGCCGAGGTGCTGGTCAA
>Ga0299906_10004420_pt1 | contig 11519 bp, 7 predicted proteins | sample RVTome_14_FD_200259 | JGI IMG/M metagenome (GOLD analysis project Ga0299906, IMG submission 200259) | Soil microbial communities from uranium-contaminated site in the Upper Colorado River Basin, Wyoming, United States - RVT145D125 (version 2) ... | reverse complement strand
GGCTCTCCCGGAACGTAGTGCTCCGTGAGCGGCACGCGGAGGGCATGACAGGGCATGCAGGGGTCCATGGACCGATGGGCCAGCAGCGCGCTGGTCGAGTATGGATCGGTGGCCGACCCATCTCCCCGGTGGGCCGCCACGTGTCGTGCCCCGGGGCCGTGGCACGCCTCGCAGCCCACCCCCAGCTCGGTCCAGCGGGTTGCATAGCCGTCCAGCGCCACGTCGTATCCCTTCTCGAAGCCGGTGACGTGGCACTCGAGGCACTGCGAGTTCGCCGTCGCGCCAGGTTGTTCCCAGTGCGCCCAGTCGGCCGCCTGCGGCGCCGCGGGAAAGACGTCGAACCATTCCTGCGCCGAGGGGTCGAAGGCCAACGGAAAGGCCTGGAGACGGCCCCGCGTGCCCGGAACCAGGTGCTGCTCCACGGCGCGGCGGCCCAGGATGAGCGCCACAGCCCGAGCATCGCCCCCATCGATGGCTTCGAAGCGCAGCCCGTCGCGCTGCCGGGTCGGCGTGGCCGTGGTGCTGCGCGCGACGACGGGTCGTCCGTCCCAGGCGGCCACCGAGTGTGCCGGGCTCGCCGGGGCGGCCGCCTTCGCGTGGAGCGACTGCGACCAGACCGCGTACTCCGCCGCGTGACACCCGGCGCATGCTGGCGTGCCGACGTAGTCGGCGACCGCGCCGTCGGCCGGGCTCCGGCAGCTACTCAGGGCCCCCACGGCGAGCACCAGAGCGGCGGTGAGGGCTCGCGACACGCTGCGCGGTCAGTCGAGCGGCAGGTCGTCCGCGGGGGCGTCCCAGTCGAAATCCACCTCACCGTCGACGACCACGGTTCCCTCCAGCTCGTCCTGCTCGTTCAGCTCGCCCGTGAACGTCCCGACGTGCTCGCTCTCGGTGGTGTCGAGCGACCCGCTGATGTCACCGTTCGCGTCGACGGTGCCCGTCACGGCCAGCGCCGCGCCGTCCCCCGGGTAGGCCAGGCCGTCGAGGTTCCCTTGCGAGTCGACCGTCCCCTGAAAGAGCATCGTGCCCGTGTTGCTCTGACCGTCCAGCCAGGTGACGCGCGTGACGAGCAGCCGCCGCGGCTCGGCGTGCCCGGTCGCGGGTACGATCACGATGGCCATTGCCGCGGCCAGCCAGCCCGTTGCTCCCAGTCGTCGCACCATCATGACCTCCCTAGTCCGACGTGGCCTTGACCAGGACGGCATCGTTCACGAGCGCCGCAGAATACGTGGCCTCCCAGCAGGCCCCGTTGGCGTTCTGAGCCTGCACGGTCAAAGGAAACGCGAGCGGCAACACCGGCATCGGCACCAGCTCGCCCTTGCCCTTCACGATCACCTTCGGCCGCCCCGCGTCCCCGGCGAGCAGCTTCATGGCCTTCACCCCGTGGGGGTGCCGCAGTTTGCTGCCCTTGAAGGCGAACCCCTTGGTGCTCTTCGCCTTCCAGCAGAGCGTGGCCCCGCCCAGGCTCTCCTTCCCGCAGCCGCCCCCGGCCGGGGCCAGCGCTTCGACGATGGGCTCGCTCGCGACCGCGTCGTAGATGCACAGCGCGTAGTCGTTCAGCGTCGAGGCTGGGTCCCCGTAGTCGCCCAGCGTCACCGCCTCGCCCTTCACCCACTTCCAGACGAGCGTGTCCTTCTGGTCGAGTGGGCTGTCCTTGATGACCAGCTTCGCCTTGCCAGGCAGCGAAGGCTGAAAGCACCCGCCGAGGGGGCTGGGGCTGCACTCGACGGCGCTGTGGCGAAAGACCGTGACGCCGCCGGAGGCACTCAAGTACACGAAGTCGCCACTGCTGTCGGTGCGGATCTGGTCACCACCAACGATGGCACCCGCCAGCACGCTCGTATCGTCGAAGAGCTGGGCGACGGTGACTTCCCCCGTGCCTGCGTCCCGGTCGAAGACCGCGAACGAATTGCTCACCAGCGCCCCTACGTATACGTGCGACCCATCGGGGGTGACGGCCACGCCAGACGGCCCCACCAAACTCCCCCCTTGATCATCGTACTCCACGAAGGTGAGAGCGCCGGTCCCCGCGTCGCGGCTAAACACGGTCAGTCCAGTCTCGCCGCCCGCGTAGACGTGCGCGCCGTCGCCGCTGATCGCCAGCGATCCCACACCCTCGACACCAACGCCATCGCGTTGTACCTCGACGAACGTCAGGATGCCCGTGCCTGCATCCCGACTGAATACGGCCACCGCATCTTCGTTGAACCCCGCGACGTAGATGTGCGCGCCGTCTGGGCTTATCGCCAGTTCCGATGGACCATCGAGCCCGTCGACGCCGCCAGACCCGTCGATGGCCTGTCCGATTTGCGTCAGTTCCCCGGTCACTGGGTTCCGCAGAAAGCCCAGCAGCGCGTTGCTCGCGAAGCTGAGCACATACAGGTGCGCATCGTCCGGGCTCACAAGAACACCCGACACGCCGAAGAGAGCGGGTATGGCCCCTGTCCCGTACGACGTCACGAAGGTCAGGGAGCCAGTCCCGGCGTTCCGCTCGAAAACACTCAACAGACCAAACCCGTTCCCGGCTACATAAACGAATAGACCATCACCGCTGATCGTCACGTCGAGGGGCGCAATGAGCTCCGGAACCTGCGTGACCACCTCAAGCAGGGTAGCCGCTCCCGACGTCGCATCGCGTCCATAGATCGCTAGGTCACTGCTGATAGCCCCCGTGAGGTAGATGTGGTCGCCATCCGGAGAAATCGTGAGGCCCTTCGAGCCGCCGACACCCCCTGCGCTTCCCACAAAACTCACCTGCGTCGCTACGGCAACCGTTGCACTGAGTACTAGGGAAGCCAGGCAAAGCAACTCTCTCATCTGGACATCTCCAAATCGTTCCAGCGCATGATTTCGTCAAGAGCTGGAGAGCGTCGTCCACCACGTGCCGCTGGGTACATCGTTGGGTCGTAGATGGTTGACGAGTCCCCAGGACTCGGGACAGCCGATGGTCTGATCACCGGGATTGTCGTGCCAGTTGTCCAATGCATTGTCGCCACTGAGATCCTCGATCCGAGAGAGATGAGCAAGACACCGCCGAAACATCAGCCCGAGCGGAGTCGTCATGTCGGGGCTCATGTACTCGGAACCAACCACTTCGAGGATGTTGCGGTTGTCCGTCGGATCCGACTCCACGTCGTAGACCTCGTCCAAGGTAGGCACGTCGCCGCCGTCGACCTGCAACGACTTGATCTTCAACGTCAGTGGGTGACACGCGCCCGGCGGAACGCACTGAACATGATCGGTGCAAGCTTTGTTCGCGAAGTCCGCGTAGGCGTGTGGCGCGAATACGCCGGGGGAGGCGCACTTCCCCGATAAGCACAGCGGTGCAGCGCAGTCGCTATCCTCGTCACACCGCCACCTCGGGAAGTTCACGCAGCGCCCCCAGTTGCCACTCGTCGCCGTGCCGGTGCACGACGGCGATCCTGGAGGACAGTTGCATGTTCCCAGACTCGGATCGTGCTGGTTGCAATCCGCGTCGCTCAGGCATGGGTGCGCATGCTTCCCTACATCTTCGAATTCCTCATCGCACACGCCGAGAAGCCCCGGGCTGGTCACCAAATGGCGTGGAAAACCACTCTCGACCGTGTTGTTGCCTTGGGCAGTCGACGTGCCCTCCTCCCCGAACGTCAGGAAGCGCCGCTCATCGACCGACCCGGTCCCACGCAGCTCGCTGATCCAGGTCCGAATGCCGCGCCCGTGCGGGTAGTCGACTTGCAGCGCTTGCGTCGTACTGAAGTAGGCCCGGTCCTCGCTGCTGCGGCCCGACGCGCTGTACTCGAGGATCGTCGGCAACAGGTCGATCGCGTTCGGCACTTCGTCCCAGAAGACCCGGTCGTCGGGCGACAGGGTCGTGCTCGCCCGATCTTCTGGGGTGCTGACGATGAGCGGCGTGCGCAGGCCGTCCTCGGTGAGGTTGCCCTTCGACTCGTCGGGCAGATAACCGTGATCGCTGAGCCAGATGTAGACGGTGTTGTCCTCGAGCGACTCCAGGGTGCCGTCGGCTCCGCACACGCACGAGCGCTGCAGGTGGTACCGCAAGCCCCCGAAGATCCAGTCGAGCCACGATACCCGCGCATAGTGCGCGAACTCCTCGGGGTCGTAGGGATCGGTCGGGTCCCCCGGGTCGGGGTCGTACAGATGCCGGAAGATCTCCGGGGCGGTGGTATTCGTGTGCGGAGTGTGGATGCCGAACCACATGAAGAACGGCCGGCGCTGGGCCCAGGGAGTGCTCGCGGTCTGAGGCGACGTCAGGGGAACCATGACCGGCCCGAACTCGTCATCGGGCAGGGTCGTATAGCCGTCGATCGCCTGGGTGACCCGGGCGAGATGGTCGTTGAAGTCGAAGAACGTCTCGAGATGCGGCGTGCCGAACGCCGGCAGCGGCTTCTCGCCGAAGTGCAGCGCACCGTCGGTGGGTTCGATCGAATCGAGGCACTCCTCGGTATCGACCCCTCGGCGGTCACACGTGCTCAATCCCAGCAGCTTACTCGAGTTCGAGAGCCGTTTGTCGAACCCCCCTTGCCCCGGCGCCATGTTCTCGGTCTTGGCGAACGCGAGCGAGACGTAGGGGCCCCGACAGTCGTCGTCGTCCGAGCACGCGTCCCCCGTGTCCTCGCATTCCTCGTCAACGCAGGCGCTGGCCATGCCCGGGCTTGCACCGGTGCTCGTCGCGAGGGCGCTGTTCGTCCACAGGCCGAGCGCGTACGCGTCCTCACAGAGGTCGTCGGAGCACTCGTCGCAGGTGTCGCATTCGGGGGCCTCCTGGCTCGCCTTCTGTTTGCACCCGCGCCCCCGGTAGCCGAAGTCGGCGGTCTCACGGGGACATTCCTTCTGCCCCGAGCCGCCGTCCTCGAAGAGATACTGCAAGTGCCGTTGGTAGCGGCCGTGCATCATGGCACGGCGTGAGTTCTTGCAGCGGATGCCAGCGACGTACGCCCGCGGGAACACGACCCCGGTCTCCGCCAGCTCGTCGAGATTCGGCGTGTGCAGGACGGGCCGGGCTTCGATGGGCGTGTTCTCGCAGGGCGCCTGCGATCGATCGTAGGACAGGTGCAAGGCGTCCAAGTTCGACGAACAGTAGTCGTTGCCAGGGCTCTTGGGTTGCCGATTGCGACACGTGAGCTCGTTCAGCCGAAAGGGAGGGTCCGGGTCCTCCGGCGGCTCGCCCTTGTCGCAAGTCTCTTCCGAAGCACACTCCCCGTCGTGCGCGCAGCTATCGTCGGGGTCGCCGGTACCCGCACACGTGCCGAGATCGGCCGTGGCCACGCAGCTTCCGAGATCGACCGTACAGTCGGTCCAACCCGTCTCGGGATCACACGCGGTGCATCCGGCTTCCGGGTCGGTGCAGTCCTTCGTGAGCACGTCCGTGGCACAGACGGTGTCGCCGTCGAAGACGACGCAGCCACCCCGCTTGCAATCGGTCTCTGCCGTACACGAGACCCAGTCGTCGGTGGTCGGGTGACGTCTGCTGCACACTCCAGCCATGAACCCATACTGACAATACGCCTGGTCGTCCGAGACCATCAAGACGATGTTGCGCCAATCGGTCGCCGGGCTCTCGCCCGAACCAGGGCACGTCCACCCGATTCCCGCGCAGCAGCCCTCCGGCGAAGCCGTGATGCCGGCCGACTCCGTGAGTACGCAGAGGTACGGATAGCGCTCGTACTGATCGCCCACCTTGTGGGCCGCATCTCCGTAGGGGGCGAGAGCGGAGGCGCCCGGGGGGCTGCCCCACAGGAGCACCGCAAGGCTCAGAATCGCCGCAGCGCACCGACGGAAGCCGCGTTCTGCCATGGCCTACCCCCTAGCTCCCGCTGCAGCCCGAGTAGTCGAAGGTGCAGCTACCAGCGCATCCGAGGGTGCCTGTGCCCTGGCCCTGTGCCGTACAGGTCTCGCCGCCGAGATCGTACCGGTCGCAGTCCTCGCTGCCCGCGTTCCGCACCCCGTCGCCGCACGGGCCGGCTAGCGTGTCGATCTGGATCAGGTCGTACCCCGTGATCGACCCGGACACCGTCGGCGTCCCGTCCCGATACACGAAGGTCTTCCGGCCACCGTTGTTCGCCGCCATCGTACCGTCGAGATCGAGCACCCCGGTCGACAGGACCTGGATCGACCCGCCACCGTCCGGCGACGCGCCGCTCGCCGTGACCGAGGCGCCGCTCGCCGTCGTGACGTCCACGCCGCGCAGGCTGACGGTCCCCCCGGCGCCCCCGCCGCTGCCGGTTGCGACGAGATCGGCGCTGCCTCCGAGCGTCACGCTCCCTCCGCGCGCGGCGAGCAGGATGGACCCGCCGCCCTCGCCCGAGTTGCCCGTGACGTCGATCTCGGCCGCGGCCGACGCACCGACCGCGATGCCGCCGCCGCGGCTTTCGACCGACACCCCGCCGCCATGGTGCCCGCCGATGGCGATCACGTCCGCGTCGAGGCGCACCTCGTCACCGATGATCTCGATGCCACCGCCCGCACCGACCGCTCCGCTGGTGCCGCGGGCCCGAAGCGGTTCCTGGACGTCGACCAGCCCCCCGGCGTGAATGCTGATGGTCCCACCCTGGCCCTTCGCGGTCTCGACGTTGAGGCCGCCGCCGGCCGTGATCTCGACGTCCCCCGAGGCGTCGAGCACGATGTCGCCACCCGGCATCTCTCCATCCGTGCCGTTTCCGTATCCCTTCGCGCTCAGCGCGGCCTGGACGTCGATGGCCTGTGCCCGGATGAAGATTCGCCCGCCCTTGGCTGCTCCACCGGTCGCCTCGGCCTCGACGTCCGCGAGCACCGTGACCGTCCCGCCCGCGTCGAGGCGAACGTAGCCGCCGGGCGCATCGGCGGCCGTGCCGTTCACGTTGATGCCCAACGCGTCGACGTCGATGTCGCCCCCGGCCTCCACCACGATCTGCCCGCCCTCCTCGTCGCACCGGGCGGTCATTTTCGACTGGCTGGACGCGGCAAAGACCACATCCTCGTCGACGATCACCGTGAACCCGATCGGGGTGAACCCCTGGTCGCAATCGGCTTCGATCTTACCTCCGTTGGCGAGGGTGAGGCTCTTTCCGCGTATGGTGAACTCCGCGTCGTGGCCACCGACCAACCCACCGGAGTCGATCGTGATGTCGCGGTCGCTGGTGCAGTCGATGTCCGATCCGGCCGCAACCTCGTGACCGCTCGTTACGGTACACGCCGAGGCCGTCAGCGTGTCACAGATGTCGCTGCACGAGGTTGCGGGATCCTTGGCCGCACCGTGAGAAGCAGTCAGCGCGAGCACGAGACCCGCCGTTCCGAGCCATCGTCGCTGGCCATCCTGTCGGATCAGGGCGGTCGCCTTCTCCCGCAGGCGCACGCCGCCGTGGAGCCGCCGCATTGCGTCATGAGCGACCCCTGAACGGGCAGCCCAGCCTCTCAGCATGTGCTTCGTGTCAACGCCCTCCCTGTAGGCACGAAACGGGTGGCACATGTCGTGCACTAACTAACTAACTAACATGTGTCCACAGTGTTAGCACGTGCCGGTCACGAAGCTCAACACCAAAATGGCGCGAGCGGCGAGAAATGCGCGACGCAGCGCGGCATGACCCAGTTGTCAGACATTTCGCCTCCTACCCGCGCCTGCAGGAAGTGTTCCTCCGGCGCTACCGGCCGACTTGCACCCCCACCCGTCGCCGGTCGATGTTGCGTCCATGACGACGCCCTTCCGGCCCGGCGCGCTGCTCGCCGGCGTCCGCATCATCGACAGCGCCATCCTCGGCCCCAACGGCGTGGGCATGCACCTCGCCGATCTCGGCGCCGAGGTCATCAAGGTGGAGGCCCCCGGCGGCGACTACGTCCGCCGCATGGCCTTCCCGATCGTCGACGGGATCTCGCTGCTGCACTGGCATCTGAATCGCGGCAAGCAGTCGATCGTTCTCGACCTGCGCACCCCGGAGGGCGTCGAGACCTATCTCGATCTGGTGCGCGGGGCGGACGCCGTCATCGAGGGCATGCGCCCGGGCGCCTTGGCGCGGCGCGGCCTCACCTGGGAGCGGCTCGGCGAGGCGAATCCGCTGCTCGTCTTCTGCTCGATCTCCGGCTACGGCGCCACCGGCCCCTACAAGGACATGCCGAGCCACGGCATCGCCTACGACGCCTGGGCCGGCGTGGCCCGGCCGACGTTCGACATGGACGGCCAGCCGACCATTCCGAGCTTCACCACCATCGGCATCAACGCCGGCCCGCTCTACGCGGCGCTGGGCATCTGCGCGGCCATCATCCGCGCCCGCGCGACGGGCCGTGGCTGCCGGCTCGAAGTGGCCCAGAGCGACGCGGCCGCCGCCTTCAACTGGAACGGCATCGAGGGCAACAAGGCCTACGAGCGGCCCGAAGACGAGGTGACCGGCAACGACGGTGACGGCAAGGGCACCCGCCGGCCGGTCGGCGACGACAGCATGAAGGAGGCCGTGCGTTACCAATACTATCGCTCGCGGGACGGCATCGTGCTGTTCATGGCCTCCGAGCGGGCGTTCTGGAAGAACTTCTGCGAGGGCGTCGGCCGCGCCGACCTGTTCGAGCGCAACCCGGGCGCGCAGTACGCCGACCACGCCCGCGGCAACGCGGCCCTGCGCGGCGAGCTGACCCGGATCTTCGCCACGCGGACGACGGCCGAGTGGCTCGCCTTCGGGCTCGAGGTGAACACGCCCATCGCGCCGGTGAACACCGTCAAGACCATCACCGGCGACGCGCAGTTCCAGGCGCGCCTCCCGCTCTACCCGTGGCGGGAGCACGGCACCGACCTGATGCCGTCGCCGATCAAGCTCGAGGGCGAGACGGCGCCGCCGCCCACCAAGGCTCCGGTCGAGCCGGGTCGCGACGCCGAACGGGTGCTCCGCGACGTGCTCGGCTACGACGCCGAGCGCATCGCCCGGCTGCGTGCGGCGGGCGCGCTCGGGTGACGGGCCCGGCGCTCGGGCCCCACGTCCGCGCTCAGGCGAGCACTTCGACGCCGGGCCGGCCGGCGACCACGCGGAAGCGGGCGAAGGTGCTGGCCTCGGCGTTCGCGTCGAAGGTGTCCAGCACGCGGAACTCGACGAGGGTCTCCTCCGGCGTCACGTCGACGACCACGTAGCCCTGATTCAGCAGGTCGACCTGTTTCAGGTACGGCGCGTTCGCCCCCAGCATGAGGTCCTCGGCGAGATGGAGCACCGCCTCTGGGGCGATGGTGCGGGGATCGGGGTCGGCCGTGAGCGACCCGGTGACGAACTCCATGGCGGTCACCGGCGAGGTGGGGTCGTCGAAGTCGGGCATGATGTCGCTCGCCTTGTAGAAGTGGGTATGGCCGCTGCACACGACCACGTTCGGCACCTGGAAGTGCGCCAGAAAGCTCATGAGCTCGCGGCGCTCGTCCTGGTAGTCGTCCCAGGCCTCGTTCGAGACGTACACGCCGCCGTTGCGCTGCAGGTTCGGATCCTGCGCGCGCAGCTCGGGCGTGTCGCGATCGATCAGCTTCCACGGCGCCATGTCGTAGCTGCTGCCGACGAGGCGCCAGACGTTCCGGCTCTTGCGCAGGCGCCGCTTCAGCCAGCGCTTCTGCCGAGCGCCGAGTGTCGTGCGACCCGGCGCGAACATCTGCTCCCCCGGCGGAATGGCGGTGTCCTGCGCGTCGATCAGGTCGAAGAACCGGGTGTTCGCCGGCACCTCGGGATCGCGGTACTGGCGGGTGTCGAGCAGCGCCATCTCCGCAAGGCGCCCCCAGCGCAGCGAGCGGTAGGTGCGATCGTTGCGCGGCCGCCGGATCGGCATGTGCTCGAACCAGGCGGTGCGCGCCGCGGCGAGACGCGTGGGGTCGCCGGTGCTGTCCACGCCGTTGTAGAACTCGCCGTCGTCCCACACCGCGACCAACGGCACCGCCGCGTGCAGCTCCTGCAAGAGGGGATTCGAATGGAAGCGGCGATAGACCTCCCGATAGTCGTCGAGGGTGATCGTGCCGTGGTCGCTCACGTAGATGTAGTCGCCGAGGTGCAGCAGAAAATCGACGTTCTCCTGCGCGATGGCCCGGTGGGCGACGTAGTAGCTCGCGGTGCGCTGCTGGCAGCTCGCAAACGCGTAGCGCAATCGATCGGGCATCACGTTCGGGACCGGCGCCGTGCGCAGCCGGCCGACGACCGACGGAACACCGGCATGCTCGAAGCGGTAGTGATACCAGCGATCGGATGCGAGCCGTCGCACCGGTACCGTCACCCGTACCCCTGCGCCGCGTCGGTCGTCACGACGCCGCCGTGCACGACCTGCTGCATCGCCGCATCCTCGGCGACGGACCAGAGCACCGTCGCCGGCTCTCCGTTCGCCGGCGCCGCCACGCGCGTCCAGAGCGTGCCGCGGCTGTGATGCGGATCGCCGCACTTGACGCCATCGGGGAAGACGGTTCCCACGGGCGCCGCGTACGCGCGTGGCCGGCCGACGGCCTGCAGCACCACGGCCCCACCGACCGTTCCGGCAAGCAAGCGGAGAAACTCGCGTCGCGGCAACGTCCGTCCCGTACCCGCCGGCACGGTCACGTCGAGGCCGTCGTGGCGACGAGGAGGCATCGGTCGCCGACTACTACGCCTCCGCCGGGCCGACAAGACATCCGCCGTCGGTGGAGGAACGGGGGGGGCGCAGCGAGGCAATCTCTCGGGTTGGAGGTACCGTTTCGGATCGAGATCGAGGTGAACTCTAAAGGAGGTGCGGACGGTCAGGTCCGTGATCCGGCCTCGCTGCGCTGCCGGCGTGGAGAGCAGGAGGCGTGCCACCCATACGTACCGAGAACACGGGGCGGTGGCTCGCCGGAACCGACTCGAAACGACTCACGTGCCGAAAGGAGTCGTCTCACCCCCGCGGGCGCGCCCGCGCCACACACGCGCCGGCGACCGCGTCCCGTCGGCGCGATCCGCCACCAGGCGCTCTAGGAAAGCCGCCACGTGACCCACCCAGGCGGCCGTTTCGCTGCGGCCCTTCGCCTCCCAGGTTCGCGCGTCGCGGCGAAGACGCGCGATCCGCCCCGCAGCGGGTAGGGTGCCGGCAGTGGGAGGGCAACGTCCGAGAATGGGTGATTATGTCGACTACACCCCTTCCTGTGCGCGGACGTGCCGGGCGGCGCGTTCACCAGCCCCCCCGACGTCGGGGATCGGACGCTCTCGCTGATCGACTTCGCCGTCACGGTGAACACGTGCCTCGGCGTGCTGACCCCCGACCCCGACCCGGCCGAGGCGGCGGCGCAGCGCGCGCGCCGGGAGACGATGTACGAGCTCACGAGGTTCCCGGGCGACGGCGCCCAGTTCCTCAACACGCTGGGCTTCTCCGTGCTGGCCATGGGCGACTTCGTGACCGACCCCGCACGGCTCGACGGCCGGCGCCCAGGCTGGAACGAGGATATCGACTACACGGACGTCTTCGAGGGATCGGTCGGGCAGGCCTTCGACGCGTCGGTGGCGCGCTTCGGCCGGGGACCGGGGCGCCGGAGGATGGCGCGGAACCCGTGGATCGACTTCACGCGCGGCATGGCGAAGAAGGTGAACTACCCG
>Ga0299906_10004419_pt1 | contig 11520 bp, 9 predicted proteins | sample RVTome_14_FD_200259 | JGI IMG/M metagenome (GOLD analysis project Ga0299906, IMG submission 200259) | Soil microbial communities from uranium-contaminated site in the Upper Colorado River Basin, Wyoming, United States - RVT145D125 (version 2) ... | reverse complement strand
ACGTGGGCGGCGACTGGGACGGCACCGGGACCGACGACCGGCCCGCACAACAAGTGGTGGACGAGATCGTCTCGTCTGGCGGCACAGCCGCGGCCAACTACGATGACATCTCGTCGTGGGACGGCGCAGCTTCGTTGGTGGCGCAGGCGGTGGATACGTTCGGTCGGCTCGATATCGTCGTGAACAACGCGGGGATCCTGCGCGACCGCGTCATCGTGAACATGACCGAGGAGGACTGGGACGCCGTGGTTCGCGTCCACATGAAGGGCCATCTCGCGGTCATCCACCATGCGGCGAACCACTGGCGCGCGCGCAGCAAGGCCGGGGACGTCGTCGCCGGACGCATCGTCAACACGGCCTCCGAGTCGGGTTTCATCGGCATGGCAGGCCAGGCGAACTACGCGGCGGCGAAGGCGGGCATCGCCGCGCTGACGATGGTCGCCGCGCGCGAGCTGCGGCGCTACGGGGTGACGGCGAACTGCATCGCGCCGCGCGCGCGCACGCGCATGATCACCAACACGTTCGGCGATTCGGTGATGGCCGCGCCGTCCGAGGAGGGTTCCTTCGATGAGTTCGCGCCCGAGAACGTGGCCCCGCTGATCGCGTTCCTCGCTTCGGACGCGGCGGGGCACATCAGCGGGAACGCCTTCGTGGTGTACGGGGGGACGGTGATCCTGGAGAAGCCGTGGTCGCCGGGGCCGCAGATCCAGAAGGCTGGGCGCTGGGAGGCCGGCGAGCTCGCCGGCGAGATCGACAAGCTCTTCGACGGCGGTCCTTCCGCGCTCGAGTGACGTGGTTCGACTCAGCACCGTGTTCCTCGACGTCGGGGGGACCCTCATCCCGAGGTTGGCCAGCGCGAGACCGCCCGCCCGCCCGCTCCATTAGGCTGCGCCGAGTCATGGATCGGCGGACGGGTGTCTTCGACGAGCGCGAGACGCTCGACGACCCGGCGCGGCGCGCGCACCACCTCGACCTGGTGCGCCGGACCGTGAAGATCTGCCTGGCAACCGGTGGGATCTACGCCGAGAAGCTCTCCGCGGCCGGGATCAGTTCGCCCGACGACATCGGATCGCTGGACGACGTCGCGCGCGTCCCGGTCACGACCAAGAAGGAGGCACAGGCCGCACGCGCGGGGCTGGGCACGTTCCCGCTGCACGAGGCCAAGCGGATCTTCATCTCGCCAGGCCCTCACTTCTACGCGTCGCAGCGCCGCAGCGACGCGGCGCCGAAGGCCGGGGAGACGATGCTCGCGTACGCGTTCCATGCGATGGGGTTCCGCGAGAATGACATCGTGCTCAACACGTTCAGCTACCACCTCTCGCCCGGCGGGTTCGGCCTCGAGGATCAGCTCAACGCGGCCGGCTGCGCGGTCATCCCGGCGGGCCCACACGACAGCGCGCTGCAAGCCGAGATCCTCGCGAGCCTGCCGGTGACCGGGTACGTCGGCACGCCGACGTTCCTGCGCATCCTGTGCGACAAGGCGCGTGACGCCGGGAAGGATCCGCGAACCGATTGGGGGCTCGAGGTCGCATTCGTTACCGCCGAGAAGCTGACCGAGGACGCGCGCGCGGAGCTGGAGGCGCGAACCGGCGCGATGGTTCGGCAGATCTATGGTTCGGCGGACGGGCTGCTTCCCGCGTACGAGTGCTGGGCGTCGACGGGGATGCACGTGCATCCCAACCAGCTGCTCGAGGTGCTGGATCCCGAGACGCGCGCGCCGGTGGCGATGGGCCAGGCTGGGGAAGCAACCGCGACGCTGCCGAACCCGAACCGGCCCCTGCTGCGCTTCGCCACCGCCGACCTGGTCGTGCTGCGCGAGGACCCGTGCCCGTGCGGCCGCACCGGGCAGAGGATCGCGCACGTGGCCGGCCGCGTCGAGGAATCGGCCAAGGTGCGCGGGATGTTCGTGTATCCCGAGCAGATCGCCGGCGTCATGGCCCGCCACCCCGAGGTCGCGCGCTGGCGCGCGATCGTGTCGCGCAGCGCCGGCGGGTCCGACGACCTGCTCGTCGAGGTCGAGACATCGGCACAGACCCAGGATCTGGCGAAGCGTCTGGCCGGCGAGCTGAGGGAGTTGATACGGGTCAGGCCCGACGTCGAGCTGGTCGGCGCGGGCATCATCCCGGACGACGCGAAGCGCCTGGAGGACCGGCGCTCCTACGAGTCATGAGGCCGCTCCCGCTCCCCGACCAGGACACCGCGTTCTTCTGGGAGGGCACAGCGCAACGCAAGCTGCTCATCCTGCGATGCGAAGCCTGCGGCAGCTACGTCCATTACCCGAAGCCCGCGTGCCCGCTCTGCGGCGCCGCTTCGCTCACCCCGACAGAGGTCTCGGGCCGCGGACACGTGCACACGTTCACCGTGACGCATCGGGCGGTGCCCGGCTTCGAGCAGCCGTTCGTGGTCGCGATGATCGAGCTGGACGAACAGCCCGGCCTGCGCTTGATCTCGAACGTCATCGGCGTGGAACCCGACGCCGTGAGCATCGGGATGCGGGTCGAGGTCACCTTCCAGCCTGCGGCCGACGACGTGTGGCTTCCCGTGTTCCGTCCCGAGGCCGGCCGATGACCCTCCGGGACATCGCGATCGCGGGTGTTGGCTGCTCGGAGATCGTCCGCGCGTCGGACCGGTCGGTGACCGCGCTGACGCTCGACGCCTGCCGAGCAGCGCTCGCCGACGCCGGCCTCGGACCTGCGCATGTGGACGGGATGGCGACCTATCCGGGCGCGCCGGACTCGATCGCGTGCTTCGCGGTCGTGGAGGGCCTCGGTATCCCCGGGCTCCGCTGGTTCGAGGACATCGCCGGCTGGGCGCCGGCGGCGGTCGCGCCGGTGATCGCGGCGGCCGACGCGGTCGCACGCGGCTCGTGCGAGACCGCTCTGGTCTTCCGTTCGACCAAGAGGAATAGGGATCGCCCACCGGGCTTCGCGTCCGCGGCTCGCATCGGCGGCGACAATCAGTTCCGCGCGCCATTCGGGGACACCATGACCAGCCAGTGGCTCGCCATGTGGGCACGACGCCACATGTACGAGCACGGCACCACCGAAGAGCATCTGGGCCACATCGCGGTCACGTTCCGGCGTCACGCGATCCTCAATCAGCGCGCGCCGCTGCGCGATCCGATCACCCTCGAGGACTACTTCGCGTCGCGCATGGTCACGACGCCGTTCCGGCTGCTGGATTGCGACTTCCCCGTCGACGGGGCCGGCGCCGTCGTGATCACCACGCTCGCGCGCGCGCGCGACCTACCCCACCCGCCGGTCCAGGTCCTCGGCGGGGCGATGACGACCGGGACACGCCCCGATTGGGACCAGTGGCCGGACCTGACCACGATGGCGTCGAAACGGTGCGCCGACGAGCTGTGGGCGCGCACCGGCCTCCAGCCACACGACGTCAACGTGGCCGAGATCTACGACGGGTTCTCATGGCTCGCACTGTGCTGGCTCGAGGACCTCGGCTTCTGCGCGAAGGGCGAAGGCGGCCCGTTCATCGCCGAAGGCAACATCGCGCTCGGAAGTCGTCTGCCGACCAATACCCACGGGGGCAGCCTTTCGGCCGGACGGCTCCACGCGATCACACACGTCATCGAATGTGTCGAGCAGCTACGCGGCGCCGCCGCCGAGCGGCAGGTCCCCGGCGCCGAGGTCGGCGTGGTCAGCGCCGGCGGCGGCACGATGGCGGGGGCGGCGCTGCTCGCGCGCGCGCGCTAGACAAGGCCGCCGTGGTCGCCAGCCGCCGGCGCGCAGCAGAAGGCACCCGCAGCAGAACCCACCCGCGGCAGGGCCCGCGCCTGGCAGGAGCCGCGGGCACGGTGTTGAATAGAGACCGAGGAGCCTGCTTTGACTCAACGTGCTCGTTACATCGCGTGTCTGACCGCTGCCGCGCTCACGTTCATCGCGTGCGGCTCTCGGGTCGTGCCCCTGAGCAGTGATGCTCAAGGCAACCCGATCTCCGGGTTCGACAACGTCAACCCAACCGGGGAGCCCGTCCCGGGCGCCACCGGCAGCTTGGCTCCGGGGGTCGATCCCACCACGGGGGCCAGCGTGGGTCCGAGCGTCGGTCCGAGAGCGATCCTGCCGAACTGCACCCCGGGCACCGGCGACGTGGGGGTCACCAAGGACACGATCAAGCTCGGGCTGATCGCATCGATCAACGGCCCGCTCAAAGGTCAGTTCGATTCGGCCGTCCAGGCGGTCGATGCGTACTTCAAGGGCCTCAACGAGGCAGGGGGCATCTGCGGCCGTCGGATCCAACTGCTCATCCGCGACGACCAGGGCAACGGCGCGAACAACCTCGCGATCGCCAAGAAGCTGGTCGAGGAGGAGAAGATCTTCGCCTTCGTCGGCAGCCACTCCGCTCCAGACGATAGCGGCATCGCGAAGGTCTCGAAGGAGCACAAGGTTCCCGACCTCGGCTTCTCGCTGACTTGGGAGCGCGCCGAGAACAAGTACAGCTACGGCGTGCCCGGTCAGGTGCAGCGCGAGTGGATCGGTGAAGGCGCCAGCGGATCGAAGTGGCTCAACGAGGTCAACGATATCGAGCAGATCGCGATCTTCTGGCTGCGAGAATCGGAGGTCTCGATCCTGTCCGCGTGGGGATTCGAGGCTGCGATGATCCGCACCACCAACCGCGAACGCGGCAAACCCATCAAGATCTGCCACGAGCAGCCCGCCGGCGTGGTGGACACGAACTACAACAACTACGTGATCGCGATGAAGGGCAATTGCGATCCGGCGGATGGACCCATCGGCGTTTACACCACGATGGAGAACAACGCGAACATCAACCTCGCGCGCGCGATGCGTCAGCAGCAGTTCGGCTACAAGATCTTCGCGCCCACGTTCTCGTCGTACCTGCCGACGTTCATCAGCCAGGCGAACGGCGCGACCGAGGGCGCGTACATCGCGATGCCCCAGGTCCCGATCGAGCGTCTCGAGCAACCGCAGAGCACGTGGACCCCGGGGACGCAGGAGCTGCGGCGCTACCTCGCGACGCTCAAGCGCTTCTACCCCAACCACAAGCCCACGGGGAGCTTCGGGGGCCCGGCGTGGGGTAGCGCAGCCCTGTTCACCGACGCGGCGGCCCACTGCGGCGCCAACCTGACCCGCGCGTGCGTGCTCAACCGGCTCGAAACGATGCCACCGTTCTCCGCAGGCGGGTTCCTCACGCCGGTGGCTCCGGGCACGCACCGCATCTATACGGCCGACCTGATCGTGCAGGTCCGCAACGGACGCTTCGTCGAGGTCCGGCCGAGCGACAAGTCCGGCCCGGCCGGCGGCCCCGATTTCTGGGACACCAGCGAGCTGTTCAACTGGCAAGTGCTCTACTGCTCGACGAGGGAGAACACCCACGCGGATGGGTCCCCGTGGTGGCCCAACCGGCAGGCGAAGGACAGCCTTATCGACAGGTGTTAGGACGAATCGGGCGGAACCGGCGATACGAACGCGTCGCAGGGAATCTCCGGTTCGTTGGGGAAAGGGAAAGGCAGGAGCCAATGCCGGCGAGCCAACGAACGCTCGTGCGGGCGGCAGCCGTCCTCGGCGCCGCCTGCTTGCTCGTCGCGCCCCTCGCCTCCGGCGCGCGCGCGCAAACCGTGCCCATCTCGGTCTATGAGGCCCGTGGGATCGGAACGGCGGTCGGGATGCAGTTCGCGTTCAGCCCGAGCATCTTCGACCCGCTTCTCGACATCGGCCTGCTGTACGGAACGTCGGGGATCGATTCCGCGGGCGCGGGACAGGCGAACGCGCTCGCCGCGATCGCGTACCCGGGATCGCTCGTGGTCGGCGGCGCGGGATGCGCCGGGGTCCCGGGCCCCCCGTGGGTGCAGGCGTACTACCCCAAGACCGAAGGCTGCCCCCTCGAGCAGGAAGCAACGCTCAACAGGACGCAACCCTCGACCTTCAGCGAGCAGCTCGACCCGATCCTCAACGAGGTGCTCGAGCGCGTAGCGCTCGCACAGGTGCACCTGCTGGCCGAGACCGACCTGGGTCTCGGTCGCTCCCTGGTCGAGCTGCAGGACATCGCCCTGGCGGCCGACCGCAACGGCGCTCCGGTGGCGCGGATCGGATCGCTGCTGATCGAGTCTCACGCCGCGCTGGAAGGCAACGTCGGGCATCGGGTCACCGTCACAGCCAAAGACGTCGATGTGCTCGGGATGGTCCACATCGCCTCGGTCGTCTCGGTCGCCGAGACCTCCTCGGACGCCAGCCTCGCGACCGCCGAGGGCAGCCTGACGATCGTCGGCGCGACCACCGACATCGACGGCGCGCCCCGTCGGATCACCATCGACGACGAGGGCATCCACGTCACAGACTCCGACCTCTCGCACGAGCAGCGCCTCGGCCTCCAGGAGAAGATCGAGGAGACGATGCTCGCGGCGGGCCTCGAGATCGTGGCGGCTTCGCCGGTCGAGATCGTCGACGGGACCAAAGCCGAGACCTCGGTCGGCGGCTTGATCATCGCGGTCAAGGGCGCGATCCCATCGGTCAGCGTGCCCCGCGAGGTCGCACAGGTGCTCGGGCAGGTCATCGAGCAGATCCCGACGCAATGCCTCAGCGACTTCGGCGCGCCCCTTCCGGTGTGTTTCGGTGCAGGCGCGCTCCCCGGACCGGGTACCGCGGTGAAGATGTCTTTCAACATCGCGAGCGCGTCGTCGTTCACCGTCGGCGAAGCGCCAACCTTCACCTTCGACCCCGGCGGCGGTGACACCGGGACGATCGACGGCGGTTTCCAGCCGGGGATCGATCCATTCCAGCCCGCGCCGCAGGGGCCGACGTTCGATCCCGGCGATCAGGGCACCGCTGCTCCCCCGCGACAGCAACCGACCGCCGGGAACACCGGCCCGCTGGTTGGCTTGGTCGCCAGGCTGCCGGCGGTCGGCCTGCTCTGGGGTGGGGTCGGCCTACTCATCTTTGCTCTCGGCCTCACCTTCGGTCCATCCTTACGCCATGCCCGAACCCACTGAGGCCTCCGAGGAGACACAGGCCGAGGAAACGCCGACCCCCGAGCCCCGCAAGACCCTCCGCTTCGACTGGCGCGCGCGCGCACTCGAGGACTGGCGCTTCGTGGTCGCGGGGACCTCATTGGTGCTCGGCATCGTGCTGGTGGTGCTCGGCTGGTACGGCGCGGCGTACACGAACATCATCACCGAGCAGATCCCGTACCTGATCTCCGGCGGCCTTCTGGGCCTCGGGTTGATCATCCTCGCCGGCGTCATGGCCGCATCCGGCGCTCAGAGAAGAGACAACCAGGAACTGCGGCGTGAACTCGCGCGCTCGCTCGACGCGCTCGGGTCCGCGCCGCGCCACTCCAACGCGGATCTGGGCGCCGGGACGCCGTCGCACAGCGCGAACGGCTACCGGGTCTTCGTCCTTCCCGGCGGGAAGAGCTTCCACGAGGCCGGCTGTCCCATCATCGAGGGGAAGCCCGACGTCACCGAGCTCGCACGCGCCGACGCGGCGGGCTCCGGCCTCGCGACCTGCAAACTCTGCGGACCGAACGACTGACCGCCCGGGCCCATGGACGTTCTCGTCGGAACGCTCATCCTCGGGATCTCGGTCGGCAGCGTCTACGCGCTCGCCGCGACAGGACTGGTGCTGACCTACAAGACGTCCGGGGTCCTCAACCTCGGCTACGGCTCGCTGGCGCTGCTGACCACGTTCATCCACTGGCAGCTGACCGCGTGGGGCCTGCCGGTCGGCATCGCGGCAGCGCTGGTGATCCTGGTGATCGCGCCGCTGATCGGGGTGTTCCTGGACTCGCAGCTGTTCCGCCGGATCGAGGGACAGCCGCAGGTGATCAGCGTGATCGCCACCGTGGGGCTGTTCGTGCTTATCCAAGGCATCGTCCGGCTGGCGTGGGGTGGGCGCACCGAGCTGGTGCCGTCGCTGTTCCCTTCGGCGTCGTGGACCCTTCCGGGGGGTGTGAGCGTCGGTGTCGATCAGATCGGAGTGCTGGTCGTGGCGGCCGGCGCGGCCGGATCGCTGGGTGCGATGCTGCGTTACTCGCGCACCGGCGTGTCGTTCCGAGCCGTCGTCAACAACCGTCCCGTCGCCGGGCTGATGGCGATCAACACGACGTTCGTCTCGGGGCTCGCGTGGGCGCTGAGCACCTCGTTCGCGGCATTGACCGGGATCCTGCTGACCCAGGGCATCTTCGGCGGGCTGCTCGACCCGATCTTCCTTCCAACCTTCGTGATCGCGTTCGTGCTCGGCGCCGCGGTCTTCGGCTACTTGCAGAGCCTGCCGTTGGCGTACCTCGGCGGATTGGCGCTGGGCATCGCGCAGAGCTTGCTGATCCAGTACCAGCCTCAGATCGTCGACGTCATCGGGCTCGAGACGTGGGTGGCACGCATCCGCGACGGGCTGCCGTTCATCACCATCACCGTCGCGCTGCTGATCGCGCCCAGGGCACTGCGCATCCGAGGGCTGGGCTCGAGCTTCGTGGTGCGCACGCGCGAGGCCCTGGCTCCCGCGCCGGCGCGCGTCCGCACCACCGTCGCCGCCGTGGTCTTCGGCGTGCTGGCGATCGTCCCGCTGCTCGGTTCGGTGTCCTGGTCGCTGACGCTCGCGACCGGGATGATCTTCTCTGTTGTCTTCCTTTCCCTTGTGATCCTGACGGGGTACTCGGGGCAGATCTCGTTGGGACATACGGCGTTCATGGGGATCGCGGCGTTCAGCGCCGGACATCTGGCGACCGACCTGGGGTGGTCGTCGTGGCTGGCGATGCCGGTGGGCGCGCTCGCGGCGGTGCCGGCGGGCGCGCTGATCGGGTTCATCGCCGTGCGCCTGCACGGCTTGTATCTCGCCCTTCTGACGTTGGCGTTCGCGTTCATGGCTCAGCAACTGTTCTTCGAGGAGCGGGGCATCTCCGGCGGCGAGGGCGGCGTCCCACTCCCCCGCCCCGACGGCGCCGGCTCCGAGACAGGCTTCTACTACTTGGTGCTGGCGATCCTGATCGCGTCGAGCTTGCTCGCGGTGAGCCTGCGCACCGGACGCACTGGGCGCGTGCTCGCTGCGATGCGCGACAGTGAGGCCGCGTGCCGCTCGGTCGGTATCGCGGTCACGCGTTACAAGGTCATCATCTTCGGACTGTCGGCGTTCATCGCAGGGCTCGGCGGCGTGCTGCAGAGCATGATCTTGGAGAGCGCGAACAAACTGAACTTCCAGCCGTTCTTCGGGCTGATCTACGTGACGCTCGCGGTGCTCGGCGGCATCTTCCACGTCGGCGGCGCCATCGCATCGGGCATCCTGTTCGGCATCTTCCCACAGGCGATCGACGCGTTCCCGTTCCTGGGGGACATCCAGTTCATCCTGTTCGGGCTCGGCTCGACGCTCGCGCTCGCACAGAACCCCGAGGGGTTGTTCGGCGAGCTGCGGCGCGCCGGCAACGCGGCCCTTTCGCTGATCCTTCGGATCCGACAGAGACGCTCCCAACCCGCACCGGTGACCGGAGGCGGGCGATGAGCCGCCTGCGCGCGGAAGAAGTGACCGTCCAGTTCGGTGGGCTGCGGGCCGTCGGCGACGCCACCATCGAGGTCTCCGACGGGGGGTTCGTGGGGCTGATCGGCCCCAACGGCGCCGGCAAGACCACCCTGTTCAACGTGATGAGCGGGTTCCTGGACCCCACGGGTGGACGAGTGGTGCTCGACGACAAAGACATCACCGGCATGCCGGCGTCGGCGCGCGCGAAGCTCGGCATCGGCCGGACCTTCCAGAAGCTCGAGCTGTTCGGCCGCATGAGCGTGTTCGAGAACCTGATGGTCGCCGCCGAAGCCGGCGAGAGCAAGCTCGATCTCGCGTCGGATCTGCTGTCCCTGCCGAAGCGCCGGCGCGAGGAGCGCCGCTGCGCGGCGATCGCCGCGGAGATGCTCGCCATGCTGGATCTGGGCTGGGCGCGCGACCGGCGCGCCTCCGACGTGCCCCTCGGCACCGCGCGCATCCTCGAGCTGGGGCGCGCGCTGTGTGCGCGGCCGAGCGTGTTGCTGCTCGACGAGCCGTCCTCGGGTCTGGACGCAGAGGAGACCGCCGACTTCGGCAAGATGCTGCAACGCATCAACCGCGATCTCGGGATCGGGATCATGATCGTCGAGCACGACATGGACCTTGTGATGGAGGTCTGCAGGCGCATCTCGGTGCTGGACTTCGGGGTCATGATCGCCGAGGGGACGCCGGCCGAGATCGTCGCGGACCCGCAGGTGCGCGCCGCCTACCTCGGGGAGGTGGACGATGAAGCCGCTCCTGCGACTCCGTAACGTCGAGGCGCGCTACGGCCGCTTCGTCGCGCTGCAGAACATTTCGCTGCTCGTGCCGGAGCGGTCGGTGGTGGCGCTGCTCGGACCCAACGGCGTCGGCAAGACCACGCTGCTGCGCACCGCCTCGGGGATGCTCAAGCCTGCGGCCGGCGAGATCACCTTCGACGGCACGCGCATCGACGGATGGCCCGACTACCGGATCGCGCGTCTCGGCCTGGCCCACATCCCCGAGGGACGTGGCATCTTCCCCGGGCTCAGCGTGGCGGAGAACCTGATGATGGCCGGCGGGAGCCGGAATGGCGGGGGCCGGACCGGCGGGCTCGGCCGGGTGTTCGATCTGTTCCCGGTGCTGAAGACCCGGCGCGAGCAGATCGCCGGCACCCTATCCGGGGGCGAGCAGCAGATGCTTTCGCTGGCGCGCGCGGTGATCGTGAAGCCGCGCCTGCTGATGGTCGACGAGCTGTCGCTCGGCCTTGCGCCGCGGCTGGTCGCCGAGCTGTTCGCCACGCTCGAACGCATCCGCGACGAAGGCGCGACGATCCTCCTGGTCGAGCAGTACGTGCGCTACGCGCTCCGCCTGGCCGACATCGTCGTGATCCTGCACAAGGGACGCGTCGCGTTCATCGGCGAGCCGGGCGAGCTGTCCCGCGGGGGCGCGCTCGTCGAGAGCTACCTCGGGGGCTCGCAGGCAGCCGGCGCGGCTACCGCAGACGCCACGTCGGCCGCTCGCCCGAAGCGAAAGACTCCTGCCCCTCGCGCAAAGACTCGGCGTTCGTCCCGAGCTTGACCCAGGTGTAGCCGGCCTCGAGCGCCTGCGTCCGGGCCATCTCGCGTGAGGCCCACACCGCGCGCAACGTGCCCTGCACCGCGAGCGGCGGCTGGCGCGCGATCGTCTCGGCGACCCAACCGGCGGCTTCGTCGAGCTTCTCCCGTGGGACGACCTCGCTGACCAGCCCGATCTGGTGCGCGCGCTGCGCCGACATACGCTCCCACGATCCGAGCAGCTGCATCCGCAGCACCTCGCCGAGCGGCATCCGCTGCGCCATGTGGATCGACTCGAACGACGAGGTCATGCCGTAGGTCACGTGTGGGTCGAAGAACGTCGCCTCGTCGCACGCGATCACGATGTCGGCTTCGCCGAGCATGTAGAACGCGCCGCCGCACGCCATCCCGTTGACCGCGGCGACCACCGGCTTCCACAGGTCGTTGGACTTCGGACCGACGTTCTTGCCCGGATCGTCGAACATGAACGGCGTCGCGCCCGGCGA
>Ga0299906_10004417_pt1 | contig 11521 bp, 10 predicted proteins | sample RVTome_14_FD_200259 | JGI IMG/M metagenome (GOLD analysis project Ga0299906, IMG submission 200259) | Soil microbial communities from uranium-contaminated site in the Upper Colorado River Basin, Wyoming, United States - RVT145D125 (version 2) ... | reverse complement strand
TAGGCCGAGCCGGGGCTGGGCACGTAGAAGAACATCAGATAGATCCCCGACACCACCAGAGAGACGAAGAGAGTGAAGGAGGCCACGCCCAGGAACCAGGAGTAGCCGAACCCAACCTCCTCGCGCCGTACCTTCACCGGGTAGATGTGGAGGAAGAAGTTTGTCCAGTGCGCCGCGGCCCGGTCCCGCGCCGTCTCTCGGGTGGGCTGACGCACAATCGACCGTCCGACGACGCTCCGGCGTAGTTGTTCCCCGAGCTTCATGAGAGGCTCCCGATGCTGAGCGGCACCCTGTCGGGAACCCCGACCCCGTTCCACACACCCATCGACAGGGCATTGGTCGGGCACCTCTCGATGCACAGGCCACAACGGATGCAGGTGGATTCGTCGAGGAGCAGGGCGGTGCCCTCGGTGCCCCCCACCTCTGGGGCCGGTACCAGGGCTATCAGGTCGAGCGGGCAGACGTCGGAACACAACCCGCAGAGCACGCAGGCGTGGACGTCGAGCAGGATGTTGGCGAAGCAGCGGAGACAGCGCTGAGCCTCACATCGAGCCTGTTCCTCACTGAATCCGACCTCCACCTCGCGAAGACCGATACGCCGCTCGGTGCTGAGCGAAGGGACCGACACCCGATCTTGACGGTCATAGGGGTCTTGTAGACGGTGGAACTGGTCGAGCACCACCATCCGGCCGGGAGTGTCTTCTTCTCGTCCGCCCCCGAAGGCGCGGTGGATCGACGCCGCCGCTCGCCGCCCGTCGGCGATCGCCTCGATCAGGCTACGAGGGCCATGGACGACGTCACCTCCTGCCCACACACCCGGGATGGAGGTTGCCAGGGTCTCGGAGTCGACCTCGATGGTGCCCCGGCGACTCGCGGTGGGACCGTCCGGCTGAAGTGCGGACAGGTCCACTGCCTGACCGATGGCGAGGATGACGGTGTCGGTGGCCAAGACCTCCCGGTCTTCCTGGTCTAGCGTTGGGGCGAAGCGGCCTGTCTCATCGAAGACCGAGAGCACGCCGACCGTCTCGACCCCTATCGCCCTGTCGTCTTCGACCAGGATGCGAGCCGGTCCCCTTCGGTGGACGAACTTGATCCCTTCGAGAAGGGCTTCGTGGATCTCGAATTCGGCGGCCGGCATCTCATGGCGTGCCTCGAGGGACACCACGGTCACGTCGGTGGCCCCGGCTCTTACCGCACTTCGCGCCACGTCCACCGCCTCGGTGAAGCTGGCCTCTGGGAGGGGCTCAGGCTCGTCGAAGCCGGAGAACCGCTGCGCCTCCGAGTAGGCGGCGGCCCGCAGCGCCGTTCTGGCGGCGTCCAGGGCGACGTTGCCTCCACCGATCACCACGACACGATTCCCTACATCGACGTGGAACCCCTGGTTGAGGTTGATGAGGAATTCCAATGCCCGGAACACCCCATCGGCCTGGTGGCCGTCGATGTCGAGACCGCGTCCCAGCGAGGCGCCAAACGCCAGGAAGATCGCATCGTGGCGCTCCCTCAGATCGCCGAACGTGACGTCGGTTCCCAGGCGGATGTCCAGGCGCACCTCGACCCCCAGGCTGACGACTGCGTCGATCTCGGCCCGCAGCAGCCGCCGGTCGAGGCGATACTCAGGGATCCCCAGCACCATCATCCCGCCCAGTTCCCCGGTCGCCTCGTACACGGTTACGCGGTATCCGAGGAGACGGAGATCGTGAGCGGCCGCCAGGCCGGCGGGTCCGCCGCCGACAATCCCCACGCTCTGGGGCCGCGACGTCCGAGGTGGAGCTGCCACCTGGGCCCAACGGGCGTTGGGCCCAGCCTCCACCCCGTATTGCTCGGTGACGAAACGTTTGAGCGCCCGGATGGCGATTGGCTGGTCGATCTCACCCCGCCGGCAGGCATCTTCGCAGGGGGCGGCACACACCCGCCCGCAGACCGAAGCGAACGGGTTAGGCAGGCGGGCTGTCAGGTAGGCGGTCAGATCGTCCCCGTCGGCTATGGCGGCCACATACATGCCGGCGTTGGTGTGAACCGGACAGGCGGCTAGACAGGGGATGTTGCGATCGAAAAACCGGAGCGTCTCCATCAGATCCACCCCCTGCGCTGGGCTACGCGCAGGCCCCACATTCCCAGCACCAGGAAAGCCGCCCACACCATCGTGCCCACGAGGTCGGCCACGGGCCGAGAGGCTTGGGCAACGACAGGTAACCGCAGCACCCGGGAGGGCAGCCAGACCGTCGCCAGGGCAAAGTACCCCACGATGCCCAGGCCGGTCAGCCCGGCTTCAGCCCAACCTCTATCTCTTGGCGCCATGGGCACCCCCGCGCTTATTTCGGCTAGCCGGCCGCCAGCGTCACCTCGATCCAGCCCTGGTTGGCACTTTGGGCATGGCTTTCGTCCTCCCAACCCTCCGGCCCGAAATCCGGATCCCAGAAGGCCAAGGCCATGCCTGACGAGGCGCCGGCCACCTCCAGTTGCCCGTCGTGTTCATCACCGGTCTGGAGGGGTCGCCGCATCTCGAAGATCCAGATCCCCTCCCCGTCATCGACAGGATTGGTGTGATTCCAGACGCCCAACAGGCTGTTCTCACCGGTAGCACTGTTGTCATCCTCACGCTCGTCGGGGATCGTCGCCCACTCGTCATCGAAGTTGCACCCCGAGTCGTTGCCAGGCTCACCGTCACCGGGACCCGCCACCGCCCCTCCATTCTCTTCTCCGGCGGTGCACTCGAGCTCCCAATGCCAGATGTCGACCATGCCCAGACTGGTCTCGCGATCCGGCTCCTCGGCTCCCATGTGCTCCCCGGCCTCGGCGTCGATCCGCCACATGACCGCAGAAGACCCCGACTGATGGGCATCCTCAGCGTTCCAGTTGTAGTCGTCCTCGACCTGGAACAGCACATAGACGAACTCCCCGTCGTGGGCCACCTGCACCGTCGCCGCCAGAGGCTCGACGTCCTCGCCTTCGATAGCCTCCAAGGTGAGATCAAGACCTTCGATTCCGCCCCAATCGGCGGGATCCCCGTCGACGTTGATCGTGGCCAAGGGAGCCTCCAATGTCCGTACCGGGCCCTCCTCATGCTCGTCCCCCGGGGCCGAGGTAGTCACGCCTGCGGCCGTAGTGGTGGCTTCCGGAACGGTGGTGGTCGCCGAGACCGCAGTTGTCGCAGTCGTCGCTTCTGAGGCAGTTGTGGTGCTCGTCCCACCGCCATCACAGGCGGCCAGAAGCAACACCAAGGCTGCGCCAACAGTCAGCGGGATCCTCATCGGTCCTCCTCTGCGTGACAGGCCAAACGGGCCACTTGACACTGGGTGGCCAGATCGTTCCTATTGCTACGGGACTTTGCCGCGCCCACAGCTCGATGCCAGAGGCGAAGGTCCCAAAACACTCGGGGCTTCTGACCAGAAGGCGGTGCGGCCGCGGGCCGCACGACGTGCTGGTCGCCGAACGCACTCGCCTCGCCGACGAGGCCGAAGCGTCGTGGCGGCGCCAACGCGAACTGCTCGAGAAGTGAAGGCCCTTCTCGACGAGATGCATGCTCCGAGCATCGCCGGCAGCCTCAATGACCAGTCCTTCGATGTCATCGCGGTCGCCGCCGATCCCGGACTGCGCGGCAGGTCGGATGAAGATCTCCTCACCCACGCTGCGGCTCCTGGACGTGCTCTGGTCACCGAGAACGTGGCGGACTTCATGCCGCTCGCTACGCAATGGGCCGGCGCGGGCGAGGCACACGCCGGTTTGATCTTCACCAACCCGAGACGGTTCAACCGGGCAACACTCGCCTACCCGGGGAACCTCATCGCCGCCCTCCGGGAGTTCCTCGCCGATCCGCCGATCACCGGCGTGTCGTGGATCTGGTGGCTGTGACGATGCGGCCGGCCACCGCACGATGTGCCCACCTCAACGCGCAGACCCCTGTTCGTTGAGCCATGTCGGGTCGAAGAAGTGGTTGAGGAAGTCCGCAACCCAACCTTCCCATTGGTCCATTGTCCAGCCCGTTTCCATGAGGCTGGTCACTGTCGCTGCCGAGTCGATTGCGGTGACTAGCTCTGCAATCTGTTCCAGGCTGAGATCGGGTCTTCTGACCTCGTCGGGAAAGAGGAGTTCGCAGACGGCCAATGCTCCCTCGAGCTTGTACTGGCGTCCCATCCGTTCGAGGTCCTTGAGTCTGGGATCGGACGAGTTGGCGTGAAACACCATGAGTTCGAGCTCCAGGGCGGTGCTCTCCCAAGTCTCCCGAGAGTCTCGTGCGGCGATACGGATCCTTTTCAGGGGGTTGGGTTCGCTTCGGAGAGCGTCGAGGAGTCCAGCGTCAGCGTCGCTGCCCTGGACCTCAACGTAATGGGCCGTGGAGTCTCTGAGCAGACCGATCTTGTCCTCGAAGATGTTGTAGATGGTCTGCTCGGAGACCTCGGCGCATTCGGCGACCTGTCTGACGGACGTGTTCTGAAACCCTTGTCTCATGAACAACGAGAGGGCCGCATCCATGATCGCCTCTCTCGTCTCCCGCGCTTGTGCCTCTCGCCGCGGTGCTCGATATTGCCGATTGACTCCATCGTCGGGTGGTTGTAGTGTCACTCAGATCACTGGGGTCTTACTTAAATGAGTATGTGGGCATCCAAGTCTGACAGGGAGGAGCCGCCTTGGCAACGGACACTCAGTTGAGAGACAGCCACACACGCAACGCCCCCGCCGAGAGAGGCGAAGCGATCACGATCCGAATCGGTGGCATCGCCGGTCTATTGGCCGGGCTCCTCGCCCTGAGCCTGAACTTCATCCTGCTGGGATCCGAAACCCCCGACCCGAACGCGCCAGTCAGTGAGATCGCGGCATATGTGCAAGGGCATACGGAAGCACTCATGGCTTCGACAACGGCAAGGTTTGGCGTGTTCTTTCTCTTGGTCATCTTTGGGGTAGGGCTCTATCGGTTGTCGAGAGGTTCATCCGAGGGCCATCATCGAGCTTGGGCTGTCATGGGCATGGCTGGCGTGGTTTGGCTCGTCTCTGTGGGAACGGTCTCGAACTCGATCGAGCTGGCCGGGGTGTGGCAAGCCGGGAGTCTGGATACGCGACCTGAGATGCTGATGACCATATGGAGTCTGGCCAGCGTGATGTTCGTTGCCAACGCCATCGCGTGGGCGACCTTCGTTCTCGGCTTCACGATGGCCGGCGTGGTCAACGAATCACTTCCGAGGTTGCTGGGCGGCTATGGGATCGTCGTGGCTGCGCTTTGCCTGGCGGGTGGAATCGGTGTTGGCTCTGTTGTCAATGAGGGGTGGTTCCAATATCCGTGGTTCCTGTCCGAGCTTCTCTTCGTGCTGTGGCTCTTCTCGACGGCTGGGTTGATGATCAAGCGATCAGTGCCGACAACCGCCTGACGAGACGAACATCTCACCCAGCGCGCCCTCTCCGCCGCCCCCGGGGTCGCGATCGGCCTCGTGAATCGATCCTTCGGGGAGGCAGGAACCCGTTCAGGGCCACGGATTCCGTCCGGCTCCGGGGGTGGGACTCGAACCCACAACCTACGGATTAACAGTCCGCCGCTCTGCCAATTGAGCTACCCCGGAAGGTTCCTCCGACTGGAGGCGAGCGATGGTACTACACGGTCCCTTCACGCCAGGAAGCCGTGATGGCGTCACGGATCGCTCGCCGGTCCCTCACTCATCGGCATCGTCTCAGGGAAGATCCACAAGAAAACCGAGGCGCCCACGAAGCCGATACCGCCAATGGCCAGGCATGCCGCCGCGAGGCTCGCCACAGACGTCACGGCGGCAACGGTCAGCGGACCCGTGATGCCCCCGATGTCGCTGACGAGGCGCCACCCGCCCAAGAACTCGTTGCGCCCGACACGGGGCGAGAGGTCGGAAGCGAGCGTCATGCCGAGCCCCGCCCCGAACCCGTTCCCGAAACCGAAGAGCACCCCGGCGAGCACCAGCCCGGTCAAGGTGGACGCCTGGGTCATGACAGCGAGCGCGGTCGCCATCAACGCCATGGCGGGAACCCCTGCCCATTTCCTGCCGAACCGGTCCATGAGTTGGCCGACGGGATAGAACAGCAGCATGTCGATGGCCGACCCGGCGGCGAACACGAACGAGATCCCGCTGGCGGCGACGCCGATGTGACCGCCCCACAGCGGGATGAGCGTGTCACGCGACGTCCTGATGAGCTGCAGGATGATCGAAACCGCTCCCCCGCTCACGAGCAGCCGCCGTCGCCCCGTGAAGGAGTCTCTCATGCGGCCGAGCGAGGCCCGCACCGTGACTTCGGCGCGCCGCGGTGTCTCGGCGGTGAAGAGGGCGAGCGCCACGAGCGCCGCCAGCGCCACGACTGCCTGAGTCACGAAGGCAGCCTCGAGGCCGTAGATCGCCACGGCCGTGCCCCCGATGATCGGCCCGACGAAGTTCCCGACGCGGTTGACGCCACCGAGCATCGACATCACGCGGCCCCGGAACTCCGGCGGCGAGATCTCGGTCGCATACGACATGCGGGAGAGCAGCCAAAGCGCCCAGCCCCAGCCCATGATCCCCACGAGGACGGCGTACAGCGGGAGTGACGGCCGCATGGCGATCCCCACGCCGACGACCGCCAGGATGACGGTGCCGATGGCCATGCCCTTGCGTTCCCCGAGCCTGGCGACGATGAGCCCGGCCGGCACGTCGAACATGAACGTGCCGATGCCTCGCAGAGCGACGATCGCCCCGGCCGCCGGCACGGAAGCGCCGAGGCTCAATGCCAGCAACGGCAGGATCGGCAGCGTGGCGCCCTGGCCGACGGCGAACAGGAACGTCGGCAGGTAGACGGAGGTCGACAGCGAGCGCACACGGAAGCTCGAAGGCTCCGGCATCGGGGCCGCCACGTCTGGAGCTCAGTCCGGTTCGACGAGTGCCGGAGGCGGCCACCCGTTTCGGGCCGATGCACACAGCCCGGAGAGAGCGAGCCCTGGATGGTTGTCGAGGTCTGCGGTCACATGATCTCCAACTCAGGCACCGCCTCGCAGACGGCGCGGCGACCTGGAGCCGGGCAGCGCGCCGTGTCGAGGGTGATTTGTGCACAATACACACGGACCTGTCGCCGGGTCGGTGGAAGCCCGAGGGTGCAAGAATGTCGATGATGAAACGACGAACCGCCTTGATGGCCGGCTTCGGGATCGGATACGTGCTCGGGGCCAAGGCCGGCCGTCAGCGATACGAGCAGATCCGCGGTATCGCCAGGACCATCGCCGAGAACCCACCGATCCGCCGGGTGCTCGACGACGTCGGCTACCTCGCCGACGCCGGAACGGCGGCGACGCGCTCTGCGATGAGCGAACGGCTCCACAGCGTGGGAAGCTCGATCCGCCGTTCCGCAGGCACCGCCTCTGGGTCCGGGGTCTAGACGAGCGTGTGCGTGCCGGTGATCGCCACGATCATGCACCCTCGAGGTAGCCCTCGAGCTTGCGCGCCCGTGCCGGCTGACGGAGCTTGGCGAGCGCCTTCGTCTCGATCTGGCGGATCCGCTCCCTGGTGACCCTGAAGTGGGCGCCGACCTCTTCGAGCGTGCGGATCTTCCCGTCCGCCAGCCCGAAGCGCATGATGAGCACCTGGCGTTCCCTCTCGTTGAGGCCCTCGAGCGCCAGCGAGAGGTACTCCTGGAGGAGGCGGAAGGAGGCGGCCTCCACGGGCACGTCCGCTTCGGTGTCCTCGACGAAGTCGCCGAGGGTCGACTCGTCCTCCTCGCCGAGCGGTGACTCGAGCGAGAGCGGGTCCTGGGCGATCCTGCGCAGCTCGGACACCCGGTCGGGCTCCATCTCCATCTCCACCGCGATCTCCTCGATCGTCGGCTCCCGGCCGAGATCCTGCATCAGCGAGCGCTGCGACCGAGCGAGCTTGTTGATCGTCTCGACCATGTGAACCGGCACGCGGATCGTCCTCGCCTGATCGGCCAGCGCCCGGGTCACCGCCTGCCGAATCCACCACGTTGCGTAGGTGGAGAACTTGAAGCCCTTGCGATAGTCGAACTTCTCGACCGCCCTGATCAAGCCGAGGTTGCCCTCCTGGATGAGGTCGAGTAGAGACAATCCCCGGCCGACGTACTTCTTGGCGATCGAGACGACGAGGCGCAGGTTCGATTCGACGAGGCGTTTGCGGGCCCTGTCCGCCTGGCGGGCGGCGCGCTCGAGTATCGCCCGCTCCCCGGGCGACAGCTCCTCGACGGAATCGAGCTTCTCGTCGGCTCGCATCCCCGTCTCCATCTGCATCGCCAGCTCGACCTCCTGCTGCGGCGTGAGCAGCGGGTAGCGGCCGATCTCCTGCAGGTACATACGGACGGGATCGGAGACGTGCACGAGCTCATCGTTCGTGAGCGCCGTGGCGGCGAGGGCGTCGTTCGAGTCCTCACGCACCGCGATACCGCCCTCGAGGAGGGCCACGAACACGTCGTCGAAGGACTCGGGGGGGGCGGTTGCGTCTTCCAGCTCCTGGTGCACCTCGGTGGCGATGAGGAAGCCGCGTTGCTTGCCTCTCTGCATGAGGCGCTCCAGCACGGCTCGTTCCAGTTCGGTCACTCACGCCTCCGCAGGTCTCGTCTTCGGCGCTCCAACGCTATCAACTCGGCGAACTTGTCGGAATGTCCTTCGCCCTGGCCGGGCCCGCTCCTGTCGATCTCGGTGCGCAAGTGTTCGATTCGGCGTTCGACCGCACCGAGCTTGAGCCTTATCACGACTTCGTCTGCGGTGGCGGGCGGCATGTCGACGAGCGCCAGACGCCGGAGGAGGCTGACGGCATCCGAGGCGTCGCCTCCGATCACGGCGCCGAGGTCGGGCGGCACCCCCGGGGCGAGACGCTCGATGGCGGGGGCGATCAGACCGTACGCCTCCCGATGGAGCGCGTCGGTGAACAGGTCGGCGTCGATCTCGTGTCCGGCAAGCCCGTGGTCGTTGGCGAGGAGGAGGCGAAGCAACTCACGTTCCGCCTTGTGCTCGCCGGTCAGCTGCTCGCCGGTTCCTTGGGTGCGCCTGGCGGTCCGGTGCGGTTGGGTCGCCCTTGCGAGAGCATCCTCGACGGCGCGCAGCTCCACCCCGGTCCGCCGGGACACGAGGACCGCGTATTCGTGCCTGACGAGCGGGTCGGGATGCGCCGCGATGACGGGGATCACGGCACGGACCGCTCTGCCGCGCGCCTCGGCCTCGTCGAGATCGAACGACTGCAGCTCCTTCTCGATTCGGAACTGGAGGAGGGGAATCGACTCGTCGATCGCCTTGAGCAGGATCGCCCGCTCCCCCATGGCGACGATCTCGGCGGGGTCACGACCCTCGGGAAGCAAGGCGACCCGCAGGTCGAGGTCACCTGGGACCGACTTCTCGAATCCGCGCAGCGCCGCCCCCGCCCCTGCCTCGTCGGCGTCGAATGCGAGGACGACCCGCTCCGTGAAGCGCCTCAAGAGGTCGAGGTGCTCCTCGCCGAGCGCCGTGCCGCATGTGGCGACCGCCACCGGGAGATCTGCCTGGTGGAAGGCGATCACGTCGGTGTACCCCTCCACCACCACCGCCTCGCCCTGGCGCACGATCTCCCCCTTGGCCAGGTTGAGGCCGTAGAGCAGCGAGGACTTGTGATAGATCTGTGTCTCGGAGGTGTTGAGATACTTCGGTGGCTCCCCGTCGAGCTGACGAGCGCCGAACCCGACCGGATCACCTCGAGTGTCGTAGATCGGGAACATCACGCGGCTCCGGAACCGGTCGACGAGGCGTCCTTGCCTGCTCCTGGACGCCAGGCCCGCCCCGACGAGCGCCGCCTCCGATATCTTCAGCCCGCCGAGGTGCTTGACGAGCCCGTCCCAGGCATCGGGCGAGTAGCCCAGCTTGAACTCCGATACGACGGAGGCGTCATAGCCTCGATTGCGCAGGTATGCCCTCGCCGACGCGGCGTCCGATCCGACCTTGAGACGATCGTGATAGAAGTCGACGGCCGCAGCGACGGCGGCGATCAACTCCTCGCGGTGCCCGCGACGTCGCTCCGCCGCCGGGTCCTCGGTGAGCGTCACGCCGGCCCGCCTCGCCAGCAGCTCCAGTGCACCCACGAAGTCGAGACCGTGGGTCTCCTGGACCCACTGGAACACGTCGCCGCCCTTGCCGCACCCGAAACAGTGGTAGAGCCCGCGAGCCGGATCGATCGACAGCGACGGTGTCTTCTCCTGGTGAAACGGGCAGACGGCCATGATCGAGCGGCCGCTCCGCTTGACCTTCGTCACCTCAGCGGCGAGCTCGGCGAGGTCTGTGCGCTCCCGCACCCTGTCGATGTCTTCGCGGGAATAGGCCACCAGGCGAGTGTACCGGTGACACAGGATCCACCCGGGTGCCCCGCCCAGCCACCCCGATGCGGCCCGGCTAGTGCGGCGACCAGAAACGTTCGCATGCTTGGTGGGGGTGCACGAGGGGGCGGCCCTTGTGCCGGCCCCCTCGTACTGGTCGGAGCGGCTTGCCGCTTCGACCAGGGCAATAGGCGCGGCCGGCAGGCCGCACCAGCAGAGCCGAAGCCCCGGTAGGGGCGCAGGCGACAAACTCGACCAGCAACCGTAGGTTGCTGGTCGAAGCACTAGCGGGGGGCGATGGTGCCGTCGGCGAGGACGATGGACCGCATCAGCGAGTCGATGCGGGCGATAGTTCCCTCGATGACCACGGGGTCGCCTCGCTCGATGCCGCTGCCGGTGTCGGAAGGCAGACCGACGGTGGCGTCGACGAGTGAGCTGCCGGCCGACTCGCCCGTGACCTGTCGGACGGTCACCGTTGCCTTGGTGCCCGGTATCGACCCGAGGTCGAGATCGGACGTGTACGCCCTGAGCGAGCGAAGCGACCCTTCCCACCGGACCCGGCAGCCGATGAGATCCTCCAGCTCGCGGTCCACGGCGAAGCTCAGCGCATTCCCTGAGAACATCGTTGTCACGATCCTGTCGAGGACGGCGGTGTCGAGAGTCGGCGGCGTCGGGATAGCGGCTTCGGGAGCCTGGTCGGGAGCCCGGCCGGCTACCGGCTCATCGACGGCAGCCGGCGGCCGGGGTTCGCCGAGGATGTCGAGCCTGGCGGGCGGCGGGGTCGGTTGCTCGACGACGGCGGGCATGACTCGCAGGGCGCTCGCCGACGCGATGAGGTCGCGGCCCTTCTGCACGAGCTGGTCGACCGAGTCCGTTAGCTGCGACTCGTGGACCATGGCGATGCTCGTCACCTCGATGGGCCGGTACGCCCGGAAGAGATCGCGAAGCAGGTTCGCCTTGTCGTCGCTGAGCCAGCGGCGAAGCGCCTCCTCGTCGTCCGTTCTCGTCACGATGAGCGAGTCGAGGCCCTCCCACCCGGTCGACACCACCGGCAGGCGGCGCGGCTCGAAGGCCGGCTCGTGGTCTCGGCCGAGCATCTGCAGGCCGAACTCGAACGCCGGATAGTGGATGCGGTACCGAGTGACGAACCGATCGCCGGCCACGACCCTACCGATCGCCACCGCAAGCTCGCCCCGCGAGCCGAAGAACGCATCACCACCGCCCAGGGAATGATCGACCGAAACGCCGAGGC
>Ga0299906_10004416_pt1 | contig 11523 bp, 11 predicted proteins | sample RVTome_14_FD_200259 | JGI IMG/M metagenome (GOLD analysis project Ga0299906, IMG submission 200259) | Soil microbial communities from uranium-contaminated site in the Upper Colorado River Basin, Wyoming, United States - RVT145D125 (version 2) ... | reverse complement strand
CGTCGGCGATCAGGACTCGCGCCATTCATTGCTCCCCGTTTGCTCTGCGACAACGTCATACGGCGGCCGGCGCATCTGCACGATCATACGCCGCAAGTTTGTTATACAGCGTCTTCAGACTGCAACCCAGCACCTCGGCCGTCCGTCGCTTGTTCCCCATGAAATAACCGAGCGTGGCCTCGATCACGCTGCGCTCCACCTCCGCGAGCCGCGAGCCGATCGCTATGCGCAACTCCAGCTCGGGCAGCGCGGCGGAGCCTCCGAGCGGTGTCGCCAGCGGCTCGAGTTCGAGCACCTCATCACACAAGATGAAGGCCCGTTCGACCGCGTTGCGCAGCTCGCGGACGTTGCCCGGCCATGAATGCGCGCGCAGCGTGGCCGTGGCGGACGGTCCCAGCTTCTTGCGCGCGCCGTGCGCTCGATTCAGGCCGTCGAGGAAATGCCGCGCGAGGAACACTGCATCACCGTCGCGCGCGCGCAGCGGCGGCACGTCGATGGGGAACACCGCGAGGCGATACAGCAGGTCTTCGCGCAACTGCCCGTCGCGTACCGCCTGGCCAGGGCTGCGGTTGGTGGCCGCGATGACCCGCAGGTCCGAGCGCAGCTCCTCGCGGCCGCCGACCCGGTAGAAACTGCGGGACTCGAGGAAGCGCAGCAGCCGCACCTGCAGCTCGAGCGGCATCTCCGTCACCTCGTCGAGAAACAGCGTGCCGCCGTTGGCCTGTTCGATGAGCCCGCGATGCATGTTGACCGCGCCGGTAAAGCTGCCCTTCTCGAAACCGAAGAGCTCCGACTCGATCAGGGTGGACGGCAGCGCGCCGCAGTTGATCGCGACGAACGGGCCGGCGCGGCGCGCGCTGCCTTCGTGGATCGCCCGGGCGACGAGTTCCTTGCCGCTGCCGCTCTCGCCGCACACCAGGACGGTGGCCTCCGTCGGCGCTACGCGCTCGATGAGCTGCACGACCGCGTCCATTGCCGCGGACTGCCCGACCAGTCGGGTCGGCGCCTGATCCTCGGCCCCCGAGCCGTCGACCTGCGCGTCGCCCTTCGCTTGCACCGGTAATTTTTCCATGGCGCATATGTAACCTCGGCGTCGTTCGCGACATAGCGGCTGCCGCCGATTGCGGTCTAGGAACGATGGGAATCGCGTGTCCGCGTCCGTCCTACAGCCGCGCGCAAGTCGCGGCGGCAGCGCGGCTTTCGTCGACGCCGGCAATGCAGATCACGCAGGCGGGACGACACCCGCGGTGGCGGCAGGAACCGTGGCACGCCACTTGCTCCTCATTCGTCTGGACGTATGGACGCCGGCGCATTTCGCGCGGCGGGAGTGGAGTGCAAAACGATGTTCCTGCGCAAAGCGACCTGGTCATCGACGCTCGCGGCGCTGCCGCTGCCCGGCATTTGCAGCCCGACTCCGGTCCGCGTCGGCGCGCCGTATGTCGGGAACGACCGCTATCTCCGGGCCATGCGCCTCGCGGGAATGGACGGCACCAGGTCCGTGTCCGCGCTCGAGGCGCTCAAGCGCTCGTCGCGTGGCAATACGTCTCGGGGCCGGTGGATGTGAAGGGCGCCGCCGGACCGCCCCGCGGCACCACTTTTTCCGCGTCAGGGGGCTGGCGACCGGCGCTGGCTCAGGGAGAATGGCGTCCTGGCCCACCACAGGCGCCGCCATGTACTTCTGCCGCCCGGAGCAACCGACCGACCTGACCGCGATACGCGTCGTGCACACCGGCGCGTTTCCCACGGCCGCGGAGGCGCGCCTCGTCGATGCCCTGCGTGGCGCCGGTCGCCTCGCGGTCTCGATCCTGGCGGCCGATGCCGCCGGCATCGTGGGGCACGTGACGTTCAGCCCCGTCACCGCCGGCGGCAGCGAAGGTCTCGGACTGGGCCCGCTCGCCGTGCAGGCGGAGCACCGTCGGCGAGGGGTCGGCGCGATGCTGGTGCGCGAGGGGCTCGCGTCCTGCTCCCAGGCGGGGCGCGGTTTCGTCGTCGTGCTCGGCGACCCTGCGTACTACGGCCGCTTCGGCTTCGCGCGCGCGAGCGACCGTGGGCTCGTGAACGACTACGGCGTGGACGACGAGTTTATGGTGCTGGAGCTGCGCTCCGGCGCCTTGCCCGCCGACGGAGCGCTCGTCCGCTACGCCCCGGAATTTGCGCTGGTCGGCTGATGGAGGCGTCGTCGATCAGCGCAGCGACCGCCGGGTGGACCGACCGGCTGCCGATCCTGCCCGGTGAGCGTGTTCATCTGCGCTGGCTCGAGACGGCAGATGTGCCGGCGCTGTTTTCGATCTTCTCGGACCCGCGGGTCATGCGTTACTGGAGCTCTCCGCCGCTGCCCGACGTCGCCGCCGCGGGTGCGTTGCTGGCAGAGATCCACGCGTCGTTCGCCACGCGCAGCCTGTACCAATGGGGCATCGAGCGCAACGGCGAGTCCGGCGTGATCGGCACCTGCACGCTGTTTCGCCTCGATGCGGTTCATGGGCGCGCGGAGATCGGTTACGCGCTCGCCAGCGCCGAGTGGGGACGACGGCTCGCGTCCGACGCGCTGGACGTCCTGATCCGGTTCGCCTTCGAGACGCTCGGCCTGCACAGGCTGGAAGGCGACGTGGACCCGCGCAACGAGCGGTCGATTGCGCTGTTGCTGAAAAAGGGATTCCGGCGCGAAGGCGTGTTGCGCGAGCGTTATCGCGTCAATGGCGAGATCCACGACACGGTGATGCTCGGCTTGCTCCGCCGCGAATGGCCGCCCGCCGGTCAGAGCGCGACGGCCGCCAGCGTCTCCTGCAGTTCGTGCTCATAGGCAGCCAGACGGTCGCTCGATTCCGTGCGGCCGAGCATCGCCACGAGTTGCGTGAGGGCATTGACCTGCGCGCGCACGGTGGCGTAGGCCACGGGATCGAAATCGCCCGACCAGAGCGCGCGGTTGGCATCCGGGAGCGCGGCCAGCCACGGGCGCAGCGCGTCCGGGTCAGCGTCCGGCCGGCGCAGCACCGACAGCAACGCGGCGGCGAGACGCGCATCCTCGCCCCAGGCGAACACGAGCCCGGCGCTCTGCAGTCGATCGCGCACGGCTGCCACGACCCGCCGCTGTCCATCCGGCGTAAGCCGCGGGCTGCGCGCCAGGAACTTGAGCAGGTCCGCGGCGTGCGCAGTCGCGTGAACCCAGCCAACGCCCGACTCATGACCGCGCAAGTCCCGCTCCAATGCGAGTGCGGTGATCGCGGCCCCCAGCGTCTCCTCAAAGGCGGGGTTCGACATGAACGGCTTCTTGAGGTCAAAGGCCGCAAGCACGGAAAGGTCGAGCAGCGAGAACGAACGTCGCAACACGGAATCCGCGCCGATGTCTCCGAGGCCGGTTCGTGCGTCGTCGCAGAGTCGACGCCGCGCGGCCTCGAGCTCGGCCGGCGCAAGCAGGCCGTCGCGATAGATCCACGCCGCGAATATTTCGTAGCCGTAGCGATCGCGCAGGACAGGATCCCGCGAACCGAGCAGCCCGATGAGTTCATCCGTCAGCGACGCTGCGGATTCCCCGGCGGGCAATCGATAGTCGGCATCGACGATGGCTTGGCAGAACCCGGAGTCGCGGGCGGCGGGCGCCGCGGCGGCCGGGAGCGCGAGGAGGCTCGCGCCCAGCAGGGCGGCCAGGCGTGCGATGAGTCTGTCCCTCATATGACCGATCCTTGCGCGTTCCGTCAGATGCTCAGGATGGCATGTAGAGGCTGTCCATCGAGGCCTTCAGCATGGCCTCGGCGCCGGCAATTTCCGGGACCAGCACCTTGTCCGCACCGGCGGCGACGAGCTCGCTCACGTTCTCATTGCGCCGGGCGCGCGCGACGATTGCCGTACGACCGGCGAGCTCGCGGGCGAGGCTCACTGCCGCGAGGGTCGATGCGACGCCCGGCAGCGTCACGACGACCAGCCGTGCGGACGGTACGTGCGCGTCCTGCATCACTTCCGGCGCGGCCGCGTCGCCGTGGACGCCGCGCAGACCGGCCTCGATCGCTTCGCGGACGAGGTCCATGCGGTGGTCGATCACGGTCACGTCCATGCCGAGGCTGCGCAGCCCGGCCGCCACGGTGTGGCCGACCCGGCCGTAGCCGATGACCACGGCGTCGGAGGCGAAACGCGCGCTGTCTTCGGCCCGGAAATCGCCGGGTCCGAAGTAGCCTCGCAGTCCCGGCAAGGCGCGCAACACTCCTGCCAGGGCGGGCGCAACCGTGAAGGCCAGCGGCGTGAGCAATATGCTCACGACCGACGCGCCGAGGATCGTGTTGTAGAGCCCCAGGGAGATCGCGCCGGCCCCCAGACTGGTGTTGGCCATGAGGTAGTTGATCTCGCCGACCGGCAGCATGCCGAGGCTCGCGAATGCACTCGTGCGCGCATCGAGCCGGAACGGCATGACGCCAAGCAGCGTTGCAAGCGGCTTCACGGCAAGGATCACCGCCGCGACGGCCAGTACCTGCCGCCAGTGCTCGACGATGAAGGATACGTTGACCATCATCCCGATGAAGACGAAGAACATCATCGTCATCAGGTCGCGGAAGGGCACGATCTCGACTGTGAGCCGCTTGTCGAACTCGGACTCCGAGAGCATCAGCCCGGCCATGAACGCGCCAAGCGCCGCCGACAGACCGAGCGCCGCGCTCAACCCGGCGATGCCGAGCGCGATGATGGCCATCAAGGCCGTGAACAGCTCGGGCGATCGCAATCGCGCCACGCGCTCCATCAGCCAGGGCAGGACACGCAGCCCGACGTACATGCCGACCGCGATGAAGACGGCAGCGATCGCGACTGTTCTGATCACCGCGTGCATCGGTGGCGACGACGCGGTGCCCGCGTAGGTCTCCGCGAGCTTCGGCATCACCGCGACGAGCACGATCACGACCAGGTCCTGCACGATGGACATCGACAGCAGCAGTCGGCCGTGGCTCGATGCAACCTCGCCGCGGTCGAGCAGCGTCTTCAGGATCACCATCGAGCTGCTGGCGGCGAGGATTGCGCCGAAGAACAGGCCCTCGAGCGACTCGAGGCCCCATGCCCGCGCGATGGCCCAGCCACCGGCGATGGTCAGCGCGACCTGGATCAATGTGCCGCCGATCGCGAGCCGGCCCACGCGCGCGAGATCGCGCAGCGAAAACGCGACGCCAAGCGCGAACATCAGCAGCACAACGCCGATGTCGGCCAGCGCCGCGACGGTCTCGCGATGCGCGACGAAACCGGGCGTGAAGGGCCCAACGATGATCCCGGCGGCGAGATAGCCCAGGATCGGCGACAGCCGGAGCCAGCTTGCGACGAGACCGCCGAGAAACGCCGTCGTCAGCGCGATCGTGATATTCAGTAGCAGCGGCAGCGCGGTACCCACGCTTGCCAAGGTAGCACGCCCGACGAGTCCGATCCCGGTGCGCGGCAGGTGTCGACGCGGCCCGTCGTCTAGCCGCGCGCGCGCTTCCTGTCGCTGGCCGGTGCTGGCTGCTTCTGGTGCGCCTGCATCTGCAAGCGCGCCACCTCGGTGTAGCGGCGCATCAATTCCGCGGCGAAATCCGAGAACACGCGCACCTTCGCTGACTGATGCCCGGCGGACGGATAGACGAGCGAGATCGGCGGACCGGCGACGGAGTAGTCCTGCAGGATCAGTTGCAACTCGCCGCGCGCTACGTACTCGGCGACCAGCAGGTCCGCGTTGTGACAGATGCCCAGCCCCGCCTTCGCCGCGACGATCGGCCCCTCGACGGTGTTGAACATGAGCGAGTAGTGCAGCTTCAGGCGTCGCGGCGTGTACGGCGGCGGGAAGCTCCATTCGGGAGGAGCGCCGTTCGACGAGCGCACGCCGAGCAGGCGGTGCCGGCCGAGCTCGTCCGGCGTCAGCGGCTCGCCATGATCGGCCAGATAAGCGGGCGAGGCGCAGTTGACGAACGTCATCTCGGCGACCCGTCGCGCCACCAACCCGGACTGCCGCAGCGGCCCGACACGCACTGCCACGTCGATCCGTTCGGCGACGAGATCAACTACGCGGTCGTTGAGGCGGATGTCGAGCTCGATGGCCGGGTAGCGACTCGTGAATTCCGGCAGCGCCGGAAGCAGCAGATAGCGGCCGAAGGCTACCGGCACGTCGACGCGCAACTCGCCCTGCGGCTTGGTCCGCGCATCGCGGAGGTTTTCCTCGGCGTCGCGCAGCTCGTCGAGGATGCGTCGGCTGCGGCGCAGGAAATCGCTGCCCTCCGCGGTCAACGTCACCTTGCGGGTCGTGCGGTGCAGCAGGCGCGCGCCAAGATGCTTCTCCAGCGCGGCGATGTGCCCGCTGGCGGCTGCGCGTGAGATGTCGAGTTCGTCGGCGGCCCGGGCAAAGGAGCCGCGGTCGGCCACCCGCAAGAAGACCCGCATGGCCAGGAGCTGGTCCATGGTGGATATTGTTCAGGAATTCGTAATGGAGTGCAACGATTGGCTCTATTTATCGATGTAGTTCGGAGGACTAAGGTTGGCCCCGGAGACCCACCGGAGACACCGTCATGATGCCCGTCCAGAACCGCAATGGCTACGCCATCGGCCTCGTCATCGCGCTCGCGACCTCGGTGCTGATCGTGATGGCCTCGCTCGCGCATGCGGTACTGCAGATCCAGATCTCTGCGTGAGCCTCGCCTGGCTGGCGCGCCACGCGCCGCGGCGTGGCCGCGCGGCCCCGGCTCAGCGCGTCGCGGCCGCCGCATCGACGATGCCGAAGGCATCGGCGTGCAGGCTCTGCACGTACAGACGACCGTGGTACTCGGTGACGCCGCTGGTTTCCGCAAGGCCGCCCGATGGGTCCTGGAGATCGGCGACCACCCGGCCGTCTTCGTCGAACGCGATGACGTGTCCATAGGAAGGCGGCACCGGCCACAGCAACCGTGGCAGGCGCAGGGTCACTGCGCGCAGGAACGGTTGGCCTGCGAGCGCGTCGATCGCGGCACCACGCGGCTTGGTGAGTCCCGTCCAGATGCGCCCACCGTCGCCGCGGCTCAGGTTGTCGGGGAAACCGGGCAGGTTTGCGGCGATGACACGCGCGGCTGCGCTGCCATCGCGCGCCGTGTCACGGGCATCGAGTCCGCGCGCCGCGGCGTCGATCTTCCAGACCCGGTATTCGCCGGTTTCCGCAACGAACAGATGGCGTTCATCGCGCGAGAGCGCGACGCCATTCGGAAAGCACAACCCACCGATCACGACTTCCGTCCGCCCACTGGCCGGATCGTGCCTGAGGAGGCGGCCGGTGCAGGAGTGTTCCATGATGTCGAGCAGGGCGGCGTCAAAGGTGCCGTACTCCCGCGCTGACAGGCGCTGGGAGGCGTCCGTAAACAGCACTGCGCCGTCGGAGGCGACGGCGACGGCATCCGCATAGCGGATCGGGTCGTCTCCGATGCGATCGACCAGCACCGTGATCGCGCCGTCCGACTGCACGGCCAGCAGGCCGCGCAGCGCGTCGGCGACGATCAGCCGGCCGCCTGCATCGAACGCCAGGCCCAGCGGCCGCCCACCGGTGTCGGCGACGACTTCCATGCCGGATCCGTCCGGATTCACGCGCAGGATCTCGCCCGAGAGCACGCCCGTATAGAGTTTCCCGTCGGGGCCGACCTCGATGTGTTCGGGGCCCGTGTACGGATCGATCCGGACCTGGCGTAGACCCGCAAGCCGCTGGTTGCTCGCGTGCGCGCCCGTGTAGCCCGCGGACGCGGGCGCGCTCCAGGGCTCCGGCGCGATCGGCAGCGGCCACAGGCACAGATAGACGGTCGCGAGCACGACCAGCCCGGCGACCATCGCCAGGACCCTGCGCATTAGCCGTCCGGCTGGCCGCGGTGTCACTCTGCGCCGGCAGCCGCCGAAGTACGGCGTGGCGCGACGTAGCGTTCCATCACGGCCTGCTCGAGCAGCTCGGGCGGGAGCAGACCCTCGCCGATCACGAAGTCGTGATACGACAGCTCGTCGAAACGCGCACCGAGCGCCATTTCGGCGCGGGCGCGCAGCTCCAGCTGTTTCTGGTACCCATAGAAATACGACGTGGCCTGTCCGGGGGCGCGGAAGCTGTAGCGGTCGATTTCCTGCTTGGCCATGGGCTCGGACAAGCCGACCTCCTTCATCAGGAACTGCTGCGCTGCCACGGGCTCCATCGTCCCGAGGTTGATCATCGGGTCGAGGAAGGCCCGCGCCGCGCGCATCAGGCGCATCTGCAGGCTGCCGATCTGGCCTTCCACGGGCAGGTACTGCTTCATGACGGCCTCGGCATACAAGGCCCAGCCTTCGACGTTCGCGCTGTTGAACGCAAAGATCACGCGCGGGATCGACGTGCCGTTCTCCACCATCTTTGCGAACTGCAGCTCGTGCCCGGGACGCGCCTCGTGCGCCGTCAGCGTCCAGGTGATCGCGTCGAAGGTGAAGTCGTCCATCTTCGTGCCTGGCGGGGCATTCGGGTTCTCGAGCGGGAGCACGAACTCCGCCGGCTCCCCCGTGTTGCCGATCAGCCGCGGCGGGCTCAGGTGGGGCGCCGGCTGGGCCGTGGATTCGGCTTCGCTCGCGAGGCGGATCACCGCCGCCCGATCGGGCATGGTCACGATCCGCTCGCGACGCACGATCTCCTCGATGTTGCCGAGCCGGGCGCGGTAGGTCGGCATCAGGTCGTCGTTGGCGATGGTGTCCTTCTTGAGCTGCGCGAGGACGGCGCGGTAGTCGGCGTCCGGATACTTGCGCTCCCGCGCAACCTGGCGCGCCAGTGCGTCGAGCTCGTCGCGGGCCTGCATGTAGCCGATCAACGCGGTCTGGATCAGCTCCTGTGGATCGGCCTTGACGCCGAAGTTGCGCAGGTTGTCCGCGTATATCTCGGGCGGCAGCCGGTTGGTCCGGCGGGCGCGCGGTAGCACCGTGCTCTTGACCCATTTCGCATGCTCGTCCAGCTGCGAGACCAGCTTCGCGTGCTCGTCCTGCCAAGCTTCCAGGCCGCTCTTCTCGAAGGCTTCCTTGATCCCGTCCAGGTAGCGCGGTTGATTTTCCAGGCTTTGCTCGACCTCGACCGTCCACGGCCCCGTGAGGCCGGGGGTCGCGAAGCGCTCCTCGATGCGCGCGCGGGCCAGCTCGGCGATCGGCGTGTAACCCGGCTCGGTCCCCGTGTAGCGGCGCAGTCGGGTCAGCGCGGCCGGATAGCGCTCCTTCGCCACGCGCGGGTCCAGCAGCGAATCGAAGCTGCGGAACAGCACCTGCCCCAGGTCGAAGTACGGCAGCATCAACTGCCGGTTCAACCGCGAAGTCGTCGCCTGGTCCCGGGCGGCGGTCACCAGGATCTGCAGGTCCTGGCGTACCCGGGGTTCGGTCGTCGTCGCAAGCTTCGCCTCGAGCTCGCCGCTCAACGCAGCCAGGTCGGCCTCGAAACGCGTGTCGTACCCAGGCTTGAGGTCGAAGACGGCCTCGTCGTGTCCATCGACGCCCAGTGCAGCCGCGGATTCGGGCGCATACCGGGCCATCACGTCGAGCAGCGGCGCCGCGTTGGCGTTGCTCTGCTCGACCCAGGCGGCATCGTTGGCCTGCGCCAGGGCCGACGCGGCCAGCATGAGCGCGAGAAATCCCTGCCTTAAGCTGATCGGCATCGCAGTGCTCCCCAAACCCATGTTGAACTGCGCGCCATCGTACTCCGCGGCTCGTGACGCACGGCATGCGCAGCAGCCGGATGGTGCGCTCGATGCGACGGGACGATCGCACCCGGTGGTCGTGCCGGTGCCGCACCGCGCAATGCTGCCGCATTGCAAAAACAGCCGACGGATGTCCAGTGCGAGATCCGGTCCCGCCGCTCCGGCGACCTGCACGCCGATGCCGGCAGGACCTGTCCGTGCCAAGTCGAGTGGACGCCGGGCAGGTGGCGAAGTAACGTCGGCGCACCGGTTCAAACATGAAACAGCTCTCCGGTCTCGACAACGTTTTCCTGCAGCTCGAACGCGGGAACCAGCACATGCACGTCGCTGGCTTGTGCATCTATGACCCTTCGTCGGCCCCAGAGGGCAAGGTGAGATTCAAGGACGTGCTGCGGTTCTTCGAGGCCCGGCTCCACGTCGCGCCGATCTTCCGCCGCCGACTGGTCCGGGTGCCGATGTCGGCGGACCGCCCGTACTGGGTGGAGGACGCTGACATCGACGTCGAGTTCCACGTGCGTCATATCGCGCTGCCGCTGCCCGGCGACTGGCGGCAACTGTGCATCCAGGTCGCGCGGATCCACTCGCGACCGCTTGATCGCAGCAAGCCGCTGTGGGAGGCGTACGTCATCGAGGGCCTGGACAACATCGCCGGGCTGCCCGCGGGAAGCTTCGCCCTGTACGTGAAGTTCCACCATTGCGCGCTGGACGGCGAGGCAGGCACCGAGATCATCAAGGCCATTCATTCCCTGTCGGCCGACGAGACGGCCACGGCCCGGGAGGCGGGGCACCGCACGCGCGACCGCGAACCCTCGGCCGTGGAGCTGTGTTCGCGCGCGCTGGTGAACAACCTGAACCGGATGCCGAGGTTCGCGCGTCTCGCGCTCGAATCCGCCGGACGGGTGGCAAACCTCGGAGTGGCGTCGCTGCCTGGGAGCGGGAGCCGCGGTGATCGGGTCGCGCCGGACTTCTCGACGCTGGTCAAGCGCGCGCCGGTCACGCGGTTCAATGGCCGGGTCTCCGCGCATCGCGTCGTGGAGGCGGTCGGCCTCTCGCTGCCGACCATGCGCGCCATCCGCTCGGCCGTTGATGGTGCCACGATCAACGACATATTCATGGCCACGGTGGGCGGCGCGCTGAACCAGTACCTGGGCAGCAAGCGCGAACTGCCGGCGCAGAGCATGACGGCGATGGTGCCGATGACATTGCGCGGCGCGAACAAGACGGAGGACGCCGGCAACCAGATCGGGCTCGCGGTGATGCGGCTGCACTCCGAGCTTGCGGATCCCCTCGAGCGGCTGCGGGCGATACGCGTCGATGCCAACAAGACCAAGGCGCTCTCGGAAGGCCTCGGCAAGGACCTTGCCAAGCAGGTGTTCGACGTGCTGCCGACGATCGCCGCGCAGGTGTTCACCCGCCGCGTGATGATCCCGCAGATGAACGTCGTGGTCTCCAACGTGCGCGGGCCCGACGTGCCGCTGTACATGGCCGGAGCGAGGCTCGTGAGCTTCGCGCCGCTCAGCATCGCGATCGACGGGCTCGGGCTCAACGTCACCGCGTTCAGCTATAACGGCGTGATGTGGCTGTGCGCCGTCGCCTGCCGCGACATGCTGCCCGATCCCGCGTTCTTCGCCGACTGCCTGCGCTCGAGCTTCCAGGCGCTTGCGGACGCCGCGTTGCAGCCGGAAAAAGCGCCGCCGCGACCCGCGCGTCGCAAGCGCGCGAGGCCACGTGTCGCTGCAACCCGCCGCGCCGCCGCACGGCGAGTCAGTGCATGAACCCGGCGCCGACGCGCGGCCCAGCTCGGCGTGGTTGTGACGCAACGAATGAGTTGTCAGCCGTTCGCGAGGCTGGCAACCTTGCGACACGGGTACAACAGGCC
>Ga0299906_10004415_pt1 | contig 11524 bp, 4 predicted proteins | sample RVTome_14_FD_200259 | JGI IMG/M metagenome (GOLD analysis project Ga0299906, IMG submission 200259) | Soil microbial communities from uranium-contaminated site in the Upper Colorado River Basin, Wyoming, United States - RVT145D125 (version 2) ... | reverse complement strand
CCAAGCTCCGTGCTGGATATGAACCGCGTGCACCACTGCAGCTGAAGAAAAGAGTTCGTGGCGTATACGGACACGAGGGCCGCTCCTTCGTGATCCGAGATGGAATCGGGCAACGACAGATCGAACCGAACCTCCAGGACCATCGTCCGACCCGTCGCGTCGTGCTGGAGGTCGAGCCGGGCCAGGCCGCCGTCTATCCGGGCAACGGTTCCTAGTACATCCGCAATCCGCGGAATGTTATCCATGGTCAGCGGGAGGGCCATCGATAGCGTACTGGTGTGGTGGAATGTGCTGCTCGTTGCGTTCGAAGATAGGAGCAGTTGCGAGGAATTACAACGCGGGAATGCGTGGCGGGTAGCCCCGAAGCGTTCCCCGGAATATCTGCAGAATCGAAGTTCATGCGACGTTCCAGCGATATATTACGGTCAGGCAGGAGGCAAAATTGAGGAACAACTCGTTTCGAGTCCTTCGCGTTTCAGCCGCGGTGCTTGGGGGTGCGGCGGTCGCCGCGGGCGCGTTCGGTGCGCACGCGTTGCGAGACTCGTTGTCGCCGTCAGACCTCGAGGTCTTTCACACCGGGGTGCGATACCAGATGTGGCATGCGCTCGCGCTGCTGATTCTTTCAACGTCGTTTGTGCCGACGCGGACGGCGATCGTCGCAGGCTTCCTGTTGTTGAACGGGACGATTCTGTTTTCGGGGAGCCTCTATGCCCTTGCGCTGGGCGGGCCGGCCTGGATAGGACCTGTGACGCCGGTCGGCGGTATTGCGTTGATCAGCGGGTGGGTGCTACTCGTCTTTGGCGCCGCAACAAGAGGGCGGAGACCGGGACGGTTCAGTCGTCTGTAGGGTCGTCGACTTCGAACATCAGGGAAACGCTCGGCTGGAGGTTGCCGTCGGCCGCGAGACGTAGCAGTACTTCGGCCGCTTCCATCGGTGAATCGCACGTAGCGTATGGCTTGCTGTCGACCGCAAGCTTGTACCCGATGTCGTCGTCGCCGTTCGGGAGGAACGTTTCCCACTCGGTCGCTTCCTCCACGAGAAAAACCTCATCCTCCGGGGAGAACGACGCGATGAACGCCTCGCGACCCAACAGGTCGTTAATGAGGCTTACCGTACCAATCGCCCCGTATTCTTCGTCATAGAACAGGGCCTCGGCTAGCGCGATCAACGCAAAGCGTTCAAGGTCAAATGATTCCATCGGCGGGTTGGGCACTCGATGTGGGCGGCGCTTCGTGGATGTCAAGGTCGAGCGCCTCGGCGAGGCCTACGACCAGACGTGCAAATACCTCTTCGAGCGCATGCTCGGTTCCTGACTCAAGGCGCATTGAGGTTACGCCGCGATCTGTGATTCCGCAAGGAATAATGTGCGAGAAGTAGTCGAGGTCGGTGTTGACGTTGAGCGCCAGGCCATGGCTTGTGACCCAGCGCCTGCAGTGGATACCCATTGCGCAGATCTTGCGTTCGTCTCCGCGCTCACCCGAGCCAACCCAAACACCCGTTCGTCCGGCCACTCGTCCGGCGCTGATTCCAAAGTCGGCCAGCGTGTCGATGACCGCCTGTTCCAGTGACCGAAGGTAGCGGCTGAGGTCGGTAAAGATGCGTTCCAGGTCGAGGATCGGATACACCACGAGCTGGCCGGGGCCATGGAAGGTGATGTCTCCGCCGCGGTTTATGGCGATGGATTCGGCGCCGATCTGCTCGAGCATCGAAGAACTTGCAAGCAGGTTGGCGCGGTCAGCACTCTTGCCGAACGTGTAGACGGGCGGATGCTCGACGCCGAAAACTACGTGAGCCTCGCGGGTCGGCGGATCCACGCGTTTGGCCTGGATCAGCCGCTCTCGCGTCTGTTCCTGGAGCTTCCAGGCCGCCCCGTATGCCATCATCCCCAGCCAGCGGAAGTGTGCGGGTTCCGGCATCGGTCAACCGGAGATGTTCACGCGTACGTTGAACGTGCCTGTCACATTCTGCGACGACGGTCGCCTTGTGTCGCCGGCAAAATCCTCATACTTGAGTACGAAGTTTGCGCTCACGCGATTGGAGAAGACGTAAGCGATCTGCGGCGACACGGTTGTTCTCGTGTATGAGGAAATCCGCTGGACGAGATCGCCGGTAAGAGCTTCTTCCGGCCTGAATTCAGGATAACGATCGGCGGCGTTTCTCAGGGCAGCACGCAGCTGGTACCGTTGGTCCAGCGTCGTGCTGCGGGCCAGTGAGAGCGTAAACGACAGACGATTGTTCAGCCGCTTTCCTCCAAAAAACGGTATCCGAAGGCCGGTCTTCTGCCAGGTCACCGAAGCGGTGATTTCGTTGGTGCTGTTCTCCGATACGTCGAAGTTGCTCGTACTGAGCGAGAATGTGCTGCTCTTGTTCCAGGCTACATTTGTCTGGACTCGGCCCTTGAGTACAAAATCGACCCCCACCAACGGGCTGAATCGCCTGTTCAGCCTGACGGCGGAGGCCTCAGTCTGCGGTATAGCGAATTGTATGGTGTTCTCGCCGAGCGTAAACGATGCCTCTTCACCGGAATTAAGCGCGGCAATCGAGTTCGTACGATAGTCCGCGCTGTAGTCGGCACCAAACGTGTGCCGTATTGTCGCGGACTGAACAACGGCCCGCACTAGCGGCCACTTTCCAAATCCCGTATAGCTGACGGTCCAACCGGGCAACGGGAACGGCAGGAGGCCCTGTTTGCCAAGCGTCGAGCTCCCGCGGACGAAGGTCCGGCGGAAGTCGCTGACGACGGACGAGTTTGTCAGTACCACGCGCCCATCGCCGTTTTCGTCGCCTATAGTGGCGGTGGCACCCAACGTCCCCCGGTCTGCCGCATAGGTCTCCAGTTGGCTACGAACGAGGTCGAGATACGATGGCGAGAATATCCAAACCGACGCGCGATTGGTACCCGAAAGAGTTTCGGTACCCTCGATGCGCGAAGTCAACGTCGAATCGACGACCCGGCGCTGTGTGATTGTACTCGTCTCGCTCAGGTCGGCCGACCAGTTCAGGTTCACCGTGAGGGCTGGGCTCAAGTTCAACGTTGTGCGGGCCGTAAACCGATCTGAGTTCGACAACAGGTCCGACACTTGCAGTCCACTGTCGAATACGCGTTCGTCGTTGGAGACGGTTCGCGAAAAACCATACCGGTAGCCAAGCGACGGTCCGCGCCCGCGGAAAAGGGCGTCGAACATGCTGTACGGAGCCGACACCTGATTGTTTTCGTCAACAACTCCGACGCTGGTCGATCGCGAGCCGCGGCTTGCCTGGTACGTTACCGTGAAATCCCGAATGCCCGTAACCGCGAGTACGGTGCGGCGCAGGATGGACGCCGGATTCGGCAACGGAAACCGGAACCGCGATGGCATTCTGGCTTCCAGCGCTTCAGGCGTGGCGTCGGCCGAATCTGCGACTGCGACGGAGTCAGCAACCCCTGCGGGATCCAGCACGCCCAGCGAATCAGCATCGTGTTCAATAACGGGTTCGCGGAGCGAATCGACGCCGGCCGAGTCGACCAACGCAGCGACTGAGTCTGCAGCCGCGCGGGCACGCTCCTGTTGCTCCCGCTCACTCTTGATACGCGCCCGTTCGCTTGCGCGACGCTGCCGCTCGAGCTGTTTGTCGCGCTCATAGTCTCGCTGCGCCTGTTCCAGATCGGTATAGAAGTCGAACTTTCGCCAGAAGTCCTGGATCTTCAGCGACAACCCCGTGCGGATATCGACCTGGTTCGAAATAGAAGCCCCGTCGTTTCGACTGACCGGGCCGTTGTTCCAGGTATATTGAGCCGTGTACTGGATGTCCTGAAGGTCGATCCAATCGATAGCCTCCGCCTTGTTGAAGTCGGTACGGAGGGTGGCGCTGAAGCGCTGGCCGTGATTGTCCGTGCGGAAATTCGGATGACCGAGGATGGCGTCTCTGACAACCGATACCGCCGGCCTGACGTTCAGTTGTTCCTGCTGGAAAACCGAAATGCCGATCTGATCCGGCTGGATCTGGCCGCTCTGAATCAGGGCAGTTGTGTCCTGACCGACAAATGAACGCCCGCCTTCGGTGTCCAGGACCACCGAGACCGTATCGACGCCCAGCGCATTCAGACTGTGCCCGGTGTTCGTGTCGAGGCTCAGGTTCAGGAACTGGAAAGGATTGTACTGAATCGCGAAGTTGCGCGACAGCTTGAAGTCTTGCCGCTGCCTGAGCGGATTGGTGGCCAGGTTGACGATGGGGTCGAGGCCACTGAAGTCGAGCGTTGCGGTTCTGTCCTGCGACTCGCCGAAGCTGCGCGTCGCAGTTGTTGACGCATTCACCGACGAAGGGAGGTAGTTGAACCGGATTCCACTGAGCAACCCGAGGACCGGCACGCCGTCAAGTCCACCAAACGGTCTTACGGTGCGAGGCCTGCGCAGGTTCAGCCGGTAACTCAGGCTCGAATTCCACCGCCAGTCATCGCGTTGCGACTGGCTCGGGTTGCTGGCGTCAGACTCCGACCACGAATAACTCGCCGAAAGCCCGTCGAGGGTGTTTCGCAGGAGGCGGGAGTCCGAGCCTTGCTTGGAGATCCGCGCAGACACCGACCGCGAACCCGACTTTGTCGTGGACGACTCGCGGACAAAGTTCTGCTGCCGCCGCTTCTCGTCGTCCGAGATGTCTGACCTCGATTCGATTTGGGCGAGAATATCAGAGACCCTGATGTCCCCCCGATTCGGCGAGAACCTCGGTGTTGAGGAGTTTGACTGGACCTGGACCGAGACGGGAATACTCCACCCGAAGCGCTCGGGGATGGGCTGGTGGAGGTTCAGGTCGGTCGTCACGCTCCAGTTGGTAACGTCACGTTGGTCGCGATCGTCGAGTGTGGACGCAAGGGACCCGAAGCCATCGGTTTGAGTCTGAAGGTTGGCCCGCACGCGGCCGAGATCCGCCAATTTTATGTCGGCGGTGCTTAGCGCCGACCAGCCGCTTGCGTTGTCGTAACCGGAGACCCGCAGCTCGTTGATCCACACGGTCAGATCATCGAGTACCTCGTTATTCTGAATACCCAGGCTGTCAGACGCGGGATTCCGGATGCCAATGACGATGGTATTGATTGCTGCGAGCGATGGCGTTCCGCGGATCCCGAGTCGCGTGCCGGGTGGTGCGAATTCAGAAGCGTCCGGCCCTCTGATTTCTCCGGATTCGTCTACGCTCCAAAAAATAGTGTCCGTGCGTACGCCCCGCTGATCTCGCTCGACCTTCAGCTGGTTGAGCGCGCTGATCTGTATGTTAATCGAATTCAGGTCGATCAGTTCGCCGTCAACGTTCTGGCTTGTTTGCCACAGGGCGTCAGAGTCCCCTGATATCTCGGGGCTCGGAGTGAGGGGCTGCTCGTATTCGTAGTAGTCGCTCGTTTCGTTCGCACCCAGCCGGATAAACAGTCGCGCCTTGCTGCGCGCTTCGTCCCGCGGCAGCGATTCGATGGGTGTGCCATCGGCGAGTATACCGTGAGCGTGAGCGAACATCCGAACGTTTGAGTACTTCAGCAGGTCGAGTCCCCTCGCGAATGGTTTGAAGATGGCCAGCTGTTGCTGCGGGTTGACGTTCTCAACCCGGAGCACCATGGCCTGCTCGCGTGTGCTCTGCCGTGTACCGTTGGCCAGTCGCGTCTCCGAAATTATTGTTCCACGAGGCGGGAGGTAGACGCTGCTGTTCTCCTCGTTGTTGACACTCGAAATACTGATCCGCGTGCTGGTTCCGTCGGCTGAAATCGTCGGGTTGCGCTCGTCAAGCGGCAGGTTCAGGCCTTTGCGCCACTGGCTTCCTACGAGTTCAAGCGCGGCGAAGCGAACGGTAACCGGGACTTCGTGGCCGGTTGTCCAGATTCTGATGGATTCAATGCGGCTGAAGTCCTGTATGGATCCGGCTTGGCGGGTAAAGTCGCGGATTGGAATTCGGATCTGGTACCATCCCGTTCGTTCACCCGCCTGGCTCGTAATCTCGGTCACTACGTAGTCGTTGACCTCGCTTGGCGCGGCAAGCCTGTCCAGTTCGTCCTTGTTCAACGGGACCGCATACTGGAAATAACTGTTCAGCAGGTCGGGGGCAGAGTTGTTGTTGAGATCTTCGGAATCGGGGAACTGCGAGTTCCCGCGTCTTGCCTGGGTCGCGACGTTTGTCGCCAGGTCGCGCTGCGATTCAAACCCGTTCAGCTCGAGGCCGGCAAAGAACTGGGCAAACCTCTGCTGGACGGTGGCACCGCCCGGGAAAAACTCGTCGTTCGTGAAGTAATTGTCGTCGGCGAAGAAGTGGTAGTCATCAGCCGAAGGGTCGACTTGCGACCGCGCGACCTCAGCCTGGTACCAGATATCGGGGTTGGTCGGGTCGAGGCTGTTGAGAAAGTGCTGGAAGTGTACCGCTTCAGTCGCGAAATCGGCATAGTTGCCCCCATATGAAGCAAGCCCATCGAGCCCGAGGTCTTCGGTTCGGTCATTCTCGTCGTCAAGTTTTATGACGTCGTCTCTGAGTGTTGTGGGCAGTCGTCCCCAGGGAAAGATGGAGGATTGTGTAATGTCGGATGTCGACAAGCCGTCTTCCTCGTTCAGCCGTTCGTCCGGCAGGACGTCTTCTGAAATGAACCCGAGGTCGACGAGGAGCTTTGCATCGGCGTGGGTGAGGTTCTCCGGGTTTTCGGCGAACGGCTGAATGATAAACTCGACGAACTCGGTATTCTTCAAGGTGAAATCCGAGAAACCTTCGGGAAGCCGTTGCACCATGCCGCCCCACGTTGCCGTTGGGTCGGCGAAGAACGACGCGAGTTCGGTGTTGAAGTTATACGGGCCGCGTCGCCGTGGATCGTGGTAGATGTCCATAGTCGACAACGTCTGGTCGGGCTGACCCGAAATCTCGCGGTCGGGGTACACCTCATCTATCCGAATTGGCCGAACGGCGTTCACGTCGTACGCGATGGGATCAAACTCCCTCAGCGTGGCCTCGTTGATTCGATACCATCCGAAGGCCGCGCGCCAGTTCGTCCTCAGTGAATCGGCGCGCGGGTCTGTGCCGTCTACAGCGCCGATGGAGTCGGGAGGGGAAGCGAGCCGCCACGTCCCCGGCTGCATCAACGAGAATGTGTTTTCAAACCCTTCAAAGTCGTCGACGAACGATATGCCGTTTAGCTCGTCTTCGTTGAAGTCGCGCCCGGCATCCTGCAACTCCTGACGGCTACGCGAAAAGGCGTTTGTCTGGGTGTTGCCGGGCCTCAACTGGGCGAACTCACCACGGACGTTGATGGAACTTGCCTCGCGGGTCTGCAGCAGCGGAATCTTGTCAATGACACGTGTCAGCCAGTTCGCTTCGAGGTCAAGGGCGCCGTCGACACCCCAGATAAAGTTGGAAATGGGTTCTTCGCCGAGGCGGAGCTTGTCCTGCGGCGACTTCTCGCTAAGTCGCATGGCCGTGGCGCCGAGGGCGAAACGTTCGCTCAGATCGTAATCCGCCCGAAGGCCGAGCAGCGTTTTCTTCTGGATGTTGAAGAAGGAGTTCTGCTCGAAGTCGATCTCGATGTTGCGGCCCTCAACCAGGTATGTCGGGTTGATTATGGTTACCGACGCTCCTACATAATCGACGATGTAGTCGACGTTCTCGGTGAGCAGCGCGCTGGCCGAGGTCACCTTGACGGTCCCGGGCACGACCCCTGCGAAGGCGCCAAGCTCGTAGAAGCTCTGGACGGAACCCTTGTATTCGCCCTGGATCCGATAAATGTCGAATTTCGTGACGGTACGCGCGTTCTCCTTTTTCTGCCGGTAGAGTTCGTGATAGGCGAAGTCGGTTGCGCTGGTGCCGTTTATCTGCGCGATCTCCTCGATTCGCTCGCCAAAGGGTTCGAGGTAAGGAAAGATGAGCAACCCGTCTGCAGGGAGGATCGAGAAGTTGGGCACGTAGTCGAACTGTTCGTCGGTTCCGGGTGCTCCATCCTCGTTGAGGCGGTCGAGGCCGAGAAGATCAAGGAGGCTGCGCTGCCCACCAAGCTGCGGGATTTTCGTCTGCGGAGTCTGCCCGGATCGCGTGTACTGGATGTCGAGGTCGAATCCAACACTATTGATGCCGCGGCCCCGAATACTGTAGATGTTGCGCAATTCGAGGTACCACGCGGCCGGGTTCAGCGACGGACCAGGCTGGTCGGGGTTTCTCGGGCGAAGCAGCTTGAGAACGAGGCGGGTATCTTCATCCGCCCCGCCCCCACCGGTCGACAGGTCGCCGACCTGCAGCGCCTGCCCGTTCGCGATGTACCTGTACGAAACGGCAATGGCTTCGCTGTCCTGAAGACGCTGCGACAACGAAACGTAGCCGAGCTGCTCGTTGACCTTGTAGTCGCGGTCCTTGACAAGCTTCTTGAACGGTCCGGTCTGGAAGTCGGAGCGCTCGTTCAGTCCCTTGCCGCCGTCGCCGAGGAAACCGTCTGCGCTGACCGAGCGGTCGCGAAGCAGGTCGATATCTGCGTCGGTGTATTGGTCGTTGGAACCCGCCGGAAGGTCGCTCAAGCCGGTTTCGGTATATGCATTGGCAAGCGTGAGAATGTCGGGTGACTCACCGAGGTCAACCATCGCCACAACTTCCCGGACGTTGTCGTCTTCGGGGTTCGTCTGCTCGAACCGCCAGACCTCGATTTCGGTGATTCGCTCGAACCCATTTGCGAGCAGGATTCGCGGCGGATCGGAAAGGGCATCCTCCCACCGATTGCGGAAGTAGTAGCCCAGGAAGAAGTGGCTGCCGTCGTCGTAGTCTATCGGGCGGATGTCGAACTGCGTCGATTCGGACCCGCCGGAAATGTTCAGACTACTGGATTCTCCCTCCTGTTGCGACATGACAGTCGTCAGATGTACGCCGCCAATCTGGAACTCACTCTTGATGCCGAACAGGCTCTGCCCGCCGCGGATCAGCGTCGATGGGGTCTGCAGGAATACGTTGCCGGCCTCTATACTCTGTATGATCTCGTCTTCGTAACCCTGGTAATGAAGTTTGAGCTCGTTCTCGAAGTCGAAGCGATTCTGGGTGTCGTAGTTGACGTTGATCAACATCTTGTCGCCGATGTTGCCGTCGATTCCCAGTCGGAGGTCCTGCTTGAACTGCGGGTCCAACTGGCTCCCCTGCCCGAGGATGCTTTGTTGTTCGGACTTCCGGTAGTCGAAGCCGGCCTGAATGTCGGCTTGTCCGTTGACTCGCAGCGAAACGTCCGGTTTGCCGAAGATCGTCGTGAAGGCGCTCTGCCTGCCGCCAGGGATGGCGATGTTGAAGCCGAGCCCGCCGCGGCGCGATTGCCTTCGCTGTTGTGCGCGGAGATCGACGAGTTCCTGCCAGTTCGACGAGACGTCGCGATCCTGGCGGGCGAGTCGATAGGCGTCGCGGTCGAGGGCCGTGGGGATGCGCACGTCGGCTCCGCCAACCCGCTCCGTCGAAATGTAGTTGCCGGAGATGGAATCGACGCGGATCTCGTGTTGCCACATTCCCGGAAGCGGCAGCGACATGGCCCTGTCGGGGCGACGGAAGGTCCGCGCTGTGCGACCATCCGAGCGGAAAGGCGGGAAGTATCGTTCAGCGCGTGTCGTGTCGCGTCCTGCAGAATCGAGGGACACGCTGTCGGCCAGGCCACCGACCAGGAGCGATTCCGGGATTGCTACAACGACGCTGTCGGTATCCGAGGCGGTGACGTAGAGCCCTGTCGGCGGTGAGATCCAGTCCTGGGCGTCACCGGCGCCGGCCAACACGAGGATGAAGGTCAGCACCCACGCGCCGACCGACATCAGGCCGAAGCCGTACAAACCGCGCAACCGCGGCGCTGAGCGCAACGAAACGTACCTTCGCAAGAGTCTCCCGATCCGGCCTTGTGTGTGGTCTACAGGTCGAACTCGACCAGTACAGCGCTGATTCCTGCCTGGAATCCAGGCTGTAGCAGTAGCGAAGGTGCGATAGCGGCCGTTGTTGCGTTAGCGTGGGATTTCGCCCTAAGGTATCGTCGCGAAGGGCAGCGATTCAACCCAAAATGGCGCCCTGGATACCCGGGGGGTGCAACCCGCCTGCGGGAGGGAGGTTCTCAATCGATTCAGCCGGCGACGCGCCCTACCGGCCGCCGCCTGACAAGCCGGCCTCGGCCTCAGCAAGCCAGCGCCGAACCTGTGTTTCGAGCGCCCGCTCCAGTTCGCGCACCTCCGGGTTCGACTCGCGCTCGCGGTTGTAGGCATCCAGAATCCGATCGTCAAGGTCGCCGGATTCACGCAGGTTCTCGATAATCCCTTCAAGCCGCTGCTTCATGCGCTCGTATTCCTCGAGGCGATCGGCGAGCTCAGCAATTCGGTCGCGGGAATCACCATCCCCACGCGTGCGCGCTGAGCGACCGGAACGGTCGTCGCGCGCTGACCGATCAGCCCTTCTGCTGTCGGGAGCAACTCGTCGACCCGCTGAACGCTCGTCCTGTCCGGCGTTGTGCCCGAACGCCCCCACAATTCGGTCAAACTGACGTCCAAACCACGTTGATCGGCCGTCGGCAAAGTGAAGATCGCCGCGTCGCCGCGGTGGATCTGCGAACCGAGCCCGCTGCGACAGCGCTCCGTTCGCGGAGGCCTGTCGGTATACATCGCCGACAACAAACAGCGCGTTGTGCGCGCCCTGCCCCCAGAAATCCGACCGGAAGCGGATGCGCGGGTCGTCAAAACCCACCCACGCGCCAGACGCCAGGTGCGGGTGAATCATCATGAACCACCCATCCACGTTGTTCTGAGTGGTGCCCGTCTTTCCTCCAACATCCGCGCGGATCCCGAACTGATGTCGGATCCGCTGTCCCGTGCCGCGGTCCACAACATCGCGCAACATATCAGTCAGCGCGATCGCATTGTTCTGCGACATGACGCGTAGCGGCTCAGAGGCATACGCGGCCACGACAGCGCCGGTTGAGTCGGCGATGCTGGTAACGAGTAGCGGTTCGTGGTACACCCCTTCAGCCGCGATCGTGGCATAGACGGAGGCCATTTCAAGTAGCGTGACGGGACTCGTACCGAGTGCCAGCGAGGGAACCGCGTCAAGCTCGCTTTGCCGTATGCCGAGGCGATCCGCCATACCGACGGTCTTTCGCGTTCCGATTTCCTGCATCAGCCACGCCGCGACGTTGTTGTGAGACGCTGTCAAGCCCTCCCGTAGACTCACGTACATCGGCTCGTCTCGCGCCGCAGCAAGCCGCCACGTTTCAGACCTGCCGTCGCGGAGTTCAACGGGTTGATTCGGCACGAGATCATCGGGCGAGTAGCCAGATTCCAGCGCGGCGGCATATACGACGGGCTTGAACGTAGAACCGGGTTGTCGTCGGGCCGAGGCGACATGGTCGTAGGGCGCCCTTACGTAGTCACGGCTACCAACCCAGGCCTTGACGTGGCCGTTACGAGGGTCGATTGCAACAAAGCCTGCTTCGAGCCGGGTCTTGGTTCGCTTGATCGCCGACATCGCCCCGGCGTTGGCGCGCACCTGCGCGAGCGCTTCGGCGCGGTCGGTTCCGGCTTCCACGAGGTTATGGAA
>Ga0299906_10004414_pt1 | contig 11524 bp, 11 predicted proteins | sample RVTome_14_FD_200259 | JGI IMG/M metagenome (GOLD analysis project Ga0299906, IMG submission 200259) | Soil microbial communities from uranium-contaminated site in the Upper Colorado River Basin, Wyoming, United States - RVT145D125 (version 2) ... | reverse complement strand
GTGATCCTCCACTGAAACTCGACGCTTCACCCAATGGCCCTATCGCCGATCGATTGCTACTTTTGCATGCATATGTGGGAATATGGACCGTCGAGTAAAGAGAAGCCGGGGCTCGCAAAGCCTGCGACGGATGATGCCCCAAGGCTTTTCTTCTGTGGGGTGAGACTCCTGGGCTCGCCGGGGCGATGGACAACTATTACGAGAGGGCGCACGATCCTCGACGGCGGCGATCGTCCCAGCCATCCCGAACGTCCTCCCGACCCACCACCCGAGAAGCCGCCGGTCAAGGATCCGCCGCCCGCGCCGTCTCCACCGGCCAAGGATCCTCCCCGGAAGCCGCCCAGGCCCGAACCGCCCGAACGGCGGAACGGGCCCGACCAAGATGCATCGGCCAGGGAGGGGCCGAAAGACGCAGGAAGAGTGACAATGGGGGGTCCGTACGATCGGACGGTCGGCCTAGAGGTTAGGCGACTTGATCCACTGACGGAGGCGATGGAACAATGACGACGACGATGACCGATTCTCCACAGCGGCCGCCTGCTCGCACACCGGCCCGAATACTACTGGCCGATGATCATGAGCTCGTGCGCCAAGGGTTGAAGACGGTTCTCAAGGAACGGCCGGAGTGGGAGGTCTGCGGCGAAGCGACCACCGGCCGAGATGCTGTCAAGCTGGCCACCGAGCTCCACCCGGACGTGGTAGTCCTGGATATCAGCATGCCCGAGCTGAACGGCTTGGAGGCAGCGCGACAAATCTTGAAGGAGGCGCCCAAGACGGAAGTGCTCATTCTGACCGTGCACGACTCGGAAAACCTCATCCAAGAAGTGCTCGATGCGGGTGCTAGAGGTTACATACTCAAATCGGACGCCAGCAAGCATCTCATCGCGGCTATAGATTCCCTCCGCAATCGCAAGCCGTTCTTCACCTCGCGCATCTCCGAAGTCCTTTTGAACGGCTACCTCTCCGGGAGAGGGCCGTTGAAGGGAGAAACGACGAGCCGGTTGACACCGCGTGAGCGTCAGATCGTGCAGCTTCTCGCGGAAGGTAAGAGCAACAAGGAAGTAGCTAGTACGCTGAATATCAGCGTGAAGACGGCAGAGACCCACCGGACCAACATTATGCGGAAGCTCGACCTGCACTCGATCAGTGGACTCGTTCGTTATGCCATTCGTAACAACATCATTCAACCTTGACTTTGGATGAATGCAACGCGTCAGCGTTAGGAAGATCAGCTAGTCGTTGTGAGCGAGGACGGTTTTTCGAAATCAGTCGCGGCGAGCGTCGTTATATCGACGCTGGTGGTCGACGACTCAGCGGCAATGCTAAAGGAAATGTGCCGCTGTGTGAAAGCGCTCCCCTCGCTCGAGTTGGTCGGCACAGCGGAGAACGGACGGCAAGCTCTGGAGAAATGCGCGTCGCTAAAGCCTCAGCTCGTCTTGATGGACTTTCAGATGCCGGAGATGAACGGCCTTCAGGCGGCAAGGCAGATCAAGTCTGACAAGGGCGCGTATACCAAGATCATCGTGGTTACCATCCACGACAACCCTCGACTCCGAGAGGCGGTCTTGTCGAGTGGCGTCGACGGATTCTTGAGCAAGGCCCAGCTCCGGAAGGATCTTCCCAAAGAGCTTGGTCGCCTCTTCCCCCACTAGCGTTGCCGCCCCGACAGCTGCGGGCTCCGGCAGCGGGGCTTCATGGGCTCTCCGGCCGCTCAGGCCTCGATGATCAAGCGGCCGGGGTTTTCGAGCAAGGTCTTGATTCGGGCCAGGAACTGCACGGCTTCCCGGCCGTCGACGATGCGGTGGTCGTAGCTGAGCGCAACGTACATGAGGGGTCGCACGCGTATCTCGCCGTCGACGACATACGGTCGCTCTTCGATCTTGTGAAGGCCGAGTATTCCTACTTGCGGCGGGTTCAAGATGGGAGTGCTCAGCAGCGAACCGAAGACTCCCCCGTTGGAGATTGTGAACGTCCCCCCTTGGAGATCCTGGATAGTCAGCTCGTTGTCCTCGGCCCGTCGGGCGAGGTCCTCGATGCTCTTCTCGAGCTCGATCATCGATTTCCGGTCGGCATCGCGAATGACCGGCACCACCAGTCCCTCGGAGGCACCGACGGCGACGCCGATGTCGTAGTAATGCTTTAGAACCATCTCGTCACCGTCGATTTCGGCGTTCAGGCGAGGATACTGCTTGAGCGCACCGATCGCGGCCTTGATGAAGAAGGAGACGATTCCCAAACGGGTTCCGTGCTCTTGCTCGTAGGTATCGACATATCGTCTCCGAAGCTCTTGAACGGCACCCATGTCGATTTCGTTGAACGTCGTGAGCATGGCGGCGGTCCGTTGCGCCTCCACCAGCCGCCGGGCGATCGTTCGCCGGCGAGCGGACATCGGGATCCGCTCTTCCCGCCGTTCGGCCTCCGCGTCCCCGTCGGTCGAAGACGCCGCGTCGCGGTTGGCGAGGAACCGCTCCACGTCGCGCTTGACGATCCGACCCCGGTCCCCGCTGCCGGTCATGGCATCCAGGGCGACGTCGGATTCCTCCGCCATCCGTTTGGCGGTGGGGGTCGCGTGCTCGGCGGCGCCTGCCGCGGTGGCCTTCATCGTTGCGGGCGGCTCCTTTTTCCCCTGCGCGCGAGCGGGGGCGAAGCGTTTCGGGCTCGACTTGCCGCGCTCGGATCTTTGCCCGTTGCCGCTGGGCTCTCCCTCGTGAGCCTGAGCCTCAGCTGGAGCTTCCTCAACCTCTCCCTCGGCCTGAGTCTCCTCAGCCTCCGTGTCAGCCTCAGCCTCCTCTTTCGCGGCCTCTTTCTGGACCTGCTCGGTCTTCTGGTCCTTCTCGGCCGATGGCTCTTCCCCGGGCTCGATGAGGCCCAGAACATCGCCCACGCGGACATCCGCTCCCTCGTCATGCTCGATGCTGGAGAGCACGCCCTCCTCCTCGGCCCCGACCTCCAGATCGACCTTATCCGTCTCGAGCGCCACGACGGCGTCGCCACGGCGGACGTGTTCCCCCTTCTTCTTCAGCCATCGGCCAACGCGCGCCTCGTTCACCGACTCCCCGAGCTCGGGGACCTTAATTTCCGTTGCCATGGTGCTCACTCCTTGTCGGGACCTCTTTCATCGCTACCAGCTCGTCGACGTCGGCCTTAGGTGCGAAAGCTTTCTTGATGATGGCGCGCTGGTTGACCTTGTGCCAGGCCGCTGAACCTTCGGCAGGGCTCGAGTTCCTCACCCGCCCGACGTAACGCAAGGACCACTCGAGCGAGGATTCACTAAGCCGTGCTCGTATGTACTCCCACGCCCCCATGTTCTCGGGCTCTTCCTGGACCCAGCAAAGCTCCTGTAGCTTCGGGTATCTGGACAGCACTTCCATCAGATCGTCCTGCGGAAACGGATAGAGTTGCTCCACGCGGCAGATAGCAATGGTCTCTCGCTGGTGGTACTCCTCGCTGGTGACGAGATCGGCGTAGATCTTGCCGCTGCAGCAGAGCAGACGCCGCACTCTTTCGGCGGCGGCCGAGTCGCCGGCATACCTTTCGTCGTCGATAACCCGCTGGAAACGGCCCGCGGACAGCTCTCGTGGAGAGGATGCGGATACCTCGTGACGGAGCAGAGCCTTGGGCGTGAAGACGATGAGCGGCAGGGGGTCTTCGGTTAGCAGGGAGGCCTGGAGGCGGAGTAGGTGAAAATACTGGGCCGCGGTCGTGCAATTCGTGATCCGCAGGTTAATCTCCGCGGCAAGCTGCAGGAAGCGCTCGATATAGGCGCTCGAATGATCGGGCCCATGCCCTTCGTATCCGTGCGGGAGCAATAGGACCAGGGAGGGCGTTTGGCCCCATTTGGCCCGCGCCGAGCTGATGAACTCGTCGATCACGACCTGGGCTCCGTTCACGAAGTCGCCGTATTGCGCTTCCCAGATCACCAAACGCTCTGGCGCCTGCACGTTGTAGCCGAACTCGAAGGCGAGAGTCGCATTCTCGGTCAGAGGACTGTTGTGGATCTCGAACGCGGCCCGCGCTCCAGTCAGGTGCTGGAGAGGAATGTGCATGGCACCCGATTCGATATCGTGAAACACGGCGTGCCGCTGACTGAAGGTTCCTCGCTCGACGTCTTCGCCGGTGAACCGAATCGCGATCCCGTCTTCGAGGATGGAGGCTAGGGCGAGCTCCTCCGCCGTAGCCCAATCGACGGTGCGGGCGGCATCGTCCCGCAACACGTTGCCACGCCTCTCCCGAGCCTTTTCTAGTTTCCTATGGAGACGGAAGTGATTCGGAAGCTCCAGCAGGCGAGCGTTGAGTCGCCGGAGTCGATGTAGTGCGACGCCGGTCTCGGCGCGACGCGCCGAGCCGGGTGGGGGAGCCTTGGCGTGAATCTCGATGAGGTCGCGCTCGGGCTGGAGCTCGTCTGTTTCCTTCCGTAGGAGCTCGAGACGCTCATCGAACAGTTCTTGGCTCTTCTCCTCGTCGAGGAGACCTTGCCGGTGAAGCTCTTTCGCCCATTGCGCGCGGACGGTGGGATGATCCGCGATCTCTTGGTACCGCAAGGGCTGGGTGAAGCTGGGTTCATCGCTCTCGTTGTGTCCGTACCTGCGGTACCCGACCAAGTCGATGAGGACGTCCTTGTGAAAGCGAGACAGGTATCCGTGAGCTAGACGGGCGGCCTCGATACAGCTTATCGGGTCGTCGGCGTTCACATGTATCACTGGAATCTCGAATCCCTTGGCCAAATCGCTGGCATAGAGCGTGCTGTAAGCGTCCTCCTTTTCGGTCGTATAACCGAGCTGGTTGTTGGCAATGATGTGGATCGTCCCGCCGGTCCGATATCCCGGGAGGCGTGAGAGATTGAGTGTCTCTGCCACGACACCCTGACCGGGAAAGGCAGCGTCGCCGTGAACGAGAATCGGCAGGGTCGTGTCGTGCGCGAACCGCGGTGGGCCGCTCTTGTGGACGTCGGTGCCGGCCGCTCGTGCCATGCCTTCCACCACCGGGTCGACTGCCTCCACATGGCTCGGGTTCGGGGGCATGGAGATGAGGAGACTCACCGCCTCGCCACCCTTGATGGCCCGCCGTGCTCCTTGGTGATATTTGACGTCGCCAGTCCAACCGAGCTCGTCGCGGAACGTGCGGCCAAGTAGCGGGTCCTTGAACTCCGCGAGAATCTGCGAGTAGGGCTTGCCCAGAACGTGGGCGAGAACGTTGAGCCGGCCGCGATGCGCCATGCCAATGAGAATGCTGCGGACGCCATTCTCGGCCGCTTCGCCGATGACTTCGTCGAGGACCGGCACGAGGATGTCGAGTCCCTCCAATGAGAACCGGAATTTGCCGGGAAACGTGCGGTGAAGATACTGCTCGAACGCCTCGACCTCGGTGAGACGCCGAAGAAGCGCGAGGAAATCGATCCGATCGTTGGGCGGTCGATAATGAGCGGATTCGACCATGGCGGTGAGCCAGCGCCTCTCCTCGGGCGCATGAATGTGAGCCCAATCGAAACCGCGAGAAGTCGAATAGACCTCTCGCAATGCAGCGATCGCCTCGCGAGCATTCTTGGAACGCCGGGCGACGGGACCTCCAACGAGGCTGGCCGGCAGTCGTTCGAGGTTCCGTTCGGTCAGGGAATAGGTCTCGAGCTCCAGAGCGGGGTCTCCCGGTGGCCCGAGTCCCAGAGGATCGAGGCGTGCGGCGAGATGGCCGTATCTGCGAATGGCATCGGCCAGAGTGACGGTGCAGGTGACGTCGTCCGCGGACCCGGCGAGCTCACGAGGGACTCTGCTCGGTTCGCCAAGACGCTTCAGGAGTTCGCGGCTTACGGAATCCACCGAGTCGGGATCCTGCCGGAAGCGCTCTTCTAGCTCGACGAGGTAGCCGACGTTGATTCCGCGGATCGCGTTTCGACGGTTCAAGATGTCCCTTTCGTGCCGCGCCCGATCGCTCGAAGGCGAGGGCGTTGGGAACCACTTCTCGCCTTCGTGAGACTAAACGAGGCCGAGCCAGTCGAGTGCGAAAGCCATACCCGGGTACGGCCGGGAGCGAGAGGATCTACAGGGCTGGCGGTATTGAGTCCGTGGAGGGTGCAGGAATAATACATTCGAACGCTTCTCGAGTCGAAAGGATTGCGAGCGAGATGCCACAAGGGGTGGCCCAGCTGCGAAGAACGGGCATTCATCTCTTTCGAATCGCAGGCATCGACATCCAGATCGATTTCTCGTGGTTCATCGTATTCGCTCTCGTTGTTTGGAGTCTCTCGTCGGGCTACTTTCCTAGCCAGTATCCAGACCAACCCACTGCGATCTATTGGACAGTAGGACTGGTTGCCGCGATCCTCTTCTTCTTGTCCATCCTTCTCCACGAGCTGGCCCACTCCATGGTCGCAATCCGGGCGGGGATCGAGATCCCCTCCATCACTCTCTTCATTTTCGGCGGAGTATCCAGGCTCGGAGAGGAAGCTAGGGATCCATGGACCGAGTTTCGCATTGCGGTGGTCGGGCCTCTGTCGAGCTTTGCTCTGGCTGGTGCGTTCTGGAGCATGGAGGCTGTGCTGAGCGGGGCAATGCCAACCCTGGTGACCACAGTCTTCGAGTATCTCGCCATGATCAATCTCCTGCTTGGTCTCTTCAACCTGGTGCCCGGATTCCCACTCGATGGTGGCCGGTTGTTGCGGGCTTTCGTTTGGTGGCGCACAGGATCCGTGACCCGGGCGACGCGCGTCGCCTCGGACGTAGGGAAGGGGTTCGCGATTGTGCTCATGATCCTCGGCGGCGTACAAATCTTCGCCGGACAACTGCTCGGCGGGGCGTGGCTCCTTTTCATCGGCATGTTTCTTCGAAGCGTTGCCGAGCAGGGCTATCAGGAACTGGTCGTCAGGCAATCGCTCGAGGGCATCGACGTCGAGGACGTGATGATGCGCGACGTCGTGGCCGTCTCTCCGGACATCACCTTGCGACAGCTCGTGGACGACTACTTCCTGAAACACGGATTCCGAGGCTTTCCGGTGGTGAAGAACGGTCGTCCGATCGGCATGATCCGGATCGAAGATGTGGCCCGCATCGGTCGCAACGAGCTGGAAAGGACCACCGTAAACTCCACGATGACCGCCCTGGATGAAGCGCATCGGATCGCGCCCGATGCACCGCTGAGCGAGGCCTTGAAGAAAATGAGCTTCGACGGCGTCGGCCGTCTGATCGTCATGCGTGGCGACGAAATGCAAGGGATTCTCACCAAAGAGTGGCTACGGCGATTTCTGGACGTGCGTCGGGCTCTGGGGACGACGGCCGGCGTCTGACGATATGACCGTCGACGCGCGTAGCAACTGTTTGAAACGCACTTTGGAACCCCAGAGAATTGGACTCTACCTAACGTGATGAACGGTATCGAGCTGGGGCTTGACCAGCAGGGCGCCTGCATCGAACGCTGCCTGGATGAGAACCTGTCTTTGGGTGCGGGAATCGACGCGACCCGAAAGAACCGCCTCACCGTTTCGCACGCGAATTGTCAGACTGCTGGGCATTGTTATCATCCGCTGCCGTTAGCTCGAGGTCGTGGTCGAGCGGGCGTAGGGCTTTCTCTTGAGCAAAGGCGAGGGAGAGCAGTCCCGTCGCCATGACCGCCGTGATAGCCCACGCCGCAGAATGTCTTATCACGATACACCTCCTCTTCCAACCAAACAGTCTAGGGGAATGAAGACGGGTCGGCCATACCTCGGAGGCACGAGTTCCCTCGGGCGGCCATCGTAGGGCTCCCTAGGGTGTAGTCGGTAGGTTCTTCCGGCGCTTCGCCGCGAAACGGATTATGCGGAGAGGCGCTTTACAAGGCTTGGACGAATGAACGCTCCCTCCGTCTCGACATCGCAGCGTGTTCGCTACGGCGACAGCCCTAGGAAATCCTAACGTGGACGCCGTTTCATTCTCATTCATCCACCCAATGGCCTTGTCGTGAGGCCGACACTAGGCTTCGATTCATGGCACTGAGCACTTGGCGCATACCGATCCGCGCCATGAAGACGTGGGAGGACGAGCATGGTTAGACTTTCTTCAAATCGGTTTCATTGGATGGGAGGGCGGCGGCAGTCCGAGGCGTTCTTGGTGGCGGTGCTCATCGTCGGTTCGGCAACGCTATTGGTCACGGCTGCGCTCACGATGATTGGAAGTAAGGTGCCGATCGAGATCACTTCGGGTCCGAGCATGGCTCGGCTCGAGCAAGAGGGGAGGGTGAATGCTCCCAAATCCGCGAGCCCGGTTGGCCTCGATGTCGACTTACCCCTTTCCGAGCGCTTTGCGCGGGCGGCCGAACGAGTTCAGCCTGCGGTCGTCAACGTGTCCACCGAGCGGGTGCTGGGCCCGGCCGAGCAGGAGCTGGAAATGATGGAACGGTTCTTCGAGCAGTTCTTTGGTCAGATGGTTCCGGGCCAAAGTCGGCGGAGCCTCGGGTCGGGGGTGATCGTGGATGAGACGGGACTCATTGTCACGAATTATCACGTCATCCAGCAGGCAAGTGAGATAAAGGTGCAACTGGCATCTACGGCGACCGCCGACTATGAGGCAGAGCTAGTTGGTGTGGATCCGCTCACCGATCTCGCGGTGATTCGGATCGAGGATACGAAGGATCTTCCGGCTGTCGAAATGGGAGACTCGGACGAGCTACGCATCGGCGATTGGGTGCTTGCCATCGGGAATCCTTTCGGCGTGGGACAAACCGTCACCGCGGGGATCGTCAGCGCGACTAGCCGCGAGATTGGCCAGGGTCCCTACGATGATTTCATCCAGACCGATGCCGCGATCAACCCGGGCAACTCGGGCGGTCCGCTGGTGAACCTGGAAGGAGAGGTCATCGGCATCAACTCCAACATCGTTTCCGGAACCGGTGGAAACATAGGCATCGGTTTTGCCATCCCCTCGAATCTTACACGGCGGATTTACGACGACCTGATCGAGCACGGAGGCGTCACGCGCGGCTGGCTGGGCATTTCGATGCAGGAGCTCACACCCGCGTTGGCGGAGGGCTTCGGTCTGCCGAAGCCAAGGGGAGTGTTGGTGGCACAGGTGGTCGGTGAGGACTCGCCAGCGGGGGAGGCGGGTCTCGAGGCGGGGGACGTCATCGTGAGGTTCGCGGGCGAGACGATCGACTCCCTCCGCGAGCTCGGCGCCGTGGTGGCGGATACTGCACCGGGGGAATCGGTGAGCGTCGAGCTCTACCGCGACGGGAAGCTCGAACGGACCAACGTAACGTTGAGTGAGCGTGACGTAGCGGGCGCTACGCCGCGGGCCATACCAGGAAGCGATGAGGGCGGCGGCCATGGGCGATTGGGAGTCCGTGCGCAAACTTTGACCCCCCGGGGCTCCGCTCAGATGGGTCTCTCCCACCGCCCCGGAGTCGTGGTGGAGAATGTCGTACCCAACGGCCCGGCCGCCAAAGCGGGTCTCCAACGAGGAGACATCATACGTGAAGCGGATCGGCAAATCGTCGAATCCGTCGAAGAGCTGGCGGACATCCTGTCTGCGGCAGGGGAGGAAGCGAAGCTGCTATTGCTGGTCGAGCGGATTCAGGGTGGAGAGAGCCGACAGACCTGGGTCGTGGTGGAGGTTTCTACCCCGTAATGAGACTCGGACCGCGTCGTCGTCTCATGACGGTGGACATCATGGTAGGGTGCAACCGTGAGCCGTAATGGGGCTCAACCGCTGGGGACAATCATCGAGATCGGCCCGAATCGGAAGGACGTATAGCGCGAGCGGGTCTCGCGAGCCCTGGTCCCTGAATTCGACCTGAACCCGGGCTCCCACGACCAGCGGAGCAGGTGTTTCCGATTCCTCATCGAGAGCGAACTCGATGTGTTCGCCAGGTCTCGTCTCGAGGATCAAGCTGTCTTCCGTATGACCTGCGATACGTCCGCACCGAAACTGGACGTCCGATTGCGCGGTTCCCAGAGCAGCAGCGAGCAGAGCCGCAGCGGACCACCGGGATATCACTTTCGACCGCATGAGTGGCTCACCGAGTGCCAACGGACGCAAGAACGGGAGGGAGCAGGCGGTTCGTAGGTCCTCCTCAATCTAGGCATCCAACCCCTCGGCCCAAACCACTGAGCGCTGCCTTGTCGATTGGCGCCGCCCGAAGGAGTTCGCGCTGTCGAGGTTTGCCACGACCGAGATGCGCGCCGTCCTATATGTGCCTGCTCCCTTCCCATGAGCACAAGTTACGCCGCCCTGCGGGCGTGAGCCATCGGGGAAAGTCTGATTCCCGTCTCTGTTCCGACCCTAGAGTCCCTCATGGAGAAGGTTTTCTGTGGCGCCGGGGCGGACTCGCGTAACTCGCGGGCAGTGACTAAAAAGGCATCGACGAGGTCAGGGATCTTCCGGTCTTTCCCGTATTGCCGGTCCTGACACCGCGCGCTAGTTTCCACCGTGATTCGACCATCGATGAAACGATCTGCATGACCGGGGACACCATCTCAAGCTAGGAGTAGCCCGTGCCAATCCAACACCGCTTCAACATGATTTCCGTCGAAGAGCTCGAGCGGTTGACTGCCTTGAGGTGTGAGGACGGTGTCATCAGCCTCTACCTCTGCGCGCGGCCGCAATCATCCAACACGGAGGGGCAGTTTCTATTTCAGTTTCGGCAGGCTCTCAATGGGTTCCGTCGACGTACCAAGGATCCGACGCGTCTGCACGCGGCGAGGAGAGAAGAATCTCGCATCGAGGATTACCTCCGCTGGCGGAGGCCGGTCCGCGGAAGTCTCGCTCTGTATTCCTGCCAGCCGGCCCGTCTTTGGGAGATTTTCGACATAGATATTCCGGTCCCCGTCGTCTTCGACGTCGCGTCGACGGCCCGCACGGGGATACTGTTGCAGGTGCTCGACCAGCAGCTACGAATAGGTCGTTACCATCAACGAGTCGTCGACGGTTTGACGAGCCGACCAGGCGAGCGACCGCTGATAGGGGCCTGCAACGGCGGGCGCGGCGTGCGAACCATCGGGCTCCCTTCCAAGTTCCTCTGAGGATCGAGCTCGTCGGAGTGGATGGCGACATGGAGGCACGTCTGCTCGGGACATTCGGGGGCGCGCACATCTGCTAGGCGACGGTAGGGGCTTTTCAGCGGCCATTTCCCGATTTCACCTCATGGCCACCTTGGCACGACGGTGACATAAGGAGAATGGCGGTCAGGATCTCCCTGGGCGCGTCATCGAAACGGAGGATTCTCATGGGATGTTATCGGAGTTTTCTCAATGGACTCGTCATTGGCGGTGGCTTGGGAGCGGCCTGGGCCCTAATGTATGCGCCGAGCACGGGCAAGGAAACGAGGGAAAAGCTCACTGTCGAGGGAAAGAGGCTGCGAGAAAAGGCTGCGCACACGCTAGCGGAGTTACGGGGGCGCGGCGAAGCGGCCTACTCGAAGGCGCGCGAGACACTCGATTCGACCGCCGAGGGTTTGAGGGATGCTGGGAGGGTTCTGGTAAAAGACGGTCTGCCGACCGATGGTGGCCAGACCGATCTAACCAATGGGTAGAGATAGAACCAAACGCCTAATGAGAGCACCGTGG
>Ga0299906_10004413_pt1 | contig 11524 bp, 9 predicted proteins | sample RVTome_14_FD_200259 | JGI IMG/M metagenome (GOLD analysis project Ga0299906, IMG submission 200259) | Soil microbial communities from uranium-contaminated site in the Upper Colorado River Basin, Wyoming, United States - RVT145D125 (version 2) ... | reverse complement strand
GATTTAGTGCGGGCTGGAGCATGATAAAGATCAACCAGGTTACATACATTGGTAGCGGAGATCTACCCCAATTTTAGGGACTCTCCCTTCAGCGCGAATGGCTTTGCGGCAGTTACATTATCATACTACATTAACCTTATACGCTCAATTTTCCAAATCGACTCTTGATGTAAAGCAAGCGGCGCACACACCTTCAGATCTTGGGCAATTTGCTATCATTGGCTAAGATTTATAAAAAGGGGGAAGCCTCCCCTCGCACCGGGTCTGCTCCCCCTTTGTTGCTGTTTTATTCGAAGCGTTATTACGGCCTAAAATTGCGGAATGTTTCTCATCCTATTCACCGCCCGACAAAATTGATTTGCAAAAATAAAAAACAGTGCTAAAATAGCAGGTTTATTTTTCAGTCAAAATAGTTGAGCCGGTGAAAACAATGCCAAACCAAATCGTATCGAATGCCTCTTTATACAATTGGGTCCGCGACTTGTTACTTGAAACCTATGCTGGTTACCCGATCAAACCTGTTTTGATAAAAACCTTAGCCATGATGATTACGGGGATGCTCCTGGCTCCGCATGTCCAACTGTATGCTATTGCTATGTGTGTTCCCTTGCTGATAAAGCTGCCCAGTATCACCCGGCGCTTGGAACGCTTTGTCGCCGATGACCGGGTGCAAGCCCAACGCTTCTTTGCTCCATTTATCTACGCTATGGTGGCAACATTGGGCAATGAAACCGCCTATTTGATCATAGATTGTACTAAAGTCGGCCCCAAATGTCGCACCCTCTTTATCGCTATAGCTTACCACTGGACCGCCTTGCCGATAGTCTGGAAAACTTACAAAGGTAAGAAAGGGCATCTGAAGGGAGAAGAACACCAGCAGTTAATGGAGCAAATCTTCCCCTATGTGGGTCATTGTCGGCGGGTGGTCATTTTGGGAGATGCTGAATTTAGTAATGCGCCAGCCATCAACGCCAGCCAAAGCCAACAATGGGGCTTTGTATTTCGTTTTCAGAGCAACTATCAAGTACAACTGGAAACCAATGGGCCTTGGCAATCAGCCCAAGCTGTTTATGAAGGGGTTGGTTTACAACCTGGTCAGGTGCGCCATTGGCCTCTGGCCGCCTTCACCCAAGCTCATCAGCACCCCAACCTCTTGATGACCATCCAGTGGGATGAGGGGCAGGATGAACCGCTCTGTTTGATTTCCAACTTGGTTGCGGGTGACCAACCCCAGTTGATTTATGATAAACGCTATTGGGTGGAAACCTTATTTGGCAATTGTAAGTCACGTGGCTTTCAATTGGACCGGGTTTTGATGACCGACCCCGAGCATATTGACCGGCTGATTTTAGCGGTTGCCATCGCCACTTGTCTGATGTTGGGTTTGGGCACCCACCTAATTGTAAGCAACCAACGCGACCAGGTAGACCGGGCTGACCGACGTGATTTGAGCCTATTTCAGCTCGGTTGGCGCTGGTTTTATCGCCTTTTGACCCTCAACCGGCTTGAATTGTTCAAATTTGAGTTTCGGTGGGACTTTAAATTACCAAAAGCGGGCTTTCGACCAGCCTCTTAAGTCCAAAATGGCCTTGTACCTTCAGCCATCAAGGGATGAGTGCGTCTATAGCCTGATATCTCTTTAATTATCTCTACTTGTTCTCTCTTTTTGACTTGTATTAGCCTACCCTTTTTTGTCGGGTAACAAAAAATGCTTAAAAATAGGTACAATTCTGATTAACTCTCTTAAAAATCACTCAAAAACAGTGATTCGAGATTATTTCACCCTCACCCCAATATATTGGGGTGAGGGTGAAATACACCACAATATATCGTCATTTTTTGTAGAATTCGAGCAAGCATCTATGAAGAATCGAAGCCAGTTACCCAAATTGGTACTCTTCTCCTATTGAGAGATTCGGTATTGTCAGGTATCGTGTAGATAATTCAACAATGAGTTGAAATTCTTAAAGAAAGGAGCCATTACACTATGCTTTTCCTGCCGCGTGAAGAAGGCCAAGGCCTGGTAGAATACGCCCTGATCCTGGTGCTCGTCGCCATCGTAGTTATCGCTATTCTCCTGCTGCTTGGCCCGGTTGTTGGTAACGTGTTCAGCAATATCGTTAGCAACCTCTAATTCTCTATATTTTTATCCCTTAAGCTATCCTATTTTATTTTATCTAATAAAGCCCCACCAATTGGTGGGGCTTTACTTTTTTGCTTGTCAGGCTAGACAGCCAAACTTACGTTACTCTTCAAACGGGATAACACGCTGGGTCAGGTAGCGGGGATAGTAGGTAAAGATGACGTCATATGCCGCCTGCTTACCCGGCGCCAGGGTCGGAGGCGTAACATAGGTAAAGCCGACATTGATCACCCTCCTATCACGGCCATAAATAATGGCCGCGACTTTGGTACGTTTGGCCACAGTGCTGCCAATATTTTCGATGATACCTTTGACGTGGAAAAAACCGGCTTCATCTTCAAATCGTCTAACCTCAACCACGGCAAGCTGGGCACTGAGTTTAGGCGTGACCGGACGGGCCACCGCTCGCAAGCTGTACGAGGCTAACCCCTCCGGTTGGGTCAGCGTAATCAAAAAGGGTGACGTTTCACCAGGCGGGAGAATATCGAGCAGCGTCTCACCGGTGGCAGTGCTGATGATAGAGCCGGTGGTATCGTAAAACGTGACTGTGATATCAGTGTGGCCCACATCGAGGTTCGAGTCATTGCGCACTTCCCCCGTAATGGTTAATGTGTTGAAGTTATCGGTGAAGTTGTTATCACTGACTAGCCCCAACAAGACAGCATCGGGCGGCAGGGCAGTGGGTACAGGCGCAATATCCACGACTGAGACCGGAGCTTGACGGGCCGGGCCACCACCAACCAAAACACGCTGACCGAATGTAGTCGTTTCGGTCCGCGCCAGAACGACCTCTTGACCACCTTCCGCCTGGGTGATCCTGTAGGTGTAGGCCATCCCGGGTCTCAACAACTCATCCACATAGGCCGGCTCTGTGGTTCGAGCCTTGTAGACGTAGACACCATAACTGGTCCCCATATCACTATAAATTCGATATGGTCGGGTCGGGTCCGAAGGCGTCCAACTCAATGCGATGCTGCCATTCGTCAAAGGCACGGCGTTAAGGACCAGGCTCCCCGCCGGCTGTTGATCTGGCTCAACGGACCGGGCCGAGAATAGAGTTGCAGCATCGTCCAACGATTCACTGACAGGTAGAGCGGCGATGGCCATAGCCGTAACTGTTGGCCTGGCGGTACCAGCCGGGAGGCGAGTCGATGTTGCTGTCGGGCGTGGTGTCGCCGTAGGCGTCGAGCTGGGTCGCGGTGTTCTGGTTGCACCGGGCGAGGGAATTCGGGTCGCTGTGCCGGTGGCCGTGTGGGTTGGCGTCACCGTTGGCTCAGGGGTGTTGGTCCGGGTCAGGGTTGGCGTCCGGGTAGCGGTGTTGGTAGGTGGTGGGGTCAATGTAGTCGTCGGCGAGGGCATAGCAGTCGGGGTTGGCGTTGGAGCAGAGGTACTCGTTGACGTTTGGGTCGGGCTTGGTGCCACCGAAGGTGAGTTAATTGGGGTCGATTGTACCTGCGCTACCGGAATGGCCGGCGCGATGTTAGTTACCAACGCCGTACCGGTCATGATGGTTCCTGATTGGGTGGGAACCGCCCTCGGCGGAATATTGACTGCTGGAATGGGCGTAAGCGTCGATAAGGTGACCGGAACCGTTGCGGAAAGAGTGGGTCTCGCTGGCTGATCCGAAATCTGATCCGGCTCTGACATTAGCGTGTCAGCGATGGTGTTGGGCAAATTGGCTGAAGGGAATGGTTTGACGGCAACGACATCAATGGACTCGGGCTGTGGCCGTGATAGGGTACGATTGATCAGAAAATAGGCTATGGTCGTGAAAGCGACGATATTCAAAACCAGAAGATATCCCAAAAAGACAAACTGCCAGGGCTTCAACTTCAACATCGATCAGCCCTCTATCGAACCTTAGTGAAAATCACTTCGAAGGAATAATGATAGAGCGAGTTAGCTACACCATTATCGGTTTCAGGGCATAACTCATTGCGGGGAATATCCGGGCTAATCGGGCCGATCACCTGGCTGATGCCATCCATCACCTCGATAAAATAACTTCCCTTGAACATGGCAAAATCGGTCAAGCCAGGATCTTCAATTTTAGTTCCCGTTGTCAGGGTGGCTTCACCGCCACTGCCGCCTTGCCAGAAGACTCTCAGTTTGACACCCGGAATACCATTACCCGCCAGGTCGCGGACGTAGGCAAAGATATGGTGCTTCCCCTGGTTTTCACAAGGTGTCAATTGGCGTATGGTGCCGGCATAATCATATTCCGGGGTGGGGGTATCGGTCGGAACAGGAGCTCGGGTAGCCCGGATGGCCGTCTGGGTAGGCGTGGGGGTATCGGTGGGTGGCGGTGTTGGCGTAATGGAAGGCGTCCAGGTCGGCACGCGCGTATTGACCGCGGTGGGCGGAGGCAGATTAGTCGCGGTTGGGGTAAACGTAGGAAAAGGGGTTCGCGTTGCCGGAGCATAAGCCAGCACTCTTCGAAAATTATCCGACGTCTCAGCAGCCAGCAACCAGACCAGCCCGCCCAAAACGACCATATTGACTACCACCAAGAGCGAAACCAGCACGGTCCACTGTTGGCTGCTGATGAGAGCAAGTTCTTTTCTAATTTTGTTCATAACCAGGGCTGCTGGGCGTATGACCCTGCTTTTATTCAGCTAGAGGGTGGGGATGGGTTGCTAGCGTCCTTTTCGTCCGGCTGATACAATATAAAGCCACACAATTAGACCCCATCCCCACCTAGCCTACAATCTCAAGTCGACCAACCCTCCACTAACTAGTTGAAAAGACCGCAATGTTAGCTTGCTCGTTACGACGGCACCGGCTACGTTTTAGATACCTGAACAGGGCAAAGCCTGCATCTTTACCGGTATGAGCGGCAGATCACCACAAGTTATAGAGCCTGGCCGTAAGATTGACCACAATATGTAGGACTATGCACCAGTAACTTGACATATTCATTATATCACTCTTATTATATTATGACAAGTCAGAAATTCGTGAGGGGACATCCAGAACTTTAGGAAATCTGGGTGAATTTTCGGAGAGCCGCACATTTTTGGCGTAAGCAGTTCCATTAAATTCCTTCACCCAAAAAAGTTAAAATCAGTAGTTAATTGAAGCCAACCATGTTAAAACACTAAACTTTTTGGGTTTTTTGGCGAAAATCTGCAATATTATCACATGTTTGCTATTTTTATCACAAAGGGGGTTGACATGGCCCTTAGCCTATGATATAATTTACCGACGATTTCAGTTAGGCCTTTTTCTTGTAGCCAGTTTGATGGGCTAGTAATTAAGAAGCCAGGGGGGGGAGACGCAACACCTGGCAACTCATTTTCAAGCAATTATTTCTCCATTTTATTTACCTGTTTCCGCTCAGTTGACGTTAAATCAAATTCAATTTCATAGATAGCCTCGTTATTATTTTGAGTGAATCATTTCTTTGGCAAACAACTTGCTCTTTCCATCATAGGTACCACCAAAACTTATTTTATGACAAATTTGCGCCCATATCCGCAAAGTTATTTCTGGTTGGGTAAGATTAGAGGTGAAAATGATTGTCGAAAATTTGATTGAAAGTTCACAAAATACCGATTTATTTGAGGCTAATGAAACCAATGTGCTGGATGATCTCATGAATAAAGCCGCAAGTCGCGGCTATCTGGTGACCGATGATTTGTTAGCGGCTTTTCCCGAAGCCGAGGACAACATGGCTCAGTTGGAAGAGATTTTTATCCAACTGATCAACCAGGGGATCGAAGTTTATGCCGATATCGAGGAAGCTGAGGAAGAAAAACGCCTCAAAGAAGAGTCATCGAGTGAGATTCCCGTTCCCACGATTGACCCCTTCGACTTAAGTGGGATTGCCGCCGACGATACAATCAGCCTTTACCTCAAAGAAATGGCCCGCGTCCCCCTCCTTACCCCCAGTGAAGAGATTATGCTGGCCAAAACCCTGGAAAAAGGGCGTAAAGCCCAGAAAAAACTTAAAAAAGACGATACCCTCAACGAAGAAGCAAGGCTTAAATTACATCGCTACATCCGTGATGGCGAGCGGTCGCGTGACCACCTGATCAAAGCCAATACCCGCCTGGTGGTCAGTATTGCCAAAAAATATATGGGCCAGGGCGTGCCTTTCTCAGATCTGATTCAAGAAGGTAACCTGGGCCTGATGAAAGCGGTCGAAAAGTTTGACTATCGACGCGGCTACAAATTCAGCACCTATGCCACCTGGTGGATTCGGCAAGCGATTACCCGTGCTCTGGCCGACCAGGGCCGCACCATCCGCGTGCCGGTTCACATGAGTGACCGCATCCGTAAGCTGCACCAAATTTCTCGCCAGCTCGAGCAGGTCTGGGGGCGCAAACCCACCCCCGAAGAGTTGGCCGAACACATGGATATCGAGCCCTCAAAAGTACGCTGGATGCTGCGTGTCAGCCGCCATCCCGTTTCTCTGGAGCGCCCCGTTGGCGAAGAAGAAGACAGCGAATTGGGCAACTTCATCGAAGACGAAGACGCCGCCACCCCGCCCGATGCCGCCTATCACCACCTGCTGCAAGAAAAATTAGAAGATGTTCTCAGCACCTTGACTCCGCGTGAAGCGCGTATTTTGCGACTGCGCTTTGGGTTGCAGAATGGCCGCAGCTATACCCTGGAAGAAGTCGGCAAAAAGTTCGGCCTCACCCGCGAGCGAATTCGCCAAATCGAAGGTCAGGCCCTGCGCAAACTTCGCCATCCACGCCGCAGCCGCCAGCTGCGCGATTATCTGGGCTAATCATAGCAACTAATTGTAGGACCTGATTACAGCTCCGATCATTATCTTGATACCAAAAAGCTACCTCAATCGAGGTGGCTTTTTTTGTAAACCAGCCTTCTCATGTATGATTGCCAACCATGTTCTTCCTCGCTATAATCAATACCTATCATTATTAAGGGCCGAATCCTTACCTGGAGAAACCGTTTGCAACGACATCACAACTATCTTCTCTTGACCGTCTTCGTATCAGGGATGACGACACTGGGCGTAGAACTTTCGGCCAGCCGGTTGCTGGACCCGTTTTTTGGCAACTCGCTCGTCATTTGGGCCACCATCATTGGTCTGATGCTGCTTTATCTGACCACCGGTTATTTCATCGGCGGGCGCTGGGCCGATAAAGACCCGCGTCTCAGTACGCTTTTCCAGATTACGGCCTGGGGCGCGTTTTTGGTTGGCCTGGTGCCCTTTATCTCCGCCCCGGTGCTGCGCTGGTCAATTCAGGGTTTTTTCGATTATAACGCCGGGATTCTGGCCGGCTCGCTGATAGGAGTACTGGTGCTCTTCAGTCTGCCGATTACACTGCTGGGGACCGTCTCGCCGTTTGCCATCCGGCTGGCCCTCCAGAATGTAGAGCACGGAGGCCACACCGCCGGCTCGATCTACGCCCTCAGCACCCTGGGTAGCCTGCTAGGGACCTTCCTGCCGGTGCTCATCCTGATTCCGAACATTGGCACCCGGCTGACCTTCTTCACCTTTTCGCTCATCCTGCTCATCGTCAGCCTGGGCGGGCTGCTGCTGACCCGATCCCGACGCGCCCTGGCTTACGCCGCCATGCCGATGCTCCTCATCGGCCTGAACCTGCTGTGGCCGGCCGGCCCGATCAAGCCTGTCGAGGGTCTGGTCTACGAAGACGAGTCCCGCTACAACTACATTCAGGTGATCGCGCAGGATGACAGCGCGGGCGGAACCTGGCACGCTCTCCAACTCAACGAGGGTCAGGGCATCCACTCGGTCTACAATCCTAATTATCCTGAGTCCCCCCTGGTCGATGGGGTCTGGGACTATTTCAGCATCGTGCCTTACTTCAACAATCCACCTTACAGTGAAACTGAGGTCGACAGCCTGCTATTAATCGGCTCGGCTGCCGGGACCATCTCCAAGATCTACAGCCACATCTACGGCCCGATTCCCATCGACGGCGTAGAAATCGATCCTGGCATCATCGAAGCGGGCCGGCGCTACTTCGATATGAATGAACCCAATCTGAATCTGCACGCTGAAGATGGCCGGTTCTTCTTAACCCACACTGCCAATACCTACGACGTGATCGCGGTTGATGCCTATCGCCCGCCCTATATTCCATTTCATCTGACCACGCAGGAATTTTTTCAGGAGATTTATGACCACCTCGGCGAGGATGGTGTGACGGCTATCAACGTGGGCCGCACCTCGACCGATATCCGCCTGATCGAGGTCCTTGGAGCGACCATGGCCACCGTCTTTCCCAACGTCTACGTGCTCGACGTGCCCGACTACGGCAGCACGCTGGGCAACAGCCTGGTCATCGCCACCAAGCAGCCGACCCAGATCGACAACTTTGCATTCAACGTGACCAGGCTCCAGGACCCTCACCTGCGCATCGTGGCCAATCGCTCCCTGGGGACTCGCATCTGGGAGTTTCAGCCCGCCGAGGACGAACTAATCTTCACCGACGACAAAGCCCCGGTGGAGCAGGTCATTCACGGTTTGATCGCCCGGTATTTGCTGGGGGGCTAACCACCCTCACCAAAACCTGGACTCGATACTTTCAAATCGAAGGTACATGGGCTGAAATTGTGCCCCCGGTGCGCCCACCAGTGGACCGAAGGGTTTGAACCCAATATGCTCATAGAGCCTGATCTGCTCGGTTGTGCCGGAAATGAGCCACAGATCATAGCCCTGCCTCTCGCAGTATTGCCCCATCTTTTGCAGCAGTTTATAGGCGATCCGGCTGCTGCGATAGGCTTTATCCATCGCCAGCAGCCGGATTTCACACATCGACCGGCCTTCACGCAGCGCTTCGGGCAGGTATGACTCGAGCCTGTCGAGCTTCTTATCGAGCGAAAACGGACGGTTGGCCCGCACCGCCACCATGCCAATCAACCGGTCCCCTTGCAAGCAGATGAAATACGTATTCTCATCGTGAAACGTATCGATCAGCTTCTTGTCCGGATTCGCCTGGTGCTGCGGGATCTCCTCCACAAACGTCTTGTAATTGAGCCGATGGATCGCTTCTAACTCCCAATCCTCGGTGGCAATCTTGTAAGTTAGAGGTGGACTTGTACCCATGCCTGGTTCCTTTTTTATGATGGCTCTGATGGTGATGGTTCACGCCATGATTTGAAAAGTGCGCAAATATTGGTTCGATGCGCCGCCAAAATCAGCAAGGCCATGCTCGTGATAGCCAATACAATCGGCAGTGGATGCCCAACCAGAATTGACAAAACCGGGGCGGCGGCCACCACGATCAGGCCGGCCAGGGTAAAGTGTCGGGCCAAGACCAGCACAAGTGCAGACATGAGTAGGAGTAGCAGCGCATACCGGATGTCAAGGACCAGCAGAACCCCAAGCGCCGTGGCCAGCCCCTTACCCCCCCGAAAACCCAACTGCACCGGCCAAATGTGGCCCACCACAACCGCGACCATGGTCAGCATCAGGGCCCACAAGTTTAGTTCAAAAAAGAACACCAGCCAAACGGCCGCCGCCCCCTTGATCACATCCCCGACAAAAGCCGTCGCAAATCCCACCGGCCCCAACAGCCGCCCCGCATTGCGAGCCCCCACATTGCCACTGCCCTGCTGCCTGATATCATCCCCCAACCGTAGACGAATCAGGTAATAAGCCGTCGTAATACACCCCAGCCCATAGCCAACCAGAATCACCAACACTGCTGTCACAACAGACATTAATTAGCCCTTTTGTTTTGCCCGGTCATCTTAATGATTCGCTCCTTTAATATCGTAGGACGTGTCAGGTAACATCAAACCAAATATCTCCCATCCCACATCCCCCCATCTCACATCACCTTAATCACCAGCCCCGTACTCCCATCAAATTCGATCTCATCGCCATCCTTGAGCCAGCAAGTGACACCTTTGAGCGAGACAATGGCCGGCAAGCCCAACTCGCGAGCGACGATGGCGGAGTGTGACAGCAGGCTGCCGTGTTCGACCAGCAGGCCGGCGGCGGCAGGGAACAGTAGAATCCAGCCGGGATCGGTGCGCTCGGCGACCAGAATGTCCCCCGGCTGCAAGGTGGCCTGCGCCGGATCGATCACAACCCGCACCCGTCCCCGCACGACTCCGGGACAGCAGCCGATACCCTGTCGCTGGTCACCACCGGTCGTCTCCATTCTGGCCGCATCGTAAAACACATTACCGTGATGAACCATGCCCCGGGTTTCCAACCGGTCGGGCGGGGGTGACCCGGCGCGATACGACTCAAACTCCTGCCGGCGCAAGGCAGCCAATCCTTTCAAATCGGTCGTGGTCGCCGTCCCGTCGATAAAGCCCAACACCTCTTCCACCTCGAGATAGAAAATGTCGTTCGGTTCTTGCAGCAGGCCCAAGGCGTGGAATTTGCGAGCCAGCGTCGTAAAAATCAAACGGACCCGGGCGAACACGCGCGTCCGCTCAAAGCGTAAATTCTCCCGATCCCGCACCCGCCGGCGTGTGTTTTTTAGCACCCAGTTGAACACGACCCGCCGCAGCAGTCGGCCCGCCAACGCCGCACTCACCTGCGTTTCAGACCGCCGCCGTAGATCGCCTGCCGCTTGCGCGACATCGTTACCCGTTTTACCGGTTCGATTCGATGCCGGGCCGGTCGAAGATGTTCGAGCCCGGGCAAGCTGCCCAATCGACCGGTACAGCAGCAGGGGATCGTCATGCAGCGTTACGCTTTCCAGTTTCAATTCCTCCAGGCAGCGATCCCCAAATTTATCGAGATAAGTCTGAACCTGCGCCCGAAACGCCGGCTGCCGGGTCATTTGCTCTTGAATTTTGGGCAAAGGCCGCTCGCACAAGGTCTCGACCAGCTCGGGGTCTCCCGCGGCCAGGTGAGCCAGTTCGCGCAGCCAGGCGACCGGTTCAGCACTGATGAGGCCACCGGCGCCAGCCAGCAGATTGTTTTGCAGCGTCCCATTCGCGTCACCACACCACGCTTCCGTGAGCTTACGTAAGATACCATAAAATATCATTGCAAAAAAATCATTGATCAGAGGTGCGTCCCAGCGAGTGAGCAGTTGGCCCTCCAGATCGCGATAATAGGCAGCCAATTCGTCGGGCCGGAGCGGCTCCAGGTCGGGCCGATGGGTCCCCAGCGCATCATCGAGCCGTTGGTAGAACTGATCGATGTGGCGCGGCAAAAGGACATAGTTCGCGATGAAGCCGCCGATGGTTCGCAGCAGCCGCAGGCCATCACGCCAGCGCTCGCCCCGGCCAGCGGCAGACACATCATCGAGCAGCCCCTCCGGCAGCTTCTCTTTGACGCCCATCATCTGCTCCATAAAGCTTCGGTTGACCCGATAGCCTGGCAACAGGGCCAGCACCCGGTACCAGCTCAACAGATTGTAGTAAATGCGCCCCCGGATGAACCCCAGCATCCGGCGGAAGATGGTGTGATGCTCT
>Ga0299906_10004412_pt1 | contig 11525 bp, 8 predicted proteins | sample RVTome_14_FD_200259 | JGI IMG/M metagenome (GOLD analysis project Ga0299906, IMG submission 200259) | Soil microbial communities from uranium-contaminated site in the Upper Colorado River Basin, Wyoming, United States - RVT145D125 (version 2) ... | reverse complement strand
CACCCCGATGGAGTTTTCAGAGCGGCCATAGACGCCGGCAGAATTTTTGGACTGCCCCCAGACCCCCGGGAAACCCTCCGAGATGCCGAAGACGCCTATGCCGGACGTGGACTGGCCCTGCACGCCGGTTCCCGTTTGGGACCCGCCGAAGACGCCGTGCGTCGTACCGCTTCCGCTGACCCCGACTGCCTGCAGATTTCCCTTTTTGAGGCTCACGCCCGACGTATCCTGCGGCATCATAGAGGCCGATGGTGAGCCGGTAGGTGCCGTCGGGGGCGGGCCGCCCCTGGCCGTCGGTCAGCAAGCCCTGGTAGCTGATCGTCTGGGGCACCTGGGCGAGGGCGGCTAGCGGGCACAGCGCGACGAGCAGCAGCAGCATCCAGCCCGTGAAGAAGAGCCACGGCATAGGGTTGCACCCTGTTGAGGTTAGAAACGATGCATTAGCGCAGGAAATTTGTTTGCCGGGAGCTGTGTGTCAAGACCTATCCGTCAAATATTTTGCGCCCCAGGCGGGCTGGCCGGACGGCTCGTCGAGACATGGAAGCAAGCGTGCGAAAGAGGCCGCAACGGAAAATAGATCCCGGCTACGCCATAAACGTCCGCAGCCACCATTCGAAGCAGAGAAAGGACCAGATGAGCAGGCGGCGGTTCTGGGTACCGGAGAAGTGTTCGTTCATCATTGCCTGCGCCGCCTCAGGCTGAATATAATCGTACATGCGCGCGCGCCGGTCGAAGAGCAGGTCGCGGATATAATCGATGCTCTCGCCTTTGAACCAGGTCCCGTCCGGCGCGGAAAAGCCCTGCTTCGTGCCGTTGGCGTAATGCTCGGGCACGTAGCGGGTCGCCGCGCGGCGCAGGAGGATCTTGCCGTCGTTCGTCTGCTGGTAGTACTGCTGCGTCTTCGGGCCGGGCTCGTTCTCGTTGAGGCGGACGACGTCGCCCAGGTTCTGGAGCTTGTAGCGCACCGGCACCCGCATCGCGAAATCCACCAGGTCGTTGTCGAGGAAGGGCACGCGCGTCTCCAGCCCGTGCGCCATGCTGAGCTTGTCCTCGACGACGAGCAGGCCGTGCAGGAACGTCTTGGCCTCGAAATACAACGAGCGGTTGACGTAGTCTTCGGGCGATTCTATCCCGTAGGCCTTGGCCCCCATCACGCCCTTGAACACCTCTTTCGTCGGATGGTCGAGGACGGTGGGATAGAGGTCGGGCTGGTAGAAGCGCGGCTTCAGGCTGTCCGGGATGAGCCGCTGCCAGTAGCGATAGTATTTGTCGACGTAGTGCCCGTTGCTGTAACAGACGGCGGCGCGGTAATACCGCCACGGGTACCCGGCAAAGAGTTCATCGCCCCCGGCCCCGGAGAGGACGACCTTGACGAACTTGCTCGCCAGCCGGGCGATGTAGTAGTTGGGATAGCATTGCCCGACGCGCGGATCTTCGAGGTGCCAGATCAGGTGCGGCATCACGCGCTCCATGTCCCCGGCCTTGAGGATAACCTCGTAGTGCTCCGTTTTGTAGCGGTACGACAGGTATTCGGCTTTGCGCCGCTCGTCGTAGCCCAACTCCAGTCCGGAAGCCGACGACATGTCGAACCCGCAGGTGAACGTCTTCAGGTTGTCGAAATGCTCGGCGGCGATGCTGGTCACGGAGCCCGAGTCGATGCCGCCGCTGAGGTACGAGCCTACCTCCACGTCGCTCACGAGCTGGCGGTTGATGGCCTGCTCGAACAGCCGGGCGAACTCTTCGAGGCATTCCTCTTCCGAAGCCGTGATCCCGCCGTCGAAGTCGTAATCCCAGTAGCGCTCCGGTTCGAGGGTGGCGGCGCCCTGCCGGACGGTGAGGGTGTGGGCCGGCGGGAGGAGCCGGATGCCGTCGAAGAGGGTCAGGTCGGAAAAGATGTTCTGGAACGAGAAATACTCGTTGAGCGCCGGGATCGAGACCTGCACGCGCACACTCGGGTGCTGGAGGAGGGCTTTGATCTCCGACCCGAAGAGGAAGAGACCGTCGCGGAAGCTGTAGTACAGCGGCTTGATGCCGTAGCGGTCGCGGGCGAGGAAGAGCGTTTGCTGCTGCATGTCCCAGACGGCCAGGGCAAACATGCCGTTGAGCCGTTGGATGCAGGCCGGTCCCCACGCCTCGTAGGCCCGAAGGACGACCTCGGTGTCCGTCCGGGTGTGGAAGATATAACCCCGGGCTTCGAGTTCGATGCGCAGGTTCTGGAAGTTGTAGACCTCGCCGTTGTAGACGATGACGTAGCGCCCGTCCGGGCTTTGCATCGGCTGCCGGCCTGCCGGCGAGAGGTCGAGGATCGCCAGCCGCCGATGGCCGAGGCCCACGCAGGCGTCACTCCAGAGGCCCTCGCCGTCGGGACCGCGATGGGCCACGGCCTGCGTCATCCGCTGCAAGACGCGGGTAGATACCGGCCGCCCCCGCACATTCACAATGCCTGCTATTCCACACATGGTTCCTCTCTCAGCGCGTGCTTTCTTCCCCGGATTAACGATGCGCGACGGTTGCTATAGGGTATGGGCGTATGGGGGTGTGGGCGTATGGGGTAATAGAGAAGGGATAATCCCTCTACAGCCTTGCCCGTCGCTCGTGTTGCGTGGTGCGTCTTGCGTATCGAAAGCACCTTCACGCAACACGCAGTACACTCTGCAAAGCATCCAATCAGCACATACACCAACAACCCTCCATGAAATCCTCCCACACCCCCATACTCCCACACAATCCCTCAGGCGGCTATCGCCGTGCCGCCGCCCTGCATCACTTCCTGCAACTGTTCGACCACGTAATCCTGCTCTGCGTCCGTCATCTGGGCATAGAGCGGCAGGCTCAAGGACAGTCGATCCGCCAGCAGGGCGTTGGGGAAATCTTCGTCGCGGATGCCGTAGTGTTGCTGGTAATACCCGAGCGTCGTCACCGCGTGCGTCCCCTGGCGGGTGGCGATGCCCTGGGCTTCCAGCGCCATCATGAGGGCGTTCCGCCGGTCGTGCAGGCGCCCTACGTTGCGGAGCGACGGGGCCTCGGGCTGGAAAAGACACACGTACGACTGATAGCCGTGGGTGCAATGGGACGGTACGACGGGCCGTTCCAGCCAGGCGACGTTTTCGAGCAAGGCGTCGTACCGCCGGGCGCGTTCGGTGCGCCGGGCCTGAATCCAGGCGGCCTTGTCCATCTGAGCCACACCCATCGCGCCCTGCACGTCGGTCATCCGGTAGTTGTAGCCCAGGTGGTCATATTCGGCCAGGAGAAAGCCGGCCTTGCCGGTGTGCCGCGCCAGGTCGGTCCGGCCGGCGCCGTGGTCCCGCAACATCCGGCACAGGGTGTCCGGCGCGGCATCCTGCGTCAGAATCATACCGCCTTCGCCGGTGGTGATCGCCTTGCGGGGATGGAAGCTGAAGCACCCTGTCTCGCCGAACGTGCCGACGTGTACGCCCCGGTAATACGCCCCGAAACCGCACGCCGCATCCTCCACGACGGCGATCCCGCGCGCACGGGCGACCTGGAGGATCGGATCCATCTCCGCCGCCAGGCCGAAAAGGTGAACCGGGATGATGGCCTTCGTCCGCGCCGTGATTTTCTCCGCCAGGGCTGCCGGGTCCAGGTTGAACGTGTCCAGGTCGATGTCGCAAAAGACCGGGGTGGCGCCGAGGTGCACGGCCACGTTGGCCGTCGAGATCCAGGTGAAGGCCGGGACGATCACTTCGTCGCCCGGACCCACGCCCAGCGCGGCCAGGGAGATATGCAGCGCGGTGGTGCACGAGGTCGTCGCAGCGGCGAAGGCGGAGCCGGTGAACCGGGCGAACGCCTCCTCGAACTGCTGCACGTACGGCCCCTGCACCACCCAGCCCGTCTTGAGCGGCTCCTGGATCAGACGCATCTCGTGCTCGTCGAACACGACTTTGGTGATGGGAATCTTCATGAGGCTAAGCGGCTGGGGGTGATGTGTCTGGCCTGGTCTTCGGCCCGCCATGCGATCAAGCGCTCCAGCCCTTCGCGGAGCCCTATGGTCGCCGTAAAGCCCAGGTCGCGCGTGGCCTTCTCGGTAGCGCCGACCCGGTTGGTCACAAACGACCGGCCGCCGAGTTCGTACTGGATGGTGCGGGCGGAGCCGGTGATCGCCAGGAGTTCTTCGCAGAGGGTACGGATCGACGTCCGCGTCCCGCTGCCCACGTTGTAGAACGCGTCGTCCACGTCGCTCTTGAGCGCGCACAGGTTGGCGCGCGCGACGTCGGTGACGTAGATGAAGTCGTAGCTCTGCGACCCGTCTCCGTAGACGACGGGCGGCATCCCGTGGTCGATCCGGTCGAGGATCTTCATGATGACAGAGGTATAGGTCCCCTTGTAATCCTGGCGGGCGCCGTAGACGTTCATGTAGCGCAGGCCCGCGTACGAGAGGCCGTAGCGGTCGTTGAAGGCCCGGCACATCGCTTCCCCGGCGATCTTCGTCGCACCGTAAAAGGTGCGGTTGTTGAACGGATGCGCCTCCGTCATCGGGATCTCGACGGCATCGCCGTAGACCGAGGCCGACGACGAATACACGAGGCGCCTCGCGCCGTGGTCGCGGCAGGCCTCCAGCACGTTGAAGGTGCCCTGGATGTTGACGTCGAAGGCGGCACGGGGATAGTCGTGGCATTGCAGGAGCCACAGCGCCGCCAGGTGGATGACGTAGTCGGCTTCTTTGACGGCGCTCGCCAGGACGTCGGCCTGCAAGATGTCTCCGCCCACGTCGTAGATGCGGACGCGCGGATCGCGCAGAGCGGCGTTCAGGTTCGCCCGCGTACCCCGGCAAAAGTTGTCGTAGACGATGACTTCGGCGACGTCTTCCTCGGTCAGCGCATCGACGACGTGCGAGCCGATGAAGCCGGCGCCGCCGATGACGAGTACCTTACTTCCTCGAATGTCAGGCATGGATAGGGGGGTTGGGTGATTTGCGGTTGGGTGCTCAAAAACGAAAAAAGGGAGTGGGCTCAGCTCGCCCTGCTTCTGCATGCTGCCTGCAGCTGCTCCTGCATGCGGAAGTAGGTGCGCGCCATCACGGCGTTCTGGTAGAACACGCCTTCCTCCGACATCACGCCCAGGTTCATGAAGTTCTGCAACCCTCGGTCCGCGACGGCCTCGCGCAGGGCTTTGATGAAGGCCATGTTGCGCAGCGTCGGGCGCGGGAAGCCGACCCGGGGGATCTCGACGTGGGTGAAGGTGACGGGGTTGTCCGCGTGCAGGACGCCCATCTGCCGGAGTTCGGCCAGGCCGTGGGCCGCCAGGTCGTCTATCGAGGCGACCTCGTCGTCCTCCATGAAGAGTTCCTGGGAGAAGGGATAGCCCTGGGGCCGCCGGGCATCCGGGCAGTAGCTGTAGTAGTTGTTGACGCGGTAGGTGTGGAGGCCGTCGTCGTAGGCGTAGAAATAGTCCAGGTCTCCCATGTCGAGTTGCTTTTCCAGCAGCATCAGGACGATGACGGTCCGCATCGGCGGGTCCGTCGGGAGCTGAGGCTTTTCGAGGTGCAGCGTCCGCATGAGCGGAAAAAGCCCCGCCGTCCAGTACAGATGGTCGACGGCGAGGGTCGTCTCTTGCTCCTTACCCTTCACGTCGACGCCATGGATATACCCCCGCGCCTCTTTGATCGCGGCCACGCTCGTATTCTTGAGGATCCGCACGCCGAGGGCGTCGAGCCGCGCTTCGAACGCATCGACGAAGGTTTGCATACCGAATTTCTTCGGGTACAGCCCACCGAGGCCGGACGTCCAGGCAAGCGGCAAGCGCCGCTGATCGGTATAGGCGATCCGGGCGCGCAGGCTCGGCGAGGTCGTCACATCCTCTACGACGTCCTGCGCGAAGAAGGCCACGCGGTCGAGCGGGGTGATCCGCAACGCCATCGGGTGCATCTCCTCCGGCGCCCGGCGATAGACCCGGCGCATCACCGGCGCGATGACTTCCTCGGTAATCACCGAACCGAACCGGGCGCGCGTGACGTCCGCCGCACTCACGGGCTGGTCGAACGGCCGGTTCTGGTTCAGGCTCAGCATGAAATCCGCCAGGCAGGCCCGCTGCACCGCATCCGGCAGATCGCGCAGGTCCACGAACGGGTTGTCCGTCTTGAGCCGCCCGTGGTGGTACAACCCGGCCCGCTCGCGCCGATCTCCCTTCAAGAAGACCCATTCGTCCTCGGGGATCAGGTCGAGCGGCAGCCGGTCGAGTTCTTCGACGCCCGTCTGCGGGTACATGTGGACGGCGTGGTCGAAGCGGCCATAGGCGCCGTAGTCGAAGCTCCCGAGCAAGCCGCCCAGGTGGGGGCTGTGCTCCACGAGCACGACGGCTTCGTCCGGGGTCCACCGTTTGAGCAGCAGCGCGGTCAGCATCCCGCAAATCCCGCCGCCGACAACAAGATGCGTTCTGGTAGCCATATACCTTCTGTCAGGAATCTTCTGCCGCCACGCCCTGGAAAAAATTTCTGTAGGTCGTAGCCCTTCGCGGATTGAGAGACGTTCCCGAACCACCGCGTTGTCATCTCGACCGACCGAAGGAAGGGGAGCAATCTCCCCAGGGAGGGTGCTTTCGCAGAGAGAGATCCCTCGGCTTCGCCCGGGAGGACAGGCCGAAACGGTTTGAAATCGTTTCTCAGCACCCAATTTTCAAGAGTCGTGCCACGGTTGCGCACAGCGGTGCGCACAGCCCTCCGCCGCCGATGAGCAAAGAGCGTTCGAACTGGAATGATAATTGGGCTACCGCCGCCGATACCGGTTTCAATGTACCCGGACGCACGACGCATCCCCAACCCGATAGACGCTCCAGGAACCTGCTATTATGAAGGCTCCCCCGCCCTCTCTTCATCAAGACCTCCAGGCGCTGCACGAGGCGCTGGGGGCCCGCATGCGCAGCGAGTGGCAGCGGGACGTCCCGTTCACCGAGTTGCTCTTCGACCGGTGGGACCGGGCGGAGACGCTGCGCTTCGGAGAGGGCACGAGCATCTACCACAACAGCTACGTCTACGGCAACGTCGAGGTAGGCCGCCATACGTGGATCGGACCGTTCACCCTGCTCGACGGCACGGGCGGCCTCACCATCGGCGACTATTGCAGCATCTCGGCCGGCGTCCAGCTCTATTCGCACGACACGGTAGCCTGGGCGGTATCCGGCGGCAAAGCGCCGTATGCCTACCGCCCCGTGCATATCGGCCACTGCTGCTTCATCGGGCCCGGATCCGTCGTCCGCGCCGGGGTAACCGTCGGCGATCACTCCGTCATCGGTGCACACAGCTTCGTCAACCGGGACGTCCCGGGGCAGAGCATCGTGGCCGGCAGCCCGGCCCGGCTGATCGGCCGGGTGCACCTCTCGGAGGACGACGTTACCTTTGAATATTTCCAGACACCCGTCGAAGCATCTCGATAATGGACACGCCCCCGCCTTCCCTGTACCTGACGCTCGACGTAGACTGGGCGCCCGACTTCGTCATCGACCATGTGGCGTCGATCCTGCGGGCGCATCGGGTCCATGCTACGTGGTACGTAACCCACGCCAGCCCCGCGATCGACCGCCTCCGTCGCCATGCCGACCTGTTCGAGTTGGGCATCCATCCCAACTTTAACGCAGACTCCAGCCACGGCGACACCCCGGAAACCGTCCTGGCGCACTGCATGGCCCTCGTACCGGAGGCCGTAAGCATGCGCTCGCACGGCCAGCTACAGTCCACCTGCCTCCTCACGAAAGTGCTGAAGACAACACCGGTGGATACCGACCTCTCGTACCTTCTCCCGAAGATGCCGCACCTGGCGCCGGCCTGCTACCAGGTGGCCGGACGCCCCTTCGTTCGGATCCCGTCCTACTACGAAGACGACGTAGCGATGGAACAGCCGGCGCCCGGCTGGCACGCGGACGCTTTTTTCGACGAGCAGCCCGGCCTGAAAGTCTTGACTTTTCACCCCATCCACCTCTACCTCAACGGCACGGACATGGTCCCCTACGAGGCCGCCAAACGGCTGCATCGGTCCCTGCACCACGTTACGAACGCACAGATAGCACCCTTCGTCCAGCGCGGCGAAGGGCCGGGTACGCTTTTTACCGGGTTGGTCGAGCGGCTGGCGGGCACCCGCACGGCCTGTATTCGCGACGTGCGCGAGGCCGTCCTGCGCACCCATGCTGTTCCCGCATCGAGCGTGCCCTATCCCGCCTGAGTCTGCGTCGCACGGCTCCGCAAACCTCATTGCTACCCCCTATGTCTGCCTCGGCCAGCACCTCGACGTCGCTGTTGCACCTGCACCGCTTCCAACCGGAAGACCGGGCGGCATGGACGGGCTTTCTGGAAGAGGCCGACAACGCTACCCTCTTCCACAGCCTCGACTTCCTCGACTACCACGGCGACCGGTTCAAGGCGGAAGCCCACCACCTGCTCTGGCGCAAAGGAGAACGGATCTTTGCGGCGCTGCCCCTCGGCGTGTTCGAAGAACGAGGGCAGCGCGTGGCACGCTCGCCCTTCGGCGCCAGCTGGGGCGGCCTCGTCCATGAATCCCGGTTCAAGCTCAAGTACGCCCTGGAGATCGCCGGCTCCCTGGTAGACTACTTGCGGGCGCTGGACGTCTCCGAATGCATCATCACGCCGCCGCCGTCCTGCTACTACGGCCGGTACAACAATCATTTTGAGTTCGCCCTCGTCGCGCACGGTTTTCAAACGGCGAACCGCGAGTTAACGAGCGTTGTCGACCTGCGCGGCTGTACGGACCCCATGGCGTTGATGACCACCTCGGCCCGCTCGCCGGCCCGGAAAGCCCAGAAACACGGCATCCAGGTCGTCCGCAATGCGCCGCTCGATGCCTTCTACCCGCTCCTCGAAGAAACGAAGCAACGGCTCGGCGGCCGCATCACGCATACGCTGCCCGAACTGGCGTGGCTGCAACAACGCCTGCCGGACCGTATCAAGGTGGACGTCGCCTATCACGACGCGGAACCGGTAGCCGGCAACCTCTACTTCGACAACAAGCACTGCGTGCTCTGCTTTTACCTGAGCCACCGCAGGACGCACGACCATCTGTGTGCCCCGAACCTGTTGATCTACGATGCCCTCTGCTGGGCGGTAGACCAGGGCCGGTCGTCCTTCGACTTCGGTTGCTCCAGCGTCCGGCAACAGATCCAGAACCTCGGCGTCGCGAACTTCAAGGAAAACTTCGGCGCCCGGGGCTTATTTCGAGAGACGTACCGCTGGAAAGCCGTACCCCCTTCGCCGAACCCTGCGTTCCATGACCCTGCCCATCGAAGCCCTGCTCGGGAACGTCGTTCCGCTCGACCCACCCGGCCTCTACGCCGCCGAGACGGTTGAGACAAACGCCATCGCCGAAGCCAACGACCGCATCGGGGGCGTTCGTATCAACGAGCGCAAGGCGGAAGTATTTTCCTCAACCTATTTTCAGCACCGGCAATATGACCGATACATCGATGCGCTGCTGCGCGGCGGCGGCTTCACCACCGCGCTGGACGTCGGCTGCGGCGACGGACGCGGGCTCGACTGGTGCCTCGCCCACGGCGTCGCACAGAGCATCGGCGTCGACATCAGCCTGCCGGCCTTGCAACGGTATGCCCGCAAAGGACTTCCCGAAGGCGTGCGTCTCGTTCATGCAGGCATCCTGGACCTCGACTATCGCCCCGAGGCTTTCGATTTCGTTATGGCCATTGAGTCGCTGTATTACCTCGGCACCCGGTACGAAGCGGCCGTAGCGCGCCTCTCGCGGACCCTCAAGCCGGGCGGTCTGCTGCTCTGTTCCCTCCCGGACCCCGAAGCATGTCTGCTGTATTCGGCGATGACGACGGGCTTCGAGCATATCAACGAACTGGCGGCACAGGGCCACTCGTACGAATACATCGACGGCCGTCCCCACCGGATCCGCAGCTTTACCCCGGCCCAGAACGACGCCCTGTTCGCCCGCTACGGCCTGCATCCGGAGGCCCGATACGGCATTTCGGCATTGCCTTTGCTCCTGATCCACCTCTACCATCAGAACCAACCGGACAACGACGCGCACAGGCAAGCCCTGATCGAAGCCCTGGAGGCTGTCGCCGACCGGGACACGTCCTTCAACCGCCTCTACCTGACGGCGTATCGCAAAACTTGATCGGACGACCTGAGCCACCTGCCGCCCCCAGATCCCATGCGCATTCTCTTAGGGACCGCCGAAATCAGTCGGCAAATCTATGACATGGCCGACGGTTTTCGGCAACTGGGCCACGAGGTCGAGACGTTGATGTACCTCCCCTGCCCTTTTCATCCCGAGTTGCGCTACGACCACCTGATCAACCCGGGGGCGTTCTGGCAACAGATCGGCATTGCCAACGCCGGGCAGGGCACGCCCCAGCCTTCCGAGCATGCCCTGAGCTTTTTGAACCGCCTCCTCCAGGATTTCGACGTCTACATCTTTCAGTTTGCCAGCAGCATCCTACCCAACAACGTAGACTTCAAGATGCTGAAAAAACGGGACAAGAAGATCATCGCGATCTTCAACGGGAGTGACGTCCGGCACTGGGCCACGTCGGACCCCGTCTGGGCGTCCTTCGGGTTGACGCATCCACCCCTCTACAAGGAGATGCGCTTCACCAACTTTCCCATCACGCGAGCGTGGACAGCCCTCCGCATGGCGGAGTGCTATGCCGATGCCGTCGTCGGGATTCCCTCGGATATGAGCGCCGCCGTACGCCCTTTCAACCATTTTTACCTGCCTGTACGCCGGAGCCTGTTTTCGCCGCGGATTCCGGGACGAGACGTGCCGGTGGTGGTGCACGCTCCGTCCCGGCGCTCGACCAAAGGGACCGAAGAGACCCTGGCCACGTTCGAGCGCATGAAGCAGGACGGCATCGCCTTCGAAGTGCGCCTGCTGGAGCAGATGCCGAACCCGGTCGTCCTGGAACACCTTTCCGATGCCGACATCGTCGTCGACCACACCGGATGCCCGACCCACGGCATGCTGGGCCTGGAAGCGATGGCCTCGGGCTGCGCGCTGATGTCGGGCAACAACTACGACCTGGTCCCGGTGCCGACGGACCGGCCGGTTGTGCATATCACGGCGGAGAACCTGTACGAACGCCTGAAAAAACTCATCGAAGACGTCCCGTACCGGGTCACGATGGCCGAGCGCGGCCTGCAGTATGTGGAGCGGTACTACGACCACGTTCGCGTCACGGAACAGATGCTGGGCTACCTCGAACACCCGGCGCCCGACTATTACCCGTCGTTCGTCACCCAGTCGTTCAGCGCCCCGGCCGACGAGCCCGTCCCGCCGCACCTGCAAGCACTCACGGCCCGCGTTATTCGTCAGTGGGGCATGCCGGCCGGCGTGGACCCGGAAGACCTGGCCGAGCGCGGCATTATACCCCCCGGCGCCCTCACCCACGACGACATCCCACGGTGGGCGGTGCCGGACGACGAGGCGAGGCTCTGGGGATGGTCGCCGGTCTCTGCCCGGCAGGAAGCAGCCTGAGTCCGCGCAAATGCCTGTGCTTGTCACCTCGGACGTGATACTCGTAGGGTGTGTGCGCTCTTTGCA
>Ga0299906_10004411_pt1 | contig 11525 bp, 7 predicted proteins | sample RVTome_14_FD_200259 | JGI IMG/M metagenome (GOLD analysis project Ga0299906, IMG submission 200259) | Soil microbial communities from uranium-contaminated site in the Upper Colorado River Basin, Wyoming, United States - RVT145D125 (version 2) ... | reverse complement strand
GCAGGCGCCGTCCTGCTGCTGGGCACGCCATCGGACCTGTTCGGCCGGGTCGCGCCGTTCCTGATTCTGTTCGCCACCGGCCTCTTCCTCGCGCAGGAGCCGATCCAGCGACACGTCCGGCCGGCGGCCGCCCCCGCCGGATCGTACTGGCTGTCGTGGGCCATGCTGGCGCAGCTCGCCGTGGCGCTCTACGGCGGCTACTTCGGCGCCGGCATGGGCATCCTGATGCTCGCCGCCCTGAGTCTCATGGGGCACACCCACGTCCACCGCATGAACGCCCTGAAGAACCTGCTGTCGGTCTGCATCAGCGGCTCGGCGGTCCTCTACTTCGTGCTGACGGCAGACGTGCTCTGGTGGGAGGCGCTCCTGACCGCCAGCGGGGCCATCGTCGGAGCGGTCGGAGGCTCCGGCCTCGCGCTCCGCCTGGGGCCCTCGACCGTGCGGCGGATCGTCGCGGCGATCGGGCTGGGCGCCGCGCTCGCCATGCTGGCCACCCGGTGACCGCCGGCCGAATGCCGACGGGGGCTCATCGGAGGGGCTCTACAATGCCGTCATGACCCGTGCCGGCGAGGAGGCCGCCCTTTCGCCGTTCGTCGAGCTGACGCGCGCCGAATGGGCGGGCCTTCGAGCCGCCACCCCGCTGCCCCTCACCGAGCCGCAGCTCCGGGCGCTCGTCGGGCTGCACGAGCCGATGTCGCTCGACGAGGTGTCCGACGTCTATCTTCCGCTGTCGCGGCTGCTCAATCTCCACGTGGGCGCGACGCGCAGCCTGCACGAGGCCACGGCCACGTTCCTCGGCTCGCGCGACGTCCGCGTGCCGTACGTCATTGGCGTGGCCGGCAGCGTGGCCGTGGGCAAGAGCGCCACGTCGCGCGTGCTGCAGGCCCTGCTCGCCCGGTGGCCGAGCCATCCACAGGTCGATCTGGTCACGACCGACGGCTTCCTCTTTCGGCTGGGCGAGCTCGAGGCGCGCGGCCTGCTCCACCGCAAGGGCTTCCCCGAGAGCTACGACGTGCGCCGGCTGGTGCGGTTTCTCGCGGATCTCAAGGCGGGCGTCCCGGAGGTGTCCGCGCCGGTCTACTCGCACCTGCGGTACGACATCGTCGAGGGCGAGCGGCAGGTCGTGCGCCAGCCGGACGTGGTCATCGTCGAGGGGCTCAACGTGCTGCAGACGGGCGGACGTCCCGGCCGGCGGATGCCCATGTTCGTCTCGGACTTCTTCGATTTCTCGATCTACGTGGACGCCGCCGAGGCCGACATCGAACAGTGGTACGTGGAGCGCTTCCTGTCGCTGCGCGAGACGGTGTTCCAGGACACCTCCTCGTACTTCCACCGCTACGCGTCACTCACCCGGGAAGAGGCCGTCGAGACGGCCCGCCATCTGTGGCAGTCGATCAACCAGGTGAATCTCCGCGAGAACGTCCTGCCGACGCGGGGCCGCGCGACGCTCGTGCTGGAAAAGGGCCGCGACCACGCCGTACGACGCGTGCGGCTGCGACGGTTCTAGCTCTTGGCCCTGGCGCCCGTTCGGGTCAGGCGGCCGGCTGGGTCGCGGCGGCCGCGGCGGCAAGGAGCGGGGCCATCTCGCCGGCCGTGACGGGCTGCGAGAAGAGGTAGCCCTGTGCGTGCGGGCAGTCGAGCGCGCGCAGCTGGTCCACGTGGGCCGCCGTCTCCACTCCCTCGGCGATGAGGCCCATGCCGAGCTCGCGGGCGAGCCGCACGATGGCGCCGCCCACGCCCTCGTTGGCGGTGCCCATGCGTGCCACGAACGACTTGTCGAGCTTCAGGGCATCGACCGGGTACCGCTGCAGGCAGCTCAGCGACGCGTAGCCGCTGCCGAAGTTGTCGAGGTGCACGGCGACCTGCAGATTGCGCAGCCGCTGGAAGTGCTGGTCGACGACCTCGGAATGGTCGATGAGGACCGACTCGGGAATCTCGAGGCGCAGGCTGCCGGGCAGCAGGCCGCTCTCGGCCATGGCCTCTTCGACCTGGTCGATGAACTCGGGACGCGTGAAGAGCCGCGACGAGATGTTCACCGACAGGTCGAGCGGACGCTCGTACATCTGCTGCCACGCTGCGACCTGGTGACAGGCCTCGCGCAGGACCTGGTAGGTGAGCGGGACGACGAGGCCGGTCTCTTCCGCGATCGGAATGAACTCCAGCGGCTGCGCCACGCGCCCGTCGGCCCGTTCCCACCGTACGAGCGCCTCGACTCCGCAGATCTCCGACGAGGGGAGCTGGACGATGGGCTGGTAGAACACGGTGAGCGCGTTCTTCTCCAGGGCCCGCCGCAGCTCGGTCTCGATGCGAAGCCGGCTGAGCGCGGAGGCGTACATCGCCGGATCGAACAGCTCGTGGCCGCCGCGGCCCGCCGCCTTCGCACGGTACATCGCGATATCGGCGTCGCGCAGGATCGCGTCCACCGAGTGGTAGCTCGACGTGCCCACGACGATTCCGATGCTCGCCGAGGCCGGCAGGTCCTGGTTGCTGATCCGGATCGGCTCGTCGAGCGCGCGCTGGAGGCGCTCGGCAATGGCGACGACGGCCCCGTGCGTGTCGAAATCTTCGACGAGCACGGCGAACTCGTCGCCGCCGAGTCGGGCCAGTGAGTCGCCCGGCCGGAGCTCGGCCTGCAGTCGCCCGGCGATCGCGGCGAGGAAGCGGTCGCCCACGACGTGTCCGTACGTGTCGTTGACCTGCTTGAAGTCGTCGAGGTCGATGAACAGCACGGCGTAGCCGGGGGCGCTCTGGCGCGCGTTCTGGCGAATCGCGTGCTGGAGCAGCTCGCGGAAGAGCGTGCGGTTCGGCAGGTCGGTCAGCGGGTCGTGCTGGGCCGCCTGCGCCAGGGAGTCGCGAATCCGCCGCTGCTCCGTGATGTCGGTCTGCGAGCCCGCCATCCGGATGGCCCGTCCCGCCTCGTCCCGCACGGCGATGCCGCGGCACAGGACCCACCACGTGCTGCCGTCGACGTGCCGCATCCGGTACTCGTGCTCGAAGTGCGATCGGTCGCCTTCCACATGGGACCGCAGCGCCCACAGCAGGCCGGGGCGATCGTCCTCGACGACGTGGTCCAGCCACTGCTCGAGGAGGGCGATCGGCGCGGTGGCGTCGAGGCCGATCATCTCCCGCCATCGCCCCGAGCAGTACAGTGCGTCGGTGGCGACGTCCCAGTCCCACAGCCCGTCGTTGGAGCCGGCGGCCGCCAGCGCGTAGCGCTCCTCGGAACGTCGTGCCGCTTCGAGGGCCGCCAGTGTGTCCTCGTGCAGGCGGAGGACCTCCTCGCGGTGCCGTTCCTCGCCGGCCAGGCGTTCCAGGTACATGTGGTGCGAACGGAAGGCGAGATACACGAGTCCGCTCGCCAGCGGCAGCAGCCAGAGTACCGGGTTCAGCAGCTGCTCGGGGCCCCACAGCGCCAGGAAGACGCAGATGGTCGCCACGAGCAGGCCGAAGAACAGGTTGGCCGACAGGAGGTGGCGCGACGCGCGCTCCAGCATGCTCCTCCAGAGCCCACCTACGAAATTCGACATGGTGACGTGCTCAGCAACCGCGACGCCAATTCCGTCCCTGGCCCCCTGATTGCGGGGACCTGCGCACGTCCACGCGTTCCGGCGCGAGGATGCGTGATTCCAGGATGCCGGTTCTGTAATCGTCTGGTCTCGAAATATCAGACGTTCTGGCGGGGCCGAGAAGGCTGCGGCGGGCGGATCGTCAGCGTGTCGGACGCCCGGTCGCGCGGTGCGCGTCAATCCATGCCGCCAGCGTGCGGAACGCCTGCCCGCGGTGCGCGACGGCGAGCTTGGCCTCGGGCGACACCTCGGCCAGCGTGGCGGCGTACGGGGGATAGTGGAAGATCGGGTCGTAGCCGAAGCCGCCGCGGCCCGCGGGCGCGGTGGTGATCTCGCCCTCCACGATGCCGGTCGTCTCGTAGAGGATGGCGTCGCCCTCGGCCACGGCGAGTGCGCACACGAAGCGTGCCGTGCGCGGACGGTCCGGCTGCGCGGCAAGCCGCTCGAAGATGGCGTCGAAGCGCTCCTGATAGGAGGCGTCCGGGCGGAGGTAGCGGGCCGACTGCACGCCGGGCTCGCCGTCGAGCGCGTCGATGCTGAGGCCGGAGTCCTCGGCCACCGTGAGCAGGCCGGCGTGCGCGGCGTAGTACCGGGCCTTGAGGCGGGCGTTGTCGGCGAAGGTCGTGCCCGTTTCCTCGGGCTCGGCCACTGCGGGCAGATCGCTCAGGGTCGCCAGGTCGATCGACGGGAGCAGCGTCCGGATCTCGCGGAGCTTGTCCCGGTTGGTCGTCGCGACGAGCAGGCGCATGCCGGCGTCAGCCGCCCAGATGCTGGCCCACCAGGCCCCGCTGCAGCGCGACGAGCTGGCGGATGCCCGTGTCGGCCAGGTCGAGCAGCCGGCCCAGCGCCTCGCGGCCGAAAGGCAGGGCCTCGGCCGTGCCCTGGACCTCGATGTAGAGTCCGGCGCCGGTCTTCACGATGTTCATGTCCACGTCGGCGCGCGAGTCCTCCACGTAGGCCAGGTCGAGCAGGGGCTCGCCGTCCACGATGCCGACGCTCGTGGCCGCGACGAAGTCGGCGATCGGCATTGTGCGGATCACGTCCCTCTCGCGCAGACTCTGCGCCGCGAGCACGAGCGCCACGAAGGCACCCGTGATCGAGGCCGTGCGCGTGCCACCGTCGGCCTGGATCACGTCGCAGTCGAGCGTGATCGTCCGTTCGCCCAGCTCCTCCAGACGCGTCACGGCGCGCAGCGAGCGGCCGATCAGCCGCTGGATCTCCTGCGTGCGGCCGCCGACCCGGCCGGCCGTCGACTCGCGCTGCGTGCGCGTGGTGGTGGCCCGCGGCAGCATGCCGTACTCTGCCGTCACCCAGCCCTTGCCCGTGTTGCGCCGGAACGGCGGCACGCGATCCTCCACGCTGGCCGTGCAGATCACCTTGGTCCGGCCCGCCTCGACGAGCACGGAGCCCTCGGCGTGGGCGAGATAGTTGGGGATGACGCGAGTGGGGCGGAGCTGTTCGGCGAGGCGGCCGTCGGATCTCATGCCGGGACACTCTAGCTCAAATGCATCGAACCGGTCCCGGGGCGTCAGTCTTCGCGGACGAGCGACGGGTCGGAGGCGAGCGGCCGGCGCAGGTCGACATGCCCGGCGATGGTGTCGACCTCGGTGCCGTCGACGAGAATCTGCACGCGTCTGGCGGCCGGCAGGTTGGACGTGATCACGTTGACCAGCGCGTAGACGGTGAGCAGCTCGTGCTGGGAGCCGCCTGGATGGCCGTCCACGACCTCGCGGCTCAGGTCGACGAAGGCATCCCCACGGTCGGTCACGTAGAAGGCTCGCAGCGTGGTGCCGGGCGGGATCACCGAGATGTAAGGTGCCGGGGCCTCCTCCCGGAGCTGGGCGGTCAGAATCAGCTGTCCTTGCTCCACGGCCGAGCTGCCCAGCGGCACGTCGCGCTGCAGGGGCACCAGCGCCTGTCCGTCCGGGCTGCCGAAGAACAGCGTGGCCGCGATGTGCGCCCCTCCCTGGTCCGTCCCGGTTGCGGGGGCGGCCGTCGGATCGGATTCGGTGGCCGCTGGCGGGTCGGACGGCCCGATCTGGGCGATGCCCCACGCGATCACCCCGAACAACGCCAGCCCGCCCGCCAGCAGCAGCCACCAGCCGCGGTTGCTCTCGCCGTTGCCCGTGGCGTCGCTCATGGCGTGCGGGGCTGCTCCGACCAGGCGCGGAAGCGGACCACGGCGTCGAAGAGCGCCAGGGCCATCGCGTCCTTGAACTCGTCGGAGCCGAACTGCGCCTCCTGCCCGGGGTTGGTCAGGTAGGCCATCTCGACGAGCGCGGCCGGCATGTTGACCGACGACAGCAGGCGCATGGGCGCCTGCCGGAGCGGCTGCCGGCTCATGGGCACGTGCCGCTGGAGCTCTTCCCGCAGCACTCCGGCCAGGACGGCCGATTCGTCGAGGTGGCGCACCTGGGCCAGCTCCCACGGAATCAGATCGATCGTGCGCAGGCCACCGGCGAAGGTGGGCAGCGAGACGGCACCCGCCAGGGAGGTCCGGGCGAGCTGCTCGCTCTCGCGATCCGGGCGGAAATAGAAGATCTCGGCGCCGGCCTGCGCACGCGAGCTCGAGCCGTTCGCATGCAGGCTGAGCAGCATGCTGGCCCGGCCGTTGTTCGCCACGGCCGCGCGCTCGTCGAGCGTGAGCGACAGATCGCTGTCGCGCGTCAGGAGGACGCGAAGGCCGAGCCGCGTTTCGAACAGCGACCTGAGCCGCCGCGCCACGTCGAGCGTGACCTGTCCCTCCTCGAGCCCGCCCGGGCCCTGGACGCCGCGGTCGTAGCCGCCATGGCCGGCGTCGATGGCGATCGTCTGCCAGGCACGTGACGGACCCGCACCGAGGCCGGCTGCCGCGGCCGACAGGGCGGGCGCCGTGGCCGGTGGAAACGGAGGCGGCGTGGCGGGCGCTGCGCGCGGCGGCGTGGCCGCCGGCCCCACCGGGACGGCGGCCGTGGCGACCGGCGCGACGTCGATCAGCACACGCGTCGTGGTCTGGTTGACCGTCGTGACCGTCGCCCGGCCCTCGGTGGCCGGAGACAGCACGACGACGACCACGTTCGGCCGATTGCCGAGGGCGATCGCATCGATGAGCCCGGACCCGTCCGGGGGGAGGGCGGGATCGATCTCGGCGGCGTCGATGCGCAGCAGCATCCGCCCGGGCTCGTGCGTGACGGTGACCCCGGCGGTCGGGGTGATGTCGATGGAGGCACGGGTGGGCGGACCGGATCGATCGATCCGCGCCGACACGCGCGGGATGCTCACGTTGCCCAGGAGGATCAGGCGGGCGTCACGCCGGAAGTCGATGCGGCGGTCGTAGATCGCGGCAAGCGCGCCCGACAGGAACTCGACGGGCACGAGCCAGCGACCGCCATCGCGCACGACAGGCGAAGGGAGGGTCACGATGCGCCCGTTGACCGATGCCATGGGCCGGTCGGCCGAGGCGACGATCGTCCGGCCCTGGTAGGACACGGTCACCCCGCCGGCCAGGGCGTCCTCGCGCACGGTGACGCCAAAGAGCCGTCGGACGTCGTCGAGGGCGACCAGCTCGTGCCCGTCGACGCGCGTGGTCGGCACGGTCTGTCGGCCGTCGCTCGTGACGAGAGTGAGCGGAGGGTCCTGCACGGCGTCCTGCGCCCGCGGTGACGCCGGCAGCAGCAGGAGGAGGAGCACGACGAGCGACGTCAGAACCCTCACGACACCCCATGATCGCATTCGTTTCGCCACGCTGCAAATCACGCCGGTTTCCGGGGGGCGGACTCACGTCCCGACAGGCCCTGCCGATTCGTGCTTCGAAGCGTCCCGCGATCGCCGGTTGCCGTCGTGCCGGGCCGGTGGCGCTCCCCGAACCGCCATGATCACGCTCGGCCTGCGCAGCTCACGTGACGTCCTTGCGGATGCGGCTCTCGGTGCGTTTGCAGAGGAGCTGCTCTCGCTCCTGTCCGATCTGCTGGCGGCCAGCGGCCCAGTTGCCGCGTTCGACTCCGGCGCCGATATCACGGCACCTCTTCCGCAAACCGGCTCCGCTCGGTCCACGACACACCCATGTCCGGGCGACCGATCTCGCTCCGCGTCTATCGGCCGCCTACGGTTTGCTGCAGAGGTGCCGTGCTTCGCCGCCTTCGCCCCCTGATTCGCTGCCGCTTCACGGTCCCGCAGACCGCACCGGTCACGGTTTGGGTCACCACGGGGCGTCGGCGTACAATGGAAGGCGAGCGCCGGCAGGAGCGTGCCGGCGCGCGAGCGACTCACCCCGAGGGGGCGACACGGCTTCGACGGGGGCATGAGATCGCGGGATGCATGCCGAGCTCCATTGACTCGTTAAACCGATGGGACATCCGTTAACTGCGGACAATCAGTACGCTCTCGCAGCTTAATCAAGCTGTGACGTTCGCCTCGACCTCGCCTGGTGGTTGAGGGTCGAACGCCATTAAGCAGGCTGGTGGCCGCGTGGCGCCTCGGCGCGCGGCCGCGAGATTCACTGAGGCTGGTGTCCGGCGGTTTTGGCCGCGTCCTCACGCCGGGCACGAGATTTCGGATGCGGACACGCATGTAGAGTCCCACGACGACGTGCTTTCGGACGCGGGTTCGACTCCCGCCGCCTCCAAAACCCGTATTTCATTGCCTGTCAGCTATTTACGAGGCTGACTGGCCCTTGTGGCACCTCGTATGTCCCTTCACCGCAAGGTCGGCGGAGTCCCGCCGCCTCCACGAGTCTTCGGTCCGAGGCTCATCGGTTACCAGAGACTTCGAATAATCCAGACGACGGCTCCTGGTGGAGGGCGAGTATCAGGGGGAGCGGTCCCTGGGATTCTGAAACACCGCAGGCTCGTGAGCGGCTCCCCGGCCGGCCAGGGGGGATTCGGGCGCCTGGCTAAACAGTACGCCGTTGAGCAGGACCTGGCGGTAGAATCCCGCCCAGCGTGGCGCTAACTCCAGGCACGAGAATCGGTTCCTACGAGATCACCGCCCAGATCGGGGTCGGTGGCATGGGCGAGGTGTACCGCGCCACCGATGCCAATCTCGCCCGCCAGGTCGCCATCAAGGTGCTGCCAGACGCCGTCGGATCGGATGCCGAACGGCTCGCTCGGTTCGACCGTGAGGCCAAGACGCTCGCCGCCCTGAATCATCCCAACATCGCGCACATCTACGGCTTGGAGCGATCCGAGGGCCAGACGGCGCTCGTGATGGAGCTGGTGGAGGGGCCGACGCTCGCGGATCGGATTGCCCAAAAGCCAATGCCTGTCGATGAGGCGCTGGGCATCGCCAAGCAGATCGCCGAGGCACTGGAGGCCGCCCATGAGCAGGGCATCGTTCACCGCGATCTGAAACCCGCCAACGTCAAGGTCCGAGACGACGGCACCGTGAAGGTGCTCGACTTCGGGCTGGCCAAGGCGATGGAGCCGACTGGCGCGACGGCGCCGAGTCAATCGATGTCGCCGACGATCACGACGCCGGCCATGACGCAGGCAGGGATGATTCTCGGAACGGCGGCGTACATGAGCCCGGAGCAGGCACGGGGCAAGACGGCGGACAGGCGTGCCGATATCTGGGCGTTCGGCTGTGTGCTCTACGAGATGCTCACCGGCCGACGGGCGTTCGGCGGCGACGAGGTGTCGGATGTGCTCGCGTCGGTGCTGGCCCGCGAGCCCGCAATGGAGGCCATACCGGACGAGGTGCCGGCGCGAATCCGCGACACTGTCGCGGCGTGTCTCCAGAAGGACCCCAGACAGCGGCTCCGTGACATCGCCGACGTCCGCCTCGTGATGGACGGGGCCTTCGCCCGTGCAGAGAAGACAGGACCGAGCGCGCATTCGGCGCCGGCGGTGGCGGTGCTCTGGAAGCGCACCGTCCCCTGGGTCCTGGGCATCATCATCGGCGTCGTGGCAACTGTGGCGCTCTGGGGCCTCGTTCGGCCTCGGGAGCCCGGGCCGCAGCCACTCAAACGTTTCGTCATCCAGCCCACAGGGCGGTTGTCCACCAACGCGGGGAACCTGCTCGCGATCTCGCCGGACGCGACCACGCTCGTGTACGAGGCATTCAACGGTGACGACCGGCGGCTCTACCGGCGTCCGATGGACCAGGTGGACGACATGCCCCTCCCGGACACGCAGTGGAGCGTCGTGGGAGGACAGTCAGGAGGGCCATTCTTCTCTCCGGACGGCACTCGCGTCGCGTTCCACCACCAGGGGGAGCTCAAGCGAATCGCGCTTGCGGGAGCTTCTCCTCAGACGATCGCGACCTCGGTGCTCTATCGCGGTGGGAGTTGGGGAGTTGACGACACGATCGTGCTGGGCGGCGGTCAGTCCGGTCTGCTGCGTGTGTCAGCGAACGGAGGAAACCCAGTAGCCATCGTCGCGCCGGATGCTGGCGAAGGCGCCTTTTTCTATCCGCAGATCCTTCCGGGAGGTCGATTCGTCCTGTTCACGGTTTCCCCCGATCCCGGATCGGGACATCTCGAGATCGTCGCGCTGGAAGGCGGGCAGCGCCGGGTGGTTCTGGAGGATGGCGTGGCGGGCCGCGTCCTCCCGAGCGGCCACCTGGTCTTCTTTCGTGACCGCCGGTTGTGGGCCGTTCGGTTCGACTCGGATCAGTTCGAAACGGTCGGCGATCCCGTTCCCGTGGTCGAGGGTGTGCGGTCCGAGGTCGAGGGGCCGGTCCAGTACGCCGTGGCCGACGACGGGACCCTGGCCTACATCCAGGCACCAGGTGCGGGCCCTCCTCGCTCGCTGGTCTGGGTCGACCAGGATGGGCGGGAGCGGCCGACGATGGCTCCGCGCGCTCACTACACGTGGGCGCGCCTGTCGCCGGACGGTCGGCGGGTGGCCGTCGAAGTCGACGACGGGAGGAACTCGGAAGTCGGCATCGTGGATCTGGAGCGGGGCACGTTGAGCTACGTGACCAACCATCCGGCGTCTGACGGAAGGCCCCTGTGGACACCCGACGGCGAGCACATCGTGTTCTCGTCAGACCGCGACGGATCCCAGGGTCTGTTCACCACCACGCCGGACGGCACGGGGCCCGTCGAGCGCCTCGCTGCCTTCCCGGGCATGCTGGTCATCCAGCCCGGCGGGTGGTCCGCCGACGCATCAAGGCTCGCCTTCATGTACATCCCTGGCGCCGTGCTCATCGGCACCTTGCGCCTGGACGGCTCCGGCACGTGGGAGCCGTTGTCGCTGGGCTCGGGAGCCTCGTTCCAGACCCCGAGCGTATCGCGTGACGGTCGATGGATCGCCTACACGTCGAACGAGACCGAGCGGAACGAGGTGTACGTCCAGCGGTTTCCGGAGTTGGGCCGGAAGGTCCAAGTCTCGCCAGGCGGTGGAATCGATCCGGCGTGGTCAGCCGATGGGACCCGCCTCTACTATCGCTCGGAAACGACGATGATGGTCGTGTCGATGGAAGACGGACGACCGCGCGGGGCAGCCGAGCCCCTGTTCGAGTGGGCGTATTACCGCCCAACACCCGGTCCCCGTACCTACGACATCGTCGAGGTCACCTCGCTGTTGGCGATCAAGCCGGACACGGCAGGGCGCGATCCCGAGATCCACGTGGTGCTGAACTGGTTCGAGGAGCTGAAGCGCCTCGTGCCGACCAACTGACCTTCAAGTCCCGGCTAAGTGGCGTAGTGTCTACCTGGCTCCCCGGAGGCGGCTTGGGCGGAGTCGCTGGAGCACTGCGACCGTTCTCAGGGGCGCGTTTGGAATCCGCAAGGAATCGGATGAGACGCCCATCCAGAATGACCCGGGGACTGATCCTTAAATCAATGCCGAGGGGCGGTAAGCGACCGGGGGCGGGGCGGCCGAAGGGCAGCGGCGTGCCGCGCATGACGAACGCCGAGATCGAAGCGGCGCGTGAGGCGGTCCGCGCGAAGATCAGCGGGTACTGGGAGGCGATGGTGGAGGCGGCCATCGCCCAGGCGCTCGGGCTGAAGTTCATCCTGCTGCGGGACCGGAAGAAGGG
>Ga0299906_10004410_pt1 | contig 11528 bp, 8 predicted proteins | sample RVTome_14_FD_200259 | JGI IMG/M metagenome (GOLD analysis project Ga0299906, IMG submission 200259) | Soil microbial communities from uranium-contaminated site in the Upper Colorado River Basin, Wyoming, United States - RVT145D125 (version 2) ... | reverse complement strand
GACATGATCGCGCTGGCCGCCGCGGCCGCCGCCGAGATTGCCGTCGTTCCCGAGGTCGGCCTGCTGGCGGCGAGCGGAACGGTGCGCGCCGGCCTGTACGACGCGCCCTTGCGGCGGCACGGCTTGGAGCCGATCTACCCGGCTGCCGATGAGCAGGAGCAGGTGATGGCGGCAATTCGCCAGGTGAAGGGGGGCGGCGGATCGGCACCCGGAGTACCGGATCCGCGTCTGGTCACGGTGGCGAAGCATCTCCAGGAGCTCGGCGCCGGCTGCCTGATCATGGGCTGCACCGAGGTCCCCCTGGCGCTCGCGGCCGCCGCTTGCCCGATCCCGGCGATCGACGCCAACCAGGTGCTGGCCGACACGACGCTGGCCCTGGCCCTCGGAACCCTCGATTTCGCCGACTGCGAGGCCGCCGGGTAGTAGCCCGTCGTGCAACGGCACAGGCTGCGAGCCGCGCGTCGTCGTCGCGCCGGGGCGGCGTTCCCCGTATGCTTGTCTGTAGAACCCGAAGGACAGGACGTGGGATACGTCCCATCCCTTCCGAGGGGGAATGCGCGAAGAGCTCGCCGGTGAGGCACGCGAGGGACCCGGAGCAGGGAGCGACCGCCCATGAACGAACCCCGTATCACCTTGCAGCGGATCGCCGCGATGAAGGCGCGCGGCGAGCCGATCGCCATGGTGACCGCCTACGACGCCAGCATGGCGCGGCTCGTCGACGAGGCCGGCGTGCCGATGATCCTCGTCGGCGACAGCCTCGGCCAGGTCATGCTGGGGTACGACTCGACCATCCCGGTGACGCTGGACGACATGGTGCGCGCCACCGCGGCGGTCGTTCGCGGCAGCCGCCGGGCGCTGATCGTCGCCGACATGCCGTTCATGACCTATCGGATCGACGTTCCCACGGCGGCGCGCAATGCCGCCCGCCTGCTCCAGGAGGGCGGGGCGCAGGCGGTGAAGGTCGAGGGGGGCCGGGCCGTGGCGCCGATCGTCGAGAAGCTCAGCGACTCCGGCGTTCCGGTGATGGGCCACCTGGGGTTCATCCCGCAATCCGTGCACCGGCTCGGCGGCCCGCGCGTTCAAGGGCGCGACGAGGCGACCGCGGAGACGCTGCGGCAGGACGCGCTGGCGCTCGAGGCCGCCGGCGCCTTCTCGATCGTCCTGGAGCTGATGCCCGGCGAGCTGGCGGCCCAGATCACCGCCGACCTCGAGATCCCGACGATCGGCATCGGCGCCGGGGTCGACTGCGACGGGCAGGTGCAGGTGCTCCACGACCTGCTCGGGCTGCTCCCCGACTTCCACCCCAAGCACGCCCGCGCCTACGCCGACCTGGCGACCACGATCCGCGAGGCTGTGCAGCGGTACGTCCGCGACGTCGAGGACCGTTCCTTTCCCTCGGATAAGGAGACCTTCACCTCCGTCCAGCGCGTCTCCACCGGTGACGCCGATTCCTAGCCGTCTCTGCATGATGGCGGGTAGCGAGGGCGAGGAGCGCCACATCCGCGCCCGCGCTTCCCGACGCCCCGGCCGAGGGGCGAGGGGAGAGGCGCACCCGCGTGCGCGAGTCTTCGCCGGGGCTCTCGCGTAGATGGGCGCTGGTCAGATGCAGGTTGCCGAGACGGTTGCCGCCATGCGCGAGATTCGCGGCGGTCTCGCCGGCAACGTCGGGCTGGTGCCGACCATGGGTGCGCTGCATGCGGGCCACGAGGAGCTGTTTTGCGTCGCGCGAGAGAGCTGCGATACCGTCGTGGTCTCGATCTTCGTCAACCCCCGGCAGTTCGGGCCCGGCGAGGACTACGAGGCCTACCCGCGCGACACCGCCGGCGACCTCGAGATCTGCCGGCGCCGCGGCGTCGACATCGTCTTCGCGCCCGCGGCCGCCGAGATCTACCCGCCCGGCGACGCCACGACCGTCGATCCCGGGCCCATAGGGACGATCCTCGAGGGCGCCCACCGGCCCGGCCACTTCGCCGGCGTGGCCACCGTGGTCACCAAGCTGTTCCACATCGTCGGCCCGCACCGGGCCTACTTCGGCCGCAAGGACGCCCAGCAACTGCGGGTGATCGAGCGAATCAGCGAGGACCTGCGCCTCGACGTGGCAATCGTCCCGGTCGCCACCGTGCGCGAGGCCGACGGGCTGGCGCTCAGCAGCCGCAACGCCTACCTCGACCCCGCCGAGCGGCGCGCGGCGACCGTGCTGTTCCGGGCCCTGCAGCGCGGGTGGCGGAGCTACGCCGGCGGCGAGCGCGACGGCGACCGGCTGCGGCAGGCGATCCGCTCCGTGCTCGACGGCGAGCCCCTCGCCGATCCCGACTACGTCGAGGTCGTCGACCCGACGACCTTCGAGCCGCTGGAGCGCGCCACCGGCCCGGCGCTCGCCTGCCTCGCCGTCCGCCTCGGCCGCGCCCGCCTGATCGACAACCTGCGGCTCGACGACGAGGCCGGGTAAGGATCGGCATGCCCGACGCGGTCGCCGTAGGGGTCGACACGTTCGAAGAGGGAGCCGGTTGGTGAGGGCGGTCCGTTCACGCTCGACACTGGTTCTGGCGGGCGCCCTGGCCGGGCTGACGGGCGTTGCGGCGTGCGCGCCGGCGTCCTCCGGGTCAGTGGCGCCGCGCGTGGGGGCCGCCCCCACCCTGCCGCCGTGTGCCGCGGACGCCGTGACGATCCGCGGGGCGCGCCTGCTCGACGGTCGGGGCGGCGCGTTCGCCAACGCCGTCGTGACGGTGCGCGGCGAAACGATCGCCGCCGTCGGCCCGTGCGCGGGCATGGTGACGCACGACCTCGGCGATGTCACGCTCGTGCCGGGGCTCATCGACGTGCACGTGCATATCGATTGGCGATTCCAGCCCGATGGGCGGTTCGGCAGACGGCCCGACGCGGCGCCCGAAAGCTTGGCCGAGGCGGAGGCGGCGATCCTCGAGAACGCGCGCGTCACGGTGGAGGCCGGCTTCACCACCGTTCAGTCGCTCGGCAGCCCGCTGGACCTCCGTCTCCGCGACGCCATCGCCGCCGGCCTCGCGCCCGGCCCGCGCCTGCTCACCTCGGCGGGGCAGATCCGGCCGGGCGACCGCAGCCCCGAGGAGCTTCGCGCCCTGGTACGGATGCACCACGAGCGCGGCGCCGATGCGATCAAGGCCAGCGCGCCCGGCGAGATCTCGAGCGATCGAGCCCGGCGCACGGCCGAGATCCAGCTCGGGGCGATCTGCGGTGAGGCGCGGGCGCTGGGCCTGCGCTCGCTCATCCACGCTCAGGATCGGGAGGGCGTTCTGGCGGCGGTGGGCGCCGGCTGCGCGCAGATCGAGCACGGCACGTTCGCCGATGACGAGGCCCTGCGAGCGATGGCGGAGGGAGGCGTCTACTTCGATCCCAACATCGGTTTGGTGCTGCAGAACTACCTCGAGCGCCGCGCCCAATTCCTGGGCGCGCCCGGCTACAGCGCCGAAGATCTCGCAGCGATGGAGCTGACGATCCCGCTGCTCGCTCCGCTGTTCCGGCGCGCGCTCGGGGCCGGGGTGCGGATGCCGCTCGGCTCGGACGCGGTGGCCGGGGCGCACGGCCAGAACGCCCGCGAGATCGTCGCCCGCGTGCGGACCGGCGGCCAGCCGGCGATGGACGCGATCATCAGCGCCACGTCGTTGGCGGCCGAGTCCCTCGGCCTCGGCGACAGTATCGGCACGCTCGCACCTGGATTCGCGGCGGACGTGATCGCGGTGCCGGGCGACCCTCTGCGGGACATTCGCGCCCTGCAGCGGGTGACCTTCGTCATGAAGGGGGGGCAGGTGTACCCGCTCACATCCGCCAACCGGACGCGCTGACGAAGGCAGCTTGTGAAAGCTACGTGGGCCATCGGCATTGCCGCCGTCGCCGCCGCCCGGCATCCCAGGGCGATGCACCGGGTCGCGTCGGAGACCTCGTGACCGGGTGATCGGTAGAGAATGTAGAATCGATTGGTAGCAGCGGGCGAGCCTCGTCCCGGTGGTCTCCGGGCCCGCCCGTGCACCCGATGCGTGATCCGATGCAGTTCGTCGACATCTCACTGCCCGCCCAGGAGCCGCGCCACTACGATGTGGTGATCGGGCTCGGTATGCCCGACGCCGTCGCCGACGATCTGGTGCGGATGCTGCGCGCTCCCCGCTGGGCGGTGATCAGCGACACCAACGTCGGGCCCCTCTACGGCGAGCCCCTGGCCGCGGCGCTACGGGCCGCCGGCGCCGACGCCGATTGCCTGACCTTCCCGGCGGGAGAGGCCGCCAAGACCCGGGAGACCGTCGCCGAGCTCCAGGACCGGCTGATCGAGCGCGACCACGACCGCCACAGCTGGGTGGTCGCCGTCGGCGGAGGGGTGGTCGGCGACCTCGCCGGCTTCGTGGCGGCGACGCTGTTTCGCGGCATCCCCCACGTGCAGGTGCCGACCACGCTGCTGGCGATGGTCGACAGCAGCGTCGGCGGCAAGACGGGCGTCGATACGCCGGCCGGCAAGAACCTCGTCGGCGCCTTCCTGCAGCCGCGGCGGGTCCTGGTCGCCCCGTCGTGCCTGCAGACGCTGCCGGCGCCCGAGCTGGCGGCCGGCGTGGCCGAGGTGATCAAGTACGGCGTCATCCTCGACGCCGACCTTTTCGAGTCGCTCGAGGAAGGCCTCCTCGAAGAGGTGCTCGGCGGCTCCGAGGCCGCGGTGGCCCGCATCGTCGCCCGCTGCTGCGACCTCAAGTCGGGGGTCGTCGCCGCCGACGAGACCGAGGCCGGCTACCGCAAGATCCTCAACTTCGGGCACACGGTCGGCCACGCGATCGAGACCGTCCTCGGCTTCGCGATCCGTCACGGCGAGGCGGTGGCCATCGGCATGGTCGCCGAGGCGCGCCTGGCCGCCGCCACGACCGGCGCCCCCACCGACCTGGCGGCCCGCATCGAGGGCCTCTGCCGCCGCGCCGGCCTGCCCACCGAGCTGCCCCAGGGCTGCGACCCCGCCGCCGTCGTCGCCGCCACCATCCACGACAAGAAGGCGCGCGCCGGCGCCGCGCACTGCGCCCTGCCGGCCGCCCTCGGCTCGATGAGCGAGCGCTGCGGCGACTGGAGCATCGCCGTCGAGGCCGCCGCGCTCGAGGCGGCGATCCGGGGGTAGCAGCCGCGATCCTGCCAGGGCCTCTGCTGCACGCATGCTGGCCCGAGGAAGGCCGCCGTTGAACGACCGCACGCGGGGGGTCGCAAGAACCTTCGAAGACGCTTGCCGAAATCGCGGATCTTTTCAGACTTCCTGCGTTCTTGTTACGATAGACAGACTCACTTCCGGCTCGGTGGTTTCAGCCTTTCGGGGGAAACCCGTGCTCCGTTCGCGATTGGCGTTGCAGATCTTCGGCCTCGTCGCCTCTTCCGCCATGATGCTGGCGGGTCAGGATCCAGGCTTTGGTCCGCTTCGCGGCTCCGTCGTGGATGACCAGACGGGTCTCCCGATAGAGGGTGCAGTGATCCGCCTTTCGCGGACGGGCTCATCAGACGTCGGCCCGCACGACCGTGGAGCCACGGACGAGACTGGCGCCTTTGAGCTGCATCCTCAGGGCGCGGCGGCTCCGTTCCGACTCGACATTGATTCCCCCCGCCACCAGCCCGTGAGGGGACACCTGCAGTGGCCTCAACACTCGGCAGTTTCGCTACGTCTCATCAGGTACGGCCGCCTCGCGGGCCGAGTCTCGGACCTCGATGGCGGCAATCTCGTCGTCGTTGAGGGCCATCAGGGAGTCTCGAATCCTCGACGATATGTCACGGCCATCGACTCCGACGGCCACTTCGACCTCTTCCCGGTGCGGCCTGGGCAGGTGCGCCTCTATGTCCGCGACCCCCGAGCTCGTGACCGAGTGTATCGAGGGTACGTTTCCATCGGTGAAATCGTGGTACGGCCGGTGGGCGTCGACGCGCCTCTCTACACGTCCGTTGGCTCCTTGATCGGGAGCACCGTCAGCGGGCGAGTGATTGACAGCCCCGACACCGGAAGACTGACTGCGGGTCTGTGGTCGCTTGCCGCTGGCCTGACGTCCGACAGGCTGTGGGCACGTCTCTTGCCCGCTGCCGGGGAGTTTGTGATTCCCGAGGTCCTGCCTGGTTCGTACGAGCTGCGGGTGACCGAGGACATTGTTGGTGTCCGGGGCGACCTCGAACGGGAGGGCCGGAGCACTTTTGAGGCCGTGGCCGGCAGTGACGTGACTCTACAGGTACGGATCTCGTTGCCGGCGAACGACGACGCACGGCAGGCTCCCGGCGGCACCGGGACGTTGATCGGCAACATTCTCCGACCGCAGCTCCAGCCCACCACGGTGCTGCTCATGGGTGTCGGCCAACAGACGTCTGCAGATCTCCGCGTCTTTTTCCTTGATGGGTCTGGAGTGTTCGCATTTGACGGCCTGGAGGCAGGAGCATACGTACTCGGTGCGGCTGGTGCCGATGAATCGTGGGCAGCGACCCTCCTTCAGACGCGTTTAGGCGTCGAGATCAAGCCTGGGGAGGTGACGCGCGTGAGCATAGACTAGCTGCAATGCTTAAAACCGAGGAAGGGTCGGCTGGACGCGAGGAGAAAGCGATGAGCCACGAACACACCGGAATCGAGAGGACGAGGAGCACGAGATCTGCCGACGGTGATAGTCGGCCTGGCTTCGTCCGGAGGACGGGTGCCGCCGCACTTGCCCTGCAAGTGTGGGTTACGTTGGGATTCGCCACTGCGCTCGGCCTGCTTCCCCATCTCGTTGGGCATGGCAGTGGGCAGCTGACCACGGGTACCGTAGTCGGCCGGATTCTAGACGCCGACACGCTGCGCCCTGTGGTGGGTGTCGATGTCGGAACCCGCGAGCTTGGCACGACGCCGACCGATACGAATGGGCGCTTTCAGATCCGGGGGGCGCCAAGTGGTCCTATCACGGTATGGGTGAGGGACGATCCTCCCTACAGGTACACTTTGGCGCCGGCGATGACCGCAGATGTGGCTCCGGGTCAGGTGGTGTCGGTCGGCGATCAATTCGTCCGCCTGCATGCCGAGGTGTCAGGTCATCTCACTGATCGGCGTGGCCGGCCAATCGCTGGCGCCCATGTAGCAGCGGTAGCACGAGAATACAGCAGCTTGGGTCCGTATCGAGGCCCCAGCGAGACGATCGCCCACGGTCACTTGTGGCCGTACGTGGCGGCGACCGCGCGCACGAGCTTCGACGGCGAATTCCGCGTCCGCGGGCTACGAGCGGGCCGAGCCTATTTCTTGCTGGCCTACACGGCCAGGGCGCCGGAAGCCGTGTTTGCGAGCGACGCGATCGGCGGTGAGGCGCTCGCGACGTGGTCCGCCACGTACTTCCCTGGCGTACCGTCGCTGGCGAGTGCTGCTCCGATCGTTCTGACATCCCGGGAGCACCGTTCCAACGTTCAACTGACGCTTGACGACGCTACGACCCTGTGCGCCGATCTCCTCATCACCGCGCGTGGATCGCCCGCGGCTCTGGATTACATGGTCGAGGAGATGGCCGTCGCCGAGCTGCGGGACCATGGACCCGGCCCACACCAACAGTGGCCACGGACCGGGCGAACCGGTCCCGACGGTAAGGCCAGAATCTGTTCCCTCTATTCGGGGCGTTTCCGTGTCACCGTCTGGCGCTTCGAATCCCTCAGGCGTGCCGACGCTGAACACCTGTACGGCTCACAAGAGATCCTACTGACCGCCGACGGTGCCACGCGCGAGTTCGTCATTCACGCGGAGCTGCAGACTCCGGTTGACGTAGTGATCGAAGGTCGCAGCGACGGTCGGACACCTGACGCTTTCGACGACCTCAATTTGAACTTCTCACCAAAGCTGCCTCGGGAGCAGGTACTTCGCACCGGCCCGGGCGAGTTTCGCCTACAGGTCTGGCCAGCTATCCGGCGAAGTTTTGTCCTTGGAGGACTGCCACGACATGCCTACGTCGAGTCGGTCAGCTATGGAGCAGATGAGCTGTCGGACAGTACATTCCTTCCCAGGCGCGGTTCGAGCGACGCTGTGCGCTTTGTTGTCGCCGCCGACGGCGGTACGGTCGACGGCTTCGTGCGTGACATACGAGGCGACGCCGTCGGTGGATCGTGGGTTTTCTTGCTGCCGGATACGACGGGCACCGATGCCGCGCTGGCGGTCCGCGCGCGTCTCACACTAGCTGACGCTCGAGGTTACTACGCGTTTGCGGGGGTGCGTCCGGGTCCGCACCGCCTGGTGGCGACAACAAACGGCCCCCCGGCGGTCTTCCACGGCAACCGCCCAGTCCCGGATCTTTCTCCAGAGACTGTCGCGGTCCTCCGGCGCGCCGGCCTTCGGAGCCGCGATCGGGTTGAGCTACCGCCCGGAGGACATCGAACGGTCAACCTCGTACCAGCCGCGATCCGTTGAGTGTATCGGTGGCTGTAGTCGGGCAGGAAGCTCCGGAAGGCCGGCCCGTTGAGAGATGCGGGCTAACAGCTACCCGTCGCCGAGCTGGCTGCGGAACCAATCGATGGTGGGCACCAGCCCCTCGCGGAGCTTGACCGTCGGCTCCCAGCCGAGCAGCGCCCGCGCCCTGCCGATGTCCGGGCAACGGACGCGGGGGTCGTCGACGGGCAGGGGCTCCTCGATCAGCTTGCTGCGGCTGCCGGTGAGCTCGAGGACGGCCTCGGCCATCTCGCGGATGGTGACCTCCTCGGGGTTGCCGAGGTTGACGGGGTCGGGCTCGTCGGCGTGCATTAGGGCGACGATGCCGCGCACCAGGTCGTCGACGTAGGTGAACGAGCGGGTCTGGGAGCCGTCGCCGTAGATGGTGAGCGGCTCGCCGCGCAGCGCCTGGGTGATGAAGTTGGGGATGGCGCGGCCGTCGCGCAGCCGCATGCGCGGCCCGTAGGTGTTGAAGATGCGCACGATGCGCGTGGCCAGCCCGTGGGAGCGGTTGTAGGCCATCGTCATGGCCTCGGCGAAGCGCTTGGCCTCGTCGTAGACGCCGCGCGGGCCGATCGGGTTGACATGCCCCCAGTAGCTCTCGGGCTGCGGGTTGACCTGCGGGTCGCCGTAGACCTCGGAGGTCGAGGCGAGCACGAAGGCGGCGCCGTGGTGCTTGGCGAGGCCGAGCGCCTTGTGGGTGCCGAGGGCCCCGACCTTGAGCGTGTGGATCGGGTGCTGCAGGTAGTCGGCGGGGGAGGCGGGCGAGGCGAAGTGGAGGACGAAGTCGAGCGGCTCGTCGACGGAGATGTACTGGGTGACGTCGTGCTCGACGAACAGGAAGTCGCGGCCGACGAAGCCCGAGAGGTTGCGGATGTCGCCGGTCAGCAGGTTGTCGAGGACGATCACCCGGTTGCCGGCGTCCAGCAGGTGGGCGGCCAGGTGCGAGCCGAGGAAGCCGGCGCCCCCGGTGATCAGTATTGTCCGCTTCTCGCTCACCGGCCCACCCTCTCTCCCACCGGGTTCCTCGACGCGCTATCAGTAGGCGTGCTCGTGGCCGAGGCCGTTGCTGATCGTCATCCAGATGATCTTGAGGTCGAGGGTCAGCGACCAGTTCTCGATGTAGTAGAGATCGTACTGTATCCGCCGCTCCAGCGAGGTGTTGCCCCGCCAGCCGTTGACCTGCGCCCAGCCGGTCATCCCGGCGCGCACCCGGTGACGCAGCATGTAGCGGGGGATGTGCTCGCGGAACTCGCGCACGAAGTACGGCCGCTCGGGGCGCGGCCCGACCATGCTCATGTCGCCGCGCAGCACGTTGAAGAACTGCGGCAGCTCGTCGAGGCTGAACTTGCGCAGGAAGTTGCCGACCGGCGTCACCCTGGGGTCGCGCTCCTCGGTCCACACGGGGCCGGTGGTGCGCTCGGCGTCGTGCACCATCGAGCGGAACTTGAGGAGCTGGAAGCTGCGGCCGTCGAGCCCCATCCGCTCTTGACGATAGAGGATGGGCCCGGAGGAGGTCAGGCGCACCGCCAGGGCGATCAGCGGGAAGAGGGGCGCGAACAGCGTGATGCAGGCGAGCGCGGCGCCGATGTCGAGGCCGCGCTTGGTGAAGCCCGAGAAGCCGCGCAGCGGCGTCGCCGAGAGGTTGATGATCGGCACCCCGTCGAGGTCCTCGACCGCCGCCCGCAGGGTGATGTGCTGGAGCAGATCGGGAACCACCTTGATCTCGACGATCTCGTTGCCGACCTGATCGAGGAGGTCGAGGATCTGCTGGTGCGACGACAAGGGCAGGGCGATGTAGAGCTGGTCGACGCCGAAGCGGCGGATGAAATCGCAGGCGTCGGCGGCCCTGCCGACGACCGGCACGCCCCGGTAGGGCTGGTCGTTCTCCTCGCCGAGCATCCCGGCGATCCGGAAGCCCAGCTCCCGGTGCAGGTACATCTTGTCGATGACGGCGTGCGCCAGCTCGCCGGTGCCGGCGATCAGGATGCGCTTCAGGTTGCGGCCCGACTTGCGCAGCCGATCGAGGACCGCGTGGATGGCCCCTCGTCCCATGATGATCAGGACCAGGTCGAGGAGGTAGAAGACGCCGAACATCAGGCGCGAGAAGGCGGTCGGCCGGTACAGGAAGGCACCGGCGGCGAACAGGGCCATCGCCAGCGTCGTGGCGATCGCCACCTGCACGTACTCCTCGGCGCGGGCCGCGGTCCGGCGCAGGCGGTAGAGGCCGAAAACGGCGAACACCAGCAGCCACAGCGCCAGGATCGCCGGCAGCAGCGCCAGGTAGCCGCCCAGGCCGAGGAGGTCCTCCGGGGCGTCCTGCACCGGACGGATCCTGTACTCGAAGCGCAGCCAGTAGGCGACCAGGAAGGCCGTCGCCGTCATCAACACGTCGGAGCCGACGACGGCCAGGACCTGCAAGGTGCGGATGCGTCGGATCACATGCCCGGCTCCCGTCCGGCGCGGTCGTCGACGGCGGCGGTGCGACCGATATCGCTGGTTGCGGCGCCGCGCGCCGCGGAGGCGCCGGCGCCGTCGTCGACGGCGGCACGGATGAAAGTGCGAAGACGGCTCATGAAACGCTCCGGTGCGTAGTAGAGGGCCGCCGTGCGTAACTCTGCGCTATTGAATGAGACTCCCTCGGCCCTGTCAACAGCGGCGATCACGTCGGCGGCGCCATCGCCGCGAATGTGGACTCCGGTGACGCCGTCGGCGATCGTCTCCGCGGTGCCGCCGCGCCCCAGGACAATCGCCGGGCGACCGCAGGCGAGCGCCTCCAGCGGCACGATGCCAGCGTCCTCCACCGCGGCCAGCACCAGCGCCCGGCAACCCTGATAAAGGCGCCGCAGCTCGTCGGCTTCGACCCACCCGGCCATTTGCACCGTCGGGCCCGCCAGCGCCGCCAGGCGATCGGCGTCCGGGCCGCTGCCGGCGACGATCAAGGGCCGGCGCATCTCATTGAACGCCTCGATCACCACGTCGACGCGCTTGTAGGGAGATAGCGCCGAGACCACCAGATAGGGCGCGCCGGGCGCGGGGTCGCCGGCCGAAACGTGGCTGGCCGGAACGCCGCCCGCGGGGACGAAGAAGTCGGTGTCCACCGGCGGCGGTATCACCGTGGCCA
>Ga0299906_10004409_pt1 | contig 11531 bp, 7 predicted proteins | sample RVTome_14_FD_200259 | JGI IMG/M metagenome (GOLD analysis project Ga0299906, IMG submission 200259) | Soil microbial communities from uranium-contaminated site in the Upper Colorado River Basin, Wyoming, United States - RVT145D125 (version 2) ... | reverse complement strand
GGACGGCCGCCAAGACCACGGTCCTGGTGGTCGACGACGAGGCCGACATTCGCGAGCTGCTCGAGCTCACGCTGCTGCGGATGGGGCTGGGGGTCGAGTGCGCCGGCTCGGTCGCGCAGGCGACCGAGCACCTCAAGGCGCACAGCTTCGACCTCTGCCTGACCGACATGCGCCTGCCCGACGGCGACGGGCTCGAGCTGGTGCGCTACATCGGCGCCAACTGCACCGACCTGCCGGTCGCCGTGATCACCGCCCACGGCAGCACCGAGAACGCGGTCGCCGCGCTCAAGGCCGGGGCCTTCGACTACGTCTCGAAGCCGCTGTCCCTGGAGCAGCTCCGGACGCTCGTCAAGTCGGCCCTCAATCTGCCCCAGAAGCCGGCGGCGAAGCCGGCGCCTGGCGGCGGCTACGGACTGCTCGGCGACAGCCCGCCAATGCAGCAGGTGCGGGCCATGATCGACAAGCTCGCGCGCAGCCAGGCGCCGATCTACATCACCGGCGAATCCGGGAGCGGCAAGGAGCTCGCCGCCCGGCTGATCCACGCGGGGGGAGCGCGGCGCGACCGGCCGTTCGTGCCGGTCAACTGCGGGGCGATCCCCGAGAACCTGATGGAGAGCGAGTTCTTCGGCTACCGGAAGGGGGCGTTCACCGGGGCCGAGGCCGACCGGGACGGGTTCTTCCACGCGGCGAACGGGGGGACGCTGTTCCTGGACGAGGTCGCCGACCTGCCGCTGGGAATGCAGGTCAAGCTCCTGCGCGCCATCCAGGAGAAGCGGGTTCGCAAGGTCGGCGCGACGACCGAGGACCCGGTCGACGTGCGGGTCATTTGCGCGACCCACCAGAACCTCGCGGCGCTCGTGGAGGCGGGCAAGTTCCGCCAGGACCTCTACTACCGCCTGGCAGGGATCGAGCTGCGGATGCCGCCCCTCCGAGAATGCCGGGAGGACATCCCCCTGCTCACCGATGCGATCCTCGCGCGCCTGGGCGAGGAGGGGGGGGAATCGCGGCCCCGCCTCGCCAAGCCCGCGCGCGACGCCTTGCTGGCGTACGACTTCCCCGGAAACGCGCGCGAGCTGGAGAACGTCCTCGAGCGCGCGATCGCGCTGTCGGGATCGGCCGAGATCCAGCCGGACGACCTGCAGCTCGCCCCACCCGCGGCGGTCGAGGAGCCGCGCCCCCCCAACGCGAAGTGGCCGCTCCAGGACTACCTGGACCGCCTGGAGCGCGAGGCGATCCTCGAAGCGCTCGACAAGACGCGGTTCAACCGCACCGCCGCCGCCAAGCTGCTCGGGATCACGTTCCGCGCCCTCCGCTACCGGATGGAGCGGCTCGGGATCCAGTAGGGCCGTGGCGCGGCGTCCCGGCCCGGCAGCGCGCCGCCCGACCCCGGTCGCTCCGCGCGGCCGCGGCCCGGGGCGGATGGCCATCGACCAGGCCGGGCTGCTGCGCGGCGCCCGGTACATCGAGTCGCCCAACTGCGACGAGCGTCCGCCCGGCGAGATCTCGCTGCTGGTGATCCACGGCATCAGCCTTCCGCCGGGCGAGTTCGGGGGGGACGGCGTGCTGCGCCTTTTCACCAACACCCTCGACTGGGCGCAGCACCCGTTCTACGCGACGCTCAGGGGGGTGCGGGTATCGGCGCACTTCTTCGTCCGGCGCAGCGGCGAGATCATCCAGTTCGTGCCCTGCGGGCGGCGCGCCTGGCATGCCGGCCAATCGAGCTGGCGTGGCCGCGGTCGGTGCAACGATTTCTCGATCGGAGTGGAGCTCGAGGGCGTCGATACCCGGCCCTATACCGAGCGCCAGTACGCGCGGCTTGTCCGGCTCGCGACGACGCTGCGACGCCGCTACCCCATCGCCGAGGTCGTCGGCCACAGCGACATCGCGCCGGGACGCAAGACCGACCCCGGCCCGGCGTTCGACTGGCGGCGACTCCAACCCCGCGCCAGCCGCGGCCCGCGGTCCGGGTGACGGGCCGTCCCGGCGGGCAGGCGCCCGCCGGCATGACGATTCCGTGACGAAGTTCACGCGCTGCGCGCACAACGCGCGGTGGAGCCGTGAATGGCTTGAGAAAAATCTTGCAAGATCAGGCCGCTCGCACTAGTATTCGTACCGGAGCTCAAACGACATACTACATATAGTGTGTCGGCCCTGGCCCAGGCAAGGTCCTCCAGCCTCGGTGCTCGGCCGGCGGGCCCAGCGGGGTCCGCGCGTCAACCAAAAAACCGCGCAGAGGAGACGGAAGAATGCAGCTTGCCGGTGAGACCGCACCCCAGCCGTTCGTGCCCGCAGGTCTGCCCGCCCCGTCCGCCGTCAACCAGCCTTCGCTCCTCGCGCAGTACAAGATCATCCGGCGCAACGGCGCCGTGGTCGGGTTCGAGCCCACCAAGATTTCGGTGGCGATGACGAAGGCGTTTCTCGCGGTGAGCGGCGGGCAGGGCGCAGGGTCGGCACGGATCCGGGAACTGGTGGTCCAGCTCACCGAGGGCGTGGTCGGGGCCCTCGTCCGGCGCCAGCCGGCGGGCGGCACGTTCCACATCGAGGACGTCCAGGACCAGGTCGAGCTCGCGCTGATGCGCTCCGGCGAGCATGACGTCGCGCGGGCCTACGTGCTGTACCGGGAAAAGCGCGCCCAGGCGCGGGCGCAGGAGGCGGCGCAGCGGAAGACTGCCGCCGCGCCCCCGGTGCTGCACGTCGTCGAGAACGGCGAGCGCCTTCCCCTGGACCTCACCGGGCTGACCGAGCTCATTGACTCGGCCTGCGCGGACCTGGGCGACGCCGTTGCCTCGCAGCCGATCCTGCAGGACACCCTGAAAAACATCTACGACGGTGTGCCGATGGACGAGGTCCGCAAGTCGGCGATCCTGTCGGCGCGGGCGCTGATCGAGAAGGACCCGGCGTACGGCTACGTCACGGCACGGCTGCTCCTGAACACGATCCGGCTTGAGGTCCTGGGCGAGGAGGTGTCCCAGGCCGACATGGCGGTGCGGTACCCCGACTACTTCCCCCAGTTCATCAAGCGCGGCATCGAGGCGGACCTGCTGGACGAGCGCCTGGCGCGCTTCGACCTGCTCAAGCTCGGCGCCGCGCTCGACGCCCGGCGCGATCTGAAGTTCGGTTACCTGGGGCTGCAGACCCTGTATGACCGGTACTTCCTGCACGTCGACGGCCGCCGGATCGAGCTGCCGCAGGCGTTCTTCATGCGGGTCGCGATGGGGCTGGCGCTGAACGAGATCAACAAGGAGGAGCGGGCGGTCGAGTTCTACGGTGTGCTCTCGAGCTTCGACTTCATGAGCTCGACGCCGACGCTGTTCAACTCCGGGACGCGGCGCTCGCAGCTGTCGAGCTGCTACCTGACGACGGTTTCCGACGATCTCGACGGGATCTACGAGGCGATCAAGGAGAACGCGCTGCTCGCCAAGTACGCCGGCGGGCTCGGCAACGACTGGACGCCGGTGCGGGCGCTCGGCAGCCACATCAAGGGGACGAACGGCAAGTCCCAGGGCGTCGTGCCGTTCCTGAAGGTCGTGAACGACACCGCGGTCGCGGTCAACCAGGGCGGCAAGCGCAAGGGCGCGGTCTGCTCCTACCTCGAGACCTGGCACCTCGACATCGAGGAGTTCCTCGAGCTGCGCAAGAACACCGGCGACGACCGCCGCCGCACTCACGACATGAACACCGCCAACTGGATCCCGGATCTGTTCATGAAACGGGTGATGGAGAACGGCGAGTGGTGCCTGTTCTCGCCGTCCGACGTCCCCGAGCTCCACGACCGCTACGGGCGCGCGTTCGAGAAGGCCTACCTCAGGTACGAGGAACGGGCGGCGCGCGGGGACATCAAGCTCTTCAAGCGGATCCCGGCCGTGCAGCTGTGGCGCAAGATGCTCTCGATGCTGTTCGAGACCGGGCACCCGTGGATCACGTTCAAGGATCCCTGCAACATCCGGTCGCCGCAGAGCCACGTAGGCGTGGTGCACAGCTCGAACCTCTGCACCGAGATCACGCTCAACACCAACGATCGCGAGATCGCGGTCTGCAATCTGGGCTCGGTCAACCTGGTGGCCCACTTGCGCGAGGGCGGGCTCGACCACGACAAGCTGAAGCGCACCATCGCCACCGCGATGCGGATGCTCGACAACGTGATCGACATCAACTACTACGCGGTCGCCAAGGCGCGCAACTCCAATGCCAAGCACCGTCCGGTCGGGCTGGGGATCATGGGCTTTCAGGACTGCCTGCACCTGCTGCGCGTTTCGTACGCGTCGCCGGAGGCGGTCGAGTTCGCCGACCGGTCGATGGAGGCGGTGGCCTACTACGCCTACTGGGCGTCGACCGAGCTCGCGGAGGAACGCGGGCGGTACTCGAGCTTCAAGGGGTCGCTCTGGGACCGCGGGATCCTGCCCCAGGACACGTTGCAGCTGCTGCGGGACGAGCGCGGCGGCTACGTGGAGCTCGACCAATCGGAGGTGCTCGAGTGGCAGGCGCTCCGCGAGCGGATGAAGCGGCACGGGATGCGCAACTCCAACTGCCTGGCGATCGCGCCCACCGCCACCATCGCCAACATCATCGGCGTGTCGCCGTCGATCGAGCCGACCTACCAGAACCTCTACGTCAAGTCGAATCTCTCGGGCGAGTTCACCGTCGTCAACGAGTACCTGGTCGCCGACCTGAAGCGGCAGGGGCTGTGGGACGAGGTGATGATCGCCGATCTCAAGTACTTCGACGGCACCCTGGCCAAGATCGACCGCGCGCCGGCCGAGCTGCGGCGCAGGTACGCGACGGCGTTCGAGGTCGACCCGTCCTGGCTGGTCGAGGCGGCGGCGCGGCGGCAGAAGTGGATCGACCAGTCCCAGTCGCTCAACATCTACCTTGCGAACGCCTCGGGGAAGCGGCTCGACGACACCTACAAGCTCGCGTGGGTGCGGGGGCTGAAGACGACCTACTACCTGCGCGCCCTGGGCGCGACCCATGCCGAGAAGTCGACGGTGAAGGCCGGGCAGCTCAACGCCGTGCCGAGCGAGAGCAACGTCGGCGGCGGGCCGACGGCCGACGCGGCCGAGCCGGCGGTCTGCGCCGTCGACAACCCCGAGTGCGAGGCATGCCAATAGCGCCATAGCAGCGCGCGGAGGCGAGGAGAATGCTCACGTTCGACGAAGACCCTGGAATCTCCGCGGTGCTCGGCCTGCAGACCATGTCGGGGTTCGGTCTGCAACCGCTGGCCGGCTTCGTGCCGACCGCTCCGGCCGCGCCCGCGCCGTCGTCCGAAGACCGGGGCGGCGACGATCCGGAGCATCGCCGGATCCGCATCGAGGACAAACGGATCATCAACGGCCGGACCGACGTCAACCAGCTCGTCCCGTTCAAGTACAAGTGGGCGTGGGACAAGTACCTCGGGGCGTGCGCCAACCACTGGATGCCGCAGGAGGTCAACATGAGCCGCGACATCGCCCTCTGGAAGGACACGAACGGCCTGACCGAGGACGAACGGCGGATCGTGAAGCGCAACCTCGGATTCTTCGTGACGGCGGACTCGCTCGCGGCCAACAACATCGTGCTGGGAACCTACCGCCACATCACCGCGCCCGAGTGCCGGCAGTACCTGCTGCGGCAGGCGTTCGAGGAAGCGATCCACACCCACGCCTATCAGTACATCGTGGAGAGCCTCGCGCTCGACGAGGGAGAGGTGTTCAACGCTTACCGCGAGATCGGCTCGATCCGCGACAAGGACGAGTTCCTGATCCCGTTCATCGACACGCTGACCGACCCCGCGTTCAGGACCGGCACGCCCGAGAACGACCAGCGGCTGCTGCGGAGCCTGATCGTGTTCGCGTGCGTCATGGAAGGGCTGTTCTTCTACGTCGGATTCACGCAGATCCTGGCGCTCGGGCGCCAGAACAAGATGACCGGCGCGGCCGAGCAGTACCAGTACATCCTGCGCGACGAGTCGATGCACTGCAACTTCGGCATCGACCTCATCAACCAGATCAAGCTCGAGAACCCGCACCTGTGGACACCGGAGTTCCGCGAGGAAGTGCAGGGACTGCTGCGGCGGGCCGTGGAGCTCGAGTACCGTTACGCGGAGGACACCATGCCGCGCGGGGTGCTGGGGTTGAATGCGCCGATGTTCAAGGAGTACCTGCGCTTCATCGCCAACCGGCGCTGCCAGCAGATCGGCGTGGAGGTGCTCTATCCGGGTGCGATCAACCCGTTCCCGTGGATGAGCGAGATGACCGACCTCAAGAAGGAGCGCAACTTCTTCGAGACTCGGGTGATCGAGTACCAGACCGGAGGCGCTCTCAGTTGGGACTAGGGCGGTGTCGATCAGCGCGGACTCGTTCAACGTTGCGCGCACGGGAATGCACGAGCGTCGGGCCCTCCCGGGGCGCCGACATTTTTCTATGGAGCGCCGCGTCCGCAACGCGTCGCGCACGGGTTCAGCGGTCGGGGCTCGCTCCGGCGGCTGGACGTCCGGCTGGATACGGCCGGGCGCAGTAGCGCAGTACTTTCGTCAACTCGCGAAGGAGTCTGAGCATGGCAACGAAACGCAGGAAAGCTGCGAAGAAACCCGCCAAGAAGAAGGCTGGCAAGAAGAAGAAAAAGGCTGCCAAACGCAGAGCGGTAGCCAAGAAGAAACCGGCGAAGAAGAAGAAAAAGGCGGCCAGGAAGGCCGCCAAGAAAAAAGCTGCGAAGAAACCCGCCAAGAAGAAAGCCAAGCGACGGATGAAGACGGCCAAACCTGCGGCGAGACCAGCGGCGCCTGCCCCGACGGCGGTTCCTGCTGTACCGTCGACGGCGGCCGCCCCTGGGGCAAAGACTGCCCTGAATCCCGCTGCTGCTTGGCCGTTCCCGACCGGGTCTCGGCCCTAGGCGGTGGTCGAATCGTCTGCGGTCGGGCTTTGTGTAAGCAAAGTCCGGTCCGCAGACATTCGGCGCTCGAAGTTGCCTGTCCCCCCCGGCTCTCACCACGGAAGACCCGCGTATTTTATCAGTCGCCCGGTGGCGAAGCCGGGGCGGTCCTCGCCCAAAATTTTTTTATTGTGCGTCGCAGCACAAGTGCCTGATCCGGCGTCGGTTTTCTGTCGCTTGACAGATCCTAACCCGTTCATTAGACTGCGGTTTAGAGAAATTCCACAACGCGGCATTCGAACCGCGACGCGCGACCGAAGAGCGTCTCGCATCCGAGGTGGGTCGGATCCGCGAGACTGGGGTCGGGCGGTTCGCCGTCGGGGGGGTCCGGAAAGCCGAGCGCGGCTTCTCACCGGACCAGAGCTCAAGCAGGGGACAACAAGGCGTCCGGGGCGCTGATGCGAGCGCACCTGGACTCGGGTCGGCGGGCGTTCGCGCGCGCCGGCTGCTTGGTAATGAAATGGAGGCTGACATGAGACTGCCCAACCTACCGGTACAGGTGCGCATGGGATGGCAAGCGATGGTTGGCGCGCTGCAAGGCGCGCTCGCCGGGTTTGGCCTGCTCGCGCTCCTGTTCCTGGCGGTCGAAGGAGGACGGTTGACGCCCTTCGGCGGGGGCGCGCCGCGCGGCGCGGTCGCGTACGGCAAGGCGCTCGAGGCGCAGTCGCAGCTCGACGCTGCAGCGGGTGCGCGGACCGATCCGCAACACCAGGTGCTGGCGAGCTACCTCGCCCGGCGCTACCGGATCGCGACGGACGCGACCACCGACCTGGTCGGCGAAGCGTATGCCGTCGGGCGTGGCGTGGGCCTCGACCCGTTGCTCATCCTCGCGGTGATTTCGGTCGAGTCGCGGTTCAACCCGATTGCCGAGAGCGACAAGGGTGCGAAGGGCCTGATGCAGGTGATCCCCAAGTGGCACTACGAGAAGCTCGCCGAGCACGGTGGCGAGGACGCGGTGCTCGACCCGCGGACCAACATGCTCGTGGGCGCCCAGATCCTGAAGGAGTACATCGTGCGCGCCGGCAATCTCGAGGCCGGGCTGCAGATGTACAACGGCGCCGCCGACGATCCGTCGCAGGGTTACGCCCAAAAGGTCATCGCGGAGCGGCAGCGCCTGGAGCAAACGCTTCCCCGCCCGGGGGGCCGCGGGACCGCCGCCTAGCGCGCGGACTTGGCGGCCTGCCGGGTCCGGCGGCGCGCCGGATCGCCGGCCTAGTCGCCCCGGAGGAACCGCGCCATGCGTGCCACCCCTTCCTCCAGATCGGCGAGCGAGCGCGTGTACGCGAAGCGGACGTGCGACCGGGCGCGGTGCACGCCGAAGTCGATTCCCGGGGTGATGGCAACGCCGGTTTCCTCGAGTAGCCGGAGCGCGAACGACTCGCTGTCGTCGGTGAAACGGGCGCAGCCTGCATAGACGTAGAACGCGCCCTCCGGCATGACCGGCACCTCGAACCCGAGCGCGCGGAGCGCCGGCACCAGGGAATCCCGTCGGCGCTGGAACTCCGCCCGGCGGCCCTCCAGGATCTCGATGGTCTCCGGCAGGAATGCGGCGAGCGCCGCGTACTGGGCGGGGGCCGACACCGAGATGAACGCGTTCTGCGCGAACCGTTCCATCTCCCGCACGTACTCGGGCGGCGCGACCAGCCAGCCGAGGCGCCAGCCGGTCATGCTGAAGTACTTCGAGAAGCTGTTGACGACCAGGATACCGTCCGACACCCCGAGCGCCGTCGGGCGGCGCTGTCCCCCGTAGCTCAGGCCCTGATAGATCTCGTCGAGGATGGCGATCCCGCCCCGGCGCTCGACCTCGGCGAGGATCGCTCGCAGCGTGTCCTGCGGCACCATCGTGCCGGTGGGATTCGAAGGCGACGCGAGCACGACGCCGCGCGTGCGCGCGTTCCAGTGTCGCGACACGTCCGCTGCCGAGAGCTGGTAGTGGGTGCGCTCGTCCGACGGGACGGTCCTCGCGCTCCCCTCGAACATCCGGACGAAGTGCCGGTTGCACGGATAGCACGGATCCGGCATCAGGAGCTCATCGCCGGGATCGATCAGCGAGCCCATCGCGATCAGGAACGCCCCCGATGCGCCGGCAGTCACCATGATCCGTTCCGGCCCCACGTCCACCCCGTAGCGGTCGGCGTAGAACCGCGCGAGCGCCTCGCGCAGCGCTGGCAGGCCGAGTGACGCCGTGTACCCCATCGGCTCGCGATGCAGCGCCCGGATCGCCGCGTCGATCACCGGCTGGGGGGCGGAGAAATCCGGCTGTCCGATCTCCATGTGGATCACGCGCCGTCCCGCCGCTTCGAGCTCGAACGCGCGCCGCTGCACTTCCATCACGTGGAACGGCTCGATCGCGTCCATGCGCGAAGCAAGGCGCAGGCGGGCGTGCTTCGGGACTGACGCGGGGGCGGCCATGTTCGCTTGAGCGCGGTTCGAGCGGGCGATTCTAACTGCTCGGCAGGGCACGATCCGGGAGCGCGGGCGCGCAGCTCATCCCGCAAGCGCCGTTGATCGAGCCCGCGTCACCTTGGCCGCCGCCATGTCGCGCGCCGCGGCGGCGAGCGAGCCGCCGGTGTCGATCGCGCGACAAGCGTCCTCGATCACCGTGACCTCGAAGCCCGCGGTCCGCGCATCGACCGCCGACCACGCGACGCAGAAGTCGGTCGCGAGACCGCACAGGAACACGTGCCCGATCCCGCGCTCACGCAGATACCCGGCGAGCCCGGTCGTGTGCTTGCCGTCCGCCTCGACGAACGTCGAGTAGCTGTCGACGTCTGGATGATAGCCCTTGCGCACCACCAGCTGCGCGTGCGGGATGGCGAGCTCCCCATGGAAGGCGGCGCCGGCCGTTCCCTGGACGCAGTGATCGGGCCACAGGATCTGCTCGCCGTACGCGAGCCGGATCCGATCGAACGGCTGCTTGCCCGGATGGCTCGACGCGAACGAGACGTGGCCCGGCGGGTGCCAGTCCTGCGTGAGCACGACGTTCGTGAACTGCCGTGCGAGCCGGTTGATGACCGGCACGACTTCGTCGCCGCGCGGCACCGCGAGTGCGCCGCCCGGCATGAAGTCGTTCTGCACGTCGACGACGAGCAGCACATCGCGACCGTTCATCGGCTTCTCCGGGGCCCGCTCGCGGATTATAGGCGCCTGGCCGGCCGACTATAATCGACGCGAAGCCCCCGACTCCAGGAGACTCCGCCGTGGAAGACACGCTCCGCAAAGCGGCGCTCGACTACCACCGGTTCCCCAAGCCCGGAAAGATCTCGATCACCCCCACCAAGGGGTTGCTCAACCAGCGCGACCTCGCGCTCGCGTACACCCCGGGGGTCGCCGCCGCGTGCGAGGAGATCGTGCGCGACCCGGGCACGGCCGCGAGCCTCACTGCGCGCGCGAATCTCGTCGCGGTGATCACGAACGGCACCGCGGTGCTCGGACTGGGTGCCATCGGGCCGCTCGCCGGCAAGCCGGTGATGGAAGGCAAGGGCGTGCTGTTCAAGAAGTTCGCCGGCATCGACGTCTTCGACCTCGAGATCGACGAGCGCGATCCGGACAAGCTGGTGGAGATCATCGCCTCGCTCGAGCCGACCTTCGGCGGCATCAACCTCGAGGACATCAAGGCGCCGGAGTGCTTCCACATCGAGCGTCGCCTCCGCGAGCGGATGCGGATCCCGGTGTTCCACGACGACCAGCACGGCACCGCCATCATCGTCGGCGCCGCGGTGACCAACGGGCTGCGCGTCGTCGGCAAGGACATCGACAAGGTGAAGCTCGTGACCTCGGGGGCCGGCGCGGCGGCGCTCGCCTGCCTGGACCTCCTCGTGAGCCTCGGGCTGAGGATGGAGAACATTTGGGTGTCCGACATCGCCGGCGCGGTGTACCAGGGCCGCAAGGAGGAGATGGATCCGAACAAGGCGCGCTACGCGAGGCAAACCTCCGCGCGGACGCTCGGCGACATCATCGACGGCGCGGACGTCTTTCTCGGGCTTTCGGCCGGCGGCGTGCTGAAGCCCGAGATGGTCAAGCGGATGGCGGCGCAGCCGTTGATCCTCGCGCTCGCCAATCCCGAGCCGGAGATCGGGCCCGATCTCGCCAAGCAGGTCCGACCCGACGCGATCATCGCGACCGGCCGCTCCGACTATCCGAACCAGGTCAACAACGTCCTGTGCTTCCCGTTCATCTTCCGCGGCGCGCTCGACGTCGGCGCGACGCAGATCAACGAGGCGATGAAGATCGCCGCGGTCACGGCGATCGCCGACCTCGCAATGGCCGAGCAGTCGGACATCGTCGCGGCCGCGTACGGCGAGCAGAACCTCAAGTTCGGCCCCGACTACCTGATTCCAAGGCCGTTCGATCCGCGCCTGATCGTCCAGATCGCGCCGGCGGTGGCGAAGGCCGCGATCGACTCCGGCGTCGCGACCCGGCCGATCGGGAACTTCGGCGCCTACCGCGACTCGCTCCAGCAGTTCGTCTACAACACCGGCTTCATCATGAAGCCGGTGTTCGGGGCGGCGAAGCAGGCGCCGCGGCGCATCGTCTACGCCGAGGGCGAGGACGAGCGGACCCTGCGGGCGGTGCAGGTCGTCGTCGACGAGGGGCTCGCGCGGCCGATCCTGATCGGCCGCCCG
>Ga0299906_10004408_pt1 | contig 11536 bp, 10 predicted proteins | sample RVTome_14_FD_200259 | JGI IMG/M metagenome (GOLD analysis project Ga0299906, IMG submission 200259) | Soil microbial communities from uranium-contaminated site in the Upper Colorado River Basin, Wyoming, United States - RVT145D125 (version 2) ... | reverse complement strand
GGGTGTGGGCCGTCGGAGGGCTGGCGCTGCTCGGAGCCGAGTTGTTCGTCCCGGTCGACTTCTTCGTCTTCTTCCTCGGCCTGGCGGCGCTGGGTGTCTCGCTGGTCACCGGGCTCGGCCTCACCCCCGACTCGACCGCGCAGTTCGTGGCTTTCTCGATTCTGGCGCTGCTCTCCATGGTCGGCCTGCGCGCGCCGCTGGTGGCGCGCATGAAGCGCGGGGCGGACGAGAGCGTCGGGGTGGAGACGCTGGTCGGTGAGAGTGCGACGCTGCTCGGCGCGCTGGCACCCGGTGGCGTCGCCAAGGCCGAGCTGCGGGGCACGACGTGGACGGTGCGCAGCGAACACGGTGACGAGCTGGCCGGCGGCCGGCGGTGCCGCGTCGAACGCGTGGACGGGCTCACCCTCTGGGTGCGCCCCGAGTAGCGAGAAGGGGGAACGACATGACCGGTGGGTTGATGGCCGTGGCCGTGTTGGCCGTGCTGGTGATCTTCATCCTGGCGAAGACGGCCGTGGTGGTGCCGCAACAGAACGCCTTCGTCGTGGAACGGCTCGGCAAGTTTCGCACCACGCTGGGTGCCGGCTTCCACATCCTGGTGCCGTTCATGGACGCCATCCGCTATCGCCACTCGCTCAAGGAGATCGCGATCGACATCCCCGAGCAGATCTGCATCACCCGGGACAACGTGCAGGTGCACGTCGACGGCGTGCTCTACTTCCAGGTACTGAACGCCGAGCGCGCCTCGTACGGCGCCGCCGACTATCTGTTCGCCATCGTGCAGCTCGCGCAGACGACGCTGCGCAGCGAGGTCGGCAAGATCGACCTCGATCGTACCTTCGAGGAACGCTCGCACATCAACGTGTCGATCGTGAACGAGCTCGACAAAGCCGCCGAGCCCTGGGGCATCAAGGTGCTGCGCTACGAGATCAAGAACATCACTCCACCCACCGACGTGCTGCAGGCGATGGAGAAGCAGATGCGGGCCGAGCGCGAGAAGCGTGCCGTGGTGCTGACGTCGGAGGGCACGCGCGACGCGGCCATCAACCAGGCCGAGGGGCGCAAGCAGGAGGTCATCAAGGCCTCCGAGGCGAAGAAGCAGCAGCAGATCAACGAGGCCGAGGGCGAGGCGTCGGCGATCATGGCGGTGGCCGAGGCCACGGCCGGTGGCATCCGCAAGGTGGCCGAAGCGATCCAGGTAGGCGGCGGCGTCGAAGCGGTGCGGCTGCGGGTGGCGGAGCAGTACGTCGAGCAGTTCGGCGCGCTGGCCAAGGCCGGGAACACCCTGGTTCTACCCGCGAATCTCGCCGACGTGGGCTCGATGATCGCACTGGCCATGAACGTCATCGAATCGCGGCGCGAAGAGCCCTCGAACCGCGACGCCGGCTGACGCGTTGCAGCAGCTCCGCAGGTGGGGTGGAGTCGCCCCATGGGCTCCTCGCCACGCGCTCGCGTCGTGATCGTCGGCGGCGGCTTCGCCGGACTCGAAGCCGCCAAGATCCTGGGTGACGCCGGCGTCGATCTCACCGTGATCGACCGGCACAACCACCATCTCTTCCAACCGCTGCTCTACCAGGTGGCGACGGCCGGCTTGGGCGCGCCCGACATCTCCGCGCCGCTGCGGCGGATCCTGCGCGGCGACCCGCACACCAGCGTCCTCATGGCCGAGGTGACGGGTGTCGAGCGGGCGAACCGGACGATCGTGACGTCACGCGCCAGGCTTCCCTACGACTATCTGGTGCTGGCGGCAGGCGCGACGGACTCGTACTTCGGCCACGACGAGTGGCGTGCTCATGCTCCCGGCCTGAAGACGATCGACGACGCCCTCGAGATTCGCCGGCGCATCCTGCTCGCCTTCGAGCGCGCCGAACAGGAAACCGACGAGGCCGCGCAGCGCGCGTTGCTGACCTTCGTGATCGTGGGGGCCGGACCGACGGGGGTCGAGTTGGCCGGCGCCATCGCCGAGATGGCGCGGCATACACTGGCCGGTGAGTTTCGCCGCTTCGACCCACGTCAGGCACGTGTCATGCTGCTCGATGCGGCCGACCGCGTGCTGCAGGCCTACCCGCCCGACCTCTCGGCGGCGGCCCGGGCGCAGCTCGAGCGCATGTGCATCGAGGTGCGCACCGGCGCCGCGGTCGCGCACATCGACGCCTCGGGGGTCGATGCCGGCGGGCAGCGCATCGCCGCGCGCACCGTGCTGTGGGCGGCGGGCGTGGCGGCGTCGCCACTCGGCACGACGCTCGGCGTGGAGACCGACCGGGCCGGCCGCGTGCTCGTCGAGCCCGACCTCTCGATCCCGGGCGATCCCCGCGTCTTCGTGGTGGGCGACCTGGCGGCACTCCGCCAGGCGGACGGCTCGCCGGTACCGGGCGTGGCGCCGGCGGCCATGCAGCAGGGCCGGCACGTGGCGCGCAACGTGCTGCGGCGCATTGCCGGCGAGAAGACGGAGCCGTTCGCGTACGTCGACAAGGGTTCGCTCGCGACCATTGGGCGCTCGGCCGCCGTGGCCGACGTCTTCGGACTGCACTTCTCCGGTCTCACCGCCTGGCTGGCCTGGCTGTTCGTGCACGTCCTCTACCTCGTGGGCTTCCGCAACCGGGTGAGTGTCATGTTCGACTGGGCCTGGGCGTACGCGACGTACCAGCGCGGCGCCCGCGTCATCTTCCCGATGCGCGACGTGCGCGAGCCCGAGGCGGCCTCGCCGTCCGAACGGGCGGCCTCGTAGTGGCAGGCGTGGGACTCTTCGCCGAGTGGTGACGCCGTGTGCCGCGTGAGGCCCGGGAGGGTACGCGCCGCCGGCTCCCGGGCGTCGCACACCCCCGCCCCACCACCCATCCACCCCCCCGCGCTCCTTACGTCCGCCGTCGACCCGCACCCTCCCGGGGCCTCACGCGGCACACGGCGTCACCACCCCTCGCCGACGGTCACCGGGGCTGGTTGGCCGTCGTTCTCGTCGTGGTGGCGACGATGGCTCTGCCCGGATGGGCCCAGGGCCGGGGCCGGTCCACGTCAGATCTTGCGCAGCCCCTTGAGCGCCTGGCGCACGCCTTTCGCGGTGTCGCGCAGCGCCGTCCGCGCTTCCTTCGCAAGCTCCTTCGCCTTGCGCACGGCGCCCATGAACTTGCGCATCGACTTGTTCGCCTTGCGCAGCGCACGCTTCGTCTCCTTGCCCGGCGGCGCGGCCTCGGCCTCCTGCGCGAACGAGCGGGCCGTCGCGAGCGCCGTCGTGAGCTTGTCGAGCACGGGGCCGGGCGATACCTGCGCCCCGACGCTCGCGAGCAGTTCCCCGATGCGGCAGTCGACCGAGAGGTAGCTCACCGTCTCGCCGCAGCCCACCGCGATCACGGTCGTCGCGGTCCCCTGGACGCCCGCGCCGTCGGTGACGAGCAGGCCCACCGTGTGGTCGCCGGCGGTGGTGAACGTCGTCGTCGTCACGGCGCCGGTCGCGTCGTCGTGCTCGCCGTCGTCGTCGAGGTCCCAGGCGTACGAGGCCACGGTCCCGTCCGAGTCGGTCGACCCGGACCCGTCGAGATCCACCGTCTCCCCCACGACCGGTGCGGTGGGCGCGAAGGTGAACGCGGCGGTCGGCGGGGCATCGGCGTCGAAGCTGGCGACCCACCAGGTGCCACCGCTGCCGGTTCCGGCGACGCCCGTGACGAGCAGCGTCCCCGCCGGGGTGAAGGTGCTGCCGATCGCGCTCGTGGTCGCCGTCGGGCCGCTGCCGAACTGCTCCTTCACGATGCCGGACGTTCCGAAGCTCGCATCGAGCTGGCCCTCGCTCGTGTAACGCGCGATGGCTAGCGCGGTCGTCCCGTCGAGTTCCAAGGAACTGCCGGCGAGCACGATCTTGCCGTCCGGCTGTATGACCTGGGCGATTCCGGTGGACGACGGCGAGCCGGCGGGGCTCAACTGGTTCGTCACCCGACCGGCGTTCCCGAACGACGGATCGAGCATCCCGCCCTCGGTGTAGCGCGCCATGAGAAAGGTCGGGTCTCCGTTGCCGTCATCCCCGTCGCCGCTCACGACGAACTTGCCGCTGGGCTGCATGCCGATCTGCACGCCTTCCGAGAACGGGCTGGGCCCGCCGAACGACGTGATCGTCAGGCCCCCGCTTCCGAAGGTCGGATCGATCGACCCGGCCGGCCCGAGCCGTGCGATCCCCATGGACGTATCCCCTGCGACGTCTCGCAGGGCGAGGGACGCGACGATGCGCCCATCCGGCAGAATCACGAGGTCGGCAAACACGGAGAGGGGGGTACCCGCATCGGGGCTGAGCTGCTGCGTGAAGACGCCGTCGCCGTCGAAGGTGCCGTCGGGAAGGCCGCCTGCGGTCAGGCGCACGGCCAGAACCTCGGTGTCGTCGGCGCTATTGGTGCGACCCCCCACCGCGACGATCTTCCCGTCGGACTGCACGTCGCAGCCGAAGAAGTTCGACGCCGGGAAGGCTCCCAGGCCGTGCTGCGTGGAAGACTTGCCTCCGGAGGCAAAGGCCGGGTCGAGGATCCCACCGGCCGTGTAGCGCGCGATCAAGGTGGAGCTGTTTCCGTTCGAATCAGTGCTGAGGCCGCAGCCGATGATCCCACCGTCGGCCTGCAAGGCGAGCCCGCTGTAATAGAAGAGCGACTGCGGCATCGCGCCGCCGCCGAACTGCGTCGTCACCACCCCGGAGCCTCCCGCGCCGAAGCTCGGGTCGAACACCCCTGCGGGCAGGTACCGCGCGAGCGCGGCGGCGATGTCTCCGTCGGTGCCCGACGCGGCGCCGGCGACGACGATGCGTCCGTCGGGTTCGGTCTTGATGTCGATCCCCTGCGAGAGCGGGGTCGGACCCTGCCCGAGTTGCGTGAAGGCCACGCCGCCGGTGCCGAAGCTCGGGTCGAGATCGCCGAGCGCGCCGGACGCTGCCCGACCGGTCGCCAGCGCCATTGCGAGAACGGCCACCACCATCAACCCACCAACCCGTTTGTTCATGCCACCCTCCGCTTCCACGTCTACCGAGGCATCTCGCCGGGCACAAGGCGCGCCGGAGCGGCGTTGGGCCTGACGTGATGCCGACGCAACCTCGCGCGAGCCTTCCGGGGCGCGAGCCTTCCGGGTCGTCGGCCGACTGCGCGTCAGGCACCGGCCGGCATCTGCATGTCGGGCAGCGCGCTCGCGAAGGGGCGGACGCCATGGCGTTCGCGGATGGCGTCCATCGGCTCGTTCCAGAGCGCGTCCCAGTCGACGAGCATGAGTGGCCGCGTCTGCCGGCCGTGCCGCCAGCCCTCGAGCGTCATCTGCAGGAACACGGGCGCCAGCACCGGCATCGTCAAGGCGGTGATGGTGAACGCCGTCGCCAGGAAGTCGCGCGAGTAGCCATGGCCGAACTGCGCGAGCTGGAAGCCCGAGATGGCGACCTCGTGCAGTGCGCTCGTGCTGTAGCCGGCGATCAGGTGCAGGATCTCGTGCGTCTGCAGGATGCGCCGGTTCGTCGGGTCGATGACGGGATGGTAGCCGACCACCGAGTCGGGATCGAGCACCTCGACGTCGAAGCCGTTCTCGACGATGAGGCGGTGAAAGGCGTGGCCGAGCGTGCCGGGCGCGCAGCCGGCGACGTCGCCGAGCTGCGTGCGCGGCATGGCCGTCTTGCGGGCCAGCTCTCGCCAGCCCGCGTGGGCTTCCATGGCGCGTGCGCACGCGTCGCGGTGCGCCGGCGGATAGGCGGCGCCGAAGGCGGCGATGCGCTGCGTGACGGTGGGTGAGTCGATGCCATCCTCGGCGAGCTGCCAGAGCAGGCCCGGCAGGTCGGGAGGAAGGGGAGCCGCGCCCGCGAGGCGGGCCACGGTGTCGTCGCCCACGGGGGGGCCGTCGAAGCGCATGAAGGTGCCGCCGAGCCAGCGCTCGGCCATCTCGTCGTAGACGGAGATGGTCCGCTCGGGTGCGATCCAGGCCAGGCGGGCCAGCAGGACCGACGTCCACAGCATCTCGGAAAGCCGGTCGGGCTCGAGCGCGGTGCGGATCGCCGGGTCGGCGGTGCGGGCGAAGACCTCGCGCAGCGGCTCGATGCCGGGTCCGCCCCAACCGAGGTCGCGAACCTTGGCTTCCCAGGCGGCGCGCAGCTCCGGGTGGATGGTTGGCATGGCCCGAGGGTCGGTCAGGCGCAGGCGGGAGTCAACCGGCCGCCACGATCTGGTAGTGTCTCAGTTTGATTCCATAGGGCCGGGCGGGCCGATGCCGGACCCGGCGACCTCGTGGCGGCTCCGGCACGGGCATGTACGCGGCTGGGTTCCGCATGGACCGGACTGGCACGTGTCAGCTTAAGGCGGCCGATATGCACTCGCATGTATGGCGCTTTGATCGGGAGACGCTAGTCCAGATCGGTCCGGTGGTGGATGTTCTCCTCGTTGGGGATCGACCCGGCGCGCAGCCCGGCACAACGCGGGCGCTCATCGACACGGGCGCCGATGTGTCCTGCATCGCGCCCAGCCTTGTGACTGCGATGGAGCTCCGACGTGTTGGCCCCGGCAAGATGGGGAATGCGGATACGGATGCGTACAATCTCCGCATCATCTTCTGCGGTACTACTCTGCCCGAGTGTCGCGGGACGGTCCTCCCACTTCCGCGCCTCGACGAGGCTGAGGATGGCGCGTTCCGCGTCATTCTCGGGCGACACTTCCTTGCGTCAGGCACGCTCACGTATGACGGCGACGCTGGGACCGTCACGTGGACATTCACGTCAGCCTGAGGCTTTGGGCTTTCGTCCCGGCCGCTTCCGGGGCTGCGCCGCATCAAACGCATCGACCAGGGCCACCACGTCGTCCATGCTCCACAGCGTCTCAGACACCCCGGCCGCGAGCGCGGGGCTCATCTTCAGTGTCCGGTGCATCTTCACGAAGTTGTACCAGACCGTGTAGAGCGCGATCATGTGGCCGTGGTTCTCCAGCTTGCTGCTGAAGGCGTTGGTCAAGCGGGTGAACCGGCGGTTGGCCATCCGCAGCGTCAGATTGCTACGCTCGATGTAGCTGGTCGAAATGTGCTCCTCGGGGGGGCGCTCCGAGCACGAGGTGCTTCTCGATCCCAAGACACTTGGCCGGCGAGTAGCGGCGCTGGTCTTCTTTCGGGTCCGGGCCATAGACCTTGGTCAGGGTCGCGAGATCGACCTCGAAGCCGAAGGCGTCAGGAACGACCGAGAGGTACGGCGCATGGCCGTCCGTGGTGAGCTGGACGCGCCCGGCCAGCCGTGACGCCACATCCGTCATGAACTCCATGGCGTAACCGGCATCCCGGCCGCCGACGAGCCACGAAATGATAAGCTTGTGGTCGGCGTCGATGGCCGTCCACGTCCACACGTCGCCCACGTCGGCCGGGCGGTCCTTCCCGCGCGCTTTCGCGGTCTTCTCCTTCATCCCGCAGAAGCTCCAGACCTCATCGCACTGGACCCGCTCGGAGCGGACGTTGCGTACTGTCTCGTCGTGGAACCGGGCGCACGCCTGGCGGGCCAGGATGAGGTAGCGGGTGACCGTGTTGATCGACACGTCCACCACGCGGGAGATGGGGCGCATGGACGATCCCTCGCAGAGCATGTGAAGGATCTGAGCCCGCTTTGCTTCTGGCACCCTGTGCATGCCAGAACTATATGAACTTGATGCTTGAGTCTCAAGCATAGTATTCGCCCAATTGACTTCATAGTAGTAACGGTTTTACGCCTAGAGTAAAACCGTCATGTTGACAATTGGAGAATCGTTGGCTACAAGCGGACGTGTGTCATGCGGGTGCGGTTTCGAGACGGTGGGTTGGAGGAGTTGGAGCGGAGTCCCAAGGCCGGGGGTGGCTATCCACCGAACGTCGTTCGGGCCTTTCGCAAATGCATGCAGGCGATCCGATCGGCGGACGACGAACGGGTCTTTAGGGCGATGAGGTCATTGCATTTCGAAAAACTGAAAGGGGCTAGGACGCACCAGCGGTCGATGCGTCTCAACGATCAATGGCGACTTGTCATCGAGTTTGAGGGTGAGGCGTCGAGCAAGGTCGTCGTGATTGTCGGGATCGAGGACTACCACTGATGACGAAGAGCACAGAAGCATTCTCGCCGGCCGAGGCTTTCCCGCCCGGCGAGTTCATTCGGGACGAGCTGGAGGCGCGCGACTGGACGCAGGAGGACCTCGCCGAGATTCTCGGGTGCTCTCTGCGCCTGGTAAACGAAGTGATCAAGGGTCGCCGGGCCATTACCATTGAGACGGCCAGGCGACTCGGGGACGCGTTCGGGACCGGCGCACAGTTCTGGTTGAACCTAGAGACGAGCTACCAACTTTGGCGGGGTAGTCATGCCGACGACTCGGTAGCGCGACGCTCCAGGCTCTATGCCAAGGCGCCAGTCAAGGACATGATCCGTCGCCGCTGGATCGAGCCATCACACAATGTCGATGTCCTGGAGCAGCGAGTCCTCAGCTTCCTGGAGATAACCACGCTCGACGATATGCCCTCGGTCTGGAGCCATGCCGCCAGGAAGCCGACTGACTACGATTCGGTGAGCCCTGCACAATGGGCCTGGCTCTTGCGCGCAAAAAAGTTGGCTCGTCTCGTCGCGGCTGGGCGATACATTGACAGGAAGTTTGAGGAAGTAGTGGCCCATCTCAAGACGCTACTTCAGGCACCACCCGAGACGAGGCAGGCGGCGAAGATGTTGGCTGAGGTTGGGATCAGGTTGCTCGTTGTCGAGCCCTTGCCCCGAACCAAGATTGATGGCGCTACGTTCTGGCTCGACCGGCACTCCCCGGTCATCGCCATCTCGCATCGGTACGATCGGATCGACTGGTTCTGGCACACCCTGATGCACGAGATGGAGCATGTGCGGCGCCGCGATGGCTTGGAAAGCGCGGGCAGGATCGACGTGCTCTTCGGCGGCCCGAGCAGCAAGGCGGAACGCCCGGAATCAGAGGTGGAGGCCGATACCTTCGCCGCTGAGTCGCTGGTGCCTCAGGAGGCACTCGATAGCTTCATTGCTCGTGTAGGCCCGCTCTTCTCCAAGAAGCAGATTCGAGGATTCGCTGCCCTGCAAAAGGTGCATCCCGGTATCGTGGTCGGCCAGCTCCAGTACCGGGGAGCGATTGCGTACGCTCAGAACAGGGAAATGCTGATCAAAGTCCGAGAGGCAGTTACCTCGTCGGCACTCACGGACGGTTGGGGGCACACAGCCCCTACACTCTGACGGGAGGGTAGCCATGTCCTACATGGAACAGATGCGTCTGCATGCGAATCGATATTTGCGCACGCATGGTGGCGAGCCAGCGACGACACGTGAAATCGCCGCTTGGCTCATTGAGCGACGGGAGTGGGCGCCAGAGCGATCGCAGATGATCGATCAGTGCGCCGACCTACTGGCTCGGGCGATGCGAGAGGAGCACGTCACCGATCCGCAGGGGCGCTCTGTGCGGGTAAAGCATGTTGCCCGCATCCGGCGAGGTGGCAAGAACCTCAGCCTCTGGGCGGATATGCGTCACCCGTCAACGAAGCGTGACCACATGGAGACGTCCCTGCAGCAGCGTCGGCGCGGAATCGTTGGGGATTGCCACCAGCTCAAGATCGATGCCGACAGCTACAATGAGAACTGGAACCGCGGGAAGACGATTCAGCTTGTCTTCAACTTTGAGCCTGACCTGGCCGAGCTGGACGCCTCAGACTTGTCTGCCGCCTGACCCCAGCGCGCCTTGGCCGCCTTCCGCGCGATCTCCGACCGCCGCTTCTCCGACAGCTTCGCCGCCCGCGCTTTGCCGCCCTTAGCCCCCCTCGTCGCATGTACTCCTTCGCGGGGTCCGGGGCCTCGGTTGGCTCCTCGCCCTCCCCCGTGGCGATCTTCATGACGTGGACGGCGTTGCCGATAACGTCGGCGGGTCGCTTGCGGCGCTTGGGCAAGAGACGAGGATAGCACGGCGGCCGGCGGGTCCAACCGGGGATTCAGGGGCCGGGGGAATCAAACTGAGACACGACCCACGATCTGGGCCCCTGATGATCGCGTTCATGCTCGGGTGAGGACGGTCACTGATCCTGACCGGCGCGCGGCCCGCGCCCCGGGAGCGCGTCGAGCACGGCGACGAGCCGCTGGCCGCCGAGGTCGAGCACGAGCTGCCGGAACGCGTCCGGCTCGACGGCCCGGACTTCGTGCACGCTGCGCCGCAGGGTGAGCGCCACCGCCGCTCGCAGCGCGGCGGAGATGGCGAAGAGGGTCGCGAACGCCGCCTCGGTCGTGTGCGGGAACGCGTGCAGCACGAGGCCGCCGGTGAGCGCCCCGAGGCCGATCCCCACACCGTTCACCACGTTGAAGTAGGCGAGGCAGGTATGGCGCTTCGCGGGCGTGACGGCGTCGCAGAGGAAGTTCGTGGCGGAGAGGTTGATGCCGCTCCACAGGAAGGCGCCTGTGGCGTTCACCGCCGTGAGCGCGACGGCGTTCGGCGCGACGAGCCAGAGGAGCGGCATGCCGCAGACGCCGAGCGTCGCCCAGCGCAGGATGGCGTGGTTGCCGGTCCGATCGCCGACGCGGCCCCACCAGGCGCCGCCGACCGAGCCCACGAGCGACCCGGTGAGGATCACCAGCGCGTACGTGAGGTAGCCGAGTCCGCGCCCTTCGAGCACGTAGACGGCGAAGAACGGGCTCGCCATGTGCGTGGCGAAGCCGAACGCGGCGAGCGTCAGGGAGAAGCGCGCGAAGTTGCTGTGCGGCGCGGCGCGCAGGAACTCGCCGAACGAGAACTGCCGCCCGGTGCCGGCCCCGTCGGGCTGCTCCGGTACGCGGCGCACCGCGGCCCAGCTCGCCAGGCGACTCACCGCCGCCACGACGCATAGGATGCCGAAGCCCACGAGCGGCGTGCGCGTCGTGCCATGCAGGACGAGGCCCGCGAGCAGCATGGCGGCCGTCGTGCAGAGCCCGACGGTGCGGGCCCGCCCGCCGAAGAAGCGACCGCGCGTCTCGGCCGGCACGTGGTCGGCCATCAGGCTGCCCCAGGCCGGGCCGCCGAGCGCCGCGATCGCGGTGCCGAGCGTGTAGCAGGCGATCAGCCCGAGCACGGCGTAGGCTCCGAAGAGAGAGCCTGCAAAGGCGAGCGGGACCCAGAGCATGCCCTGCACCGCGATCGTGACGAGCACGAGGCGCCGCCTCGATCGCATCCACCCCGCCAGCTCGGCCGACCAGAGCTGGAGGATCGCGACGAGCAGATTGCGCCCGGAGCTGAGCAGCCCCGCCTCGAACGCGCCCGCGCCGAGCGCGAGCGCATACGGAATCATGAAGGGCTCGGTCGCACCGGTCATGATCGCGGTGACGCCGCCTTCGCGGCGGATGGCTCGCAGGATGGACGGTGGCGCGGGCATGCGGGGGGCTTGTAGCAGATCGCGCGGGCGATGCGCGCGCTACCCGAGCGACCGGTGGTGACGCTTTTGCCGGGTGAGGCACGGGAGGGTACGCGCCGCCGGCTCCCGGGCGTCGCACACCCCCGCCCCGCCGCCCAGCCACCCCCCGCGCTCCTCACGTCCGCCGTCGACCCGCACCCTCCCGTGCCTCACCCGGCAA
>Ga0299906_10004407_pt1 | contig 11536 bp, 10 predicted proteins | sample RVTome_14_FD_200259 | JGI IMG/M metagenome (GOLD analysis project Ga0299906, IMG submission 200259) | Soil microbial communities from uranium-contaminated site in the Upper Colorado River Basin, Wyoming, United States - RVT145D125 (version 2) ... | reverse complement strand
GTCCCGGCGGCGAGTGCAGGACCCGGATGCCCAGGCGCGCCGCGATGGCGACTGTATCGTCGGCGCTGCCGCCGTCGACGACGATGATTTCCGCCTGCACCGCCCGTTGCCGCAGGGCGGCAAGCAAGCGTGGCAGCCGCGCCGCTTCGTTTAGCGTCGGGATTATGACCGAAAGTGCGACGGGACCGGTCATGCGCAAGCCACTTCAATCACGTTCGAACAGCGCCTCCTCGCAATCGGCGATCAGCCCGACCGCGCGAAGAGTCCGGTATTGGCGCCGCCACCGCACGGCAGCCCAATCGCGGCCCAAAAGCAAAGCGACCGCGCGCGGTACCTCGGCCTGAATCGCGCTGGCGCATTCGAGCCAGAGCGCGCGGACCCAGCGATAGATCGCGATCCTCTCCTCGAAGGTTAGCGCGCCCAGGGTTTCCTTGAGGAGGAGCTTCCCAAATCCCACATGGCGTCCTTCGTCGCGTGCGATCAGTGTATTCACCTGCTGGAACAGAGGACAGGCGAACCATCGGCCGTAGAGCTGCTGAATGCAAAGGCCTTCGCCTTCGAGCACCACGTGAAAGGCGATGACCGTGCCGTGATAGGAGCCGCGCCAGGCAAGCGCGCCGTCATAGGCCATCGCGATACCCTTTTCGATCTCGCCGATCTCGCCGAGGCGGCTCAGATAGCGCTGGTAGTAGGCGGCGTGACGGCGCTCGTCGGCGATTTGCGTTTGAATGAAAGCCTTCGCAGCGTCATCGTCAATGTCGACCGTCAGCCGCTCGGCCATGGCGATTGTTGCTAATTCGCCGTAGTAAAGCTGACTGATCGCGGTGGCATAGGATCGGACGGGCATCCAAGCGGGCGCGGCCGGCGTTGCGTCCCAATCGATCTCACGATCGCCGGCGTTGGCGGCGCGGCGCGCTCCTTCCGAGAATATCGCCAGGCGGCGGGCGCAGGAATCGGACAGCGTCAAGGCGCGGCTCTGAAGACCATGTCGGCGACCGCGCCCTTGCTGATGCCGCCCTTGTCGTCCGTGTCCGCGGAAATCGCCACGTATGCGGGCGGCGGCGGTGGCGTGCCGAAGGCGGCTTCGAAATCCGCCGCAATATCGACGGTTTCGTCGAGCCATTGACCGTTGGGGCTGTCTCCCGCCTGCAGCACGACGATCTGTCCGCCGGCTTCGCGGTACGGATTGCGGAGGCGATCGCCACGCTTGCCGACGCCGCCCCAGACGTAGGTCAGCATCTTGCCGGGCAGGGGTGCGTTCTGCAGCCACGCGCCGAGCCGGTCCCGCAGGCTCCAGTCCGCGCTTGACCCGTCCGGCTCCGCGAACCAGACGTGAACCGCGAGAGGCCGGTCGTCCATTCCTTTCATCGCCAGGTCGGTGGGCGGCGGCATGACGTCGACCCGCCACCGCCAGGCGAGATAGCGCCCGGCTCCTGCGACCTCCGATGCATCGCGGAAGAGAAACCCGACGCTGTTCGCCGCGGTCACCGTGATGACGCCGGCGGGCCCTGCCGCGAAGTCCGTGACCGACTTTCCCGGCATGCGGAGGACGCTCCAGCCGTCGGTCGCAGCCGCGGGGTCAACGGGCGTTCCGCTGAAGGCCAGCGTCGACAACAGGAGTAGGGCGGTCCGGCGCGGTATCGTCATGCGCCGGACTATCGGCAATTTTTCCGGCCGCTTGAAATAACAACTGCTCACGGGTCCGGCATCAAGGGGCCGGCCGCTACGTCCTTATTTGTTCATGGAATTCTGCCAGGCGGCGCCGGCTTCGAGCAGGCTGGCGACCTCCTGTCTCGAGAAGCCCCAGGCGCTGAGAGCTTCGCTGGTATTGGCGCCGGGCGCCGGCGGTCCCGAGCGCAGCTCGAGCGGCGTCGCGCTGAAGCGCGGCGCCGGAGCGGGCTGCACCACGCCGTCGACCTCGATGAAGGCGCCGCGCGCCTTGTTGTGCGGATGATCGGGCGCTTCGCCCAGCGTGAGGACCGGCGCGAAGCACACGTCCGTCCCTTCGAGCACGTCGCACCACTCGTCCCGCGTCTTCTGGCGGAAAATGCCCTCCAGCCGCGCCCGCATCGCCGGCCATTCTTCGCGGTCGAGCTGATCGGGCAGGTCTTCCTTCTTCAGTCCCAGCCGCTGCAGCAACTCGGCATAGAACTGCGGCTCGATCGAAGCGAGGCTGATGTACTTGCCGTCCTTCGTCTCGTAGGCGCCATAGTAGTGCGCGCCGCCGTCGAGCGAGTTGCTGCCGCGCTGGTCCTTCCAGACGCCGATCGAGCGTAGCCCGTAGGCCGCCGTTATCAGCGACGCCGCGCCGTCGACCATTGCTACGTCCAGCACCTGCCCTTTGCCGGTCCGCATGGCGTTCAGGACCGCGCTGACGACGCCGAGCGCCAGGTACAGCGCGCCGCCGCCGAAATCCCCGATCACATTGAGCGGCGGGGACGGCGGGCCATCCTTGGGGCCGATCGAATGCAGCGCGCCGGTCAGCGCGATGTAGTTGATGTCGTGGCCGGCGGCCATGGCGAGCGGTCCCTCCTGGCCCCAGCCGGTCATGCGGCCATAGACGACGCGGGGGTTGCGCTCGAGGCAAGCCTCGGGGCCAAGGCCGAGCCGCTCCATCACGCCGGGCCGGAAGCCTTCGATCAGGGCGTCCGCCTCGCCGACGAGGCGAAGCGCGGCCTTTTTCCCGTCCGGATGCTTGAGATCGAGCGAGATCGACGGGCGGTTGCGGTTCAGGATGTTCGACCGGAACTTCACCGGCGCGGGATCGATGCGGTCGACGCGCAGCACGTCGGCGCCGAGGTCGGCCAGCAGCATCGCGCACATCGGGCCGGGCCCGATCCCCGCGAACTCTACGATTTTCACGCCTGCAAGCGGTCCCATGGATCGATCCTCTCTTCCGTTGCTCCGTTAAGAAAACGCCGGTCCAGCGGCTCCTGTCAAACGCCGGCACCATCTGGCCGGTCACATTGCGCTTATCGCGAAAATTTTATGGAACCCTTTGATCGGCGACACGTTACTCGCCAGGCGCAGTGCGCGCTGCGCCGACGGGGTTTCATGATCGAGACGAGGGGAGCACATGTTGCAACAAGGTCAACACGGACACATCTGGCTGAAAATTTCGCCTCTTTTGGTTGACGGCATAGCCCTCAATGGCGCTATTTGGGGCCAAGGACTGAATTCATTGAGGGACATTTACCAAATGCTGGCGAAGACGATGGTGATCGCGGCCATCGGAGCGGTCGCGCTTCTTTGCAGCCCGATGACGGCATCAGCCGACGACAAGGGCGTCTATGTCGGCCTCGGGGCGGGCGTGAACGTATTTCCGGAAGACTCGGACCTGGGTTCGGCGGAAGCCGATCTGGATTGGAGCTGGGCAACGGCCGGCTCGGTCGGCTATGCGTTCGGCAATGGGCTCCGGCTCGAAGGCGAGATCGGCTACCGGCCGAACGACGTCGACAGTGTTACGGGCGTGACCGGGGGCTCGGGCGACTTCGAGACTCTGAGCTTCATGGCCAACCTGCTCTACGACTTCCGCCGGCCGGGCTGGATCATCACGCCCTATATCGGCGTCGGTATCGGTGGCGCTCGCGTCGACGCGGACGGCGTTACGTCGGCGCCCGGCGTCACGATCAACGATTCGTCGTTCGGCTTCGCGATGCAGGGCATCGTCGGCGCTTCCTACGACATTACGCGGAATCTCTCGCTGACGGCCGATTACCGGCACATCCGCGTGCCCGACCTGGAGTTCGACACCAGCGCCGGGACGAGCGTCGATTCCGACTATGCGACCAACCAGTTCATGGTCGGCCTGCGCTACCGCTTCGGCGCTCCGGCGGCGAAGGCGGCCCCGGCTCCGGCGCCCGTGGCGCAGCCGGCACCGCAGCCGGCGCCGGCACCAAAGGCGGTCCAGCCGAAGGAGTTCCTGGTGTTCTTCGACTTCGATCGCGCGGAACTGACGCCGGAAGCGCGGGACATCGTGAAATCGGCCGCGGAATCGGCCAAGGCGAGCGGCGTCGCGCGCATCGTACTCACCGGCCATGCCGACCGCGCCGGGGCTGCAAACTACAATCTCGGCCTGTCGCAGCGCCGCGCCGATGCGGTGAAGGCCGAGCTCGTCCGGCTCGGACTCACGGCGGCGGACATCACGACCCAGGCCAAGGGCGAGGCCGAGCCGCTCGTGCCGACCGCGGACGGCGTGCCCGAGCCGCAGAACCGGCGCGTGGAGATCGTCATCCGCTGACGCTGGAGACGGCGTTTCGTGCAAAAGAAATCCGGCCGGACCATTGGTCCGGCCGGTTTCATTTGGAACCGTTTTTTCCGAAATCGAACGCGCGCCTTAGCGCGTCGTCGGCAGCTCGGTCGAAGCCTCCTGGATCCCGGCCGTCGTCGCGTCGCAGGCGGCCGATGCGACCTGCTGCCGGCTGGCGGGAACAGTGACGAGCTGGGTCAGGCTGGCGCCCTGCATGCGGGCCTCCTGGAAGCTCGCCGTCGCCTCGGCGCAGAAATTCTCGCGATCGGCGTTGCTGCGCGCCGACGCCTCATTGGCGAGGCGCGTGACGAACTGGTTGAGCCGGTTGTCGCCGGCCTTGCCGTAGCGGCGGCGGAACTCGGTGCGAATGGCCTGGCCGTATTTCTGCAGGCTCGAGCGGTGGGTGATGACGAATTCGTTGTAGTCGGAGCGCGCACCGCAGGCGAGCGCAGCGACCATCATGTTGGTCTGAAGCCGGCGCACTTCGATCGAGATATCGGCCTGCGTCGGCGTACCGGCGCACGGAGCGGCCTGCACGGCCGGCACCGGCATGACGAATGTACCGATCAAGGCCGCTAAGACTGCTCCCCGACCATAACGGCGTCCCCTCGTCCCGTACGCCGCCCCTCTGCGCGTCCTATGTTCCACCTGCATGAGCTCCCTCAACTGTCCTTTGTTCCGCGTAGGGCTGTCAAGCAAATGACGGCCCCAGCGCGAAAGGGTTGCCCACCCGGCGGAACGGTGACATCCCGCTGTTAATACATTGTGAAGGATTGTGGTTAATCGGTGGCGCATGCCCCTCAATACGAAGGAAGGGCGGCCCAGGGGTTGCCGACGGCGCTAGAAAGAATATTCCTTCGTCTTGAGGAACTTGATGGCCGGCCAGTCTTCCACGGCCTTGTCGAGATGCCAGGCATTGCGCGCCAGGAAGACCGGCGCGCCGGTGTGATCCTCCGCCATGCTCGATTGGTTGGCGTCGCGGAATTTCTTGAGCAGGAAGTTGTCGTCGGTTTCGATCCAGCGCGCGGCGTGAATCTGGGTCGATTCGAAGCGCACCGGCACTTCGTATTCGGTGCGGATGCGGTCGGCCAGCACCTCGAACTGCAGCGGGCCCACCACGCCGACGATCCAGTCGGAATCCAGTCTCGGCTTGAATACGCGCGCCGCCCCTTCCTCTGCGATCTGCTGCAGCGCGCGGCCCAGATGCTTGGCCCGCATCGGGTCGAGCGGGCGGGCTTTTTGCAGCATCTCCGGGGCGAAGCTGGGGATGCCGGTGAAGAACATGTCCTCGCCCTCGGTCAGCGTGTCGCCGATGCGCAAATTGCCATGGTTGGGAACGCCGATGATGTCGCCGGCCCAGGCTTCCTCCGCGCGCTCGCGGTCCTGGGCGAGGAAGAGCATCGGATTGTGCAGCGTCAGCAACTTGCCGGTCCGCACGTGCTTCAGCTTCATGCCGCGGCGGAAATGTCCGGAGCACAGGCGCATGAAGGCAACGCGGTCGCGATGCTTCGGGTCCATGTTCGCCTGGATCTTGAAGACGAAGCCGGTCACCTTGTCCTCTTCCGGCGCGATCGTCCGCTCGCCGGCCTTGTAGGGCCGCGGCGGCGGCGCCAGCTCGGCCAGCCCGTCGATCAGCTCGCGGACGCCGAAATTATTGATGGCACTGCCGAAGAAGACGGGCGTCAGATGCCCCTCGCGATAGGCGGTCAGGTCGAAGGGCGGGCACAATCCGCGCGCCATCGCCACCTCCTCGCGCAGCTTGGCGGCGGCGTGATCGGGCAGCAGAGAATCCAGCTTCGGGTCGTCGATGCCGTTGCAGACCGCGCCCTCGTCCGGCGCATCGGCGGTGCCTTTGGCGACCAGGCGGAGCCGGTCGTGAAACAGGTCGAAGCAGCCGAGGAAATGGCGGCCCATGCCGATCGGCCAGCTCGCCGCGGTCGTCTCCAGCGCCAGCGTCTGCTGGATCTCGTCGAGCAGGTCGAACGGCTCCTGGCCGTCGCGGTCGAGCTTGTTGATGAAGGTGATGATGGGGACGTCGCGCAGCCGGCAAACTTCGAACAGCTTGCGCGTCTGGGCCTGGATGCCGCGCGCGCTGTCGAGCACCATGACCGCGGAATCGACTGCCGACAGGGTCCGGTAGGTGTCCTCGCTGAAATCCTCGTGACCCGGCGTGTCGAGCAGGTTGAAGGTGCAATCGCCATACTCGAAGGTCATCACCGAGGAGGCGACCGAGATGCCGCGCTCGCGCTCGACCTTCATCCAGTCCGAACGGGCTCGCCGCTGCTCGCCGCGCGCCTTGACCGCGCCGGCAAGCTGAATGGCGCCGCCGAACAACAGCAGCTTTTCGGTCAGGGTCGTCTTGCCCGCATCCGGATGCGAGATAATCGCAAACGTGCGTCGCCGGGCAACGGGCTCTGGAAGTGTCGTCATCGATGCCTGTTAAGCTATCCGTGGCGGCAGGCGGCGCCCGCAGCGCCCCCCGCGGGGCCTTCGCCTACTATGACCGAGGGCCCTTGATCAATCCTTTACGCAGATAGGGTGTCACGGCCGAATGTTCCAGGGGATCAGCCTTTCGACATGGTCAACATCTTCTGGACCATCTCCTCGGTGACGTTGCCGCCGGACAGCACGGCCACCGTCTTGCGGCCGTTGTCCGTCTTGCCGGCGAGGAAGGCCGCCGGGGCGACGGCGCCGGCCGGCTCGCTCAGCATCTTGGTGCGGAACAGGATGGTGCGGAAGGCCTCGGCGATGTCCTGCTCGCGGATCAGGACGATCTCGTCCATGTATTCCTGCAGATGGCGGAACGGGTGTTCGCCCGGCCGGCGCGCCGACAGCCCGTCGGCCATGCTGTCCCAGTAGTCGATCGCGGTCGGCGCCCCCTTCTGCATCGAGACATAGGCTGCGTTCGCGCGCTCGGGCTGTACCCCGACCACCCGGATCTTCGGGTTCGTGAGCTTTATGGCTGTTGCGACGCCGGCGGACAGGCCGCCGCTGCTGACCGGAACCAGGACCGTTTCGACGTCCGGGCAGTCTTCCGCGATCTCGAGGCCGATGCTGGCATGGCCGGGGATGATCGGCGGGTATTCCCAGTTGTCGATGGCGGTCATGCCGCGCTCCGCCGCGACCCGGTCGACGACCGACTGGCGGGCCAGCGCGTCGCTGCCGCAGAACACCACCTCCGCACCATAGCCCTTGGTGTTCTCGACCTTGTAAGGGCTGGTCGAATCCAGCATGACGACCACGACGGGAATGCCCATCTGCACGCCGGCATAAGCATAGGCCTGCGCGAAATTGCCGGATGAGGTGACGACGACGCCCTTCTTGCGCTGCTCGCCGGTGAGCGAGCGCAGCACGGAAAAGGCGGCGCGGATCTTGTAGGCGCCGGTGACCTGCAGGTTCTCGCATTTGAGGAACAGCTTCTCGCGGCCGACTTCCTTCGAGGTGCGGGCGAGCGGCAGGATCGGCGTGCGGCGGACCACGGCGGGCAGCGCCGCGCGGGCGGCCTTGATGTCGTCGAGCGAGGTGAGGCGTGTCACGGTTGTTGTCCGTTCTTTCGGTTCAGGCCTGATTTCATCAAGCAATTGTGCAGTGGGCACGCCCATGGGGTATACAGAAAAAAAGCGGAGCACAAGTCATGCGGCTGACGGACGAGGAACAGGCGATGCTCGCGGGCAAGATGGGCGAGCCGCGCCGGCTCGCGCTCGAGCATCAGGTCAAGGTCGGGCGCTTCTTCGATGCGGCCGACATGGTCCCGGTCAGCCAAGTCCACATCATGGCCGATACTGAGGCGCTCGGCGAGGCGGGGGTCGAATTCGTCGAGCGCATCGCAGCCTATCCGGAGGCGGAGCGCCGCACCGTCGTGCCGACCGTCACCGACCCGCGCGGCGCGGATTTCAACGCCTACAAGCGGCTCCGGCAGCAGGAGGAATGGATCGACCAGGAAGGCCGCGTCATCGAGGCGTTCCAGGCGCTCGGCGTGCTCATGACCGATACCTGCATCAACTACCAGACCGTGATCCCGCCCGTGCTGGGCGAGCACGTCGCCTTCGGCGATACGGGCTCCAGCATCTACACCAACAGCGTGCTCGGCGCGCGCACCAACTTCGAAGGCGGGCCGTCGGCGCTCGCCGCGGCGCTGACCGGACGGACGCCGCGCTACGGCTTCCATCTCGACGAATGCCGGCGGGGCAAGCTGCTCTATGCGCTCGAGACCCGCCCGCAGGACTGGGCGGACTGGGGCGCGGTCGGCGGCATCGTGGGGCGCGACATGGACTCCTACTGGACGGTGCCGGTGATCGCCGGGGTCGACGGCGCGCCGACGTCGGACGAGCTCAAGCATTTCGGGGCGGCGCTCGCCAGCTTCGGCTCGACGCCGCTGTTCCACATGATCGGCGTCACGCCGGAGGCGCCCGCGCTCGATGCCGTGTTCGACGGACCGCCGTCGGAAGCGATCCGCATTACCCGCGCCGACATCGAGGCATTTTACGATTCCTACGGCGTTACCGACGACAGGCTCGACGTCGTCGTCTTCGCCGCGCCGCAGCTCTCGTTGTTCGAGCTGCAGCGGCTCGGCCGGTTGCTCGACGGCCGCCAGGTCGATGACGACACGACGCTGATCGCGGCGACCTCGCCGGAAAACAAGAATGCCGCGGACCGCATGGGCATCACCCAGCAGATCGAGGACGCCGGCGGGCTGCTGCTCGAAGGCGTCTGCTTTTATCAGATGCATGCGCGGGAGATCGGCGACGCCAACGGCTGGCGTCGCCTGATGAGCAACTCCGCCAAGATCGTGAACATTCTCGGCGGCTACGGCTACGAGCCCGTTCTCGCCACCATGGAGCGCTGCGTCGATTGCGCCGTCGCCGGGCGGATCGTCCGATGAGCGAGCGGGTCTATGTCGGACATGTGGGGATCGGCGCCCCGGTGACGGGCCCCGCCCTGGTCGCCGCCGATAATTTCAGCGCGCGCTACGATCTGGACCGCATCAACGGCGTCTTTTCCCGGCCGAGCCACCGGCTGTTCGGCGAAAGCTACCTCGGCAAGGTTCTGGTCCTGAACGTCGCGAAGGGCGGCGTCGCCACGGCGTGGATGCTGTACGAGATGGCGGCGCGCGCCAAGGCGCCGCTGGCGCTGGTGCTGAACTTCGCCAATCCGATCATGGCGCAGGGCGCGGCGCATGCGGATTTCCCGCTGATCGACCGGTTCGACTGCGACATCACCCAGGCGATTCGCAGCGGCGAGACGGTGACCGTCGATCCGTCCGCCGGCCGCGTCACCGTGCGCGGCTGAAAACTGCCGTCCGGTTCGGCATTTCCGATAATAGCTGTTGCTGCGCAGGGGCTTGTGCCATGTTAGCCGGCATCGCCGCTGCGCGGCGACAGGGGGAGTGGGTACATGCCGGGCCGGTATCGGATGGCACTGATCACCGGGGCGACGAGCGGGATCGGCGCTGCCTTTTCCGCGGTGTTGCCGCGCGACACGGGCCTGCTGCTGACGGGGCGCGATGGCGAGCGGCTGCAGGCCGAAGCGCGGCGCCATGCAGCCGACGGACGGCGCATCGAGACGCTGGTTGCCGACCTCGCCAGCGAGTCCGGCCGGCGCGCCGTCGTCGCGATGGCGGAGACATTGCCGATCGACCTGCTGATCAACAACGCCGGCTTCGGCGCCTTCGGGCCGTGCCTCGAAAACGACCGGCGGACCGAGCTCGACATGCTGGCGGTCAACGTGACGGCGGTGGTCGAGCTGACCCACGCGCTGCTGCCCGGCATGATCGCGCGGGCGCGCGGCGACGGGCGGCGGGCCGGGCTGATCGTCATCTCCAGCACCGTCGCTTTCGTCCCGATGCCGATGATGGCGACCTACGCGGCGACGAAGTCCTTCGAGCTGAACTTCACGGAAGCGCTCGCCGAGGAGATGCGGGACGCGCCGGTCGACATCCTCGTGTTCTGCCCCGGCTCGACGCGGACCGAGTTCTTCCGCCGGGCGCGCATGCCGGACTCCTTCCTGAGCTACGCCGAGGAGCCGGAAGCGGTCGCGCGGAAGGCGCTCGCGGCGCTGGGGCGGCGGCGGATGCAGGTGTCGCGCGGCAGCATGAGCCTGGCGCTGGCGCCGGTGTCCGTGCCGCGCCGTCTCGTTGCGGCCGGCGCGAGGCGATTCATCCAGCGCATTGCCGGACACGGCCGCCGATGACGGACAACATGGCCCGGGGCGCCGCCCTTTATCACGTCGCCCGCAACGTCGAGCAGGCCCGTGTCGCCGGCATCGACGTCGCCGTCGAGCGGCTGACCGACGCCTTCCTGCGACACGCGCGCCAGGAGATTTTGCCCTGCTATGCCCAGGACGATGCCTCTTTCGCCGCGTTCCGCGCGCGCGCCGTCGCGCTCGGCCGCATCGCCGAGGCCTGCGTCCATATCCCGCTGCACGAGCCGGAGCGGCTGGCCGAGGCCGGGTGCCTGCTGCATCCCGATCCCAACATCGCGTCCTACGCATGGCCGCGGCGCTGGCACGACCAGCGCGGTTACAGCCTGTGCGGCGTCAGCCACACGATGTCCACGGCCAGCGTCATGGACGCGGTCGCCAACTGCCTTCTTTTTCCGACGCAGGAATGGGACGCGATCGTCTGCCCGTCGCGCGCGATCGCCGGTGCGGTCCGCGCACTGTGGGACGAATGGCGCAGCTATCTCGCCGATCGGACTGGGGGCCGGCCCGGCTGCCCCGTGCAGCTCCCCGTCATTCCGCTCGGCATCGACACGGAGGATTTCGTCGCCAACCGCGACGCCGGTCGGCGTGCGGCGCTGCGCCAGCGCCTCGGACTCGCGGACGACGCCTTCGTCGTCCTGTTCCACGGCCGGATCAGCTTCTTCTCGAAGGCGCATCCGCTGCCGATCCTGCTTGCCGTCGAACAGCTCGCCAACCAGCTCGAGCGGCCGGTCGTCATGCTGTTCTACGGCTATTTTCCGACCGAGCGCTTCGAGCAGGAGTTCAACGCCCTGGTCGACGACATCGCCTACCGCTCGACCGTCCGGATCATCGCCAATACAGATCCGGACTACCCGTCGGGCGTCTGGGCGGCCGCCGACGTCTTCACCTCGCTCTCCGACAATATCCAGGAAAGTTTCGGCCTGACGCCGATCGAGGCGATGGCGAGCGGATTGCCGGTGCTGGTCTCGGACTGGGACGGCTACCGCGATACCGTGACCCACGGCGCGGAAGGGCTGGTCGTGCCGACGGTGATGCCGCCGGCGGGGAGCGGCCTGGACCTCGGCTACCGCTACCTCGTAGGCGACG
>Ga0299906_10004405_pt1 | contig 11539 bp, 11 predicted proteins | sample RVTome_14_FD_200259 | JGI IMG/M metagenome (GOLD analysis project Ga0299906, IMG submission 200259) | Soil microbial communities from uranium-contaminated site in the Upper Colorado River Basin, Wyoming, United States - RVT145D125 (version 2) ... | reverse complement strand
AGGACCTGACCTCGGCCGTCGCCATCAACTCGATCATCTTCAACACCGCACGCTTCATCGGCCCGGCGATCTCCGGCGTCGTCATCGCCGCCTTCGGCATCTCCTATGCCTTCGCGATCAACGCGGTAAGCTTCATCGCGGTCATCGTGGCGCTGGCGATGGTCCGCATTCCGGCGACCGAGCATGTCTCGAAGCACCGCATGTCGGTGCTCGGCGACCTGCTGCTCGGCTTCCGCTACACCGCGCGGCACCGCGTGATCGGTCGGCTGATCGTCTATTCCCTCGCGCTGTCGCTGCTGGTGCGGCCGCTCAACGAGCTGCTGCCGGCGATCACCGAGCTGCTGTTCGACCACGGCGCCAGCGGACTCGCCATCCTGACCTCGGCGCGCGGCGTCGGCGCGCTGGCGGCCGGGCTGTTGCTCGCCAAGCGGACGCAGATCCAAGGCCTCACCCGCAACCTGATCTACAGCATGCTGCTGGGCGCGCTGAGCGTGGTGCTGCTGATTGCCACCGGCTATTTCTGGGTCGGCGCAGTGGCGCTCGCGGTGTTCGGCTTCGCGATGTCGACGGCAGGAGTCGGCACGGTGACGATGATCCAGGTTACCGTCGACAACCGCCTGCGCGGCCGCGTGCTGAGCCTGAACGGGCTGATCATGCGGGGCGTGCCGTCCTTCGGCGCGCTCGTCATGGGATGGGTCGCCGACCGGACCGGGCTCTACTGGCCGCTCGCAGTGGGCACCGGCGTGTTCATCCTGATCTTCCTCACCGCCGTGCGCTGGGAGAAACGCATCCGCCCGATTGCCGACCGCCTGCCGGGAAGTCAGCGGGCCAAGGAGTAGACGGCGTCGAGCGTCGGCTCGCCGGCGCTGGCAATCTGCCCGGCCTCGATCATGTGGATCAGGTGCGACTGCACCGACCGCCGCGCGCCGCCGATCAGGCGCGGGTCGAGGCCGATATACATCGCCTCCACCATCTCCGGGATCGTCGTGCGGCCGTCCTTGATGCAGGCGGCGATCTGGTCCTCGCGGTGACGGCGGTGGGCGATCAGGCCCGCCACATGCGCCTTCGGGTCGGTGATCGCCGCGCCATGCGTCGGCCAATAGGCCGCCTCGTCGCGCTGCAGCAGCTTCTCCAGCGAGCGCATGTAGGCGCCCATGTCGCCGTCCGGCTGCGAGACGACGGTCGTCGACCAGCCCATGACGTGGTCGCCGCTGAACAGCACGTCCTCCTCGCGGAAGGCGAAGCAGAGATGGTTCGAGGTGTGGCCCGGCGTGTGCACCGCCTGCACCGTCCAGTCCCTGCCGCGGATGACGTCGCCGTCCTTGACCACAACGTCGGGCTTGAAGTCGAAGTCGCCGCCTTCCTCGACATGCGGCAGCCCCTTGTCGCCGCCGTGCGGGCCGTAGCCGTAGGTCGGCGCACCGGTCGCCGGCTGCAGCAGCTTGACGCCCGGCGAGTGGTCGCGGTGGGTGTGAGTGACCAGGATGTGGGTCACCGTCTCGCCCTTGAGCGCGTTCATCAGCGCGGCGAAATGCGCCTCGTCGTAGGGGCCGGGGTCGATCACCGCCACTTCGCTGCGGCCGATGATGTAGGTCCCGGTGCCCTTGAAGGTGAAGGGGCCGGGGTTCTCGGCGACTACGCGCCGGATCGTCGGCGTCAGCACCGCGACGCGGCCATAGGTGAAGTCGAGCTCGCGGTTGAACGACAGCGTCATGCCTGGATTTCCCTAAAAGGACCGGAGAAAGAAATGGCCGAGATGCGGGCGAGCGTCAAGTTGCGCGGGTTCGTCTAATTTCGCGCACTCGCTTTCGCGGAACGTCCCGCGGGACGAGAAGCCTTGCTGGCAGAACGTCCTGCGCGCGCCGTACGAGTGCCCGTCGCTGCCCTTCGACCGCTGGAGGAATGCGCCGACCTCAAAGCGGCATCCACAACGTCGGGGCTGTGATCGATGACGGTGAGCAACACTCGGGCGCTCCGGTCCGGCTGCCGGCGTTTTTGCTCCCAGTCCCTTACAGCCGAGACGTCGAAGCCGAACCGGTCCGCGAAGGCAGCCTGGGTCATGTCCAGCTTGGCGCGGAGGGCGCGCACGTCGACCTCTTGCGGGACGCGAACGCGGAAGGCCTTCCCGTCGGCTTCGCCGCGGGCGAAGGCCCGGGCTTCTTTGGCGCTCTGAATAAGCTCTTTACCGAAGGTGCTCATCAAGGTCTCCTCAGTATCGTCATGCTTCACGCATGGCCTTGCGATAATCGTCGGCCAAGCCACCCAGAATCTTGCGGAGGTCGTTTCTTTCTTGCTGCGTCAGGTCTGCGCGCTGCCCTTTGGCGACGAGTGCAAGCAGGAAGATCGGTACATCACCGGCGGCAAAGAAGTGGATCACCCGGTATCCGCCCCTTTTGCCCCGGCCTGACGACGCGAACCTAACCTTGCGCGTACCTCCCGTCCCTGGAATCAGGTCGCCGCAATTGGGGTTCGCCGCTATATATCCGGCAATCGCTTCAAGCTCATCGGCCGAAACGCCAGCCCGCTTGGCTTGATTTAGGTAAGTTGGCGTCTCGACAACCGTGTGCACATAGATTTGAATACGGCATTGCCGTAGTCGTGTCAAGGCCTAATACGGCATTGCCGTAACGCTGGCCCGAGATTGCCGCCCCGCCCCCGAGCCGCTAAAGTCCCGGCAACTCGCGCCAATCTCGATCGGAGGCCTGCATGTTCACCACCCGGCCGGAGCTGCTCGGCACCTTTGGGGTCGTCGCCTCGACCCACTGGCTGGCCTCGGCGGCCGGCATGGCGATGCTGGAGAAAGGTGGCAACGCCTTCGATGCGGCGGTCGCGGCGGGCTTCGTGCTGCATATCGCCGAGCCGCATCTCAACGGGCCCGGCGGCGACATGCCGGTGCTGATCCATCACCGGGCGAGCGACAGTTACCGCATGATCTGCGGCCAGGGGGTGGCGCCGGCGGGCGCGACCATCGATCATTTCCGCAGCCTCGGCCTCGATCTCATTCCCGGCAACGGGCTGCTGGCGACGGTCGTGCCGGGCGCCTTCGACGCCTACATGCTGATGCTGCGCGACTACGGCACGATGACGTTGGAAGAGGTCTGGGCGCCGGCGATCCACTATGCCGAGAACGGCGCGCCGCTTGTCGCGCGGGTCTGCGAGACGATCCGTACCGTCGAGGCGATGTTCCGCAATCACTGGCGGAGCTCCGCCGACGTCTATATGCCCGGCGGCAGCGTGCCGGCGCCGGGGACGCTGCTCGGCAACGTCGGCATCGCCGGCACCTGGCGGCGGATCCTGGAGGAAGCGCAGGCGGCGAGCGGCGACCGCGAGGCGCAGATCGAGGCCGCGCGCACCGCCTTCTATACCGGCTTCGTCGCCGAGGCGGTCGACGCCTTCTGCCGCGAGAATGCGACGATGGACGTGACCGGCGAGCGGCACTACGGCGTGCTCGCGGGCGACGACATGGCGCGCTGGCGCGCCTCCTACGAGGAGCCGCTCCGCTACCGCTTCCGCGGCGTCGACGTGCTCAAGGGCGGGCCGTGGTCGCAGGGGCCGGTGCTGCTGCAGCAGCTCGCATTGCTCGATGGCTTCGACCTCGAAAGGATGGATCCGACCGGGCCGGAGCTGGTGCATACGGTCACCGAATGCACCAAGCTCGCCTTCGCCGACCGAGAGATGTTCTACGGCGACCCGGATTTCGTCGAGGTGCCGGTCGAGACGCTGCTGTCGAAAGCCTACAACGATGCGCGCCGCAAGCTGGTCGGACCGAAGGCGTCGCTCGAGTTCCGCCCTGGCGAGATCGACGGCCACGGCGCGCCGATCGACTACGACCGTCTCGTCGCCGCCGGCAAGGCGAAGGCCGGCGCGCTGGCCGGGATCGGCGAGCCTACGACCGGGCGCGAGATTCCGGCGACCGGCGACACCTGCCACATCGACGTCATCGACAAGGACGGCAACATGGTTTCGGCGACGCCGAGTGGCGGCTGGCTGCAGAGCTCGCCGGTGATTCCGGAGCTCGGTTTCTGCCTCAACTCGCGGGCGCAGATGTTCTGGCTCGAAGAAGGCCGCCCCGCAACGCTGGAGCCCGGCAAGCGGCCGCGGTCCACGTTGTCGCCGTCGATGGCGATCAAGGACGGGCAGCCCTGCATGGCGTTCGGCACGCCCGGCGGCGACCAGCAGGACCAATGGCAGGCGATCTTCCTGGTGCTCCACCTGGCGCACGGCATGAACCTGCAGGAGGCGATCGACGCGCCGTCCTTCCACAACGAGCACCACCCGGGCTCCTTCTACCCGCGCTCGGCGACCCCCGGGCGGCTGGTGGTCGAGGGCCGCTTCCCGCGCGAGACGGTGGCCGAGCTGCAGCGCCGCGGCCACCGCATCGAAGTGGGCGGCGACTGGTCGGAAGGCCGGCTCTCGGCTGCGCGCCAGGACGACGGCCTGTTCCGCGCCGCCGCCAACCCGCGCGGCATGCAGGGCTATGCGGTCGGGCGGTAGGGCCTAGATCAATCTGCAATCAGGTGGAATCACCTGATTGCAGGAAAATTGATCTAACTTAAAGAGTTAGAGCAACTTATCTGCGTCCGATAGGATGCAGGTTGCTCTAGATCCTGCCGTCGACGATGCGCTGGATGATGGTGCTGTACTTGGCGCCGTAGCCGGCCTTGTTGGCGTGCTCCAGCAGCTCGACGACGAGCTTCGCGCCGCGTGCGTTGACGCCCATCTCCTCGGCGAGCTGCAACGCGTAGCTGACATCCTTGATGGCGTAGGTCACCGGGAAGGCGTTCTCCGGGTGGTCATCCTTGGCCATGGATTTCATCGCGTGATTGCGGCAGACGAAGCTGTCGCCCGAGCCCTTGGCGAGCGTCTCGAGGAAGAGGACTCCGTCCATGCCGGCGCGCTTGGCGATGGTGTAGGCCTCGGCGACGGCGTTCAGGTTCTCGAAGACCACCATGTTGTTCATCAGCTTCATTACCTGGCCGGTGCCGACGCCGCCGCAATGGGTGATGTCGGTGCCCATGGTGGCGAAGAAGGGATGAACGCGCTTCAGCACCGCGGCGTCGCCGCCGACGGTGATGCTGAGCGTGCCGTCGATCGCGGCGAAGCGGGCGCGGGCGATCGGCGCATCGAGGTATTCGACCGATTTCTTGGCGCAGGCGGCGGCGGTGTCGCGGCCGACGCTGGGCTGCACTGTCGACATGTCGACGAGGATCTGGCCGGCGCGGGCGTTCGCGACGACGCCGTCCTTGCCGAGGCAGACCGCGCGGCTCTCCGGCTCGCCCGGAACGCAGACCAGGACCAGGTCGACGCGGCGGACGAGGTCGGCGACCGAGTCGGCGCGGGTCACGCCGTCCTTGGCCAGCCGCTCGAGCGGCTCCGGCCGGCGGTCGTAGCCGACGACGGGCTTGCCGCATTTGCGCGCCAGGTTGCGGCACATGGCTTCGCCCATGACGCCGAGGCCGATGAAGCCTACCGCCTTGATCTCGGACATTTATTCTTCTCCCATTTCGCAATTCGCACGGTTGCGGCTACCATGCTGACGGGGAACGTCTTCGCGCTCAAGTGCGGAAAGGATGAAGAGGATGGCGAACGCGCCGGAAACCTACGAGATCTATGCGATCAAATACGCCCAGCGGAACGCCTTCCGGGCGCAGCACTTCATCTTTTCCGACGCGCACGACGTGCCGATGCCGATGGATTATTTCGTCTGGGCCATCGTCGGCAGGAAGGCCGCCTACGTCGTCGATACCGGCTTCGACGCCGAGGAGGCGCGCAAGCGCGGCCGCGAGCATATCCGCACCCCGGCGGAAGGGCTCCGGCTGATCGGCATCGAGGCCGAGACGGCGGAGCACATCATCTTCTCCCACATGCACTACGACCATTGCGGCAACCTCGGGATGTTCCCGAAGGCGAAGATCTATCTGCAGGAGCGCGAGATGGGCTACGCCACGGGCAAATACATGCGCGAGGAGGTGCTGCGCCAGGCGTTCTCGGTCGACTACGTCACCGACCTGGTCCGCGCGCTCTACGACGACCGGGTCGAGTATGTCAGCGGCGTCCGCGAGATCGCCCCCGGCATCTCTGTGCACCATGTCGGCGGCCATACCGACGGGCTCCAGGTCATCCGGGTCTGGACAAAGCGCGGCTGGGTGGTCGTTGCCTCGGACGCAACCCATTTTTACGACAACATTTTCCGGACCAATCCGTTCCCCGTCGTCTTCAACGTAGGGCATATGCTCGAGGGCTACCGGACGATCCACGAGCTGGCCGAGTCGCAGCAGCACATCATCGCAGGCCACGATCCGCTGGTCCTGGCGCGCTTCCCGGCTGCCTCCAAGGAGTTGCAGGGCACCGTCGCCCGGGTCGACCTCGCCCCGCTCCACTGGGAGTGACCTTTTGACGGGTTGATCTTGATGGGTTGATCCGGGGCCAAAGGCGTATTACCTCCTGCTCCGGCGACGGATCGCTCAAATCAGCCGGCGGAGTTAAGGCCATGACCCAGCATCATCACAGCAAGGTTCTCATCATCGGATCGGGTCCGGCGGGCTATACCGCGGCGATTTATGCCGCGCGGGCTAACCTGAAGCCGATGCTTGTCGCAGGCCTGCAGCCGGGCGGACAGATGACCATCACCACCGATGTGGAGAATTATCCAGGCTTCGCCGACGTGATCCAGGGCCCTTGGCTGATGGAGCAGATGCAGAAGCAGGCCGAGCATGTCGGCACGAAGATGATCTCCGACCTGATCGTCGACGTTGACTTCACCAAGCGGCCGTTCCGGGCGACCGGTGACGGCGGCGACACCTATTCCGGCGACGCGGTGATCATCGCCACCGGCGCGCAGGCGCGCTGGCTCGGCATCGACTCGGAGCAGAAATTCCAGGGCTTCGGCGTTTCCGCCTGCGCCACCTGCGACGGCTTCTTCTTCCGCGACCAGGAGGTCTGCATCGTCGGCGGCGGCAACACCGCGGTCGAGGAGGCGATCTACCTGACCCATCACGCCAGCAAGGTGACGCTGATCCACCGCCGCGACACGCTGCGGGCGGAGAAGATCATGCAGGACCGCCTGTTCAAGAACCCCAAGGTCGCGACGGTCTGGGACAGCGTCGTCGAAGAGGTGCTGGGCGAGAGCGAGCCGCCCGGCGTGACCGGCGTGCGCGTGCGCAACCTCAAGACTGGCGCGGTCCGCGAGATCCCCTGTCAGGGCCTGTTCGTCGCCATCGGCCACGACCCGGCCACGGCGGTCTTCAAGGGCAAGGTCGCCATGGACCCGCAGGGCTACATCGTCACCGCGCCCGACAGCACGGCGACGAATATTCCCGGCGTGTTCGCGGCCGGCGACGTCAAGGACAAGATTTTCCGCCAAGCTGTCACGGCGGCGGGCATGGGCTGCATGGCCGCGCTCGAGGTCGAGAAATACCTCGCCGGCCTGGAGGACGCGCAGAGCGCTGCCGCCGAATAGCCGCCGGCGCTATTTCTTCTTCAGATCGACCTTCGCGGACTCCAGCTGCCAGCGCACGACCTCGGTATGGTCGGAGGCCGGCCCGTACTGCGTCAGCGTGGCGGCGTAGACCTCGCGTATCAGCGCCGTGAAAGGCGCCGAAACGCCGGTGGCGCGCGCCAGATCCTGCGCCGTGGTCAGGTCCTTCAGCATCAGCCCGTTGGTGAAGCCTGCGTTGTAGGCGCCGCTCAGCACGAACTGGTGAAACTTCACCTCGGTCGCGTTGTTGCGCCCGGTCGAGCGGTTGATGGTGTCCACCATGACCGCGGGGTCGAGACCGAACTGCTTGCCGATGATCAGCGCTTCGCCGGCTGCCGCGAGCCCGATCGCCGACAGCATGTTGTTGAGCGCCTTCATGGCATGGCCCGAGCCGACCGGCCCGCACTCGAAGATCTGACCGCCCATGATGTCGAGCAGGGCCCGGCAGCGCTCCACCTCCGCCTTGCCGCCGCCGACCATGATGGCGAGCGAGCCGTCGGTTGCGCGCCGGACGCCGCCCGAGACCGGCGCGTCGACCATGGCGATGCCGCGGCCGGCAAGCTCTTTGGCCAGCGCGACCGTGCCGGTCGGGTCGGACGAGCTCATGTCGAGCAGCAGCTTGCCCTTCTCCATGTGGTCCGCCAGGCCGGGCCCGCCGTCGCCGCCGAGCACGATGCGCCGCACGTCCTTGCCGGTGGGCACGATGGTGATGACGATATCCGCGTTGCGGCCCACGCTTTCCAAGCCGTTGGCCGGGCTGGCGCCGAATTCCTTGACGAATTCGTCGACGACCGCGCGATTGAGGTCGTAGACGATGAGATCCTGGCCCGCCCGGGCGAGGTTGGCCGCCATCGGCAGCCCCATGTTGCCAAGACCGATAAATCCGACGCGCATTCCATTTCTCCCGGCTCGGTGCTGCGCCAAGGTGCCATGCCGCGGCGCTTGTGAGCGACAGATTTACTCAGTACCATGCCGCCGCACAACACGACAAAAAATGCCCAGTCACGGGGGGTGCGGGCATGGCACAGGATAGCACCAGAGGGGCGGCCGACGAGCCGTCCCGGACGAATGAGCTGCCGTCGATTATCGCGGCGGGGCTGCGCATTATCGGCAACGTGGCGAGCGGCGGCGTCGTTCACATCGAAGGCGAGGTGGACGGCGATATTCAATGCGCCGAGCTGACGATCGGCGCCGCCGGCCGGGTAACCGGGCATGTGACCGCCGCCACCGTGGTGGTCCTGGGCAGCATGGCCGGGACGATCCGGGCGCGGCAGGTGCATCTCGGCCGCAGCGCCCGGGTGGTCGGAGAGGTCATCCACGAGCGGCTGACGGTCGACGCCGGCGCTTGGCTGGATGGCTACTATCGGCCGGTGGACAAGGTCGAGATGTCGGCAGCGGTCGACGTCCGTCGGCAGATCGGCCGGGCCTCGCACGGCGAATCGCTGCTGCCGCGTCGGACCCTGCCGCCGTTCCGCAAGCGGTCGCGCAGCGCTGCCTCGCTGCGGCAGCCGAAGGGCACGGCGCCCGAGCCCCTGCACTGATTTTTCAGCCGCGTCAGGCCCGGCCCGGGACGTTCGTACGACCGGACCGCGCGGCCTCCGCCTAGATCAGTCTGCAGTCAGGTGATTTCACCTGATTGCAGACTGATCTAGTTTAGAAAGTTAGAGCAACTTATCTGCGTCCGTTAGGACGCAGGTTGCTCTAGCGATGCGATGTCCTGATATGGAGGAACCGAAGCATCCGATGGACAAGTGGTTCGAAGAAAAGCTCTATCCCGGCTATCGGACGAAGTTGGAGATCGACAAGGTTCTGTACGAGGGCAACAGCGAGCACCAGAAGCTCTTGCTGTTCGAGAACTCGCTTTACGGCCGCGTCCTGGCGCTCAACGACATCATCCAGACCACCGAACGCGACGAGTTCATCTATCACGAAATGCTGACCCATCCGCCGATCCTGGCGCACGGCGCGGTGCGCAAAGTGCTGATCATCGGCGGTGGCGACGGTGGGATGCTCGAAGAGGTGCTGAAGCACCGCGGCATCACCAAGGTCACCATGGTCGAGATCGACGGCGACGTCGTCCAGTTCAGCAAGGAGCACCTCCGTTTCATCTGCAACGACGCCTTCGAGGACGAACGGCTCGACCTGGTGATCGCCGACGGCATCGACTTCGTCGAGAAATCGGACGAGCGCTACGACGTCATCATCGTCGATTCCTCGGACCCGGTCGGGCCGGCCGCCGTGCTGTTCACCCAGCGCTTCTATACCGGGGCGAAGCGGTGCCTCGCCCAGGGCGGCGTGCTGGTGACCCAGAACGGCGTGCCCTTCCACCAGGGGCAGGAGCTGGCCGGGACGATCGCCTGCCTCCGGCCGCTGTTCCGGGACACCTCCTGCTACGTGTCGCCGGTGCCGATCTATATCGGCGGGTTCATGGCTTTTGCCTGGGGCACCGACAACACGACGCTGCGCCAGACGCCGCCAGAACGCCTGCAGGAGCGCTTCCGGGCGGCCGGTCTCGATACCCGCCATTATTCGCCGGAAGTCCATTTTGCGGCCTTTACCTTACCCCCCTGGGTGCGGGCCCTGATGGAGCCGAAAAAATAATGGCCGAACCAAATATTTTCTCTTGATTCCCAGAGGGCAAAGCCTCATATCACGCGCTTTCGGCGAGAGCCGTTCATCTGCTGATTGGGAGACATGCTATGCGTAAAGCAGCTGTCCAATTGGGGATGGATGCAAATCCTTCCATCGACCTGCAACGTAAGTGCCACAGCCCGGCGATGGAGGAACGGATCGATACATCCGTCGGCCTCGCCGACACCCGCAAGGACTATTTCATCCAGCGTAACGGCGTCCGTTGCGCCGGCGCCCACCTGATCGTGGATCTGTGGGGCGCGCAGCGGATCGACGAGCTCGGCTTCATCGAAGAGACCTTGCGCGAGTGTGTCCGGGCGTCCGGCGCGACCCTCCTGCACATCCATCTGCACCATTTCACGCCCAACAACGGCGTGTCGGGCGTGGCCGTGCTTGCCGAGTCGCACATCAGCGTCCACACATGGCCCGAGAGCAGATTTGCGGCCTTCGACGTCTTCATGTGCGGCGACGCCGATCCGCACAAGGCGGTGGAGGTCCTCCGTCGCGCCTTCGCGCCGGAGCGGATCAATGTCGGCGAACATCTGAGGGGCCGTTTGGAATGACGCAGTGGGCCGAAGAAGTCGATCCCGTTCATGGCGACTTCCGGGTTCAGCTGCGGGTCGAGAAGGTGCTGTTCGAGCAGCAGACCGAGCATCAGCACATCCTGCTGATCGAGAACCGCACCTATGGCCGGGTCCTGCTGTTCGACGGCATCGCCCAGGTCGCCGAGAATGACGAGTTCATCTATCACGAGATGCTGGCTCATGTGCCCATGCTGGCCCATGGGGCGGTGCGCACGGCGCTGATCATCGGCGGCGGCGATGGCGGCCTCCTGGAAGAGCTGTTCAAGCACCGCGATATCGAGCGCGTCGACCTGGTCGAGATCGACGACACCGTGGTCGCGCTCAGCAAGGAGCACCTGCGCTCCGTCTGCGGCGCTTCCTTCGAGGACCCGAGGCTGCGGCTCACGATCGGCGACGGGGTGGAATTCGTCGCCGACAGCGAAGAGCTCTACGACCTCATCCTGGTCGATTCCAACGACCCGACCGGCGAGACGAACATCCTTTACAGCGAGCCGTTCTACCGGCACTGCGCGGAGCGGCTGGCACCCGGCGGCGTGCTGGTGACGCAGAACGCGCTTCCCTTCTTCGACCGGGACTGGCTGCGCAAGCCGATCGCCCGCCTGCGCAAGATATTTGCCGATGTCGGCTGCTACCAGGTCGCGGTGCCGAGCTTCTACGGCGGCTTCATGGCCTTCGGCTGGGCCAGCGCCGACGCGTCGCTGCGCCGCGTGGCGCGCGACCGGCTGGCGGCGCGCTTCAGCGAGGCGCGGCTCGACACCCGCTACTACACGCCGGATACCCACTGCGCCGCCTTCGCGCTGCCGCCTTACGTGTCCGGCATGCTTGGCTGATGAGCGAGCGGCTGCCC
>Ga0299906_10004402_pt1 | contig 11541 bp, 11 predicted proteins | sample RVTome_14_FD_200259 | JGI IMG/M metagenome (GOLD analysis project Ga0299906, IMG submission 200259) | Soil microbial communities from uranium-contaminated site in the Upper Colorado River Basin, Wyoming, United States - RVT145D125 (version 2) ... | reverse complement strand
GTACTTCACCGGCAAGGATGCCGCCTTCGCGCTGCTCGGCGATCCGCAGGGCGCCTTCGAGACGCCCTACCAGTTCCAGATGTGGATGGAGTACGGCGGGGGCAATCAGCTGGCGCGCGAGCTGTACGCGACCTACGGCGTGCACTTCGTCGGCGGTGTGTGGTACGGCCAGGAATGCCTGGTCTCGAAGCGGCCGCTGCACGCGCTCGCCGACTTCAAGGGGCTGAAGATTCGCGCGCCGCAGGGCATGAACGGCGACATCTTCACGCGCCTGGGCGCAGCGCCGGTGCAGTTGCCGGGCAGCGAGGTGTACACGGCGCTCGAGCGCGGCGTGGTGGACGCGAGCGACTGGGGCACCCTGTCGATGAACGAGGACCTGGGCTACCACAAGCTCGCCAAGTACCCGACCTATCCCGGCTTCCATTCCATGCCGATGGGCGAGATCTCGGTGAACAAGGCGAAGTGGGACGCGCTGCCCGCCGACCTCAGGGCGATCATCGAGAGCGCCACGTACGAGTTCTCCCGGGCGATGATCCAGCGCAACCACCTGGCCGACGCGAAAGTCGCGGTCGAGGCCGGCCAACGCGGCTTCGAGCCGACCGACATGCCGCCCGCCGAGCGCCAGAAGTTCCGCGAGATCGCGCGCGGCGTGTGGAAAGAGTATGCTGCGCGCAGCCCGATGGCGCAGAAGGTGCACGAGTCGCAGATCGCCTTCCTCAAGCAGCTCGGGCTGCTCAAGGAATAATAAAGCCTTGGGGTCAGGTCTATACTTTATAGTCGAAGACTATAAAGTATAGACCTGACCCCAATTCATAATAGGCCTGACCCCATTCATATGCCGGACCGCATCACCCGGCTGGTGGACGCCGTGGGTGAAGCGGCGAGCTGGCTGTTCGTCGCGATCGTCGCCATCACCGCCTACGAGGTGGCGATGCGCTACGTGTTCAACGCGCCCACCATCTGGGTGCACGAGCTGGCGATCGCGCTGGCCGCCACCTGCTTCGTGATCGGCGGCCCGGTGGTGCACCAGCGCCAGCAGCACATCACCATCAGCGTCATCTACGAGCGCATGGGGCCGGCGGCGCAGCGCTGGGCGCGGGCGCTGAGCTCGCTGCTGACGCTGGTGTTCTGCACCTTCCTGAGCTACGCCGCCACACAGCAGGCCTGGGTCGCGCTCAAGGCGGGCGAGACCACGGGGACTGCGCTCAACTGGCCGATCCCGGCATTCCTGAAAACGCTGTTCGCGCTGGCCGCCGTGGTGCTGGTGCTGCAGACGCTGGGCCACCTGGTGCAGGACATCCGGCGGCTGCGCGCCCGCGGCCTGCACTGAGCGGAAGCGCGCGATCGTGAGCATCGAGTGGATCACCGTGCTGATGTTCGGCTCGATGCTGGTGCTGCTGGCGCTGGGGCTGCCGCTCGCCTTCGTCACCGGCCTGATCGGCGTCACCTTCTGCGTCGGCCTGTTCGGCGTGAACGGGCTGCAGCTCATCGCCAGCCGCATCTACAGCTTCATGAACGAGTATGCGCTGGTGTCGGTGCCCATGTTCATCATGATGGCCTCGCTCATGGAGCGCTCGGGCGTGGCCAAGGACCTGTTCGACGCCATGCGCGTGTGGGCGGGCAAGCTGCCCGGCGGGCTCGCCATCCAGACCATGGTGGCGGCGACCATCATGGGCGCGATGACCGGGATCATCGGCGGCGAGGTCGTGCTGCTGGGGCTGATCGCGCTGCCGCAGATGCTGCGCCTGGGCTACGAGCGCAAGCTCGCCATCGGCACGATCTGCGCGGGCGGGTCGCTCGGCACCATGATCCCGCCGTCCATCGTGCTGATCATCTACGGCCTGACGGTGAACGTGCCGATCGGCGAGCTGTTCACCGCCAACATCGTGCCGGGCCTGCTGCTGTCCGGCATCTACATGGTGTACATCTTCCTGCGCTGCCAGATCGACCCGAAGCTGGGGCCGCCCGCGCCGGAGTCGGAGTGGCGCATCCCGTTTCGCCGCAAGATCGCCCAGCTCAAGGGCCTGGCGCTGCCGATGCTGGTGATCGGCGCGGTGCTCGGCAGCATCTACGCCGGCATCGCGTCGGTTACCGAAGCCGCGGGCATGGGCGTGGTCGGCACCATGATCGCCTCCGCCGTGCGCGGCGAGCTGAAGTGGACCCACATGCGCGAATCGGTGCTGCAGACCATGCGCACCTGCGGCATGCTGTTGTGGCTGTCCTTCGGCGCCACCGCGATGATCGGCGTCTACAACCTCGCCGGCGGCCCGACCTTCGTCAAGGAAGCGATGACCGGTATGGACCTGCCGCCGGTGGGCATCATCCTGGTGATGATGGCGATCCTGATGGGGCTCGGCTGCATCATGGACTGGGTCGGCATCTGCCTGCTCACCATGCCGATCTTCGTGCCGATCGTGCGCGAGCTGGGCTACAGCCCGGTGTGGTTCGGCGTGCTGTTCTGCCTGAACATGCAGGTCAGCTACCTGTCGCCGCCTTTCGGGCCGGCCGCTTTCTATCTGAAAGGGGTGGCGCCGCCGGACATCTCGCTCAACCAGATCTTCGCCGCCCTGTGGCCGTTCATCCTGTTGCAGCTGGTGGTGCTGATGGTGGTATTGTTCTTCCCGCAGATCGCCCTGTGGCTGCCCGGACTCTAGCCCCCAGCGTATGAAGTTCAACGCAGCAGTGCTCAACAGAGTGGGAGATCCGCTCGAGATCGAGGAACTCGAGATGAGCGATCTCGAGCCCAAGGACGTGCTGGTGCGCGTGCATGCCAGCGGCCTGTGCCACACCGACCTGGAGGTGATCGAGGGGTCGCTCGCCTATCCGCTGCCGATCGTGCTGGGCCACGAGGGCGCGGGCGTGGTGGAGGCGGTCGGGCGCGAGGTCACGCTGGTCGCGCCGGGCGACCACGTGGTGTGCTCGTGGAATCCGCACTGCGGTCACTGCTTCTACTGCGAGCAGGACCTGCCGATCCTGTGCGAACCGTTCAGCCGCTACCAGCCCAAGGGGCTGCTGCTCGACGGCCGCTCGCGGCTCTCCAGGAAAGGCAGTCAGGTGCATCATTTCTCGGTGGTGTCGTCGCACGCGCAGTATTGCGTGGTGCCGGAATCGGGGGCGATCGCGGTGCCCAAAGAGATTCCGTTCGACCGCGCCTGCCTGATCGGCTGCGGCGTGATGACCGGGGTGGGCGCGGCCACGCGCAAGGCGCCGGTCCAGCCGGGCGCCACCGTGCTGGTGATCGGCTGCGGCGCCGTGGGGCTGAACGTGGTGCAGGGCGCGAAGCTCGCGGGCGCGGGGCTGATCGTGGCCGCCGACATCAGCGACGAGAAGCTCGACCGGGCCAAGGCGTTCGGCGCCGATACGCGCGTGGATGCCGGCGCGCCCGAGGTGCTGCAGCTGCTTCGCGGCATGACGCAGGGGCGCGGCCCGGACTGCGTGTTCGAGGCGGCGGGCAACGAGAGCGCGTTCCGCCTCGCCCTGGAAGCGGTGCGTCCCGGAGGGCAGGTGGTGTTTCTCGGCAAGGTCAACGTCAACCAGGACGTCGCCTTCCGCTGGGGATCGCTGATGGGCGAGAAGCGCATCGTGCGCTCCAGCTACGGCGGCGGCCGCCCGCGCCGCGACTTCCCCTGGCTCGCCCGGGAGTATCTGGCCGGCAGGCTGAAGCTCGACGAGTTGATCACCCGCCGCATCGCGCTGGAGGACATCAACAGCGGCTTCGACGCCATGCGGCGCGGCGCCACGGTGCGCGAGGTGGTGGTGTTCCCGACCTGAGCCGGATCGCGTCATGACCACGCACCCACCGCTGCGCCCCGGCATGATCGACGTCCCGCACCTGCGGGCATCGCTGGGCGACCTGCGGCTGGAAAGCGGCGAGGTCATCCGCGACTTCGAGCTGTCCTACGTCACGCACGGCAAGCTCAACGCGGCGCGCGACAATGCCGTCCTGGTGACCGCGTCCCTGACCGGCAATCACCACCGCCTGGACTTCCTGATCGGGCCCGGGAAGGCGTTCGATCCGCAGCGCCACTTCGTCGTGTGCGTGGACCCGATCGGCAACGGGCTCACCACGTCGCCGAGCAACAGCACCGCCCAGCCGGGCACGAAGTTTCCGCGCTTCGGCATCCGCGACATGGTGCGCTCGCAGCAGCGGCTGCTGGTGGACGAGATGGACCTGGACAGCGTGCACGCCGTCGTCGGCGCATCCATGGGCGGCATGCAGGCGCTGCAGTGGGCGGTCAGCTATCCCGACTTCCCGCGCGCCATCGTCGCCATGACGCCGATGGCGCGCTCCGGCGCCTGGGCGGTGGCGGTGGTGGAGACGGCGCGGCGCGCGCTGACCGCCGACCCGGCCTGGGACGGTACGCAGTTCACCGCTTACCCGGAGCGCGGCTGGCGCGCGTGGACCGGCGTGATGAACGTGCTGGCGAACCGCACGCCGCGTGCGCTGGCGGACATGTTCCTGCAACCGCTCGACGCGCTGGAGTGGATGGACAAGCTCAGCGCCGACAACAAGGCCAACGGCTTCGACGCGACCGACTGGCTGTACCAGAGCTGGGCCTACCAGGAGCACGACGTGGGCGGCACGCCCGGCTTCCACGGCGACCTGGAAGCCGCCCTCGGGGCGATCCAGGCGCGCACGCTGATCCTGGCGCCGCCGCTCGACCTGTTCAATCCCGTGCTGTGCGCGCAGGAGGCGGCGGACGCCATCCCGGGCGCGGTGCTGGTGGAGATTCCCTCGGTCCAGGGGCACCAGTCGGCGGGAACGGCGAGCGCGGACGACGCCGTCTTCCTGAACGAGGAGATCTCGGCGTTCCTGGGGTCGATCCCGTCGCGGGAGTAGGCGGGTCGCGGGAACGCAATATGCTCCGGCCGCTCTATGCAGCAGCAACTACTTTCCCGGGAGCCGACATGACCGCACGCATCGCATACAGCCTTTCCGTCCTGGCGCTGGTCGCCGGGGCTTCCGTCCACGCCCAGGAACCGGGCAGCGCCGAGAGCCTGGCGCAACTGAAGAATGGCGAGGCGGCCCGCCTCGATCTGCAGACGATCCGCAAGTTCGGCGAAAGCCAGGGCCGGTTCGAGGTGGTTCTGGCCTGGGCTGACAGCAGCCGGCCGGCGCCGGAGGGCTACGGTCCGCGCCAGGTGCGCTACATGGCCAACTGCGACGAGGGCACCATCTCGCTCGCCGCGGTGGGCGTGTTCGATCGCAACGGTCAGCTCACCAAGACGATGGTGGTCCCGCCCGGCGCCGCCGACCCGATCAAGCCGCAGAAAGGCAGCGAAGAAGCGAAATGGCTGAAGCGCGTCTGCATGTTCTGATACGCGCCAGGCCCGGCACGGCGGCCGTGCCGGGCCTGCGATCTCACTTCTTCCCGCACAGCTTCTCGAGCGCCCGCTCCTCGCATACCTCCTGCGTGTTGTAGGGATTGGCGGCCAGGCATTCCTTGACGTACTTCCTGGCCGCCTCCATCAACCCGACTTAGCGCGCACCGACCTCCGGCCTGGGGTCCGGCACGAAGCCGTCGCGGTTGGGCATGCGCACTTGCGCCAGAGAACGCGCATCCAGCACCGCATCGGCCGGCACGATGCCATTGAGATGCAGCACGTAGCCGGTGACCGCGTACAACTCGTCGCTGCCCAGTGACTGCGGCGCATTGAAGGGCATGGCCCGGCCGATGTAGTCGAACAGCGTGGTGGCGTAGGGCCAGAAGCTGCCGATGGTCTTCACCGGCTTGCCGGTGGCGAGCGAGCCCTGGCCGCCGGCCAGCCGGTCCATCGGACCGCCCTCGCCGGCGGAGCCGTGGCAGCTCGCGCAGCGCTCGGCATAGATGCGGCGGCCCTCGGCCACGCTGCCCCGACCTCCAGGCAGCCCGGCGCCGTCGGGCGTCACGTCGATATCCCAGGCGCGCAGCAGAGCCGGGTCGGGCGCGGCGCCCAGGCCCAGCGGACCCGCGTGCGCGGCGATCGACAGGATCGCCGAACCAACCAGCAGCGCTGCGCGCGCGCCTGACCCCCATCCCAGCCCTCCCCCTGACAGGGGGAGGGAGTCAGGCGTGCACATTCTCGACCCCTCCGTCGGCGGCGATCCTCCAGCTCTGGATGCCGTTGTAGTGGTAGAACGAGTGCGTGCCGCGCAGCGCCAGCAGCGCGTCGCGCCGCGGCTGCAGGTAGCCGGTTTCGTCGATGGCGCGGCTTTGCAGCACCGCGGGTGCGCCGTCCCAGCGCCAGGGCAGGCGGAAGGCGGTGAGGCACTTGGGCAGCACCGGCTCCTGCAGCCGCGCGTCCTGCCAGTTCGCGCCGCCGTCGGTGGACACCTCCACGCGCCGGATACGGCCGCGGCCGCTCCAGGCCAGGCCGAAGATCTCGTAGAAGCCACGCCCTGGCAGCCGCTGCCCGCCCGAGGGGCGGACGATCACCGACTTCGCGTCCATCACGAAGCTGAACTGGCGCGCCTTGCCGTCGGGCATCAGGTCCGTGTACTTGGAGGTTTCCTCGCGCGTCATGAACGGCTCGCGGCCCAGCTTCAGGCGGCGCAGCCACTTCACGCTCATGTTGCCTTCGAAGCCCGGCAGGAACAGGCGCAGCGGGTAGCCCTGCTCGGGGCGCAGCATCTCGCCGTTCTGCGCATACACCACCAGCGCGTCGTCCAGCGCCTTGGCGAGCGGCACGCTGCGCGTCATGGCGGCGGCGTCCGCGCCCTCCGCGAGCACCCAGGCCGCGTCCGGCTCGACACCGACCTCGTCCAGCAGGGTGGACAGCGGCACACCGGTCCACTCGCAGCAGGAGATCAGCCCGTGCGTGTGCTGCACGGTCTGCGCCGGCTTGTTCCACTCGGTGAGCGTGTTGCCCGAGCACTCCATGAAATGCAGGCGCGATACCGCCGGGAAGCGCGTCAGGTCGTCCATGCCGAACACCAGCGGCCGCTTCACCAAGCCATGCAGCAGCAGCCGGTGCCGCTCGGGTGCGATGTCGGGAACGCCCGCGTGGTGACGCTCGAACACCAGGCCGTTGGGGGTGATGATGCCGTGCAGATTCTGCAGCGGCGTGAGGCTCGCCGCGGCGGTGGTGGTCGGTGTGCCGACGAACTGCCGGCGGACGACGTCGGCCTCGTGCGGGGACGGCTGCCCGTAGGCCGGGCTCAAGACCGGCCGGCCCTGCTCCTGCATCCACGGCGGGACCAGCGCCGCGTCGCCGGCATGTGCCCTCAGCGGCGCCAGCGCACCGGCTGCGCCGAGCGCGGTGGCCTGCCCGAAGAACCTGCGGCGCGAACCCTTCTTGCCATTCGACGGTTCCACGTTCGCCTCCCAGCGGTTGCTCACGCGACGCAAGTCTCGCGCATCGATGCCGGCCACGCAAGCCCGCAGCCGTGCGCGGCGGCCGTGGAGTATGCTGCTCGGGCTCAAACTCGATGGAGGCCCACATGCTGCGCCTGTGCACGATGCTTACGGTCGCCCTGCTCGCCCTGCCGGTCCAAGCCGATGAGCGGGAGATCGAATACCTGAAGCCGCAGGGACTGCTCAACGTCCCGAGCTTCTCTCAGGTGACCACCGCCAGCGATGGAAAGCTGGTCTTCGTCAGCGGCCAGGTGTCCTGGGACGAGAAAGGCAAGCCGCTGCACGCGGGCGATCTGGAGGCGCAGACGCGCAAGACCTACGAGAGCATGAAGCTCGCGTTGGCCGCGGCCGGCGCGACGTTCAAGGACGTGGTGAAGTTCACGGTGTACGTCAAGGACCTCGACACCGCGAAATGGAGACTGATCTCGAAGGTCCGCAGCGAATACCTGTCCCCGGACCATCCGCCCGCCAGCACGATGATCGGCGTCACCGGCCTGGTGTACGACGAGCTGCTGATCGAGATCGAGGCCTACGCGCTGGTCAAGGATTAGGCCGAACGGCGCCGGCCGGCGTCGTCTGAGCGCGACCGCGCAGCAGCTCCTGCGCGGCGAGGAGGAAGCGCTCCGCCGTTTCGTGGCGCTTGCTCACGAAATACGCGTCGCGTTGACGCGCGTGCTCGAGCGCGTGGCGGCATCGCTCCAGCGCCTCGTGCAGCTCCTGTTCCGCGAGCGCGCCGCCGCAGAGCCGGTCTGCGCACTCGAGCAGCACGCGCTCGGTCTGCGCCAGGCCGATACGCGCCTCTTCGAAGCCCTTGTGCAGGAGATAGGCGAGCAGCGCCATCTCCGCATCGATCGGCTCCGGCAGCGTGTCTGCTTGACGTTGCATTGACAGTTCCATGCGCGTGACTCCAGCGAGAGACACGCAATTCCTGTGCGGGAACGCGCGCCCGACACGCCGGAGCAATGGCATGCAGCTTGCGTCCCAGCCTGCGAATGGGGCAGGCATGCGGATGAAGATCGCGAGGCGCGAAGCAGGCACGGGTCAGGAGGGCGCGAGCGCACTGTCGCTGGCCCCGCTGCGCATCGACGAATGGATGTGCGACGCGCGCCGCGTCGGCGCACCGGTGAGCCTGGCCTGGTCGCGGCACATCGCGCTGCCGCGGTGGCGCACCCTGCACGGCCCCGATCCCGACTTCATCGGCACGCTGATCCTGTTCTGCGGCGACAGCCTGCATCCGTTCGAGCCCGAACGCCCGGGCTTCGTGAAGATGTGCTACGGCTTCCGGCGCGAGGTCATCGTGCTCGGCGTGCGCCGCTCCGATCGCGCCCTCCTCGAGCTGGTGCCCAGGGCGGCGGGCGACGAGGAACGCCGCCTGGGCCATGCGGCCGCCAACGCGCCCGACTTCGTCCTGTCGGCGATCCTCGGCCTGGGCCGCTGGCGGCTGAGCGACAGCTGGCGCGGATTCCTGGTGCGCTGGTTCGCGCATGGCTTCGGCATGGCGGCGGTCCAGCATGCCCACATGTACCGCGTGATGCTCGACCGCGTCGACCCGCGCGCGCTGCCGCAACCGCTCGAGAAGATCGAAGCGGAGCTGAACCGGCGCGAAGTCGGCGTGATGCGACGCGCACGCCGCCGCCTGCTCGAGTGGCTCGATCCCGAGGTGGTGCGCAGCGTGCGCAGGAGCAACGCTATCCTCACGCCGGCGACCTACAACCTGGTGGCAACGGCCAAAGGCGAAGCGCGCGAGCGGCGGGTCGCGGCGCTGAACACCTACCCGTCGGTGTTGCCCGCGTTCATCGCCAAGGACCCGCCGATTCCCGGCAATGCCGACGTGCTGGCGTACTACGAGTCGGGCAGCGAGCACGAGTTTCGCGCGCTCGCCCGGTTCATCGTCGGCGCGGTGGATCGGGGCGAGCCGCTCTCGTCTTATTTCTCGCGGCCGTTCGACGCCCGCCCGCAGGTCATCCAGGCGGTGCGCGAAGTGCCACGGCTGGTGCTGTGGCGGATCGGCGCCTGGGGACTGCACGCGCTGCTGCGTGCGGTGGACGCGGTGCCCGCCGGCGAGCGGCCGGACACGCCTGCCGATTGGATTGCGTTCCGGGACATCGCGGTCGCGGTGGCGGCACTTGCCGAGGCGCTCGAGGACCTTTCCGAGGAGGCCGGCCTGCAGTTCTGGAGCGGGGCGGTGCTGCCGTTCCTGCAATGGGCCGCCCGCCAGGGCTGGGGCATGGCGGCCGAAGTCGTACGCGATCCGGTGGGGGACGGCTCGGTGGCCTATGGCATCGACCGCGCGCTGGCCGCCGCGCGCGACGTGGCGCGGGCACAGGGCGCCTGCCCCGACGCCGCGGTGGAGGCGCTGGCCAGGCTCTCGGTGCTGGAACTGATCGCGTGGAACCGCGGTTGGCAGGATCGCCTCGACGAGCATTTCCGCCGCGTCGAGACGCGCGGCCTGGTGCGCCCTTAAGGCGCGATTCAAGAACCGATCCCCCCTCACGAGCGTGATGCCGGCGCAGCCGGCGGCGCCCTAGAACTTCCCGAACTTGAGGTACGCCGCCTGCGGGTCCATGCCTGCCAGGATCGCGGTGCGCACCTTGTTCTCGGTCTGCATCACTTCTTCGGTCCCGGTCACCACCTCGTCGGCCATGGCGCCCGGGATGATCACCACGCCGTCACGATCGCCGATCACGAAGTCGCCGGTGAAGATGGTCACATCGCCGATCGTGATCGGCTCGCCGAAGCGGTCTGGCACCCACTTGGCGACGATGTCCTTCGGCGTGGTGAAGCTGCAGAACACCGGGAAGCCCAGCTCGAGGATGAAGTCGGTGTCGCGGCAGCCGCCGTCCACAACGTAGCCGCGCACGCCTTTGAAGTGCAGGGTTTCGGCGGACAGCTCGCCCATCAGCGCGATCTCGTCGGTGTTCGGCTGGCACACCAGCACCTTCCCGGGCGGCGCCTTGGACAGCAGGCCGGTCCACTGCACCAGCGTGTCGTGCGGGTCGAGCGTGACATCGACGTGGCCGCTCACGGTGTACACCTCGCCGGTGAGCTTTTTGGTCGGGTCCAGCGGCTTGATGCCGGATGGCAGCACGCACGGCCCGGCGTCCATGCCACGCAGCACGTCGTGCACGGCGGCGGCGTAGCAGTTCATCAGGCGTGCTGCCAGGTTGCTCGATCGGTCGGTCATGCTTTATGCGCCCTTAAGGCGCGATTTAAAAACCATCATCCGGCGGAGTGTGTGGCATCGCAGCTCGAGTCCTGTGCGGCAGCTCGCGTCAGTGCCCGGCGCCGCTCACTTCGCGCACGGCCTCGTCTTCGTCCGGCCGGGCGCGCTGGCGCAGGCCGAACAGCTCGTTGACGACGAGCGCCACGATCACCACGGCCCCGCCCACCAGCGCGCCCGTCCCCGGCCGCTCGCCCACCACCAGCCAGGTGGAGAAGGTGCCGAAGATGATCTCGAGCACGGCGAGCAGGCCGATCTCGGCGGCCTTCAGGTGCGGCGCCGCCAGGATCATGAGCAGCACCCCCAGCCCGAGCTGGACCGCGCCCATGATAGCAAGCAGGCCGATGTCCTTCGTGCTCGGCTCCAGGGGCAACGCGAACGGCAGCGCGATCGCCATGGAGAACACCCCGGACAGCACCAGCGTCGGGATCATGTCCACGCGCGCGTGCGATCTGCGCAGGATGCTGACGTTCACGGCGAACGCGAACGGGATCGCCAGCGCGATCAGATTGCCGACCAGTCCGCCGCTCGCGATCGAGTCCACGAACATGAGCACGATGCCGGCGAAGGCCGCGATCATCGCCAGCCAGGTGCGGCCGGGCACGCGCTCGTGCAGGAACAGGCGGCCGAGCAGCGCAGCGGTGAACGGGGCGATGCTGGACAGCACCAGCACGTTGCCGACGGTGGTGTGTCCGAGCGCGAGAATGAAGCACACGTACATGAGCGCCCACAGCGCGCCGGCCACCACGCCGGGCAGGCCCACGGCGCGCAGCCGCTCGAACATGCCCGCGCGGTATTGCAGCGCGAGCACGCCGAGGATGAACAGCGTCATGAACAGCGAGCGCCAGAAGGTGATCTCCCAGCTGTCCCGCAAGTCCATGTTGCGCACGAGCATGCCGGCGCTCGCCCAGCACAGGGTGGCGCCGACCATGAGCAGGACGCCGCGGCGATGCTGCGAGGTGGGGAGCCGGGCGGCGCCGGCCGTGT
>Ga0299906_10004400_pt1 | contig 11545 bp, 8 predicted proteins | sample RVTome_14_FD_200259 | JGI IMG/M metagenome (GOLD analysis project Ga0299906, IMG submission 200259) | Soil microbial communities from uranium-contaminated site in the Upper Colorado River Basin, Wyoming, United States - RVT145D125 (version 2) ... | reverse complement strand
GCGACGGGGCCCGGGCAGCCGTCCCTCGGCTCCAGGCGGGCGTCCTTCGACTCGTCCAGGAACGCCTGCTGGTTCTCGAGGACGCCCTCGGTGAAGGCGCGATTCCACGCGAAGCCCCAGTCGTGGTTGCCCGGGAGGAAGATCTTGCGAGCGCGCGTCGCCTCGAGCTGCTGTCGCAGGACCCGCTCGCCGCCGGCGCGATCGGCGTCCTGGAGTCCGGCGGGATAGACGTTGTCGCCGAGGAAGAGGACGGTGGTCCGCTGCGGACGCGCGTCGCCCCAGATCCCCAGCAGCTCGAGGGTCGCGTCCTCCCCGCGCGGCGCTCCGGCGTCGCCGATCAGGATCAGGCGATGGACGATCTCTCCGCCCACTTCGACGGGATCCACGACACCTTCGCTCCGGAAGGGATCGGAATCGGCTCCGTAGTGGCTCCCGCGCAGCGACGCACGGCAGCTCCATGCCGATGCGAAGCAGATCGAGATGACGACGATTGCACGAAGAAGAGGCCGTTTCATCGACCATATGTTAGTCGGAGATCGACGTGAGAGCCAGCGAACAACAAGCGCAAAGCAGATCTCCGCCCTTCACCTCGCGGGTGGCGCTGGCCACGGGGACGCTCCTGATCGCCATCGCCAGCCATTCGGTTCGGGAGACGGCGCGCGACGCGCTCTTTCTGGGGGGACTGCCCGCAGCAAGCCTCCCCTACGCCTATCTCATCATCGCCTGCGGAGCGATCCTCGTCGGTGTCGCGAACCGGTTCCTCCTGGACCGCGTCTCCCACCGCCTGCTGCTCGTCGGCACGCTGGTTTCCGCAACGGGTGTCGACCTCCTGTTCTGGCAGATCTCCGCTCGTCCCTCGGCGGAGACGCTCTTCGCCCTCTACGCGTGGACGGGACTGCTCGCGACTGCCATCACCATGCAGCTGTGGCTGCACCTCGCGGAGGTCTTCGACGTCGAAGAATCGAAGCGCGCGTTTCCGCTCATCGCCGCCGGGGGGCTGGTGGGAGCGGCGCTGGGATCGGCGCTCTCGGGCGCGCTCCTCTTCTTCGTCGACACGCACGACTTGCTCCTCGCCTCGGGGGGGCTGCTGCTGGTGGCGAGCTGCGTCGCCAGCGCGCTCCCGGCTCGCGACGGGGCCGCCGCCGACGGGGAGGAGGAGCTCCGGCGGAGCGCCGGCCTGGCGGCGACGCTGTGTAGCTCCTATCCGCTGCGCATCACGCTCCTCGCCGTGTCGGTCGCGGTGCTCGCGACCGGCATCGACTTCGTCTTCAAGCACACCGTCGCGGCGAGTGTTCCGAGCGAGATGCTCGGACGCGTGTTCGCCTGGATCCATACCGCGATCAACTCGGCCGCCCTGCTCTTCGAGCTCGTCGTCGCGTCCTGGGCCCTGCGCCGCCTTGGCGTCACACGCACCCTGATGATCCTCCCGTGTGCCCTCCTCGTCGCGGTTCAGTGCTTCGTCGCCATGCCCGCGTTGTTCACGGCGATGGCGCAGAAGTTCGTCGACGGCACGTTGCGCCCGTCGCTCCATCAGGCCGGGACGGAGGTGCTCTTCCAGCCCCTGTCGCCCCAGACCCGCAACACGGTGAAGACCCTCGTCGAGTCGCTGGGAAAGCGCGGAGGGCAGGCTCTCGCCTCGCTGGGCATCCTGGTGGCGTCCGGGTTGCAGGTCGATCTCCGCTGGATCGCTCTCGGCCTGATGCCCGTCGCGGGCGCCTCCCTGGTCGCGTCCCTCGGGCTGCGCCGCGACTACATCGAGCGCTTCCGGGAGAGGTTGAGCGGTCTCGCCGAGGAGGCCCGGGTGCGGCTGCCTCGGCTGGACCTGCATTCGCTGGAGGCGCTCGTCGCCAATCTGAGCTCCCCGGACGATTCCCAGGTGCTGGCTGCCATCGATCTGCTGGAGAGATACCGACGCACGTCGCTCGTTCCACCCCTGCTCCTCTACCATCCCTCGGTTCCGGTGGTGCTCCGCGCGCTCGAGCTCTTCAGGAACGGATCCCACCCCTTCCTCGAAGGCATCCTGCATCGCCTCCTCGAGCATTCCGATGAAGACGTCCGCTCGGCGAGCCTCGACGCCCTGGTCGCGACGGGGTCGGCGGACGTTCCCCTGGAACGAATGCTGCGTGGAGATCCCTCCGCGAAGGTGCGCTCCACGGCGGTGGTGGCGCTGGCGTCGCGCCGCGCGGACGACGGGGATCTCATCACCTTCGTCCGGGGCCTGCTCGCGAACGGGACGCCCGAGGAGCGCGTCGCCGTCGCGCGATCGCTTCCGCGGCTGCCCGGCGCGTTGGCGGCGCCTCTGGCGAGGGAGACGCTGGCGGGCGCCGCGGCACCCGTGGCGAAGGCCCTCGCGTTCGCCCTCGCGCAGGAGTCTTCGCTGCCGGCCTCTTCGCTGTCGGCCTCTTCGCTTTCGGCCGATTGGGATCCCGTCCTGATCGACCTGATCGCGCGGCGTGACACCCGCGCCGCAGCCCGCGTCGCCCTGGTCGGACGCGGGGCGGCCGGCCTTCGCGCGCTGGAGACCGCGCTCGACGACCCCGAGACCGATCCGGTCATCCGACGCCACCTTCCGAGGAGCATCCATCGCTTCGGCAGCGCCCGCGCGGCGGAGATCCTGATGCGGAACCTGGAGGGGGCACCCCTGGGCGTCCACTTCAAGATCCTGCGCGGCCTGGGTCGCATGCGGACCGACGATCCCGATCTCGAGGTGGACGAGGCACTCGTCGAGCGGGAGGCCGGACTCGCGATGGACCGGGCCGTCGAGATGCTGGGACTCCGCGTCGCCTGCTTCCTGTGGGCGGGCGCGCACCCCGGTCCGGACGCCGGGCGCTCCCTCCTGGGACGCATGCTCGCGGACGAAGAGGCCCGATCCCTGGAGCGCTCCTTCCGCGCGTTGCACGTGCTCGACCCGAAGGCGGAGTTCGACGCCATCTTCGAGACCCTGCACGCGGGGAACGCCGAGCGCGCCGAGGGACTGGAGCTCGTGCGCCACCTGGTGCCCGAGGACCTGCGCGACGGTCTGCTGGCGCTGACGAGCCGCGACGCCGCAGCCGCGAAGCTCGAACGCGCCTGCCGCCAGCGCGCGCTGGCGCCGGTGAGCGATCTCGTTCCGTTGCTGCCCTCCGAACCGGCGGAGGACTCGAGCTGGATCACGCCGGAGCTCCTGCAGGTGCTCGAGCGCTGCGTCGACAGGCTGCGCGACGACCCCGACCCCGTTCTCCGGGAGGTGGCTCGTTGCGCGTTCGGGAGGGAGCGCTCCGCCTCCCCGGTCGCGCGCGCGGAGGCACGATGATGCGCAACGCCTTCGACCGCGTCCTGCTGCTGTCGCGCGTCCCCGCCTTCGCGGGCCTCCTGCCCGACGACCTCGCGAGCCTCGCCCACCGCGCGAGCGAGAGGAGGATGGGGCCCCGCGAGGCCTGGGGCGATCCGGAGGGCGCCGACGTCGGCCTGGTCCACGAGGGTTCCATCGAGATCGGTCCGGAGCACCGACCGGCGGCCGCGCCGGCGCTGGTCGGCGCGCTCGAGGCGTTCGCGGGGGTCGAGCTGGTCGCTCGCGGAGGGCCGGGTGGAGCGCGGGTGTCCGCGGTCGCGCGCGCCGACCTCGAGGGTGTGATGACCGACGTGTACGAAGTCTGGATCGCGATGCTTCGCTACGCCGCCGGCCGCTGGCACGACGCGGAGCCCGTCGTCGCAGACGCGCCTCGGGTGGTCAGGCCGAGCCGTCGCGAGGATCCCGCGTCGATCGTCACCCGGATCCTGCTCCTCTCCGAATCGGACCCGTTCCGGAAGCTCTCCACCCTGACCGTCGCGAGGGTCGCCCACGCCGCCGAGGAGCTGCGCCTGGATCCGGGCCAGGCCCTCTGGGAAGAGGGAGACGCGTCCGAGGCGAGCTACTTCGTCCTCGGCGGCACCTTCCGGGTGGACGGCTCCGACGAAGCCACGGATCCCGGCGGGCCCGGCGCGACGCTGGGGGTCCGTGAGGCGCTGGCGGGTCGCCCGCGCGCGGATCGCGTCACGGCGTCGTCGAAGGCACGCGTCCTGCGCGTCGCGAACGACGTGTTGATCGACGAGCTGGAGGACGATCCGGACGCCGCCGTCGCGCTGCTCGCGTCCATCGCGAGCCGCGCCCTGCGCGCCGAGGACGATCGGTGCGGGCGGGGAGAGGAGGGGCCTTGAAGCGTTCGTGGATGGGAGCCGCTGCCGACGTGAAGCGCGAGGAATGGCCCTTCGCCGCGTCGATGTCCCTCGTCTTCTTCCTGGTCATCACCAGCTTCTGGATCCTCAAGCCGCTGAAGAAGGCGCTCTTCATCGAGTTCTACGACGCTTCCGGCTTCGAGGTCTTCGGCTTCGAGCTGGGTGCGGCGCAGGCGGAGCTCCTGGGCAAGGTGCTCAACATGTTCGTCGCCGCCGCCGCGGCGGTCGTGTTCAGCGCGATCTCCTCCCGCTTGCGCCGCGAGGGTCTGCTGATCGCCTTCGCGCTCTTCTTCGTGCTGGCCCACGCCGGCTTCGCCTTCGCCCTCTCCGGGATCGCGGCTCCCGTCGTCTGGACCTTCTACCTCTACGGAGATCTCTTCTCGACGCTGATGGTCGTGAGCTTCTTCGCCTTCCTGAACGACAGCGTCGATCGGGACGCCTCGAAGAGGCTCTACGGTCTGGCGGGTCTCGGGGGGGTGGCGGGAGGTGCGGTCGGCTCGATCCTCCTCGCCTCCTGGATCGAGGACCTCACGCCGCCCCAGTGGATGGCGATCTGCGCCGGACTGTCGCTCCTCATCGCGGTGGTGGCCTTCGCGGCGGGACGCTTCGGACGGCGTCTGCCCTTCGAGGCCGGCAGCCGGGACGCGCCGGAGGCCGACGAGAACGCGGAGGCGGCGGGACCCTTCCACACCGCGACGCAGGGAGCGCGGCTCGCGCTCCGATCCCGCTATCTGCTCGCGGTGATCGCCATCGTCGGGGTCTACGAGCTGGTCTCGACGATGATGGACTTCCAGTTCACGAGCGCGGTGGAACACCACCTGGACGGAGACGCCATCGGCGCGCATTTCTCCCTGGTGTACGCGGTCACCAACAGCCTCGCGCTGTTCGTTCAGCTCTTCCTCACCAGCCTGGTGATGACCCGACTCGGCGTCGGAGCTGCACTCCTCGCGCTGCCCCTGGCCGTGCTGGGCAGCTCGGCGGCCTTCCTGATCCTGCCGACGCTGTGGACGGGCAGCCTGCTCAGCATCGCGGACAACTCCCTCGCCTACTCCATCCACCAGTCTTCGAAGGAGTCGCTCTACGTGCCCACGAGCCGGATGGAGAAGTACCAGGCGAAGGCGTTCATCGACATGTGGGTACAGCGCTTCGCGAAGGCGGCTGCCGTGGGCGTGAGCCTCGGCGTCACGATCGTCTTCCAGGACTTCGCCACCGTGCGCTGGCTGTCGCTGGTGACCTTCGGTCTGCTGGTGATCTGGATCCTGAGCGTTCGCTACGCCGGACGGCGGTTCGAGAGCCATGGGGCGTGATGCGCGGGCGACCGCGGCCGTAGCGCTACTGGTGGTGGCGGCGCTCGCCAGCGTCGCTCGCGCGCTCCCGCCCCGCGCGTTGGAGCGCTACGTGAACCGGGCCCGGACGATGGGTGAAGGTCGCCGGGTCGGGGTCGGATGCCTCGCCGGCGTGCTCGTCGTCCTGGCGACGGCGGCCCCGTGGCTCGCGGGCGCCGTCGAGCGGGACGACGAGCGATCCGCCCAGGTCGACTTCAGTGGCCGATGGATTCCCGACTACGAGCGCTGGCGGGGCGTCGAGTACCTGCTGGAGCTCCAGGATGCGGGTTGGATCGTTCGCGAGGCCTTCGCGAAGGTCGAGGCCGTCGAGGAGATCCGACAGACCGAGGAGTCGCTTCGCCTCGAGCTGGACGTGGCGCTGCCGCTGTCGGTCAAGGAGCGCCGCTACATCTTCGACAACCGCCTGCGTCGCGAGAAGACGCCCCTCGGACGGCCCTCCCGCGCCCGACACTACTGGGAGGACGAGTCGACGCTCGTGCACGTGCGGCAGCTGGAGGACCCGAAAGGCAGGCTCTACACGCTGGCTCGGTCTGGGAACCGTCGCGGCAGTCGCGCTCGACGAGCAGCGTCGCCTCGGCCTGCGCGCCCGGTTCGGCCGGGGAGCGGCGCGACTGCGCGAGCTGGCCTCGCGCAGCCGTCCCGGCGATTCCCAGACCGTCGGGGGAGCGTCGAACACCATCGAGGATTCGATCGAGGTCGCGGCTCCCGTCGAACGCGCCTACGAGCAGTGGACCCGCTTCGAGGAGCTCCCGGAGTTCATGGAGGGAGTGGTCTCGGTGCGGCGCGACCCGCTCGACGATCGCCACCTCCACTGGGAGGCGGAGATCGCTGGGGCCCGGCGCGAGTGGGACGCCCGGATCACCGAGGAGAGCGAGAACCAGCGCGTGGCCTGGTGCAGCACCGACGGGACGCCGAATGCGGGGGTCGTGACCTTCCACCGTCTGACCCCGGATCGCTGCAAGGTGATGCTCCAGATGGAGTACGAGCCCGAGGGACCGCTCGATGCGGCGGGCGATCGCATGGGCCTCGTGCGCCGACGCGTGCGCGGCGATCTCGCGCGCTTCCGCGACCGCGTGGAGAAGCCCGGCGCCTCGGCGCGGTGACGCCGGCACACGAGAGGGAGCGGCCGAAGGCCGGCGCGAGCGATTCCGTGTCTACAATCTACAAGGAATCCGGGGTCGCTTTCGGAGGTACCCGGGAACGCCGTGCCCCGACGGCGATCAGGTCAGCGAGGCGACGCCGACGTTGCGCGTCGTCCAATCTCTCCACCTCGTGGAGCGCGTCGGGACGTTCGGCGATCCAGTCGATCGCTCTGCGCACGTCGCCCGCGGACAACGCCGCGAGCTCTCCTCGGACGTACAAGCCGAAGATCGTGTCCGTCCAGGCTTCGACACTCGTTCGCATTCGGGCGGCCTCCTCTCCGGGGTGGAACGCGTCCCCCCACGCGGGTCGGGTCCAGCGGGATGCAAGTTCGAGGCCGCAGCGTCGTGCGCCCCGGCGCGGTCGCGCCGTCGGGCGTCAGAATCGGGGTTCCGAGCGGGATCGACCCGGTCGTCGGGGATCCCGGACGCGGTCGACGGGGGCGGGGATCCCGCGCCAGAGCCTCACCGACTCGCGCTCCCGAAGCGGGATCTCGCAGCGAGCCGAACCCCGCGCGTAGATGACGCGGTCGTCCCCCGAGAGCAGGTGCAGCTCGATCCGCTCGGTGCGTTTCGGGAGAAAGCTGCGGTGCGACGTCGCGCGGCCGGCCTTCACGAGGGTCACGTCGACCGCGCCGGCGCGGCAGTCGACCTCGACGCGATCGGCGGCGTCCGACCCGTAGAGATGCGCGATGCGCGAGATCGACGCCTGGATCTCCAGCGCCAGTCGGCGCAGCGCCGCGGCGCGGGCCTCGAGCTCGCGCCGCAGCGCGTCGCCGCCCAGCTCGCGCCAGCCCCGCGGGAGCTCCGCGATCGCGTCGTCGACGACGGACGCGTCGACGCCGGCTTCGAAGGCGTCGATCTCCTCGATCCAGGCGTCCCGGTCGAGTCCGGCGAGGATCCACGCGTCGAGCCACCAGCTGTTGTTCGTCATGCCGCGGAGCGAGGGCGCGTCGTCGTAGGGGCCCACCCAGGGCAGCACGGGGCGAACCAAGGCGAGGACGAGGACGCCGTCGAAATGGGTGAACGCGTGGTCGTGATCCTCGGGGAGCGGCTGATAGCCGTCCTCGGGATCGGCGAGGCCCCAGCGCCATTGGCCCGGATGCCGGTCCCAGTCTCCGATCCACCAGTCGACCAGCCTGGCGCGCAGGTAGGCGCGGGCGTCGACGTTCGCGGCGTCGCCAGTGCGACTGGCCGTCCAGAGCTCTTCGCTGGTCAGGGTCTCGGTGTACCCGAAGGTGCCGGGCGAGCCGTCCGGACCGGGCTGCGGATACTCGCTGAGGGTTCCGGTGAGTCCCGCGAACTCGTCGCGGTGGGGCCCCAGGGCGGGATCGTCGGGCAGCACGACGATTCGCCGGGGAGTGACGGCGAGACCCAGGCGTCGCGACAGCGTCGCGGCCACCAGGTTGGCACCGGGCAGGTTCGCCGACGCCTGGTCGCGGAGCAGGGCGCCGAGCGGTCCGAAGCGGAGCGACGCCGGGAGCCAGCCGTCTCCTCGCTTCTGGACGCTCCGGAACGTGTAGGAGCGGCCGTCCGCGCCCTCGAACGCGAGTCCGTGCGTCTGGAGGCCGCCGACCCGCTTCGCGGGACGCAGGCCACCGGCGGTGTTCGCGAGGTCCAGCACCTCGACCTCGATCGGCGCGCTCCACTGCGTGCGCCAGTTCTCGCCGAGCAGCCACCGGTGCGCCGCGCACGCCTCGTAGTTCCTCGTCACGACCACGACGCGGCGCTCCGTCTCCTCGGCCTGCGCCACGACGGCGAGGAGAACGAGCAGCGCCCCCCAGGCCGCGATGCGCCCGGGTCGAGCGGTCACTGCTGGGACGACGAGAGGGGGACCTCGGCGGGCGCTGCGGCCGTCGCCCGTCGAACCTCGCGCCTCTCCCAGCGGACGAGCAGCGCGGGAAGCACGAACAGGTTCGCGATCAGCGTGCAGACGACGCCGACCACGAGGAGCCGGCCCATGCTCGCCATGCCCGGATGCGGAGAGAAGGACAGGCTTCCGAAGCTCGCCACGGTGGTGAGGGAGCTGAGGAGGATGGCGCGGGTGGTGCTCGAGGAGAGCAGATCGACCTTCCCCCCGCTGCGGCGATGCAACGCTACGAGGTGGACACCGCTGTCGATGCCGATCCCGAGGATCAGCGGCAGGACGATGATGTTCGCGAAGTTCAACGACATGCCGAGGAAGACGGTTCCACCCAGGATCCACAGGGACGCCATCGCGATGGGAACGAGCGTCCTCAGGACGTCCGTGCTCCGCCAGATCACCGCCAGCAGCAGTGCGATCGCCATCGCGGCGAGCGCGAAGGCGAGGCGGAGTGACTCGACCACCATCCGGTTGGCCTCCGCCACGTTCACGGCCATGCCGGTCACGTCGGGAGCCCGGGTTCGCACTTCGGCCACGAAGGAAGCCAGCTCTTCGTCGGTGTCGAGCGACCCGGCGGGCGACACCTCGACTCGCCACATGCCGTCCGCCGACCGCCACAGGTCCTTCACCGCGGCCGGCAGGGAGGCGTAGGTCACCTGCTCCGCCTCGAGCGCGCGCTGCAGATCGTCGAGGCGGTTCTGGAGCGGATCGATGAGCCGCGCCTCGAGGCGGGCCAGGACGGGCTCCCGCTCGGCAGCGTCGAGCGAACGGAGGAGGGCTCCGATGGCGGCCCGCAGGCTGCACGCGGCGGCGATCCCCGAAGCCTCCGCGGACACCTCGTCGCAATCGAGATCCTCGCCGAACTCGGCCAGGCTCTCCTCGCGCTCTTCGTGCGTCGAACCCCCTGCTTCGCGATCCAGCGCGATCGGGCCGAGCAGCAGCGCGATGTCCTCCAGGAGCGACAGCTTCTGCTCCTGGTCGGCGGGGATCAGATCGTCGAGCGTGGTTGCGCGATCCACGACTTCGAGCTCCTCCAGCTCGTCGGCGAGGCGGCGCGCCTCCTCCGGAGTGCGTCGGGTCGCGTAGAGATTCCAGGTCGTGTCACCGTCCGACGCCAGGAGATCCCGGAACGCGCTCGCCGAGTCCGAGTCCGGGACGCGGAGATCCAGGGGATTGCCCGAGAAGCGCAGGGCGGGCAGGGCCCCCGCGGCGAGGACGGTGACGGCCAGCGTCACGCCGAGGACCGCTCGGGAATGTCGCAGCGGCCACGCGAGCAGGGTCTCGAGGCGCCGGCCCGGACGCCGGAGGCGGATCCGCGGCTTCGATGCCACGAGCAGGGCGGGCAGCGCGATCAGCGTGGCGACGAGACTCAGGAGGATCCCCGTGCCGGAGATCAGGCCGAACTCCGCGAGGCCGCGGAAGTCGGTGGGCAGGAACGCGTAGAAGCCGATCGCCGTCGTGAGCGCACACCAGAGCAGGGCGCTGCCCGTCTCCCGCATCGCCCCGCTGACCGCCGTCCTCGTGGGCGTTCCGCGCTGCGCGAGCTCGCGGTAGCGCATGCCGAGGTGGATCCCGAAGTCGATGCCGAGTCCGATGGACACGACGGCGAACGCGACGGAGATCATGTTCAGGCGTCCGATGGCGAGGGCCGCGAAGCCGGCGGTCCACATCAGTCCGATCGCCAGGGTGAGACAGAGCGCGAGCACGAGCCTCGCGCTTCGCAGGCCCACCATCAGGATGCCCGTGACGAGCACGAAGGAGACCGCGGCCGTCACCACGGCGTTCTCGTTCAGCAGGTCGAGTTCGTCCGCCGAGAGGGCCAGGTCCCCCGTCACGCGCACGCGGGCGCCGGGCGCGTCGCTGATCCCGAGCTCGTCCGCGATGATCCGGATCCGCTCGATCGCGGGAAGCGCGGGATTGATGCCCGCGCGGCCGGCCCGGGGCAGTGCGAGCACCAGTGCGCGCGTGGAGCCCGTCGGCTCGTCCGCACCGGCCGTCTCGTCGAAGAGCGCAGCCAAGAGCGAGCTCTCCGCTCGTCGGGGATCCGAAGCCGCGGAGACCTCGGTCTCGACCGCGGTGAGCAAGGTCTCCAACCCGCGGCCCTCGGGCTCGTCCTCGGCCCAGTCCACGGCCTCTTCGAGCAGCTCGAAGAGACCCTCGAGCGTCGGCTCCCGATCGAGGGCCGCCAGGAAGGGCTGCGCCTGGGCGAGGCGATCGCCGAGGTCCGCGATCTCGTCGGCGCTCCGGTAGAGGAGGCCGTGTCGGCGGAAGAACGGGTCGGAGCCGGGGGCGTACACCTGCGCGAAGAGGTCGGGCTCGCCCTCCATCGCCTCCGCGAGACGCGCCGCCGCGTCGCTCGCGTTTCCCTGCGGCTCGTCGACGACCACGACGAGCGGCTCGGCGAGGAGCGGGTAGCGCTCCTCGAACTCGTACCAGCGCTGGAGATGCGGCAGGTCCGTCCGGAACATGGCGACCGTATCGACCTGGACCTCGAGCTCTCGCGCGGCATGGACGGCGCACGCCGCCGCGATGGCGACGGCGGCGAGCGCGACCCAGACCGCATGCGACGCGATCGCGCTCGCGAGACGGCCGAACAGCGCATCGAGCTCGGGAAAGCGTCCGGGCGACACGTCCTCACTCCTTCTCGGAACGCGCCGCGAGGAAGGGCGCCGGCCGGCGATGCAGCCGAGAGGGCCCGCGACGGGCGCTCCCGGCTGCGATCGGCGGTCGAACGGATCTCACCGGATCGTTCGCTACTCGCCCGACTCGTAGTCCTCGTCGCGGTCGATCTCCAGGTCGCCGTCGACACGGATGTTCGTCACGCGGGGCTTCGCCTCTTCCTGACCCTGGGCCTGGCGATGCATCGCGTCATCCACCGTCAGGGTGACGGTCTGGCCGCGGAGCTGGCTGATCGAGATCTCCCGGTCTTGCTTGCTCCGGATCTCGAGGTCCGAAGGAAGGATGTAGACCGTGCTCTTTCCATCCTTCATCACGGTGATCGA
>Ga0299906_10004398_pt1 | contig 11546 bp, 7 predicted proteins | sample RVTome_14_FD_200259 | JGI IMG/M metagenome (GOLD analysis project Ga0299906, IMG submission 200259) | Soil microbial communities from uranium-contaminated site in the Upper Colorado River Basin, Wyoming, United States - RVT145D125 (version 2) ... | reverse complement strand
ATCCACCACTGCCCGCGCGGCAGGCTCAACTGCACGTAGCCGTTCGCGTCCGTCGTGTCCGTGACCTCTTCCCGGCGGAGCGCCTCGAGCTTGGCCGCGACCACGTCGGCGAACGAGGCGTACGCCTCGTCGGCCCACAACTCGCGGCGGCTGCGGATGTCGGCGGCCTGCGATGTAAAACCGGTCCGAACCTGTTCGAGCTGCTCAAACGCCTGGTCCATACGCCGCTTCGCGTCGCCCTCCTGCCCGCTGAGCGCCTGCCAGTCGAGGTAGAGCAGCCGGTACTGGGCGGAGTTCTTCGGCAGCCCCGCGAGCCGATCGTTGATGCTCTGCAGGCTGTCGCGGATCGTGCCCCACCGGTCCTGCGCCTCGTTGTGCGCGACCTGGAACTGCGCGTAGCGCTGCTGCAGGTCCGCCAGCGAGTCCGGGATCTCGGGCTGCGGCTCCGGGTAGGCGGCCGCGAGGGAGTCGAAGATCGCGTCACGGTCGTACGGCAGCGCCCGGACTTCGAGGTCCCGGAGCGGCAGCACTGTGGTGTCGCCTTCGATCTGAGCCTGAACGGCTACGCCGGCGCCGCCGCATGCGCTGAGCACGACGATTGCCGCGCCCGCGACGGCCATCAGCACCCATCGCTTCATTGCTGACTTTCTCCTGCCTGGTGAACGGATCACGAGCATCAGTGTGGCCGGCCATCAATCCGGCACGACGGTCGTCTCGAGAATGTACTTGCGCGGATCGTCCGCACGGTCGCCGACCCACACCTCATAGTGCAGGTGCGGCCCGATCGCGAGTCCGCTCTGTCCGACGAGCGCGATCAGGTCGCCGCGCTCGACGGGCTGCCCCAGGCGGACCAGGGTCCGTGCGGCGTGCGCGTACCGAGTGATGAAGCCGAAGCCGTGGTCGATCTCGACCGTCAGGCCGTACTCGCCCGCCTTGCCGACGAACCGGACCGTGCCCTTTGCGGCGGCGACGATCGGCGTGCCGCGCGGCGCGACGATGTCGAGGCCGAGGTGCGGGCGCGGCCGGCCGAGGATCGGGTGCCAGCGCTTGTGCGAGAACACGCTCGAGATCGTGCCGTCCGTCGGCAGGATCGAGGGCGTCGCGGCGAGACGGTCGTACTTCTGCTGCAGCGTGTCCTTCGCCTCGCGCCAGCTGAAGCGGAGCAACCGCGCGCGCCGCAAGAGCGTGCTCAGCTCGGCCGAGATCGAAAACGCGTCCTCCGCGAGCTTCTCGTCGACCGGATACAACGGATGCGTCTCGACGGTGGAGCCGGGCCCGCCGATGCCGACCTGGTGTACGTCCGGGTGGATCGGCTCGACGCCGGCGAGCAGGCGGAAGTACTGGTCCTTGACGGCGAGGTCGGCGAGCGAGCGACGGAGGGTGTCGACCGTCGACCGCATCCGCGTCAGCTCCGCCTCGAGCGCGCGGTTCTCGGCGCTCAGGACGGCGGCCCGGCCGGCCGAATCGGGGCCGGCCAGCGCCTGCGCGCCGATCGAGATGAGGCCCGCGAATGCGAGTAGCGCGAGCGCGAACACGCCGCGTGCGAAGCCTTGGCGTACCCGGCGCCGGCGCGCGTTCCAGCGCTTCGCCGAGATGTTCATCAACGTCCATCGCCGTCGTGCCATTCGCACTCCCGCGCAAGGTCGATGCTTACAGCACAGCGGATCCAGCACCGGCTCGTCGGCCGGATCGCCGAGTCACGAGGTCCTGCGAGATTGAAGTGGGGCGGAGTGTACGATGCGTCGCAAAGCGGTGTCAAGCCGGGGCCGGTCTCGGCTTCGGGAACAGGACCTCGCCGCGGTGCACCGTCCGGCCAGACAGATCCAGCGCGCCAACGTCGTCCAGCCCGATCACGGCATCAAGCGCGAGGCAGGGCAGCAGCTCGTCGATCTTGCCCGGGATGAACGGGTGCAGCAGGGTCGCGAGCACCGCGGCGGTTCGAGCGAGCGAGGCGAGCGTCGCATCGAGCTCCGCCGCCGCCGACGGCTCCTTCGCCTGGCTCCAGGGTGCGCGCGCCTCGATGAAGCCGTTCGCCGCCGCCGCCAGCTCGAGCGCCACGGCCGCACCCTGGTGCAGCAGGTTCGCGTCCATCGCCGCGCGGTAGCGGACCAGCGCGCCGACGACCGCCTGGTCCAGCGACGTCCGCTCGCCGGCCGGTACCACACCCGCGCGGTAGCGCTCGATCATCGAGAGCGTGCGGTTGATGAGGTTGCCGAAATCGTCGGCGAGATCCGCGGTGTAGCGGGCGTCGAAGCGATCCCACGAGAAGTCGCCGTCGCCGGTCCAGGGCACCTCGCGCAGGATCGCGTAGCGGAACGCGTCGGGCCCGTGCCGCTCGACGGCCTCTTCCAGCTCCACCCTGACACCCTCCGACTTCGACAGCTTCCGGCCGCCGAAGTTGATGAAGCCGTGCGCCCAGACGGCACGCGGCAGCGCGAGCCCGGCGCTCATCAGCATGGCCGGCCAGATCACGCAGTGGAACCTCGTGATGTCCTTGCCGATGACGTGCACGTCGGCCGGCCAGAGCGCGTCGTAGCCGGGATCGGGGAACCCGGTCGCGGACAGGTAGTTCACCAGCGCCTCGATCCAGACGTAGACGACGTGCTGCTCGTCGCCCGGCCAGGGAACGCCCCAGTCCAGGCCGGCCCGCGAGACGGAGATGTCGTCGAGCCCACCCTCGACGAGACGCCGGATCTCATTGAGCCGCGATTCCGGCTGCACGAACTCGGGCCGTTCATCGAGCAGCCGGAGCAGGCTATCCTGATACGTGGAGAGCCGGAAGAACCAGTTCTGCTCTTCCGTCCATTCGACGTCGCGCGTGGGGTGGGTCGGGCAGCGGAGCGTACCGGCCTCGTCGAGGATCAGCTCGTCCTCCCGCTTGAACGCTTCGCAGCCGATGCAATAGTAGCCCGCGTAGCTGCCGCGGTAGAGGTCGCCGGCCGCGTCGATGCGGCGGATCAGCTCGGTCACCGAGCGCGCGTGACGCGCCTGCGTCGTGCGCACGAAATCGTCGTTGCTGATCGCGAGGCGCCGCCACATCGCGGCGAATCGCGACGCCAGCTCATCGACCCACTGCTGCGGCGTGACCGCCGAGGCCTCCGCGCTCTGCAGCACTTTCAGCCCGTGCTCGTCCTGCCCGATCACGAAGTGCACGCGCTCGCCGTTCAGCCGGTGGTAGCGGGCCATGGCATCCGCACCGATCTTCTCGAGCGCGTGGCCGAGATGCGGCGGCCCGTTGGCGTAGTCGATCGCCGTCGTGATGTAGTACTTGCGCGGCTCGCTCACCCACGCCCCCGCTCGGCTTCGCCACCGCCCTGCGCCGAAGCGGACGCGACCTCGTGCTTCAGCTCCTCGAGCGCGACCGTGCGACGGTTGCCGTCGTCGTCCTTGAGATGAACGCGCTCGCGCCAGATGTCGACGCTCACGACGCGCTCGCGGCCGCGGGCTGTCGTGAGCGCCTTGCCCTCGCGCGGGTACCGCTTGCGCGCCTGGACGTACGCCTCGTGCTCGTAGGTCAGGCAGCACATCAGCCGGCCGCAGCAGCCCGAGATCTGCGCCGGGTTCAGCGACAGCCGCTGGTCCTTCGCGAGCTGGAGGCTGACCGGCTTCAGCTCACGAAGCCAGGACGAGCAACACAGCTCTCGGCCGCAGCGGCCGACGCCGCCGAGCAGCGCAGCCTCATCGCGCACGCCGATCTGACGCAGCTCGATCCGGGTTCGGAACGTCCGCGCCAGGTCGCGCACGAGCTGCCGGAAATCGACGCGGCGCTCCGCCGTGAAGAAGATCGTGAGCTTGTTGCGGTCGTACTGCCACTCGGCTTCACTGACCTTCATCTTGAGGCCGTGCTGGAGGACCTTCTCCCGCGTGATCCGTCGAACGCGCGGCTCGTCCGCGCGCAACGCCACGGCCTGCTCGACCTCGCGCGACTCCGCGCGCCGCAGCAGCCGCAGCTCGGGCACGGGCGCGGCGCAGCCGGTCGAGCAGCCCGAGCACTTCCGATCCGCAACGGCGCCCGCCGCCGTCACGCGACCAAGGTCCTCGCCGCGGTCCGCCTCGACGATGACGTATTCGTTGACGTCGACGCCATCGACCTCCGACGTGTAGTACTCGCGCCGGTTCCCCTTGAATGTGACCTCTACGATCCTGGCCATGCCGGCCTTCCTTCTCCTCTATTCACACACGCCACCCGCGCGAGACGGATCGGAGCAGTGAGGCGGCCGCGACGGCCGGGACATCCAGCTCGGTCCCGGTCGGGCGACACCGGTGTTCGGACGCCGGCTCAGTCGCCGGCTGCAGCAACCGTGCGCCAGGCGCCCATCGCATCGAAACGCCGCCACCGGCCCTCCCGCAACGCGTCACGCTCGACGGTCCGCAGATCGGCGAGGTGACGCACCAGCGCATCGCGCAGCGTCGACGCCGCGGCGTCCCAGTCGTGGTGCGCGCCGCCGACCGGCTCGGCGAGCACCTCGTCGATCACGCCGAGCGCGAACAGGTCCGGCGCGGTGAGCTTCAGCGCGGCCGCCGCCTTGTCCTTCGCGGCCGCGGTCTTCCACAGGATCGCGGCACAGCCCTCGGGCGAGATGACGCTGTACACGGCATGCTCGAACATGAGCACGCGGTCGGCGACCCCGAGCGCGAGCGCGCCGCCGCTGCCGCCCTCGCCGATCACCGCCGCGAGCACCGGCACGCGCAGCCGCGCCATCTCACGCAGATTACGCGCGATCGCCTCCGCCTGGCCGCGCTCTTCCGCGCCGATCCCGGGGTACGCGCCCGGTGTGTCGATCAGCGTCACGATCGGCCGTCCGAACTTCTCGGCGAGCTGCATCAACCGCAGCGCCTTGCGATAGCCTTCCGGGTGCGGCATGCCGAAGTTGCGGCGCAGGTTCTGCTTCATGTCGCGGCCTTTCTGCTGGCCCACGACCATTACGCTATCGCCCTCGATGCGCGCCCAGCCGCCGACGATCGCCTCGTCATCACGGAACGCACGATCGCCGTGCAGCTCGACGAAATCCGTGAATGCGAGACGGATGTAGTCCAGCGTGTACGGCCGTTTCGGGTGCCGCGCCAGCTGGACTCGGTCGACGGCGGAGAACTCGCGGTACGTCTCCTTCCGGAGCCGCGCCAGCTTCTGCTCGACGGTCCTCAGCTCGGCCTGGACCTCGAGGCCGTGCTGATCGGCCAACCGGTGCAACCGCTCGAGCTGTCGCTCGAGCTCGCGCATGTCATCCTGCCGGCCGCTCGCCGTTTCGCTCAACCGCACCCCCTCCCGCCTTGATGAGCCGGATCCGATCCGCACCGAACAGACGGCGCAGCGTCGCGACCAGCGATTCCGTCGGCTCGACCGTGATGCTCCTCGAGCGGAGCCGCACGCCGCCCGCCGGCCCGCTGGCGAACGACGCACCGGCGGCCGGGCCGCCGTTGGTGCCGCCGTCGGGCCTGGCCGCGGTCCAGCGCACGAAGACCTCGGCCGGTCCCGGGTGCTCGCGGAACGCGGCTAGCGCCTGGTCGAACGCGTCGGCCGCCGCGTCGTCGGTCATCGCGATCTCGACGGCGAGATCGCCGCCGGATCGAAGCGCGGGCAGCGGGACGGCGGCGTCCATGAAGATCGGCGGCGCGTCCTCATCGCGTTCTCGACCGGACACCTGGCCGCGGATCAGAACCGGCGCGTCCTGGTACAGCGCATCACGATACTGGCTCCACGCATCGCCGAACGCCAGCACCGTGGCGGTGCCGTGAAAGTCCTCGACGGTGATCCGCCCCCATTCCGAGCCGTTCCGCTTCGAGATCTGCCGGACCACGTGCGTCACGACGCAGGCGAGCTCGACCTTGCGGTCGCGGTGCTCCTTCAGGTTCGCGGTCGTGACCTGACCGTACGCGCGCACGATGTCCGCGTGCTTCCGGAGCGGGTGGCCGCTAATGAAGAAGCCGAGGATCTCCTTCTCGCGCGCGAGACGCTCGGTCTCTGACCAGGGCACGGCATCGGGCAGCCTCGGCTCGGACCGCGGAACCGCGGCGGCGCCGGCCGGTGCCAGGTCGAACAACGAGACCTGCCCGGTCGCCCGCTCCGCCTGCCGCAGCTGCGCCTCGCCGATCACGTGCTCGAGACCCGTGAACAGCCGGGCGCGGTGAGCGGCGCCGCTCGGCAGCCGGTCGATCAACGAATCGCACGCGCCCGCCTGGATCAGCGCCTCGAATGACCGCTTGCCGAGAACGCGCAGGTCGACGCGTTCGGCCAGGTCGAACAGCGAGCGGAACGGGCCGCCATCGCTCCGCTGGCCGAGAATCTGGCCGACCGCAGCCGCGCCGAGACCGCGCAGCGCGCCGAGGCCGAAGCGGATCGCGTCGTCCGCGACCGGCGTGAACCTCCAGTCCGACTCGTTCACGTCCGGCGGCAGCACGCCGATCCCGTCCGGCCGGTCGGGGACCCAGCGGCCGAGCTCGCGGCACTCCGCGATGTAGTGGACGACGTCGTCGGTCTTGTCGACGACCGCCGACAGCATGGCCGCCATGAACTCGGCGGGGTAGTGGCGCTTCAGCCAAGCGGTCTGGTAGCTGAGCCAGGCATACGTCACGCTGTGCGCGCGCGGAAAGCCGTAGCGGCCGAAGGTCACCACCTGGTCCGCGATCTCCGCCGTGGTACGCTCGTCGACGCCGAGCGCGATCGCGCGCTCGACGAACGTGGCCAGCTCCTTCTGGATCAGCTCCGCGTCCTTTTTGCCGACCGCCTTCCGCAGCACGTCGGCTTCGCCGAGGCTGAACCCTGCGAGAACCTGGGCGACGCGCATCACCTGCTCCTGGTACGTGATCACGCCATAGGTCGACGCGAGTACGTCCTCGAGCAGCGGATGCGCATAGCGGACCTTCTCCTTCCCGAGCTTGCGACGGATGTAGACATCGGTCATGCCGCTGTCGAGCGGGCCGGGCCGGATCAGCGCGTTCGTCGCGACCAGGTCCTCGAACCGGTCGCAGCGCATCGCGCGCAGCTTGTCCGTCGCGAGCGACGATTCGAACTGGAACACGCCCGTCGTGCCGCCGCGCGCGAGCATCTCGTAGACGCTCGGATCGTCGAGCGGGACGTCGTAGATCGACGCGTATTCCGCGCCGGTCACGGGGTCCTTCAATGCGCCGTGCCGCCGCCGTACCCACGTCACCGCATGGTGGATCACGGTCAGCGTCTTCAGGCCGAGGAAGTCCATCTTCAACATCCCGGCCTGCTCGAGCGCGTTCATGTCCCACTGCGTGACGATGACGCTGCCATCGGCGTCGCCGTCGGCCGCCGCTCCGGCGCCGCGTGTGGGCTGCGTGCACACGGGCACGTACTCGGAGAGCGGGCCGGGCGCGATGACGACACCCGCCGCGTGCACGCTCGCGTGCCGCGACAGGCCCTCGAGCACCTTCGCGTACTCGATCAGTTGCGCGACGCGGGCGTCCTCCCGGATCAGCTCGGCCAGCTCGGCCACCTTCTCGGCCGCTTCCGTCACGGTCAGCGCGTAGTTCGGCGCGTTCGGGATCAGCTTCGCCAGCCGGTCCGTCTCCGACGGCTCGAAGCCGAGAACACGCCCGACGTCGCGGATCACCGCGCGCGACTTCATGGTGCCGAACGTGATGATCTGGCCGACCGAGTCCTTGCCGTACTTCTCGCGCACGTACTCGATGACCTCGCCGCGCCGCTCGTAGCAGAAGTCGACGTCGATGTCCGGCATCGATACGCGCTCGGGGTTCAGGAACCGCTCGAACAGCAGGTCGAAGCGCAGTGGATCGACGTTCGTGATGCCGAGCACGTACGCGACGAGCGAGCCCGCCGCCGAACCGCGGCCGGGACCCACCGGGATGCCTCGCTCCTTCGCCCAGACGATGAAGTCCTGGGTGATCAGGAAATAGCCCGAGTAGTCGGCACCCGGATTCGAGATCACGTTCAGCTCGTAGTCGAGCCGTTCGCGCCATCCGTCGGGCAGCGGATCGCCGAATCGCGCGTGCGCGCGCTCGTACGCCAGCTTGCGCAGGTACGACGCCTCGTCCGTCGCCTCCGCCGGCAGCGGGAAGGATGGCACGCGATAGCCGCGCTCGAGCTCGAGATCGACCGCATCCGCGATGGCGAGCGTGTTCTCGAGCACGTCGGGCCGGTCCGGGAACCGCTGCGCGACCTCGGCGGCCGTCTTGAAGTAGAGGCCGCCATCGTAGCGCATGCGGTTCGCGTCGCCGCGGTCCTTGCCGAGTCCGATACAGAGCAGGACGTCGTGCGCGTCGTGATCCTGCGCGCGCAGGAAGTGCGCGTCGTTCGTCGCGACGACCGGCAGCCCCAGCTCGTCCGCGAGACGGAAGATCTTCTCGTTGACGTCGGCCTGGCCCGGCGTGTCGTGCGCCTGGACTTCGAGGTAGTAGCGGCCGTCGAAGACATTGGCGTACCACGCGGCCGCCTCGCGCGCGGCGTCCCACCGTTCGGCCATCAGGTGCCTCGCGACCTCGCCCGCCATACACGCGGACGTCACGACCAGGCCCGCCGAATGCGCGGCGAGCACCTCGCGATCGATGCGCGGCCGGTGGTAGAAGCCCTCGAGGTAGCCGATCGAGGTGAGCCGGACGAGGTTGCGGTAGCCCTCCGCGTCGCGCGCGAGCACGACCAGGTGGTAGTACTTCTCGTCCGCCGCCTCACCGCCGACGCCGACGCCGCCGGATCGCGCGATGTCCGCCGCGCTGCGCGGCGCGCGCGCGCGCCGGTCGCCCGGCGCGACGTACGCCTCCATCCCCAGGATCGGCTTCAGCTGCGCACGCCGCGACTTCTCGCGGAACTCCCACGCGCCGAACATGCAGCCGTGGTCCGTCAGCGCGAGCGCCGGCATCTCGAACTCCTGCGCTCGCCGGATCAGGTCACCGATCCGGTTCGCGCCGTCAAGGAGCGAGTACTCACTGTGCGTGTGGAGGTGGACGAACGACATGCGGCGGGCGCCGCTACGCGCCCGCGAGCGGATGAGCCGCCCTCGGCGAGCCGCCGCAGCGGAACGTGTCCAGCAACGTCTCGAGCTGGATCATATACTCGAATTTCGGCTTGGCCACGCTCGGCGCGTACAGCCACGCGTCCACGAAGTAGGTCCGGTCCTGCGTTGGACACACGTACGCGCGACTGATGAACGGGCCGGCCGACGGGTACCCGCCCGTCAGCTCCGTCGACCACACACCCTGCGCTTCGAGCGCCGGCCCGGGCCAGCCCTCGAGCCGGCGCGACTCGATCCGATCGCGGACCGCCGCTTGCGGCGGCTCGTACGCGCTCCCCGCCACCGTGTCCCGCCACGCCAGGATCTGCTCCACGCTGAGCGAGTCCGGCACACCCGCCCTCGATGTGACCAGGAACGTCCGATTCACCGTACCGGTCAGCTCGCTGTGATTGCGGAACACGAACGCATCGCCGACCCGCTCCCACGTGTAGACCTGCGGGAACAGCATCGTGAAGGCGCCCGCCGCCTCGAGCGTGTCCTGCAGCTCGAGGTCCGGCCCGCTCACGTACATCCGCGCCTGCGCGTACTCGATGAAGGTCTCGCGCATTCGATCCGTCACGCGCGGCAGCACCGATGCCAACGCGGCGACCGGGTTCGCCGCCGGCAGCGCGATCACCGTCACCCGTTGGTTGCGCGCCCATACATCCTCCCGTTCCACCACCGCGGGCAGCTCCGCCCGCACGGCGTCGTCCAGGTGCTCGGCGATCCACGGATCGCTCGCCGGGCCGAGCAGCAAGATCTGTCGGAACTGCTGGAACGTGAGCCACACCGAATCCAGCGGTGACACCTGCTCCACGGTGAACGCCTTCTCGTCACGCACCGTGAACACCCGCGGCTCGAGCGCGGGAAGCGCCGTCTCCTGGACTTGCGCCCAGAGCGAGTCCGTCGTCACCACGATGATGCTGTTCGCCTCGCCCATCGCCGGCCGCTGTCGTTGCATGTCGCAGGCGGCCCACGCGAGGACCGGGAGCAGCAGGACCGTTCCGGTCCGGAGCGCGGAAGTCATTGTAGTAGAATCGCTTGAGGGATTCGTTGCATCCTCGCACGGAAAGTTAGCGCGGCACACGGCCGCGTGCAACCGGAGATCCGCGCGCGGCCGGTCGCGCATCGAGCATTTCCGGGCTCGCTGCACGTTCTCGCGCCGAGCCGGTGGACCGCGATCGGGAAGGAGGACAGATTGGCGAAGGGGTCGGAGCGCGAGTCCGGTGGCGGGTGGGCCGTCCAGGCAGGAGCATTGGCGGAACCGATGGCACGTCGAGTACGGGTACGGCGAGCGAGTGGCCGTCGTGGCGGCGAAAATGAGCAACTGGTCAGGAGATGAGCAACCGGTCGGATGAGGCGGGTTTCGCGAGGCTCGAGCACGCGTCGACGCGCGTCGAGTGGTGGCGCCGAGCGCGAGATCGCGCGCCGCCGATGCTGCTGCTGCTCGACTTCGACGGAACGCTGGCGCCGATCGCACCGACACCGGATCAGGCAGCGCCGCCGGGACCGGCCCTGCGCGCCGTGTCGGCGCTTGCGGCGCGGCCGGATACACGAGTCGCCGTGATCAGTGGGCGCGCGTTGGAGGATGTGCGCGCGCGCGTAGGGCTGCCGGGCGTGGTCTATGCGGGCAACCACGGCCTCGAGGTCGCCGGGCCGGGGCTCCGCGTCGAGCAGCCGGCCGCCGTGGCCGCGGCATCGGTGCTCGCCGACTGTGCGGACCGGCTGCGAAAGCGCTTCGACGGCTCGAGCGGCGTCCTGGTCGAGGACAAGCGGCTCACGCTGAGCGTACACTACCGGCTCGCGCCGGAGCAGGATCACGACGCCGTTCGCCGCGCGGCGCGCGAGACGTGCGACGGTCTCCAGGGACTGCGGGTCACCGAGGGCAAGCGCGTCGTCGAGATCCGGCCGGACGTCGATTGGGACAAGGGCCGCACCGCACGCTTCCTGCTCGACGCGCTCGAGATCCCCGACGCCGCGCCCGTGCTCTACATCGGCGACGACGCGACCGACGAGGACGCCTTCCGGGCGCTCGACGGCCGCGGCGACGGCGTCATCGTCGCCGATCCGGTGCCGGCCGACACCGCCGCTGCGTTCTTCCTCCGCTCGCCCGCCGAGGTCGTCGTGCTGCTCGAGGCCCTCGCCGCCGGTGACCGACCATCGCCATGACCGACAGCGCCCAGCTCAGGGACGGCCCGAACGCCGGAGCGGCCGGCGATCCGCACCACGATCACGCCCCGCATAACGGCCACGACCACCACCGCGAGATCGGGCGCCGCCGCCTCGTCGCCGTGCTCGGCCTGACCGGCGCCTTCATGATCGTCGAGCTGGTGGGTGGGCTGATCTCGAACTCGCTCGCGCTGATCGCGGATGCCGGTCACATGCTGAGCGACGTCGGCGCGCTCGCGCTGTCGCTGTTCGCGCTCTGGTTCGCACGCCGGCCGGCCACCTCCGGCAAGACCTACGGGTACCTCCGCCTCGAGATCCTCGCCGCCCTCGGCAACGGCGTCACGCTCGTCGTCATCGCGCTCGCCATCTTCTGGCAGGCCTACCGGCGCATCCTCACGCCCGAAC
>Ga0299906_10004397_pt1 | contig 11547 bp, 8 predicted proteins | sample RVTome_14_FD_200259 | JGI IMG/M metagenome (GOLD analysis project Ga0299906, IMG submission 200259) | Soil microbial communities from uranium-contaminated site in the Upper Colorado River Basin, Wyoming, United States - RVT145D125 (version 2) ... | reverse complement strand
GGCAGCGTCGGCGCCACGACCGGGATCGCGTGCAACCCCGCCAGCGCAGCCAGATCGATGCCGTGCGGGGTGGCGAACAACTCCTCGAAGCGGGGGTGCCCGGCCTGGGGGAGGAAGGAGAAGATCCCACCTCCGTTGTTGTCGACCACCACGAATGTCACGTCGATGCCGCGTCGTGTCGCTCCGAGCAGGCCGTTGGCGTCGTGGACGAACCCGAGATCGCCCAGCAGTGCCACGACGGGAGAACCGCCTGCGACTGCCATGCCCAGGGCGGTGGACACCATGCCGTCGATGCCGTTGACCCCGCGGTTGGATCTCACGACGACGCCTTCGCGGCCGGCGGCGAACGACTCCACGTCGCGCACGGGCATCGACGACCCGAGCAGGAGCCGGGCGCCGTCGGGAGCGGCCGCCATCACATCGCGGGCGATGCGCGGCTCGGTGAGGGTCGCCGGTTCGTCGAGCGCGCCGTCCATCGCCTCTCTGACGGTCGCCTCGGCCCGGCGCCACGCCTCGGTCCAGGCTCCATCGGGACGAGCCACGGAGGAGGCGGCGAGGAGGAGGGCCGATGGGTCGGCGCCGAAAGAATGTGCCGCCCTGCGGTGGGGATCGACCCAGCCGGCGTCGGGCGCTAACAGCACCTGGGTGACGTCCTCGCCGAGCCACAGGCCCAGCGCCTTCGAGGTGAGGGGGCGCCCCAGACGAACCACGAGGTCGGGGAGATGCGACCCTGCCCAACCCGCGACCCTCACGATGGCGTCGTAGCCGGTCACGGTGCCCGCGGTGCGCAATCCGGAGAGGGGGTCGGCCAGCACCGGCCACCCCGTCGCCGCTGCGAACTCCGCCACCGCGGCGTCGTCGACGCCCGGGTCCTGGCCGGCGAGCAGCAAGCCCCGCGGCGCGGCGCCAACGAGGGCTGCGAAGGCGTCCACGGTGGCGGCATCCGGCAGAGGCCGGGTGACGACCGCCTCGGTCCAGGGTTTGCCGTCGGGCCGCCCCGGGGCGGGCGAGGAGGGCCCGGCGGCGGTGAACGGTTCACGGAACGCGAGGTTGAGGTGGACCGGACCGGGGCGGCGCCCGGTCGCCTCGGCCACCGCCCTGGCGGCGAGCGACCGCCAGAACCGGGCGGCGTCCGGGTGGTCATGAGGCGCGCCCGGGTCGCAGAACCACCGCACCGCCGACCCGAAGAGCCGGGTCTGGTCCATTGCCTGGGGCGCACCCGTGTCGTGCAACTCGGGGGGCCGGTCGGCGGTGCACACCAGCATCGGGACGCCCGACAGGTCGGCCTCGCACACCGCAGGATGGTGGTTGGCCGCGGCGGTGCCGCTGGTGCTGACCAGCACCGCCGGGCGCCCGGCCTCCTTCCCGTAGCCCAGGGCGAAGAACGCCGCCGACCGCTCGTCCACCACGACGTGGATCCGCATGCGCTCGGCGCAGCCCAGCGTCAGCGGCGTGGAGCGCGACCCCGGCGACACGACGGCGTCGGTAACCCCGGCGCGCACCCACTCGTCGACCAGAGTCGCCGCGAAATCCCTGGCGACGGAGCTGCCGGTCATGACACTATGGCCCCATGCGGGTTGTCATGCTCCCCGGCTTCAGCCAGACCGCTTCGGCGTGGAACCCCGTCACGATGTTGCTCGGTCCCGCCGTCAAGGCCGAGGCGATCGAGGTGCCCGACGACGGCGACTTCCTCAGCGTCGCATCGACGATCGCCGAGACCCAGGGCCGGGGGTGTTACGTCGGCTACTCGATGGGAGGCCGGATCGCTCTCCAGGTGGCCGTCGACAGGCCCGACCTCGTCGCCGCCCTGGTGGTGGTGTCGGCCTCTCCAGGGATCGCCGACCACGCCGAGCGTCGCCGCCGCTGTCTCGACGACCTCGCCTTCGCCGATTGGATCGACGGCCACGGCCGCGATGCGTTCCTCGACCGCTGGTTGGAGATGCCCATCTTCGACGGCCTCGACCGGACCCTGGCGCGCCGTCACAGGCTGCCGACGGCGCCGGCCATCTCGTCGCAGCTGCGGCGCCTGAGCCAGGGAATCCAGCCGCCGCTGTGGCACCGGCTCGGCGAGTTGGCGATGCCAACCATGCTCGTCGCCGGAGAGCGCGACCCCAAGTACACCGGCATCGCAACCGAGATGCTGGCCGCCATCGGGCTCAACGCCAAGGTGGAGATCGTCCCAGATTGCGGGCACGCCGTCCCCGCCGAGTGGCCCGGGGCGATGGCGGCGATGATCATGGAGTTCCTCGAGGCTCATCCCGGCGCCTCCACCGAGTAGCGGGCGAGCAGTCCCTCGTCGGGCTCGGGGCGACGTACCCGCATCTCGCCTCCCTCCGCCAGCAGCGGATCCGATACGACGTCGCCCGCCAGCAGCTCGGCGGTGGCCAGGCCGCAGGCGTACCGCAGCTCCGGGAGGGCCGCCGCCACGGCCAGGCCGGCGGCCAGGCCGACCGAGGTCTCCATCATGGACGTCACCACCACCGGCAGCCGGGCGTCCTCGGCCCAGTGGAGGGCGCGTAGGGCACCGCCGCACGCCTGCACCTTCACCACCAGCAGGTCGGCCGCCCCCAGTTCGGTGAGGCGACGGACATCCTCGGCGCTGCGCACCGACTCGTCGGCGGCGATCGGAACGGTCACGTCCAGACGCAGCTCGGCCATCGCCTCGAGTCCTGCGACCGGCTCCTCGACGAACTCGACGTCTGCCGCCGCCAGCTCCAGCAGGCGGCGCCGGGCGGTGGGCACGTCCCAGGCGCCGTTGGCATCGAGGCGGATGGCCGGCTCCGGGCCGATTTCGCGGCGCACCGCCAGCACCCTGGCAACGTCGCCTGGATCGCCCACCTTCAGCTTCACGGTGCCGAAACCGGCGGCAACGGCGTCGCCGGCACGGCGCACCGCGGCGTTGGGATCCTCGTCGGGAATGAGCGCGCTGACGCGAACACGGTCGCGCACGGGATCCGGCAGCCCCAGCACCGCCGCTTCGATGGCGGCCGAATCGCAGGTCGACGACGCCACCGGGTAGCCCGGCATCGGCGACGATTCGCCCCACCCCATGCCTCCCTGGACCAGCGTGGCCTGGCGGAACGCCACGCCGCGCATCGGGGTGCGCAGCGGGACCCGCACCCGCACGACGCGCAGTCCTTCGGTCACGGTCGTTTGGGATACCGCTCGAACTCGGGGCGGCGCTTCTCGACGTAGGCGTCGCGCCCCTCCTGGGCCTCCTCTGTGAGGTAGAAGAGCAGCGTCGAGTCGCCGGCAAGCTGCTGGATCCCCGCCATCCCGTCGTCGGCGGCGTTCATCGACGCCTTCACCATGCGCAGCGCCAGCGGGCTCATGGACAGCATCTCCCTGCACCACTCCATCGTCACCACCTCGAGCTCGGCCAGCGGGACGACGGCGTTCACCAGCCCCATCTCGTACGCCTGGTCTGCGTCGTACTGGCGGCAAAGGAACCAGATCTCACGCGCCCGCTTCTGGCCGACGTTGCGCGCCAGCAGCCCCGAGCCGTATCCGCCGTCGAAGGACCCTACCTTGGGCCCGGTCTGGCCGAAGACGGCGTTGTCGGCGGCGATGGTGAGGTCGCAGACGACGTGGAGCACGTGGCCGCCGCCGATGGCGTAGCCGGCCACCATGGCGATCACCGGCTTGGGCAGGCGGCGGATCTGGATCTGGAGGTCGAGCACGTTGAGCCGGCCGATGCCTTTGGGGTCACGGTATCCGTCGTCGCCGCGTACCCGCTGGTCGCCGCCCGAGCAGAAGGCCAGCGGCCCCTCACCGGTGAGGATGATGGCCCCCACCCTGGGGTCGTCGCGGGCAAGTTCGAAGGCCTCGCGCATCTCGAACAAGGTCGTGGGCCGGAACGCGTTGCGCACCTCGGGGCGGTCGATGGTGACCTTGGCGACGGCGCCCTCCGGGCCCATGTCCGCCAACTCGTAGCGGATGTCGTTCCACTCACCTTGCGCCACCCATTCGGCGCCTGGTCGGATCGGGTTGGTGTCGGTCGCCATGGGCTCCCTCGGTTGGCGCCAGATCGTGGGAGTGATCACTCCAATGGTTGCAGGCTAGCCCACCGGGGATCCACCCTCGGCTCGCCGGTGCGGATCTGCCGTAGCATGACGCCCCCTTTTCGGGCGGAGGCAACGGCGGTGACACAAGCCAGGACTACCGGCGGGCACCACGGTGGGCATCCCGGGGACCGCCGGTCCCGCTACCTGCTGGTCATGTCGCTCGGTGCCCTCGGCGTCGTGTACGGCGACATCGGCACCAGCCCCCTCTACGCCCTCCGGGAGTCGTTCCGGGCCGCAGGCGACCTGGCGGTCAACCAGGACACGGTGCTCGGCGTGTTGTCGCTTATGGTGTGGGCCATGGTGCTGGTGGTCACCGTGAAGTACCTGGTCTTCGTGATGCGGGCGGACAACCACGGCGAGGGCGGGATCCTCGCTCTCACCGCCCTCGTGCTGCCGACCGGCGAGCGGCGCAGTTCGCCGGCGAGATGGGCGCTCATCCTCGTAGGGTTGTTCGGCACCGCCCTGCTCTACGGCGACGGCATCATCACTCCGGCCATCTCGGTTCTCTCGGCCGTGGAGGGCCTCGAGGTGGCAACTCCGGCCCTCGCCGAATGGGTGGTGCCGCTGGCGGCGGTCATCCTCGTCGGGCTGTTCTCGATCCAGCACCACGGCACGGCGCGGGTAGGGGCGGTCTTCGGGCCCGTGATGGTGCTGTGGTTCGGCGTCCTCGCCGTGCTCGGCGTGACCCGCATCGTCGAGCACCCTGTGGTGCTGAGCGCGGTCAACCCGGCGAGGGCGGTGTCGTTCGTGACCACCCATCCCAGGCTGAGCTTCCTGGCTCTGGGGGCCATCTTCCTGGTGGTCACCGGCTCCGAGGCGCTCTACGCCGACATGGGCCACTTCGGCAAGCGGCCCATCCGCATCGGCTGGTTCACGCTGGTGTTGCCGTCCCTGGTGCTCAACTACTTCGGGCAGGGAGCGCTCGTGATCGGCGACCCCTCGGCCATCGACAACCCCTTCTACAAGCTTCCGCCCGACTGGGCGGTGGGGCCGTTGGTGGTGCTGGCGACGATGGCGACCGTGATCGCATCGCAGGCGTTGATCTCGGGGGCATACTCGCTCACCATGCAGGCGGCCCAACTCGGCTACCTGCCCAGGGTCAAGATCGACCACACGTCGCCGCGCGAGTTCGGCCAGATCTACATCCCCGCGGTCAACTGGGGGCTCATGGCCGCCTGCGTTGCCCTGGTGGTGGCATTCGGCTCCTCGAGCAACCTGGCGGCCGCCTACGGCGTCGCCGTCACGTCGACCATGCTCATCACGACGGCGGTGCTGTACGTCGTGATGCGCGAGCGCTGGCATTGGTCACGGCCGTTGGCCCTGTCGCTGACCGCGCTGTTCGCCGTCATCGACCTGGCCTTCTTCGCCGCCAACATCCTCAAGGTCCCCGAGGGCGGCTGGGTGCCGCTGGCAGTCGGTCTCGCGGTGTTCGTGCTGATGACGACGTGGAAGCGGGGCAGGGAGATCATCTCGGCCCGCCTGCGGCGCGGCGAGCTCCCCATTGAACGGTTCATCGCCTCGATCGTGGCGCATCCCCAGAAGCGAGTGCCGGGGACGGCCGTGTACCTGTTCCCCGAGCCCGGAGCCACCCCGCCGGCGCTCCTCTCGAACCTGCGCCACCACGGCGTGGTCGCCGTGAAGGTGACCCCGATACCTCGGGTCACCAGGGCCCGACGGGCCACGGTGCACGACCTCGGCGAGGACTTCTGGCAGGTGGTCCTCACCTTCGGCTTCATGGATAGGCCGGATGTGCCGGCGACGCTCGGTGCCATCGTGACCAAGGGGTTCGGGTTCGACCCGCTCGACGCCACCTACTTCCTCGGCAAGGAGACGATCATCGCCTCGGCGCGACCGGGGATGGCAATGTGGCGCGAGCGGCTGTTCGCCCTGCTGCATCGCAACGCCACCAGCCCGGTGCAGTACTTCTCGCTGCCCCACTCCTCCGTGATGGAGGTCGGAGTGCAACTCGACATATGAGCTCGATGCTCTAGTTCTTGTTGGGGTTCGAAACACGTGACATCGTGACGAATTTCGATCGAACCCCAAGGAGAACCCGACCGGCGGCCGAGGAACGCCGGGTGCGAAGCTCCCGCCCTCGCCGGTCGGAACCGACCAACAACAGCCCGGCGAAGGCAGACCACGGGGCCGCCGGGGGGCGGAGCCCCCCGCTGATGGCTCACCCGTTGCCGAGCGCGTCGCGCAACACCGCCAGGCGCTCGGGCACCACCTTGAACCATGCCCACCTGCCGCGCTGCTCGCGGGTCACGAGCCCCGCCTCGGCGAGGATCGAGAGGTGATGGCTGACGGTCGGCTGGCTGCGTCCGGTCGGTACCACCAGGTCGCAGGCGCACACCTCGCGGCCTTCGGCGTTGGCGATGAGGCTGAGCAGCCGTAGCCGGGTGGGGTCGGCCAGCACCTTGAACGCCGCCGCCAGATCCTCGGCCTCGCCGGCGTCGAGCGGCTCGGCCAGCACCGGGTCGCAGCAGGCTTCGATGGTCTTCACGTCCATGGGCAGACTCCGGTTGATGTATTGACGTACTTCGATACGAATGATAGTGTGACGCAATCATATCGAAGTTTGTCGATGCGAGCGTCGTCTTTCGTCGCCCGCCGGATCCACGGAGGAGCCGTCATGTCGGACACCACCGCCTCGACTCGTGACGACGTCCGCAGGCGTTACGCCGACGCCGCCCTCTCCGTCGGCCCTGGCCCCTCCGCCGGCGATGGTTGTTGCGACGACGGCTGTTGCGGTCCGCCGCAGGCGAACACCGACGACATCTCGCGCGCTCTGTACGAGGTCGACGACCTCGCTTCGATCCCCAGCGGCGCTGCCCTCGCCAGCCTGGGATGCGGCAACCCGATCGCCGTCGCCGAGTTGCAGCCGGGCGAGACCGTCCTCGACCTCGGCTCGGGCGGCGGTATCGACGTCCTGCTGTCGGCCAAGCGGGTGGGACCGACCGGCTTCGCCTACGGGCTCGACATGACACCGGAGATGCTCGAACTGGCTCATGCCCACCAGGCTGAAGCCGGTGCCACCAACGTCGAGTTCCTCCAGGGTTACATCGAGGAGATTCCGCTGCCCGACGCCGCTGTGGACGTCGTCATCTCCAATTGTGTCGTCAATCTCTCGGCCGACAAACCCGCCGTCTTCCGGGAGATCGCCAGGGTGCTGCGCAGGGGAGGACGAATCGGTATCACCGACATCGTCGCCGAGGACCACCTCACCGCCGAGGAGCGGCTGGAACGGGGGTCATGGGCGGGATGCATCGCCGGTGCGCTCGGCATGTCCGAGTACACCGAGGGCCTGCGGGCGGCCGGCCTCACCGACGCCTCGGTCACCCCCACGCACGCCGTCGCCGACGGCATGCACTCGGCGATCATCCGCGCGGTCAAGGTCTGAGCACTGGGGATCAGCCCGGCACGGGCTCGATCACGTCCTCGAGGACGATGGCCTGGGTGGGACAGGCTGCGGCGACCTCCCGGAGCGTGTCCTCATCGACGCTGGTCATGTCGAGTAGCTCCGGCTTGAGGAAGTCCCCCTTCCTCCACTGGAAGGCCGTGGGAGCGAGGGCGATGCAGATGCCGGCGCCGATGCACCGCCGCCGGTCGACGATGACCCTCACCGCCATGCGACGCCGGCCCGGATGGCGTACTGGATCGCTTCGTTCTCCGTCCGCACGCCGAGCTTGGCGAGCAGGTCCCCGACCTGAGCCGACGCCCCGCCACTCCCGGAGCGGGCGGTGACCGATCCCGCCGCCAGCTCCCGCAGCAAGACCAGGTCATCGTCGCTCAGCTCGGGCCCGTCGCCCTCCTCGGCTGTCAGTGAGGCGTCAGGGTCGAAGCCGGCGATCTCCGCCATCTCCCGATGGATCGGGTTGGCGAACCACTTGGCTCGCAGCGCCGGGTCGCCCATCGACATGCTCAGATAGGAGAGCCCGCCGATGATCTCGGCGCTGAGACTGGGCGCCTCGGGCTCGCCGCCGGCGATGAGCACCCTCGCCGCGGCCCACAGGATGGGCACGAAAGAGAGGAGGTGGGTCTCTCCGTCGATGTCGAGTGCGGCACGGGCTTCGTCGGCGGCAGTGGCGGTGTCGCCCTCAGCGGCGGCGACGAGACAGAGGGCGGCATGAGCCAGGGCATCGGTGGGGAATCTCCCACTCGTCTCCGGGGAGGCGTCGAGGGTCTCCCCGGCAGCCTCCCGCGCCTTCCCGACGAGCGAGTGGTCACCGGTCAGGGTGGCGATCCGGGCGTACTCGAAGGCGAGACTCGCCAACGCCTCGCACCGCTCCCCGATGTTGGTCTGACCGGCCAGGTCGGCCGCCCGCCGGTAGTGGCGGGTCATCTCCTCGACGTCATTCCTTGCCGCGGCGTGGGCTCCCCGCCACATCTCGAGCCGGCGTGCCATCGCCGTCGACGCCACCGCCATGGCAGCGGTGGCGGCCCGATCCAGCCAGGCACTGCACTCCTCACCCCCACCGACCTGGAGACAGGTCATCGCCGTGCCACCTGCGGAGAGCGCCTCGAGCCAGCGGTTGCCGATGGCCCGGGCCGCCTCGAACGCCTGCCTCCCCCGCTCCAGGGCCAAGCCCGGCTGCACGTTGAGTCGGGCGTAGGTGTGGATGCTGTAGAGCATCTGGGCGTCGTCGATCGCCGACTGGCTCTCGGTGACCTCACCCTTCTGGCTGTGATGGAGGGCCCTGATGTGCTCGATCCGGCCCGCCATGCCCTGGGCGGTGGGGTCGGTGACGTGGGCGTAGGCCATCGATATCAGCGCCGACATCGAGCCCTGCTGGTCGCCGATCTCCTCGTAGATGCGGAACGCCTGCTCGGCGAGGTCCTTGGCTCTGGCGAACAGCTCCGGTCCCTGCATCAGGATCTCGAGCTTCGAGGTCCCCTCTTCGTGCAGTCCGAGGGCACGCACCTTGACCCTTCCCGCCTCGATGACCGCCAACTCGCGCAGGGCATCGGCCTCCGCGGACCGGGCCCCGGTCTCACGGGCCAACGCCAGGGCACGTTGGTACGGCTCCTCGGCTTCGTCGACGTCAACTTCGATGGGGGGCCAATAGCCCTCCCCGATCGGGCTCCTGGTGATGGCCTGTCCCAACTCGAGGCAGGCCGAGAGCTCCAGGTCCCTGTCTCCCGAGGCCTCGGCGGAGGCGCGGACCGACCCGGCCAGGTCGGCGGCCAGCTCGAAGTCCTCGTTGGCTCTCGCCGCCGAAGCCCGTCTCAGCTTGACTTCGGCGTCGAGGGCGGGAGAGGAGACGGCCGAGGCGAGGGCGGTCATCTCCGCGAGGTTGGCCATCCGCTCCACCCCCCGCTCGAGCACGGCGAGGGCGTCGTCTTTCACCCGGAGCATCTCGATCCGGGTCCGCGGCTCCGAGGCGGCGGTGAGGGTGGCGTCGATGAGGCGGACCGCCTCTTCAGGCGCCGACATCGCCATCGCCGTCCGTGCCGCCTGGACCCCGCAGGCCGCGGCCTGGTCCTGATCCCCGGCCTGGAGGGCGTGGTAGGTGAGCATCGACAGGGTCTCCGGCCCTCCTTCGGCCGCCAGGTACTCGGCGATGGCGGCGTGGATCGCCCGCTTCCGTTGCCGGGGGAGCGAGGCGAGCAGCGAGGCGCGGATCTGGTCGTGGGAGAAGGAGAAGTCGAATCCCGAGCCGGCCCTCTCCTCTCCGATGAGACCGTGGTCGACGGCAGTCTGTAGGTCCTGTCCGACCTCCCACTCCGGCTGTGGCGCCTCGGCATCCACCCGGGCCACGACGCGGGCGAGGTCGGACAGGCGGAAGCGACGACCGAGGACTCCGGCATCGGCGAGCCGTGACCGGCACTCGGGCGAGAGTTGGGCGAGTCGCCGCTCCACCAGCGACTGGATCGAGGATGGGACCGCCGGGCCGCTGAGCTTCGTTATGGTCCACGTGCCGTCGATGAGCTGGAGCGCCTCGGCCTCGCGGTAGGCCCGAGCCAGCTCCTCGATGAAGAACGGAACCCCCTCCGAGCGGGAATGCAGGCTGTCGAGGGTCGCCTTGTCGGTGGGGCCCCCGAGGAGGTCCTGGAGCAGCTCCCCACTCTGACGAGGGGTCAGCCGCTGCAATCGCAGCACCTGGGTGACCCGCATCCGGTCCAGGTCGGCGATCAGCTTCGAGGCGCCGCCCGTCGCCGAGTCCGAGTAGGGGCGCAGGCTCATCAGCAGCAACATCGGGGCAGAGCCCATCGTCCGCACGAGGTAGCGGACCAGTTGGATGCTGTCGTCGTCGGCCCACTGCAGGTCGTCGAGCGTGAGGAGCAGCGACCTCTCCCGGGTCAGGGCGAGGAAGGCGGAGGCGACCTCGTCGAAGGTGCGCAGCATCTGCTCCTGAGGGGAGAGGCCTTCCACGCGCTGGCCCCGTCCCGAGATCGCCTCGTGGGCCCTGTCCAGCTGCTCCATGGCCATGGCTTCCCTGGCGACGGCGGTCATCCGGGGCGAGGTGAGCAGAGATCGGAAGAGGAGGAACGGGCCCCGCAGCTCCTCGTCGGCGATGACATCGAGCACCCAGAAGGGTTGCTCCTGCTCGGCCGCCAGATCGGCGGCGGCCTCCAGCATCCTGGTCTTCCCGATCCCGGCCTCGCCTTCGAGGACGACGGCCCTGAGCCCGGTCGCCGGTGTCGCCAGGAGCTGCTGGGTGACCACCTCCAACTCGCGGGCCCGCCCCACCACCGGTGCCTGGGTGGCCCTGGCGGACCGTGGGTCGAAGGCTGCAGCGCTGGCGGCCCGGGTCTCCCGCGTCACCCGCGCATCCGAGACCCTGTCTCGCCACAGCACCTCGTGGAGGCGCCACCGCTCGGGGAACCCCTTCAGCCAGAACGGGCCGCGATCCACGATCTTGACGTCGCCGAGGGATCCGGCGAGATCCTGGACCACCTGCGAGACCAGGATCTGACCGCCCTGCGCCTTGTCGGCGATCCTGGACGCGGCGTGGACCGCGGTGCCATGGGCGTCACCTGCCGACTGGGTTACGTCGCCGCTGTTGAGGCCCATCCGGACCGAGAGCGGCATGTCGGGGTTGGCCTTGTTGTGATCCTCGATCGCCCTCTGGATGGCGGCGGCGGTCTGGATCGCCTGGTTCGCCGAGTTGAACAACGCCATGAACCCGTCGCCCAGCGACTTGGTGTCGACGGCTCCGGCGATCTCCAGCCGGGAGCGGACCAGGTCGTCGTGGAGCCGGATGATGTCGTTGGCGGTGGCATCGCCGACCCTGACCCGGAGGTCGGTGGAGCCCTCCAGATCCGTGAACAGGATCGTGAAGGTCCCTTGCACCGTCGTCGGCTCCGCCTCGCTCAATCCCCCACCTCGCTGGATGCGGGCCACGATACCGGCGACGGACCAAGGGCGCTCGGGTGGTGGCTGCCGGGCAGCTCGATCCGGGTCGCCCCCAACCAGCCCCGGCCGGGAGCGAGACCATCGCGGCCGTTCGTGCCGGCTGGCAGTTCAACATCGCCTCAGAGT